>ERZ761602.2752-NODE-2752-length-26559-cov-6.255660_pt1 | contig 26559 bp, 15 predicted proteins | sample MGYA00512165_ERZ761602 | MGnify/ENA primary metagenome ERZ761602 (study PRJEB28899, sample SAMN02445085) | bioreactor sludge metagenome | biome: EBPR sludge; isolation source: Thorneside wastewater treatment plant | place: Australia: Brisbane, Thorneside...
TGTGTTGTGTTTGTTTTTTTTTTTTTGGGTGTGGGGGTGGCCCAAAGCTTGAGAAATTTCCCCTCACCCAGCAACTTATCCGTTTTTTTAATCTTCGATTTTTTTTTCATATTTTCTGTATTTACTTTTTCAGCATTTAACTTTCAAAATGCATAGCGGAAGCGTTTATTCAAAAAGGTTCAGATGCCAGGCGCAAACAAGCGCCCGCGGAGGCGTAGTGAGAACCTACGCCGCACAAGGAAGCGATGTTTGCAACGCCGCAAATGACCTTTTTCAATAAACGATCAATACCCGGCCGCACTGCCTTCGCCGCGCGGATCGGAGACTCCAACAACCTGCTGATACCGCGCGTCAAAGCAAACCGCCTGAACATTACCAATCACTTCCGCTTTTTCAACATCATGGTTCCACAATTCAAGCTGAAGACGGATAAAAGGATGGTTGAAAATCGCAGGCTCCATCTCGATTTTTTGACCGCGAAAAATCATACGTTCCTTTGCGACAGCCTCTTCACAAGGCATGGCAAAATCCACCGCGTTCACAATCACATTTAAAACAGATCCGATAATCGTGGTTCCTCCCGGTGAGCCCAAAACCATAAATGGATTTCCTTTATTAAAAAGAAAAACCGGCGTCATGCTGCTCAAAGGCCGTTTGGCGGGTTGGGCGGCATTGGGTTTTAAATTGCCCTGCTCGTCATAGGGTTCCGCGTCAAAGTCAGTCAACTCATTGTTGAGCAAAAACCCATAACCCGGAACCGTAATCCCGGAACCAAAAGAACCTTCAATGGTTGAAGTCCAGCTCACTAAATTACCGGCGCGGTCAACGATTGAAATATGCGTGGTCTGCAATCCTTCTTCGGGAATCATGGCGGAAGTACGCAGTGCTTTTTGAGGCTGAATTTTTTTTGAGGCTTCCTGGGCATATTCTTTGGACAGTAGCTTCTCAACCGAAATATTTTTAAGTTCCGCGTCACCCAATCGCGCCCGACCGTCAAAAGCTATTTTCTGCGCTTCGTTTACAAAGTGAAGAGCCTGCGAGTCCCAGCCTAAATCGGAAATATCAAAGTTCTGCAAAATTTGCAGGGCCTGAATTAATGTGATGCCGCCTGAAGTCGGAAGTGCAGGAGCCAAAACATCCAGCCCGCGGTAATTACCGTAAACGGGGTCACGCTTAACGACCGCGTAATTTTCTAAATCGGATTTGGTCAACACGGCGGAATTAACGGGCGAAGATTGAACCGCTTGAGCAACCGCGTCCGCGACTTCTCCGCGGTAAAAAATTTCGGATTTTTTTTCGCCCAAAAGCAAAAGTGTTTTGGCTAAATCTTTTTGAACTAATACTTCACCTTCTTTAAGCGGAACACCCTGATTGAAAAAGATTCTTTCGGTTTCAGAAAATTGCCTGAGACGATCGGCGTGCTGAATTAGTTTTGCGGCCAGTGTTTTTGAAACAGGAAATCCTTCTTCGGCAAACTTAACAGCAGGTTCAGCTAATTGCGCGAGCGAAAAAACACCACTTCCGTGCTTGTCGTAGATTTTTTGAATCAGCGCGGGTGTCCCCGGCACACCCACCGCAAGGCCGCCGGTGATACGATCGGGAAAGAAAGGCATCGACGTTCCGTTGCGCAAAAACATTTCGGGATGTGCGGACGCGGGCGCGGATTCACGCCCGTCATAGCTGGTAACACTGCGCTGAATACGGTCATAATAAAGAAAAAATCCGCCGCCGCCCAGACCCGACCCTTGCGGTTCAACGACATTGAGAACAAGTTGCGCGGTAATCGCCGCATCAGCCGCGCTGCCGCCATTTTTTAAAATCTCAAGCGCGGCTTCAGTCGCAAGCGGATGCTGGGTGACCACCATTCCCTTTTCGCCCGTCGCGGAGGCGGAAAAAGAAAATGGCGAGAAAATAAAAAAAGAAGCGACGAGAAGCGAAAACGCCTTTGGGAACGGAATATTAGAAGAGTTTTTTGGCGGCATTGACCACATCCACCGCGCGCATGCCATACTTATCGAGCAATTCATCCGGGGTAGCCGTCTCGGCATAAGTATCCTGAATCGCGACATAAGCCATTTTACAGGGATGAACCGTGGAAAGATAAGAAGCAACTGCGGCGCAAAGACCGCCCCAAATGGAATGTTCTTCGGCAACAACGACTTTACCGGTTTTTTTAGCTTCTTGCAGAAGAAGCGCGGTATCAAGCGGTTTGACAGTATGCATATCAATCACACCGGCTTGAATTCCCTGACCCGCTAAAATTTCAGCGGCATCCAAAGCTTCGGCAACCAAAAGGCCGTTCGCAACAATCGTTAAATCTTTACCTTCGCGCACGAGAACGCCCTTACCAATTTCAAATTGGCGCGGAGAAGAATAAACCACCGGAGCCTTAGGCCGGCCGGTACGAACATAAACCGGACCATTGTGCGCAGCGGTCAAACGGATCAACGCGCGCGCGGAAAGTTCATCCGCGGGATTAATTACTGCAACACCGGGCAAAGTTGCCATAAGAGCAATGTCTTCGATACTCATTTGGGATGCGCCGTCTTCGCCGATGGAAATACCGCCATGCGATGAGACCATTTTCACATTGAGTTCAGAGAAAGCCACCGCCATACGCATTTGGTCATAACCTTTGCAGACCAGAAACGATGCGAAAGAAGAGATAAAAGGAATTTTTCCGCAAGCTGCAAGACCGGAAGCCACGCCAACGAGATTCGCTTCCTGAATACCTACATTGAAAAAACGGTCGGGAAAAACATCGCCAAATTTATGGGTCTTGGTGGACTTGGAAAGATCCGCATCCAAAACAACAATGTTCGGATTTTCTTTGCCTAGCTCCGCGAGAGTTTCGCCGTAAGCATCCCGGGTGGCTTTGCCATAAATTCTTTTACTCATAAAGAATTTTCCATTAATTTCTCTTCTCCCTTTTTAAGGGAGAAGCTGGATGAGGGTTTGGATATTACAGCGCGCTTGCTCATGCGAGTTCCTCCAGCGCTTTCTTGCATTCCGCATCCGTCGGAGCAACGCCGTGAAAAGCATTATTGTTTTCCATAAACGAAACGCCTTTGCCTTTAACCGTATGCGCGACAATCATCGCCGGCGCGCCTTTAACCGCATTCGCCCATTCAAGCGCGGCAACAACCTGCTTCATATCGTGTCCGTCAATTTCGCGCACATCCCAGTGAAACGCGCGCCATTTATCAGTAAAAGGCTCCATGTTGCAAATCGCTTCGGTGGAGTCATCAAGCTGAAATTTATTGGCGTCGAGAACCGCAATCACATTGTCCATCTTGCGGTGGCCGGCCATCATCGCGGCTTCCCAGATTTGGCCTTCATTCGATTCACCGTCAGAAATAACACAGAAAGTTTTGTAATCTTTTTTGTCGAGATTGGCGGCAAGCGCGTGTCCGATCGCGATCGAAAGCCCTTGGCCTAAAGAACCGGTTGAAGCTTCAATGCCGGGAAGTTTGCGGCGATCAGGGTGTCCCTGAAGCGGGCTGCCCATTTTGCGGAAAGTTTTCAAAAGCGAAACATCAAAATAACCGGCTTCTGCCATCACCGCGTAAAGCGCGGGGCAAGCATGGCCTTTGCTCAAAATAATACGGTCACGATCCGCCCAATTCGGATTTTTAGGATCGTACTTCGCGGCATGAAAATAAAGTGCGACTAAAATTTCAGTCACTGAAAGAGACCCGCCTGGATGACCGTTACCCGCCATATGCGTCATTTCAACAATATGACGACGAACACGCTTCGCGATAGCTTGGAGTTCTTCGATGGACGGCTTATTTTTAAGGTTTGTTGGCGACATAAGAGCGAGAATTATATTCGGGAAAAAGAAATCAGGCAATCAGAAAGGCATCAAATTTTGATGAATATTTCGCCTTTTTCTTCTTTTACAGGGTAGGTTTTCACGGCAATCTCAGGGTTGAAGTCACATTTGCCGGTTTTCACATCAAATTCCCAGCCATGCCAAGGACACATTGCCAAACAACCGTTCAAACTCCCCTCAGCCAAAGGCCCGCCCGCATGCGGACAAACCCCCTCGATAGCATAGACTTGGCCGTCCACCTTATATAAGGCCACCGCCTGGTCCTCGACCTCAACGGCTAAGCCTGTGTTTGTGGGAACATCCTTACTTGCAGCAACTCGAACCCAGTTAATCATAAACTTCTCGACGATGACCAATTTTAATGATGACAATTTCTTTTGCCTCATCACGAACTTCATAGATGATTCTATAATCACCCTGCCGAATGCGCCAATTCCGCTCGCCCCCTTTGAGCATGGATGCATCGTGAGGTCGTGGATTCAACATAAGCGCTTCAATTCTTTTCAGAATTGCTTTTAACGGAGGATTCGGAACCCGCCGCAATTCCTTTTCGGCTGATTTTTTGAACGAAAGATTAAATTTTTCCATCTTTCTTCAAATTCTTAATCACCGATTCATAAGAAACTTCCGGCTCGGCGGCGCGGTCGCGAACCGCTTTTAAATCAACTTCATCTTCGCGCATTGCCTCTTTTACCGCATCCTGAATTAAGTCGGAAAGACTACGGCTGGTTTCGAAAGATTTCAGCTTGAGCGCCCGATGGAGCGACGGATCCAAATAAATAGTTGTTCTAATTGCCATGATTCACCTCGTTATGAATCATAACATCAAAACATCAAAATGTCAAAATGTCGCCCTAGCAAAAGACGGTATTCGTCGGCACATCCCCTGCTTTTGCTGCTTTAATCCAGCTCATTTATAAAATCCTCTGTTTCCGTCGCTTTGCTTCATCTCCCGCTTTCGGACTGGCTAGCATCATATCTCCAGAAGCGTCGCTAATTATTTTAGAAACTGGAATTTGTTTCGCAATTCTCTCAACGACTTTCTTTTCTTCAGTTATTAAACCTACAACTTGATCCTTCCAAAAAGTGCATATTTGAGAAAAGCTCTCCATAGCTCTATCTCCCATATAAACAGTTCGATGGTGCTGAATTTGAACTGAAGAAAATTCGGGGGTTTGTGTTGCCGCATTTTTGATGTACGCAACTGTATAATTTTCTTCGTGCTCATTAACAGAATGAGCTATAAATTTATCTCTCATATTAATTAAATAATCATGAGCTTCTCTTTGATCGGCAGAAGCTCTTTCAACTATCTCTTCCGAAATTCTTCTTCTGACACCGGTTTTAAAACAACGGCCATACTTCGCTAATGCAGCAAAATAGATCGCTTCTTTTTCCACCGAAGCACTATGTTCGAGTTTAATGTATAAATTGGCTGCACAGATAACCCATTCCAAATCCTGAACTATCCCCTGCAAATCAGCAAGTGCATGGGCTTCCTTAAAGTACAATTTGTGGGGAGAGTAATGATTTGGCATTTGGAAATTATAGCGTTTTTATTGAAGAATAAAACTGCTCAAAAGGCCTTGCGTCAAAATCGAGGGAGAAGGGTTTGGATGCAAGGAGCAAACAAACGCCCGACGAGGCGTATGCGGCAATACGCCGCAGGAGGAAGTGAAGTTTGCGACGCGGCAGACGAGCCCTTATCGTTCGATTTAAGAGCGTTTTTTGGAAAACCGACTCGTGAACCAGGCTTCAAGATGCGCAAAGGAAATGTAAGCACACGGTACAACAAACAAAGTCAATATCGCTGAAACCGTCACGCCGCCGATAACAACCACCGCCATTGGAATGCGAGTCTCTGCACCGGGTCCAATCGCAAGCGCGGGAGGAACCGCGGCGGCAACCGTCGCTACCGTCGTCATCAAAATCGGGCGCAAGCGCACCGGCGCGGCTTCGCGCACGGCGGACATCAAATCTTTGCCGTCTTCGCGCAATTGATTCATAAACTCAACGAGCATAATCGAATTCTTTTTGACGATACCCATCAAAAGCAAAAGACCGATGAAGCTAAAAATATTAAGCGATTGATCCGTCACCCACAGCCCGAAAAAAGCGCCGGTTAAACTAAACGGCAGGGCGAGATAAATCGTAATCGGATGAATGACATGGTTATATTGCGACGCGAGCACCATAAAACCGACAATGATGCCGAGCCAAAACGCGATCATTAAACTCTGGAATGATTCTTTAAAAGTTTCACTGGTGCCGCTGAACACCGCGCGATAACCCGGCGGTAAATGCTTCTTCGCGATTTCGCGCGCTTGCTCAATGGCTAAAACCTGTGATTTACCCGCCGCGACATTTGAAAAAATACCGATAGCGCGTTCACGGCCTTTACGCGTTACAACAAGCAAGCTGGGCTTTTCTTCGAGCTTCACCACATCGCGCATACGCACCAACTCGCCACGATTATTCCAAAGATTCAGATCAAGAATATTGTCAGCCTTCACACGCTCAGTGGCTTCCAGCTTCACGCGCACATCATAACGGCGACCGTCTTTGGTGTATTTCGCGACGCGTTCACCGCCGATTAAAGCGTTAATTGTCGTGGCAATCGTGCTGACGCTGACGCCATGTTCATACGCTTTATCGCGGTCGGGATAAACGCGAATTTCGGGTTTGCCTGAAAGATAGTCTGTGTCCACATCGTTTAGCAAATCACTTTTGCGCATTTCTGCCTGAATTTTTTCGGAGGCTTCGACAAGCGTATCCCAATTGGGGCCGCGCACCGTAAACTCAACCGGAAAACCGCGCTGAGCCGAAAAGCCGCGCAAAGACAAATCCTGCAGAACAGGGCGAATATCTTTCACCGCTTTCATGCTTTCGCGGAATTGCTCCATGACTTCATCCTGCGTAGGACGGCGGCCGAGCTTCGCGTCTTTCGGACGGTCTTTCGGTTCCTTTAAGCTGACAAACAGCATCCCGGCATTGGTTTCACCGCCGGAAAATCCGCCCACCGCGCAGTAATAGCGGCGCGTCGAGGGATGATCCATCACAAGCTTTTCAACTTCTTTCATTTTCTCGCTGGTGTACTCCATCGAAGAATCAATCGGGGTTTGCACGCGGATCAGCATCATGCTTTGATCCTGCGCGGGAACGAATTCTTTACGGATATGCGGCAAAAGGAAAAAAGAGCCCACAAAAATCAGCGCGGCAAAACCAAAAACCCAACGGCGATGTTTAATCGCTTTATCCAAAATACGCGAATAAACCACAGACAAATCCACCAGGGCTTTTTCAAACCATTTTCCGAAGGGGTCATTGCGGTTGCCATGTTCGAGAAAACGCGAACAGCGCATCGGCGCGAGCGTCACGGCTTCAAGCAATGAGAGCAAAACCGCGGCGGTAATCGTGACGCCAAATTGCATGAAAAATTTTCCGATAATGCCATCCATGTAAACGACGGGAATAAAAATGGCCGCGATCGCGATGGTCGCCGCGACTGCCGCGCCCGTAATTTGGCGGGTTCCGTCCAAAGCGGCCGTTTTACGGTCTTTACCCATTTCGGAGTGACGCACAATATTTTCAAGCACCATAATCGCGTCGTCCACAACAATGCCCACAGCCAGCGATAAACCTAAAAGCGTAAAAGTATTCATCGTGAATCCGGCGAATTTCATCACGATGAAAGTTCCAAGCAGCGAAGTCGGAATCGCGAGCAAAATGTTAAGTGTGGTCGTCCACGACCCCAAAAACAGCCAGCACACAAAGGCAGTAAGCAAAGAAGAAAGGATCAAAGTGAAAACGAGTTCATGCACGGACTCTTCGATAAATTTGGTCGAATCAAAATTGATTCCGATTTCATAGTCTTTAGGAATATCTCTTTTAACGATTTCGAGTTTTTTCTTAACGCCTTTCGCCACCGCGACGGTGTTGGTTCCGCGCTGTTTGCGAATACCTAACCCGACCGAGATTTTCCCCATCACGCGGGAAATACTGCGAATATCGGCAAGTCCGTCTTCAATACGCGCGACCGCTTTCAGCGGGATGGATTTGTAAACGGCTTTACCGGCGCGTTTTTCGATAATAATTTTTTCAAACTCTTCGACGCTGCGCGCTTCGCCCATGGCGCGCACGGTGGTTTCGGTGCGCGCGGTTTCAAGATAACCTGCGGGAGTTTCCAAATGCCCGCCCGCAATGGAATCAATCACATCTTCAACGGTGACCTGATACTCATCCATTTTTTTGGTATCAAGCCAAATGCGCAAATTCGGGTCGAGATAGCCGCCCAACATCACTTCACCGACGCCCGGCACAGTTTTAAAAACATCCTTCAAACTGCGGTCAACATATTCCATGAGCTCACGGCGCGACTTCGTGTCGCTTGAAACGGCAATCCACATAATTGGCTGATCTTCGGGATTGAACTTCGCGATGACCGGTGAATCCATGTCTTTGGGCAGGCGGTATTGAACTTCGGCGATTTTGCTCTGCACTTCCTGCAAAGCGGCGTCAATGTCGCGGCCCAAATTAAATTCAGCCGTGATCGTTGCGTGACCCTGGCGCGAAGACGAACTAATGTCTTTAATGCCTTCCACGCCCATCATGACATCTTCAACTAAATCAACCGCGTCGCTTTCCATGACTTCCGGCGCGGCGCCTTCCCAAGTCAGCTGAACGGTTAAAACGGGAAAATCCACATCGGGCATCTGTCCCACGCCTAAGCTCTTAAAGCTGACGAAGCCAAACAGCATGAGCCCGATCATGAGCATCCACGCGAACACCGGATTTTTAATTGAAAATTGAGTTAAATTCATAGCACTATTTTTTCTTACCGGAAGGATCCGCCCAATCGGGAACTTTGGAGCTCGCCGCAATTTGTAAACGCCAATAGTTCGACTTCATCGCGTAAAGGGTCGCGTTGGCTTCTTCGCGAATGGTGAGTAATTCTTCAAGGGCGGCAAGTACATCCAAATTGCTGACTAAGTTTTTAGAGTAGTCTTCTTTTTGGTAATTAAAATTTTCCTGGCTGGCTTCCACCGCGGCCTGATAAGCGCGATGCTGTTCGCGCGAAGCGATCCAATCTTGATGCGTTTGTTCAATTTCCAGCATGGCCATTTTTTGAACCAAGCGGTAGTTCCACTGCGTTTTACGGTAAAGCGCCTGCGCCTCTAAAACCTGTCCTAAGTTATCTCCCCCGCGGTAAAGCGGAACATTCATCGTAATCAAGGCGTCCCAACTAATCCCGTCCTGAAAACCTTCCCGTTTCTCATATTGATTGGCACTGAGGTTAATTTGCGGCCAAATCGCGCTTTGCTTCACCACAATGGTTTGTTTGGCCGTGTTCATCGCGTTACGCGCCGCGGCAACATCCGAACGGTTTTCGGCAATTTCAGAGTAATGATCCGGATCAATGTCTAAAGTTTCGGAAAAGGTTTCCGGGTCTTCATCATCCGCTTTCATGCGCGAAACCCCCGAATAAAACCACGCCAAACTTTGCGCGGAAAGTAAAGTGCCGCGCGCTTTCGCGATGCGCGCCTCCAAAACTTTCATTTTCGCGCGCGCCATCGCGACTTCTCCCGGACGGGAGCGGCCGATTTTTTCTCGTTCGCTTAAATCACGGATACGCTCTTCAAAAAGCTTTTTACTTTCATCTAAAATCGCCAAATTTTTTTCAGCGGAAAGAAGCGCGTAAAAAGCCTGAGCTGCTTCGAGAAACAAATCTTCTTTGGCAAGATCATATTCTTCTTTACGCTGACCTTTTAAACTGCCCGCCCCTAACAGAGCGCCTACCGATTTAAAACCCTGAAAAAGAGGCTGGCTAAAGGAAAATTTACGTTCACGCCGATGCGCGGCGCGGGCGGTGCTGGTGCTGTTATCGGGGGCTCCGCCCACGGGGGACTGGGCTTGTTCTTCCTGATAAGTGTTAGTAATCACGAAGTCTCCATCGCCAATAGCATCACCCAAAGCCTGTAATGTCCGGGCGCGCGCAATTTTAATTTCTTCGCGGGATGACTTAACAGCCTCGCTGCGGCGCAAACTAATTTCAATAAACTTTTCAAAATTCATGGTTTGAGATTCAACTGATGCGCTTTCGTTTCTCTGCAAAACAGGCTCTTCGGAGGGAAAGCGCGCCATGGCGAATGCCGCGGATGAATCCAAAGTAAAAATCAACGAAAAAACCAGCGCGGACAACCTTTTAAAACGAAGATTCATTTTGCACCCCGCATTCCCTTCGATAAATCCTGATCAAAACAAAAAGATAAAACTTCATGGAATTTGGTAATAACCGTACGCTCAGTGGGTGTGAATTTTTCAAGCGCGCGCAGTAAAACACCCAGCGCGGTGGATTGCATGTCGCGAATCAGCTTTTGGCCTTTGGGACGAATTTCAATCAAAGAAATACGGCGGTCGCTCACATCGTGACTGCGTTTTAAAAATCCGTGCTTCTCGAGACGATCCACCAGGTTGGTTACGGCCGGCTTAGAAACCAAAAGCTTCGCGCTTAAATCTTTCATTGAAACGGGTCCTGCGACCACTAAGTTAAGCAGCGCGTACTGCGGCATGGTCAAGCCCGACTGCACAAGCTTGCGCATGCACAAACGCGAAAACTTGGGCTGAACTTCGCGAAAGTTCCGGATAAAAGCTTCTTTTTCTCTCATGCTCAAATCAGTTTGATGGTTGAATAGTTAAATGATTGAATTAAATCGAGCTCGAATTATAAGCAGGCTTAAAATAATTGCAACATTAAATTGATAATCGGCGTTTCCCTTTCGGGATTTCCTCGGGTAGAATAGAAACAAGCCCAAACACGGCTCCAAAAGGACTTATTTATGCCTCAAGCTAAAAACACCGATTTATTGATGGTTGCTTCCAGCGAAACGGACCAAAACATGTATTACGCCACCCGCTTTCTTGTTCCCGATGACTTTGTCTATTTCCGTATCCGCGGCAAAAGCTACGCTTTGATGAGCGACCTTGAAGTGGATCGGGCCCGCAAAGAAGCCGCGGTGGATGAAATTGTTTCGATTTCGGATTTAGCGCGAACTTTCTCGAAAAAAGAAAACCGCCGCCCCTCTTATATGGAACTGATCAGCTGGTTCGCTCTTTCCAAAAAAGCAAAGTCATTCAAAGTTCCGGAAAATTTTCCGCTTTATTACGCTGACTCTCTGCGCAAGCAAGGCTTGAAAATCGAAGTTAAAACCGATCCTTTTTTTGAAGAGCGCACTCTGAAAACACCGCAAGAAGCTAAAGCGATTGAAACCGCGATTCGAAATGTTGAAACCGCGTTTGGTGAGATCATTGCTTTTTTAAAGAAAGCTAAAATCAAAGGCAAACGCATTTATGCCGGAAAAGAAATGATCACCAGCGAAAGCTTACGCGCACGCTTGAACGCAAGATTGTTAGAGTTGGATTGCGTCGGCCCGCGCGCGATTATCGCCTGCGGTAAACACGCGGTCGATCCGCATGATGAGGGATCGGGCCCGATTGAACCGAACCAGTCGATTATTTTTGATATTTTCCCGCGCCACATGAAATCACGGTATCACGCCGATTTTTCAAGAACCGTCGTAAAAGGCAAGGCTTCACCCAAGTTAAAAGCCATGTATGCCGCGGTTTATGAGGGGCAGGAAATTGGTTTTAAAATGATTAAGCCGGGCGTCGACGCGAGCACCGTGCATGAAAAAATTCAAAAACGTTTTGAAGCATTGGGTTTTAAAACCGGAAATATTAACGGCCGTATGCAGGGTTTTTTTCACGGCACAGGCCATGGATTGGGACTGGATGTGCATGAACAGCCGCGGGTTGGCAGAGCGAACGATATATTGAAACCGGGCCACGTCGTAACGGTGGAACCGGGACTTTATTATGAAGGAATCGGCGGCGTCAGATTAGAAGATGTTGTACTCGTCACAAAAACGGGTTGCCGTAATTTAACGCGCTTCCCGCGCTTTCTGGAAATCGCTTAATTCGGCTATTTGCCTAAAATAGCCAGTCCTTCACCCTGAGTCGCGCGATAACCATCCAAAGCGGTTTCGTACTTATCATTCAGTAAAAGACCATAATCACGCGGCAAGCTCATCGGAAAACTCACGATATCATAAACACCGTTGATTAACCGTTTCACCGTCATCGCAGTGCCGCCTAAGACCATAATCACCGCGCTGGAAATCAGCCCATGATCATAATTAGCAATCTGATATTGATTGAGATACTCAACAGGAGAAGTCAGTGTGCCTTCAATGCCCCGAACAAATTTTTCTCCGGCGCTTCCGGCAAAAGCGGATTGAGTGACGGCAAACAAAGCTAAAGTAAATAATGCGGTTTTGATTTTCATAACGGCTCCTGTTTAATGGTAATTCATGTTACGGCTTTAAACAAAAAAGCTTGAAGGCACAAAAAATGCCCGGCTCGGGATAATCCCCAACCGGGCATTTTTAAAAAACCCTGCTACGATTATTACTTCGCGCAGCTTCCTTTTTTGTAGCTGGCAAGCGCGGTCTCATGCTTGTCATTTAAAAGAAGGCGGCCGTCTTTCGGTAAATCGACCGGAAATGTGACAACGTCGTAAACACCGTTAATCAGGCGTTTCGCTGTCATGGCTGTTCCCGCAAGAACTGTGCCGATCATTCCCGATGCCGGGCGACGTGTTTCAGCCAATACATTATATTGGTTCACATACTCTATCGGTGAAGTCACAATGCCTTCAACCCCGCGCAACAGCTTATGCTTCATCGGACATTTATCACAATCACCATGCCCCATGGCAAAAGCAGGCTGAGCCATCAACGCAACCATAGCTAAAAGAGCAAAAATTTTCTTCTTCATTCTATTTCCCCCGTTTGTTAACAAACTTTAACTGTCTAAATAACGGCGAAAAAAAGAAATATCTTTATGAAAACTTTGATGAGGTGGAAAGCGCGGCGCTAAAAAAGTCAGGAAACGAATTCGATTGAGACGGGCTTAGGAATAATCCCTTTTTTGTAGCCCTCGTCGAGCAGGCGGCGGAACCCGGCTTCCCCATCCGTGCCGATTTCAACCGTGCGGTCATTAACATACATGCCCACGAACTTATCGTTCAGCTCAGGATTAAGTCCGCGTCCATATTGAATCGCGTAATCCAAAGCGGGCTGACGATGCTTTAACGAGTGTTCAATGCTCTCTTTAAAAAGCAGTCCGAATTCACGCATGGTTTCTTTGCCCAAATCTTTGCGGATGACATCGACACCAAGCGGAAGCGGAAGTCCGGTAGTTTGATGCCACCATTCCCCCAAATCTAAAACTTTATGCAGGCCTTCCGAAGCATGCGTTAATTGTCCTTCATGAATCACAAGACCAAAATCCACAAAACCTTCTTTGACGGCATCCATAATTTTGTCGAAGGGAATAAAAACCGCCTGAAAATCTTTTTGAAAAATCTGCAAAGTTAAATAAGCCGTGGTGAGCTTGCCGGGAATCGCGATTTTTTTTCCGCGAATGGAGTGCGCATCGAACGAAGAATTTGCCGTGCGCGATACTAAAATCGGTCCATATTTTTCGCCAATACTCGCGCCCGAGCGCATTACCGCGTATTTATCGGCGAGATAAGCATAAGCGTGGCAAGAAACTGCGGTCACTTCGAGTTCGGCGTTTTTCAATGCACGCTGATTGAGAGATTCAATATCTTCGATCACATGCGTCACCTTAAATCCGCGCATGGGAATGGTTTCATACGCGAAAGCGTAGAACATGAAAGCGTCATCAGGGTCGGGGCTATGGCCAAAACGGATATGCTTGGTTTGGGTTGAATTCATGATGCGGAATTATATAGAACCCAGAACCAAGAACCAAGAACCAAGTTTAAGCGGCGGAAGCAAAAGCTTTGGCGAATTGAGCGAGCCTTGCCGCTTCGGCAACAACTCCGGCGAAACTCAACATGCGGTCAAGCTGACCGGAGGTAAATGTCATCACCGGTAAATCACGGCTTAAAGTATCGGCTTCGAAGCTTGCGGCAATCGCAAGTCCACGCACAATCGCCTTAGCATTCTTTTTAAGCAAGGCGGCTTTGGCCTGCTGAGCGTTTTTCGCAACCACGACAAAATCGCTCAGATTCTGTTCCGCGAGCCAAGTCTGAAGATCCGCTTTTTCAGAATCTTTTGCGATCACCGCAAAAAAGACATCCGGAAAAACTTTCTTAGCCGCCGCTAAAAAACCACGTTCCAAAGCAAGCTCGGTCCCCAACACAAAAGCATCGTGAGTTTGTATTGTTTGTTTTCCAAAAAGAATGCTTTGCGCGAACAAAACCTCTTTGGCTTGTTTTTCCGGAGAGGTCAAACTCGCCCACAGCCCCGCGTGCGACTCCGGCGCCATACCCAGAACATATTTTAAAGTATCGAGCGGCAAAAACCCGGCGGCAAAAATCTTAGCTATCAAAATTTCCGAGCGAGATAAGAAAGGAGCAACGCCTTCACCTCCGCGCACTTCAGAGCGTGTAATTCTAATTTTAAGAATAGGTTGGGGTTCTTTTTCGGCTTGAACGGCATCATCAGCTCGCCCGCGCTTTTTGGGATTAAGATACCTCGCCTCATTTAAAACATCATATTTCCTTTTGGTTGCTTGTATTTGCCCGCCCGCACCTGTTTTTTCGTATAAAACTTCAAATTCAAAATGACCGGTCTTTTCATTCCATTCTGAATCAACAATAGTTCCTTCAGCCCCGCCCCATTCTTGTGCTTCTTTTTCGGATAAAGCCTGCCAAAGATAACTATCTAAACCTTCATAAGGCGTTAAACCATAACGTCCGACGGCTGAAATTTTCCCGAGACGAAGTCCGCGCAATACGGGCAATTTCTCCGCCTGTCCCCGCCAGTTAAAATTAATGGGAAGCCTAATAATGTCCGTCAGGTTTGATGCGACCAAGTCTTTGCGCGGATCTTTTTTATCGCGAACCAACGCGGCCCTATCCGTAATTTCAAAAGCGGTCCGCTCTTTTGCTTTTCTTTGTTTTGCGCGTTCATTCATAATCAGCGAACGTTGGAAGGGCGCGATTTGAAAAATTCTTCTAAACGACTCTTTCCCTTCTTTTGAAAACTCAACTTCAAACTCTGGAACGCCCGCAAAATTAATTTGAGAATTCAAGATTGTTCCAAGCCAACCTTCTTCATCAAGCCCAACGGCGCGCCAATCAAAGCCAAAGTCCGGATAGGGATTAAACCAGTAAGTTCCGCCTCGACTGCTCACTCCGAGGCTAAGACCTTTGAGAGAATGAACCGCCGCCTCTTTCTTTTCCCAGTTATAGCTTCCCGACGAATCCGGCTTTAATGTAATGAGCTCGGACAAAACCTGAATAGCGGGCCTATCTAAAATAGACAAAGCATACTGCTTCGACGCTTCGTTTTCGGCGGATGCGCTCCGCAGCTCTTTGAGGTGTGTTCCGATTTGGAATTTTCGAATCTGTTTTTCTCCGGCTTTTTCAAATTCAATCTCCATCTCCAAAATACCAGCGGCCGAAACACTTATTTTGCTAATGATGCCGCGCCAACCTTCATCCGCTAATTTAAGAGGTCTCCAAAAATAAGTTTGCCCTTCACTCGGCCGAAACTGATACTCTCCATTAGCCGGACTCTCACCGATACTTTGCCCAACAAGAATCTGAAGCGCTTCGATATAATCATTCCAGTTGATTTTTTTATACCCTTTTACAAAGGAAGGGTGCCCCACTAAATCGGTCAAGGTCCGGATTTCTTCGGCTCCGCTTTTTTCCAATGCAGGGCGCGGGTGAAGCGAAAGAACGGGCTTATAATCGGCTGATTGGCTTTCCGCTTCATTGTCTTTTTTAAACTGAAAAATAAGCGGAGCTAATTGAAAAACTTTTTCGAAGCTTTCAGTTTCACCGCCAAACTTCTTATCGAAGCGAACACGAATTTCATAGTATCCCCAGCGGTTCATGGAACCCTCAACTAAAGTTCCTTCCCAGCCCGGCTCCTGACGGCCGGATAAAATATAAAAATCGCGATATCCTGGATAAACAACAAAAGAAAATCCGCCCTGCGAATCACTTTTTCCTAACGGAACATTTCTGGGAAGATCTATTTTTAATCGAGCCGCAATTTCCTTGATGCGTGCCGGAGAATCAATTAACTCAGATTGTGTTAAAAGCTGGGGCAAAGCTGTGATTGTCTCAGATTCAACGTTGATGGATTTTTTCCAAGCCAATTCAAAGGGCTCAATTTCTAAAACCGAAGTTTTCGCATCACTGTCATAAGCGGATAATTCACGCCGGTTGCCCCGGATAATGAACTGACGGCTGCGGACCGGCTCCCCTTTTTTTTCAAAACTCACCGAGAAAACGAATCTTCCATCTCTGATTTCAGCTGATTCAATAACTCCCGCCCACCCCGCATCATGCGAACCTAACGCCGACCAAGAATAAGAATTAAACCCTGCCACGGGATTAAAGACAGTTCCTCCCCGATCGTCCAAAGGAGCGATTCTTAGCCCCACTAAATTTTTAATTTTTGCGCGGTGAGGGCTCCAATTAATCGAATCGCCCTGTAAAAGCAAACGTGGATCGGTAATCACATCCGAAAGAGTCCGGAAATCATGTATCCCGTCACGAGTAACGGCAACGGCTGTATTTTCTTCTATCGTTAAAAGATCAACGGCTTTTTTTCTAACAGCTCTTATTTTTTTGCGATAAGGCCCTACTTGAAAAATTTTTGTCTTGGCAATTCTTTCATTTTCATCCTTAATTTCCACGACAAGTTCAAGTTTGCCGCGCCCAAAACGAACGTCCTTCAACCAAGCCGAATAGCCGAACCAATCCGCTTCTTTTTGCGATGCCAGCATCCATGAGTATTTTCGCGAATCCAAAGGAGAAAAATTGATAAGATTCCTTTGGTGGATAACACCTATCTTGCCTCTTAGTTTTTTTTGTATTTTTGCCAATGGCTCCAAATAAGCTTCCCAACTGATTTGATCCGGCTTTAAAACAAGATAGGCAAAATAGTCTTTTAACAAATTCTCTGGTGGTTCTTTTTGTTTCAGAATATTTTCCAACAAAGCATTGCGGCGGGATTCCAAAAAGAGAAACGTATTTTGATTTTCTAAAAGTTCGTGATTCTTTTGCTTCCTTAAATTATTTTCTTGATCGATCCAATCAACCCGAGCTAACAAAACAGCCCGTCTGATTTTTTTTACGTCGTCCATTCCGTGAGGATTTTGGCCGGCATAAAGGTTAATGGCCGTTAACACCTGCTCATCCGTTTTCTGCTTAATATCAGATAACTTTCGAAGCCCTCCCGACAGCAATGCCGTATGAATTCTCTGGGCGTCTTTTCCTAAATGAGGAACGAGCCATTTAACTGCGGCCGAATCCGAAGCGTCATCGGCCGCGCCGATTCGCATTTCGGAACGCACAGCAGGTAATATTTTTCGCATATAAACAGGCTCTACTCCCTGCTTTTTTCCAAGACCGGACAATTTGTAAAAGGTATCTTGAATTTCATATTCTCTCTCAAAAATCTCTGCGGCTTCACCTTCTCCTTGAGTAAATCTCACTTTAAAATAAAAATGTCCTTCTCGAATGGATTGCTCGACAATAACTCCTTCAGCGCCTTCTTCTTCAATGGCTTTCCATGGAACTGTTTTATGATTCGCAACAGCAACAAGACTATAAACTCCATTTTTCCCTGTCGTCCCTAAACGCCAACCTACCAAGTCAGGCATTTGATCTTTATTTTTTTCCCAATCAAACCCGTCGGGCAACTTCAGCAAATCAACCAAAGTCGCCGCGGTCTCAATGGTTGCCTCAGCTTCAGAAGATGAAGCCGTAATGGCTGGTCGCAAACTAAGACTTAGCCCAACCTCATCTTTATCTTTAAACCCTTTTGCGGGATGAAGAGTTTGCTTATAGGGTGTTAGTTGAAATGTTCGCTTAAAAGATTCTTCTCCGTTTTTAGTAAATTCAACGGTGAGCTCCGGTTTGCCAAATTCGTTTAGTTCAAATTTGTCGACAACAGCTTTCCATCCGGCTTCTGGGCGTCCCAAAGCAGGCCAAGCAAATGTGTACCCCGGCAGAGCATTAAAATAATAAACTCCCTGCTTTGTGCTTGTTCCGATTACAAGCCCTTCAATTTTCTTCATGACACTACGCTGTTTCTCCCAATTTATTTTTTTGGGATCCTTTAAAAAAGGCCGATAAACCAACCATTCACTTAGGCTGCGCAACTTCTTCCCCTGGTCAGAAAAAGTTTTAACAGCCGGCGAGTCATCTAGATTAAGAACATAGCGTTCTTCTCCATTCGGAACTCTTCCGGAAGCTGTCACCTGAACTAGTTTTCTAACATAGGGACCAACCTGAAAAGTTTTTTCAAAAACATGAAATGGCTGTTTCGTTGAAAATCCTTTTTGAAGTTTAAACTGCACGGAAATTTCAAGGATCCCATGAGAATTCACTTCCGCACGGCTAATAACCCCACGCCACCCTGCTTCACGAAATCCCAGCGCTGCCCACTCATAAGCTGAAAAATAAGAAAACAAAGTAAAATCAAATCTTCCTCCCGCAGAGGAAAGCCCCAAGCTCTGCCCGACCAAAACCTGCAAATCTTTTTCGCGCTTTTTCCAATTGGTCGTTTTGGAGTTTTTCTTCTGCTCTTGATTAGCAAGAAAATCCGCCAAAGTCATGTCTTGACCCGAATTGGAAAGACTTAGAGCGGGCGCCTCTAACGGCATCAGTACTTTTTTTGCGGAAACATGCACATCTTCCGTTGGTAAAACACGTTCATCTCTGTTCACATCGCGAGTAATTGGTCCAAATTGGTAAACTCGATAAATTGATGTTCCATTTTTTTTGGGGCTGTCAAAACGCACGATCACTTCAAATTTTCCAAAAGAACTTATTTCAGCGCTTTCCACCGTGGCAACCCACCCCTCGCCCATAAACCCCATAGAAAACTGAATATTTTGGTATCCCAACCAAGGTCGGAAGCTGATTGTTCCATTTTTTGCGGTAACTCCAAGCGCTTGTCCCGCTAGCTGGGGTAACCCAGCCCTCACTTTTTCCCAATCAATCGCGGCCGGATTTTCGACAAAATCCGGATGCCGAATAAGCCCTTTCAAAGTGGATAAATCATGTTCATCTTCTCCGGGATCCCTTAAAGCAACACGCTCGGATAAATCAAGATAACTTACCGATTCAGGCAAGCCTTCTCCATGAGAAACTTTGCGGGTCGAAGGTCCAACTTGGAAAACTTTTTGAAGTGTTTTTTTTCTCGATTTTTTTGTCTGAGCATTTTCAAGCAAAATGGCCACTTTCAAATTACCTTGGTCAACAAAAACATCCTGTATTTGAGCTCGCCAACCCTTTTCTGAAAAACCCAAAATCGACCAGACAAACTGATGGCCGGCAGCCGGTGTAAAATTTAAAACTCCGTTTGCGTTTGTTTCTCCGAGTCTCACGCCCTTTAAAGATAGAATCTTGGGTAAGATTTTTGTCCAATTCACTTTTTGAGGGCTGACCAGAATAACAGGATTGGAAACAAGTTCAGCTAAACTGCGCAATGCATTAATTTCATCATCATAAACAGCCAGACCTAATTGATCGCTTATTTTCAAAACCCAGCGTTCGCGGCCCTCATGTCCGCTGGTTTTTGCCAGCTTCTCTTTATGCGGACCGATTTGAAAAATGCGTTCAATGGGCTCTGATCCCGAAACCGTCATTAAAACCTTGAATTCGAAAAGATTGTCACTCAAAATTCGGGCTTCTATTATTTTAATTTCGCGTTCTTGATTATCGGAAAATCCCAAAACCCGCCAAACAAACTGCCGGCCGGTAAAAACGGAGAACTTTACCAGCCCATATTTATCGACTTTTCCTTTTGTTCCCGTAAAATCCGGCATTCCATCCAAATATTGAGCCCAGGTTTCTCCCGCGGGCTTCAGCATGAGATAGGCTAAATAAACTCCCATATCAAATTTTTGCGATAAAATCCGGGAACGGAGCTCTTTGATTCTGGTCCGATTAACAAATTTTTCTTGCCTGTCTTGACTTTCTTGGGCATGGAGAATCTTTTGCTGCTCTTGCTGGTTTTGATACGCACGCTCAAAATTTATTACCGCCGCGCGCACCGCAAGAATTTCTTCATGAGTAAATGAAAATTGTCCTGTAGAAGACTTCGCTTCCCTTAAGACCTGATCAGGAACACCGCGAAGATCTCCCATCGTTTTTACATTCACGGCCGGAAAAATTAAATTGGCCTTGCTTCGCAAGGAAGAAGAAAGCGGTAATGCAGAAATATTTAATTCTTCAAAACTCCGCGCTTCAGAGCGGGCGGGCGGATGAATCGCGGCAATACCTAAGCGTCTTTTGATTTGATCCTGATTTTTTGATACCGAGCTTAAAATCCCGGAATAAGTTGACTCCCAAAAAGGGTTCCACCTATCTGAATAAAGGTCGCGCCAATTTGCTAAAAGACGGCTTGCCGGTTCAGCTAAGACAGGGGCTAACTTCGGTTTAAAAAGCATTTCATACGCCATGCGGTTTTTAAATTGTTCAAGCCAGCGCACTTTTTCAATATCCGTCATTGCCGCTTTATCGGAAGCAGAACGATCTTTCATTTGCTTTTGAAAATCGAAAGTCAGCGAAGATTCATCCAGCCCCGAAATATCGGTCAAGGCTTCATCAAAAATCAGCTCGAGCATTTCCGAATCAATTTTTTCTTCTTTTGATTCATACAAGCCTTCAAAAGAAACATACCGCGTCTTCGCAAATTCTTGAAACTTGGTAAATCGACCTCGTTTGATAAGCTCCGCGGTCAGCCGATCCAACGCGTCAGACCATCCGGACAAATACTGAATCCATTCATCCAAGTTTTCTTCTCCGCGCCACCCAACCACTTGCGCGCGCAACATCAATTCATACTCAAAGGTCAAAGCTTCCAGCCAAAAGTCTTCGGCTTCACTCGTCGTTTTGACGTCTTCCTGAATAGAGCGAATTCGCGATTGCCAATAAGCCAAAGAATCCATCACGCGCGGCTCTTCCGTAAAATTAAATTGAATCGGGCCGTCACCCGTTTTAATTTTATTCAAGTGATTGCGCAGACGCTCAAAAGCATGTTTATAGGCGGCTTGAAAAGGCTCTTTGTCCGGCCACGCAATCGTTGCCGCATTTTCCAAAAAGTTTTCGAGCTCGGTATGACTTCTCTGCTCGGACCTCCGGCGGGTAACCGCTCGCTCAACGATTCTTTCTAACCATTTTGTGCCGGGTAAAAAAACAGGCACTTCTTCGATTTGTCTTTGAAGTTTTTGCCGCTGGGTTATTTTTCTGTTCTTGGTTTTCTTTTTCGCTTCTTTTAAAGCCTGCCCCTCCGTTTCATTCCAAAGCTCCACTCTTTCGTAAATGATCCGAGCAATCGACCAAACTGTAAGCACTGTCAAATTCAAAACTCCAAAAAAACTCGGCACGGCAATAACAATCAAAGCTGTCCCTAAAATGTACCCGAGATACACGGGATTCTGGGTCCGGCTATAAGGAAAATCAGTCCATAAATAAGGCCCTTGAGAAGTTTTGTCGCGCAGCCGCAAGGCTTCTTTTGTGAGAGTGTTGACGGTCTGCATACTTAAAGCATAAATAACGGTTCCGGCCATGACCAAAATTCCGGAAAAATCACCCAGTGCGATTGTTTTGCTCAGAACGCCCAAAATAAGAATCAGCATATGCATCAAAGTCGAAGCGATAACCAAAAGCCCGCCTTCTTTTTTTACATGCTGGCTGACCTTTTCGATTCGGGCCTGCATGGCGCGCATTTCTTCATTTTTCAATGTCCAAGGAGCGAACCAGCCGGAAATCCAGTCCCTTGCCGTGAGCTTTTTCCCCGAGCCATCGTTTGTCGGCAAATCTTTCCGCATTTCGGAGCGCGCCATCAGGGGGGTCAAGACTTCATCCAAGGGTTTTCCGTTGTAGGGGTGAAAGCTATTTTGCTCCGCCGGAAATTGTCGGCTTTTCACTTTAGCGACAAAAGATTGAACGATCGCCAAATCTCCGGACTGAGCATCCCAATTCCAATGTTCCTCTCCGACCATTTTAGGAACACCGTAAGTTTTGACGCCGGGCTTATCCGGTCTTAGCTGCTTCCATTTTTCTTTTGTTTTTCCGAGAAGATCATCAATCACCAATACCTGACCATCAGTTCCGATTCCGGCACCAATTCCGATGGTCGGGATTTTTAATCTTTTTGAAATCCAGGCGCTGACTTCGCTGTCAGCCAGCTCAATGACAACCGCGTATGCGCCGGCTTTTTGAATAGCCATGGCATCTTTTAAGAGCTGTTGCGCTTCTTCCTCCGTGCGTCCAACCGATTTGTGGTCACCTTTTGATTGCGGGGTATAAGCGATATGCCCCATGACGGGAATGCCGTTGGCAACAAGATGGTTTACAATCAGCGCGACTTCTTCGCCTCCTTCCAGTTTAACCGTTTCCGCGCCCGCATCCATCAACCGCCGCGCATTAACAAGCGCTTCTTCTTCCGTGCGGTAAGACAAATGCGGCATATCCACAACAAACAAAGACTGTCTGACGTTTATTTTCGTATCAAGGGCAAAGCTCACCATGTGATCCATCGTTACTTCTTGGGTCGAGGGCAAACCCAACCTTACCATTCCGCCCGAGTCGCCGACAAAGGTAATATCCACTTTGCCGTCCTCAAGCAGCGCAGCATCATTTTTATCGTAAGCTGTCAACATCGTGATTGGTTCACCCCGGCTTTTCATTTCCTGCAAAGTCTGTATGGTTACTTTGTGTGTCCGCATTTCGGAGCGACCTAGGATTTTCTTCAACTCGGAGATTCGCGCGTCTACGTCTTTAATTGTGTCTTTAAGGAAAATTTCTTTGGGCACCGGATTATGACGAAAAAGAATCTCTTCATCTCCTTCATCATTAATTCGAACGGTATTGGGGTTGCTCATAATTCCGGAGAAAGTAGCTTTATGATGTTCAAAACCACGCAACATTATGCCCGTTTGCGGCCCCATAGCGATGACAGCTCCGCGATCACCGATTAAATTGTGATCCCCAAAAAGAAATCTTCCTTCAACATTAAAACTTGCTACGCTCCCTCGGCTTTCTTCACCAAGCTTGGCAAACTGGTCGATCGGAATATGCCCTGTAATTAAAACGTTAAAGCCATTCGCTGCCGCTAAATTTTCTGTTCCGAAACGATTAATTACGCGGACAACTTCATCAGGCTTTGATTTTGTTGTATTGTCTGCGTACCAAGACATTACAAGGCTCAAAGCTTCGTACATCTCAAGAAAATCATGCTCCGGACTGCGAATATCTGCTTCGATGAGACGTAGCCCATCCCAAATTGATGGGTAGCCTCCCTTCCCTTCCATTCCGTCGCCGTTATAAGTAACACCTTTGTAAGTAAAATAAAATTCGCCTATTTCGTTCGTTGGAAGAAATGCGTGCAAATAGGTTTGCTGATAAATATTCCTCAGAAATAGCGTGAATTTGCTTTTAGAAAACTCTGCTATTTTTTTTAAGGTGGGATGCTCTAAATAATTTTTAGGAGTCACTTCGGGGGAATCCCCACGCTTCATATTTAATTCCTCTAAAACAGCCGTGCCCCAGCCCTTATGAAAAATCCAATCCTTGGCATACCATTCCACAGAAGTGTAGTTTTGCGAGTTAAGCGCTTCAAAGACACGCCACCACCACTTACCGGCTTGTAACTGTGTTTCAAGGTCGTTTTTATATTCAGGAATAATTTCATCACGCATCATTTCAATCGCTCGCCGCCAAGCCTTATCTGCCGGAGAGTTCGCGACCATCTCGTCTCGATCCAGCAGCTCTCCCCGTTCACTTTCAAAATCTATCAAAAGGTTTTGCCACCACACCAACGACATCCCGCCCACATCTCGAACACCTGTATATACATCAACACCAAAATTTGAGCCTCGTAGTTGATCCCATATTTTCCGCGCTTTAGAACTTGTGGGCATTTCAGCAATCGCTGACACATAGAGAGCTCGCTTCTTGTCCCTCTTTCCGCCATCCCCTTTAGGGCCATTAATCAAATCATCATACTTGGCCCAAACTTCACGTTGGCGGCTTTGCTGATGTCCCATAAAGCTTGCCAGTTTCTCAGCCCACTTAGATTTACTTTTAGCTTCATTTTTATTTTCGTTATGAAACTTTTCGACCAACTTTGCGACATTTCCATGCGCCGAATCATAGCTGTCGTGATAATCATAAAAATTGTAGCCTTCATAAAATGGTAAATGAATTCCGGAAAGATTGAGATAAACCATCAAATCATGATTTCCAGTCTGCGCATCCGCAAGGCCGGCTTCGATTAATTCGTAAGCCCTTTCCCAGACGGCAACTCCATATTTACCCCGATCCATGAAATCACCCCCAAATGGAAAATAGACAAGGCCCTTTAAATCTTTGGGTGTGATATAAAACTTTTCAAGCTGTCTAAAAAGCGGCACCTGATGATCGATTTTGTACTCAAAGTTTGAAGGCAGCCGACTATGCGGCAGAGCTCGGCGAATCGCATCAATAATAAAAGCATCCAGCTTTTCAATCGCCCCATGCTGATCAGTTAAAAAATTAATTTCGGGAAGACCGCTCATACCCGGCCGATTAAGCTCGGTCTCAAGGCGTTGCTTCACATCTTCCAGCAGCTCAAGCTCTTCTGCTGGATCCAGATCCCTCGTTGAAACGGTTGTAATTCTTGATTCTGAGCGGCGGGATGGGCGAGCGGCGCCGGCCCAATCAGCAAGATACTCCGACGACCCCGAAGGACGAATTGCGGACCTTTTCATCTTCGGGCTGTTTCGCTTCCAGCGCAATGAGGTGTGCTGACTGCTTCTTTGAAGTGCTTGTGCCGCTCCGGGCAAATCCATCACAGCTTGCTCGCGCCCGCCTGCCCGCAGATCTTCGAATACTCCCGCGCTGGTCAAAAGCGCGGCTGCAACTTCGGAGGGCATGCCCGCCTCGCCTAACGCGCTGCCTTCCCCCAACAACGCGCGGCGATAGTGAGCAAAGTCTTCAGGCTGAATTTTTGAAATGCGCGGTGTGACGGCAACATAATTCCAATTTTGTTCGCGCGCGAAAGACTGCATTCCTTCCGCGTGAAAACCGCCGGTAACAACCACCGCCACTTTCCCCTTTTTGGTTTTCTCTAAAATTCCGCGCTGCATCGCATCTTCGCGCTCAATCGCGCCGCGGTAAAACCGAATCGCATTATCGTAAGCCTCTTCCAAAACATTCATTTCCTGCGCACCCACCAATGAGCGCCCTGATGAGATCGCGCGCAGTTCGCTTATCAGCATTTTGGGACGCGAAGAATACTTTAAAATCTTTTGAAAATCGTCGCGGGTTAATTTCAAACTTAAAAGATTGGTGAGCAAAATTTGTTTTTCGAGTAAAAGCACCAATGCTCGCTGCGCTTTCAACCGGGCATCTTTTTTAATAATCTGAATATGTAAACCGCGCGCTTCTTTTAAAAGCTCATCGGCGTCCATCTCTCCAGCGAGAATCATTTTCTCAATGAGCGCTTTTAAGTCGGGCCATGAAGCCATAGAAAAATCATCGGGCAAATAAACTGCAAGCTGCTCGAAAACTTCGCGCGCTCCGCTCAAATCAATTTGATTTGATTTAAATTTTTCAATCAGCGCGTTTATTTCTGAGAAAAGTTTTTCATCTATTGCGTTCCGGCCTGCTTTGGCACGGACAGAAGCGAAAAACTCTTGCTTTTGCTTTTCAACCTTGAAGTAATCGGGAGCAACATCCATTGTTTTGAGATAGATATAACGTGTCAGCATCGGAAGTTCGATTTGTTCTTCCATTGAATTTAAATCGCGGTTCCACTCCACTTTTAAATAATCACGCAAAGCATCAAACCAATTCGCGGAAGAAGCCGCATCGATTTGCGCCTTGGCGTAAATTTCCAAATATTTTTTAAAGGCGGGCTTAAATTTTCTTACGGCTTCTTTTTGCCAAGCCGCATACAAGATTTCGTTAAAAGCGGCACTATCTGAACGCGCGGCATCAACACGGCGGTACAGATCAACGTTGTCCCAATAACTTTTTATTTCTTCAATGCCATAACCTCGCGCCGCGCCATTGGTCATTAAGTAGGCCTCGGCACCGGTAAGATGCCCTTCCTTCATCCAATGATCACGTTCCGGCTGTGTGAGTGACAAACCCTCGGGGAAAAAGTGTCTGAGCTTAGGATCGAGCTCACCGACGCCGCCCTCTAAAAAAACCTCCTGCGCCGGAGCTATTTCTTTTATTTCCGTAAGCAGAGTCTCAATGTTTTTCTGTGCTTCAAAAACCGCGTGCGCATCTTGAATGTGAACCAATGTCCCTTGCGGGTTTTCAGCGAAAAATCTGCGGGTCACGCTTCCGGTTGAGACCTGCGGTTCCCAATCCCGGATAAATTGCCCTTCGCTTTTCTGAGGAATCAAAGCAATGTTTGCCGCCTGCGCTGCTTCAGGCGTGAAAACCTGTGTCAGCAAGAGTGTCCCGGCAAGAAACCAAGTTGTGATTTTTCTTAGAAACATAGGCCTCGGTTGATGAAAGTTTTTTAAAACTTACCACCTCGAGTGGGTATTGCAAGAATTATAAGCACATTTAATAAGTATTTAAAATTGATCCTGATTGATTAAGTTTGATAGTTAATACTTTATAGCATTTATAGCAATTAATAGCATTACAATTATCACCATTGCAT
>ERZ761602.2753-NODE-2753-length-26543-cov-42.254342_pt1 | contig 26543 bp, 16 predicted proteins | sample MGYA00512165_ERZ761602 | MGnify/ENA primary metagenome ERZ761602 (study PRJEB28899, sample SAMN02445085) | bioreactor sludge metagenome | biome: EBPR sludge; isolation source: Thorneside wastewater treatment plant | place: Australia: Brisbane, Thorneside...
ATTTAAACACCATCAACTAACAGAATTTTGGTCCAAAAATCCGTTGCATCTCAGTTCTTCAGTTGGCACAAGAAGGGGGCGGTCGCGATCGACCAAGTGGAGAGACGCGACGGCGGGGCCAGCGTGCGCATCCACAATTCGGCCGGGGACGACTGCTTTCTGAAGCAAACTGTGACGGTGAAGCCGCAAACCCGCTACCGTCTCTCGGGGGTCATCAAGACGGACAATGTGCTCACGAAAGCCACCGGGGCGACGCTCTCCTTGGAAGGTGGATTCGAGAAAACCGAGTCGATCACGGGCCGGAAAAGCTGGAAGCGGGTGGAGTTCGAGTTTGTCACCGGTCCCCTCACCAAAATCAAGGTGGGCCCCCGGCTCGGGCATCACAGCAGCATGGCCAGCGGCACGGCGTGGTTCGACGATCTGTCGCTGGTCGAACTCGGCCCGGCGAAAAGGTGAGGGGTGTCATACGAAATCTCGAAAGATCTGGACGATGGCGGAGCGAATCTCGGATCGGACACGGCATTACCGCTGAGTTGAGTGACTCGACGGAGGTGGGGCGAGGTGTCCCTGCCGAGCCGTCGTTGGGCGGGTGGGAAGGGAGCGCGGACACTCCTGTCCGCATTGAGTCCGGCCCGCCAGCTCCCGCCGATGCGGACAGGAGTGTCCGCGCTCCCTTCCTCCGCACCGGCTCACCGGGGACGGTTCGCCCCACCCGGCTGCCGCTGGATTCCCGGATCGACCGCATCGAAAAACACCTTTCACCTTTTACGGCGCGCTCCTACCTCTGCGGCGGCCCGGCCTCGCGGACGAGGGAACCCTGGCCCTCGCTCATCACGAGCAGGCTGAGGCGCTCGACTCGGTCGAGTTCGTCGGTGCTCAGGCTGGCGTAGTCGAACTGCCCGCGCAGGTCGGTGTAGCCGTCCTTGAAGAAGCGCACCGCGCCGTCCTTCATCTTCGCATAGACCTTCACGTAGGCTCGCGGGACCGGCTTGCCTCCTTCCTCCTGACGGAGTTCGAGGCGTCCGTAGCCTTCGGTGAGGCGCAGGTCGAGGCGGTTCGAGTAAACCGCGACCGAACTCGTCCGCCCCCCGCCGACGACCTCGACGAGCACGTTCTTGCTCGCGAAGGCCTCGGGCACGGGGACGCTCAAGTTCGCCCCGTCCTCGGGCAGCCCCTTCGTCTCGACGAGGTTCGGGCGGATGAAGGCGAGGCCTCCGCTTCCGGCGGAGACGAAGGGCCGGCTGGAGAAGAGGAATTCGAGGTCCATCTCGTAGTAGTTCACCGTGACCGACTTCAGGTTGCGATGGCGCAGGGAGAGGTCGCGGCCCTTCGCGCTGAGTTCGATAAAAGGCTGCTGGCTGGAGAGCCGCTCGATCTGGCCTTCGCGCGTCTTCCCGTCGGGAGCGGCGTCCGCGCCTTCGATCTCTGCGACTTGCGCGGCCACGGCGGCGAAGGACGCCCGCCATTTGTCCACGGGATATTCGGCGTAAGCGGCGGCGACGGCCTTGGCCGAGGCGAGGTCCTCGCGATGGAAGGCGTGGTAGGCGCGGAGGTAGTCGTATTGCACCCGCGAGACGACCTCGGCCTCGGGCACGGAGTCGAGCCAGGCGAGAGCCTCCTCGACGCGGTCTTGCAGCGAGAGGTAGGCGGCCACGGCGAGCTTGTCCTCGGCTCCGAGAGCCGGCTTGTGGGCGAGCAGGTCGAGGAAGCCGCCGTATTGCGCGAAGAAGCGGTTGTTGAGGATGCGGTTCTCGCGTCCGAGGCGGTGGGTGCGGGCGTTCACGAGCGGGGCGTAGTCGAGATGCTGGTGCCAGTGCCGCTCGACGGGATCGAGGCTGACGAGTTCGCATTCGATGGTCTTGCCGCAGCGCGAGAGGAAGTCGTCGCGGTGCTTCAGGTATTCGCGGGCGATGGCGGTGTCGTTGTGGTGGAGGCCGTAGCTCCACAGGATCGCGTCGTAGGCGTGGCGCGAGCCGATCAGCGAGGTGGCCTGCCGCAGGAAATCGACGCTTTCCCGCGCCCGCCACGCGATGCGGGAGAGTTCGAGGCGGTGGAGGTTGTTCGCGGCGAGGAAATCGAGCACCTGCTTCTCCGTGCCGAACTGCGAGAGGTAGTCCCACGAGGCCTCGTCGAGGTCGGAGAGGGAATCGACGACCTTCAGCGAACGCGCCTCGCCCGTGGCGAGGATGTGCTCGTTCTTCGCGACCTGCACGGGGTAGAGGGCGAAGCCGTCCGCGTCCGAGGGCGAGGGGAAGTAGAATTTCGTCTCGATGCGCTCGGTCGAGAAGGCGGGCAGGTTCAGCGGATGGGACTTCGTGTAGTCCGCCCCCGCGACGGGCACGGCGCCCTCGGGGATCTGCACGAGCAGGTCGAGGCGGTGGGCCGAGGAGGTCGGGTTCGTCACGACGACTTGCGAAGCGTAGATCACGCCGGTGAGGAATTCGCCGGTGACGAACTTGTCGACCATCTCCCCGTCCTCCTCGCGGCTGCGGTCGTCGGCGCGGAGGAAGTTCTGGCTCACGAGGATGGGCGCGGCGCCTTCGGCGAGGGGGGCCTCCTCGAACTCCTCGTGGAAGACGACGAGGGGCGAGGCGGCGGTGAGCTTGAAGACGTTCTCGGTGATGTCGATCTGGTGCTCCTCCGCCGCGAAGGGCAGGTCGAGGACGGAGAGGACGAACATCATCTCGGTGAAGTTCGACGTCGCGGCGGGGAACTCGCGCGAGTAGAAGCCGCCTTTCCCGTCCCAGTTCGCGTAGTCGCGCCAGAAGCGGTTCACGGTGACGAGATCGGCGTTCTGCGCGGCGATGGGGAGGTGGCGGTAGTTGTTTTCGGCCAGCTCTTTGGTGGAGTCGAGGGTTTGGTAGAGGGCTTGCTCGCGGGCGCGTTTGAGGAGGGAGGCTTCGTCGATGCGGTCATCGAAGGCGACAGCGCCAACGGGAGCCGCTACGAGCGCTGGGGCGTCAGCGCTGACGGCGGCGCTCTTGACGGGCGACCTGACGCCGAGCGTTCCTTGGGCTGTGGGCATGCTTCTGGCGGCTCTCGTGTTGACGCCCCGTGCTATCAGTCGTTCTGCGCCCCCGCCTGCTGTCGGAATCCCGCCGAAGGGGTCCCCGGCGGCATATCCATCGGCAGCAGTCTCAACGTTCAGATATTCCGGACCCTCCGCATCCGCCCCGCGTCCTCGCAGCGCCTGCCGGTAGAAGAACGCGTCGCGTTCGGGATCGGGTGGGAGGAGCTGATGCAGGCCGGTGACGTGGGCGGCGGTGCGAGCGCGCTCGTCCTCGCCGATGCGGCGGGCGAGGAGGATGCGCTCGACGATGTTGAGGCGTCCGAACTCCCAAGGCGCAAGGTAGCGTTCCAGCGCTTCGCCGAGGAGATAGCGGTCGAGGAAGGTCTTCTCCTTCTTGCTCGCGAGGTAGGGCTTCACGACGGCGTTGAAGAACTCGGGGTCCTTCTGTTCGAGGAAGAAATGCAGTTCGTGGCAGGCGTGCTCGGAGTAGAGTTCGCGCTTCGCGGCTTCGTCGAGCGTGGGCCATTTCGCGATGAAGGCGAATTCGGCGAGGGCTTTGGCACCATCGAAAGGAGGCGTGCCGTTCGTGCTGATTGCAAGAAGCGTCCGGTAAACATCGCCGATCGTGCCGTAGGGCTGCACCTCCGAGGCGCGGAAGTCGGAGACGGTGAGGGTTTGCCCCGGCCGCAGCAGGGTGACCTTGCGCCGCTGGGTGAAGTGCTTCGCCGGGTCGAGGGTGGACTCGAGGCGCAGGTCGCGGATCGCGGCTCCGCCGTCCGGCTCGGGCAGGGCGAGGACGCGCGAGACGGTGTCGGTCGCGTTCACCGCGACAAGGTGGACATGCTGCCGGTCGCCGAGCTCGGCGAGATCGATGGAGATCGTGCCGTCCTCGCCGGGTTCGAGGTTGATGAGGACGACGGCTTGGCGGGCGAGGAAGTTGAGGCTGGGCGTGTTGGCGCTCTCCGAATCCAGAGGGCGATCCCTGTCGGCTGCCGCGCCGCCGCTGGCCATCTGCGCCGGAGCGGGCGATTCGGCGCTCTTGCGGTAGGCCTCGCCTTTGCTGGCGTCCTTCACGTCGGTCTGCGTCTCGCTCAACTCCCAGGAATTGAGGATCAGGCCGGGGCGGGCGAGGAGGTTGCCGGGGAATTTCTTCGCCCCGCGCCGTTCGAGGATGTAGCGGTATTCCTCGCCGATGTCGCGGCCCGAGACGTAGCGGGAGAGCTTCGCGCCGCGCCGGATTTCGTAGAGCGGCGGCAGGGAGGAACGGCCGAGTCCGTCGTAGGGATCGAACTGGGGCAGGAAGCGGGTCGCCACGAGATGCAGGCGGGTCGTCGCGTCGGCGTTGCCGAGGGAGACGAGCAGCTTTCCGTCCTTCGCCTCGGCGGAGGCGATGCGGAGCGGCTTCGAGGCGGGCAGGCGCAGATGCCGGTCGCGCGAAAGGGCGTGGCCGAAGTGCTCCGCACTCGCGGCGGTGACCTTGAGGGCGAGGGAACGGTCTTCGCCTTTGAGAAAGATTTCGTAGTTCCCCGGCTTCAAGCCTTCGAGACGGACGAGGCCGGGCTCGAATTTCGCCGAGGCGAAAGCGTCCTCGACGGGGTTTCCGCCGCGAACTTCGTAGATCGCGAGGGTCTCGCGCCCGCCGACGGCATCGTGGGGCAGGGGAATCTCGACGACCTCCCCGACTTTGGCGTGGAGGGCGGTGGGGCGGGAGACTCGGTCCTTGTCGAGAATCCAAAACCGCCCCGGCAGACCGGAGGCGCGGGACGTGATGGACACGATCCCCGGCAGGTGGCCGAGATCGACGTGGCCCCGCTCGTCGCTTTTCAGGACGACTTCGATCCCCTCGTTGAACTGGCGATGCTGGAAGGCAAAGGTGACGGCGCGGTCCGGCAGAGCTTCACCGCTCCTCCCTAACACTTGCACCACATAGTTCTCCCCGAGACGGCTCAAATGGGAGTCGGCCGAGAGTTCCTGGCTTTCGACCCCGTTGACCGGGAAGCTTCGGGAATCGTCCAGTTCAAAGGTCTCCCCCGGTTTCACGATGGACTCGATCCCGCCTGACAGCTTGACCGAGACGCTTTTCAATCGGGCCGGAACCCGGAAGGCATGGGTTGATTCACGATCGTCGAACAGCTCGAACTCCTCGGCCTCGCTGATGGACTCGACCCCGTCGATGTCGGTGGTCGAGACAGTGAGCTTCGTTTTCCCCAGCCGCGAGACCGAGACCGGTTCGCCGTTCAGGGTCAGCACGGGCCGCACCGCCACGGTTGCTTCGGTGCCGGGGAGAAGGGTCTCCTGTTCCAGCAGAAATCCCGCGTCGAATTCGTAGCTTTCCCTCGGCAGAGCGATCTTCGCGAGCGAGGCGAAATCGCCGTCGGTCAGCACCACCGGCACGGTCCCCGATTCGGAGAAGGGCAGCAGGATGAAGCCCTTTTCATCCGCGTCGTAGCGCCGTCCACCGAACCACGCGGCGGCCTTGGGCACGGGCTGGTTCGCCTCGTCGATGACCGTGACGAGCTCGCCGCCCACGGTCGTGCGCGTCAGCGCTTGCAACTCGCCCTTGCGCACGAGGGCGCGGGAGCTGATGCCGTTGCCGATCAGTTCGACGACCCAGACGCCGCGCTTCCCTTTCAGCGAGTCGAAGCGGAAGGTCTCGGTGCGGCGGAGGATGGGGGCCTCGCCGTAGCGATGCACGGTCTCCTCGTTGGCGACGAGGCCGTCGAGGTCGAGGTCGGTGTTGATCTCCTCGCCGCGCTCGCGGTAGTAGTTCAGGGCGTTGATCTCGTAAACCTTCACGATCAGCTCGGACACGTTCTTCAGCGTCGCGGTCAGGGTCACTTCGTCCGCCGCCGCGAGATGCGCGGGATTGGTCGGGGCGAAGGCGATCTCGACGCGGTCCTTCAACGCCTGCACCTGCGCGGGGCCGAGGCGGGAGAACCACTGCTGGGCGTCGCCGAGCCCGTGCAGCAGCTTCGTCTCGGCGAAGACGCGCGCCAGCCAGGTCTCGTCGAGGTAGGGGGAGAAGCGGGTCGTGCTCTCGGCTTCGACGAAGAAATGCTCCAGATACTCCCGCACGAGGGCCTCGTCCGTGCCGATGGGGGACAGGCCGAGGGTGGCGGTGTGGTCGGCGTTCAGATCGACGGCGGCGATGCCGCGCTGCTGCTGCTCGCGCAGGTAGGCGGCGCGGACGTAGGGCGCGGGCCGGGGGAAGCGGAGGTATTCGAGGAAGTCCTCCTCGGGATATTCACCGCGCTTCCGGGCGAGGTCGAGGCGTCGGTGGAGGACGGCGGCTTGGAGCGAGCCGAAGGCGGGCGGCAGCGTCCTGACATATTCCCAAACGCGGTCGGGCCAAGCGCGCTCGGCTTCGGGATTGCGGGCGATGGACTCGTCCGCGCCGGGCTGGAGGCGGAGGATGCGCTGATCCACGAAGCGCGGGTCTTGGGCGAGTTCGGGGCGCAGGCCGGCGAGTTCGTCGAGCTGGGCGAGAGTGAGGCGGCGGTGGATTTCGAACTCGCCGAAGCCCTTGCTCTCGCGGCTGCGGAGGTCGGCGGCGATGAGTCCGACAAGCTGCTCGTGGTCGGGATGGCGGAGGCGGGAGAGCAGTTCGCGCCGTTGCGCCGGGTTCAGTTCGACCGGCTCGCGGAGGAGGGTGTCGAGCCCCGCGTCGCTGACACCGGAGAGCTTGCCTTGGGAAAGGGCTTTCTTCAAAAAGGCCTCGCGCGAGACGAGGGAGGGGTCGAGGCGGACGGGGAAGTCGGGCTTGGCGTCGAGCTTCTGCTGCTGGTGGTTGAAGGAGAGTCCGAGCTGGTCTTTCAGGTAGGCGAGGGTGTTGCCGGGGTTTTCGCCGTATTTCAAGAGGGCTTGGCGGTGGCGGATTTCGAGGTAGCGGTCCGTCTCGCCGAAGCGCTCGCGCCAGGGTTCGAGGAAGCCGTCGGCTTCGGCGAGGCGGCCCTCGTGCTGGGCGTGGAGGGCGGAGAAGTAGTAAAAGTCCTCCGTGCCGGGGATCAGTTCCTTCAGGGCGGCGGCGCGATCCTCGGCAAGGGCGAAGCGTTCGACGAAGCCGATCTCGCCGTCGGCGTGGGCGGAGGTCAGGAAGAGCAGGGAGGGGAGCATGGGCAGGAGCCTGGGGATTTTCATGGGAGGCGGATTGGCGGTTTCCAAATACGATAACGAAGGAACTGACGTTTTATGAAGCCCGAAGTTGTAAAGAAAATGTCTGGCTGGGCGGGAAGGGAGCGCGGGCACTCCTGCCCGCAACGGCGGAGGCAGTGGTCGGGTAGGCTCAAGGTGCGGACAAGGAGTGTCCGCGCTCCAGGTCCCCCTTTTTACGATATTTGGGCTTGGCGCGGCCCGCTTGTTGCCTATCCTATGGCGGGTTCCCGGTTCCGGGATCCCACCCCTCGATGCCTGCCTGCCCCTCCATCCTCTGCCTGCTTGACGGGCTTTCCGAAGCCGTGTTCGCGTTTTGCCTCGCGACGACTTGGCCGGAGGTGGCCGAGTTCCTTTCGCGCCACGCCATCGCCTGCATCGCGGCGGCCGGGGCGCTAGGCCTGCTCTTCGGCTGGCTCGCGAAACTGCGGACGGTCCTCGACGCCGCCGAGGCCGCGCCGGAGCCGGTCGTGCCGGGAGCACGCGAATTGAAATGGCGGCACGAGAAGCTCGTCCTCGTCGAGCGGCAGCAAGCCGAAAAGCAGGCGCGCTTCGACGCCTTCATTGATCGGCTCCCGGCCTTCGCCACGGTCGAGGAGCAGACGGCGGCGTTGCGCGTCTACACCCTCGCCGAACGGGTGCGCGAGGCGCGGCAGAAGGTGGGGTCGGACCTCTCCCGGATGCGGGCGGTGCGGGACCGCCTCGACGAGATTTCCCCCCCGATCGAACGAGGGCGCGAAGCGGTGGGCGCCAGCCGGGGCATGGCCGAGGCGCAGGCGGTGCGCTTGGAGGAAGCCCGCGAAGCCCTGCGCGGCATCGCCGAGGAGGCGTTGCGGATCGAGGAGACGGTGGGCGGCGGCATCCCCGACGCTGCCGGTTTGCGCCGGGAATTGATGGATCTGAAAGGCCGCATCGTGTCGCTGCCGCAGGGCTGGGCGACCTTGGTCGAGGAGACCGACCGCCGCCTCCGCGAACTGCTCGCGACAGTGGACGAACCGGCCCTTGTCCCGGTGCGGGAGGTGCTGCTCGTCGATGGCTCCCTCACCGCTTCGCTGGCCGGAGTGGCGGGATTTGACCTGTCCGGTGCCGTCGGCGCGGCGATTGCGGTTTTGGATCGGGTGGCGGAAATCCGAAATTCGAAATCCGAAGTCCGAAATCCGGAGTCTGAACCCGTCGATCCGGTGCCGGAGAAGACTGCGGAGGTTTCCGGAACCGCCGCCCCTTCCGAACCCGCGCCGATCCGGATTGGCGCAGGCCTTGAAGCTCCGGTTGTCGAGGAGGCCCCTGCCGGAGGGGGCTTCGATTTCGGCTTTCCCGCGCCGGGGACGCCCTCGCCCGGTTCGCGCAATCCGATGGCCCTCGCTACGCTTTCCCGCCCCGCCAAGGGATTCCACGACCTCACCGGCACCGCCAACGGCCATGCCGCCGCCGCGGAGCCGCCGTGTACGGAGCGGGACGGGCGTTCCCTCGTTCTCTTCTGCTCGAACGACGTCGAGCTTTGGGGCCGCACCGTCTATCGCGGGGAGCGATGCCGAGCCCGCGCCATCGAGGAGTTCCCCGCTTGGGCGCATTGGATCTCGATCCGTCGTCTCGATACCGGCGAGCGCGTCTTCGCCCCGATCCGCAACGCGAGCTTGCGCCAAGGCCAGAGCGCCGACCCCTACGGTTTCAACGGCACGAACGAATTGTTCTACGGGGCGCGGCATCTGGGGCTTTTCTCCGAATCCTGTCCGAACGAGGTCGAGACCCGCTTCACCTACGGCGGCTGGGGCTTCGGCCACCGCGCCCCCGGGATCGCCCCCGAGGTCGAGCAGCTTCAAGCGGCCGGCTGGGAAGGGCGGGAGATTCCCTCGGACACGGTCTTCGAGATCGCGATCCACGAGGAGCTGCCCTCTCTCGGCGCGAACGACCGCCTTCTGGACGAAGGGGCGGTTCCGGTGAACGGTCAACGGTGAGCGGGCCATCGTCTTTGCCCGCTCATTGAAAAGCCCGCCCGACTCGGTTAGATTGTCGGATCGCCTGGACATCCGACACCCCCCCGGTTCCGAATTTCGAGATCCTCGCCCGCATTGGCGGAGGGTCCTACGGCGAGGTCTATCTCGGTCGCACCGTCACCGGCATGTATCGCGCGGTGAAGGTGGTGCGCCGCGAGGATTTCGAGTATGAACGCACCTTCGAACGCGAATTCGAGGGCATCCAGAAATACGAGAAGGTTTCGCACGAGCATCCGGGGCTGGTCGATGTGCTCCATGTCGGGCGCGACGACGAGGCGGGCTTCTACTACTACGTGATGGAGCTCGCCGACGACGAGAGCGGCGAACCGGCCGAAGCGCGGGTCGAGTCCTACAAGCCGCGCACCCTCTCCTCCGACCTGCGGCGGCGCTCCGTGCGCACGGTGCGGGAATGCGTCGATCTCGGCGTCGCCATCGGCGGGGCGCTCGGCCACCTCCACCGCGCCGGGCTCACCCATCGCGACGTGAAGCCCTCGAACATCATCTTCGTGAAAGGCCAGCCGAAGCTCGCCGACGTGGGCCTCGTCGCCAGCACGGGCCAGCGCACCTTCGTCGGCACCGAGGGCTACGTGCCGCCGGAGGGGCCGGGGACCAGCTCAGCCGACCTCTACTCCCTCGCCATGGTCCTCTACGAGATGCACACGGGGAAGGACCGCCTCGATTTCCCCGAGCTGCCGACCAATCTGGAGATCCCCCCGAGCGTGAACCGCGACGAATGGCGCGCCCTGAACTCGGTGATTTGCCGCGCCGGTTCGCCCGACCCGCGCAAGCGCTACGAGTCGGCCCAAGGTCTCGTCGGCGCCCTCGGGGTGGTCTGCGCGGCCCCGTGGAAGGCGACCGCGCCGAAGCGGAGCACCGCCCTGCCTGCCCTTTTCGGCACCGCCGCCGTGCTCGGTCTGCTCGCCATCGCCGGCGCGGGCGGCTGGTGGCTATGGCAGGACAACCGGAATTTCGTCGCGAAGCACAGCCTTCTCCTCACCGACCGCGGCGACGAGCCAGGCGTCAACGGTTCCCGTCTGCGTACCCCCGTCGGCGGAGTGACGCCCATCGAGCCGGGCGCACCGGAGAGGGTCGGGCCAGGGACCGTAGAGGGTCCGGTCAAGGCCCCCGAAAAAGAACCCACCCCGCCGGAGCCCGCCCTCGAACCCAAGCCGGAACCAAAACAAAAACCGGAACCTGCCCCTCCCGCAAAAACCGAACCGGCGGAACCCGAACCAGAGAAGCCACCGGGACCGGCGCTCACCGCGCAGGTCGTCCAAGGGCGGCTGAAGATCACGAGCCAACCGCCCGCGGCGGCGGTCTTTTACGAAGGCGAGGAGATCGGGACGACCGAGACGCGGCCCCTCGAATTCGCGGTCGGTCCGGTCGAGCTGGTCCTGAAGCGCGAGGGATACCACGACTACGTCTATCGCGGCGAGGTCAAGGAGGGCACCCGCGTGGTGAACGCGATCCTGCTGCCCGACCTCTCCCCCGTCGCCGGACAGCCTTGGACGAACTCGCTAGGGATGGAGTTCGCCCCGGTGGGGGAGGGGCGCCACCAGTCCATCGGCGCGGTCACCGTCGCGCTCTTCGACCGCTTCCTGGAAGAAACCGGCGAGCAGATCCCGACGAGCGGGAAGAATGGCATCGTGCATGTGTCCGACGACCGCGCCCTCTGGCGCTTCTGCGACTGGCTCACGGAGCAGGACCGCCGCACCGGCCGCCTCGACGCGAAGCGATACTACCGACCGCTCCGCAGCGAGAGGTTCGCCGACGGGGACAAGTCGTTTTTCGCCACCGTCGAGCGCGAGTTCGGCACCCTCAGCCTCAACAGCGACCCGAGCGGGGCGCAGGTCTATCGCGGCGGGAGCCATCTCGGCGAAACGCCGCTGGTCGTCAACGACCTCCGCCTCGGGTTCTACGAGCTGGAGCTTTTCAAGCCCGGCCACAAAGCCGCCGTGGCCGCGGGCGATTTGAAGGGGGGCGAACCGCAGGATCAAGTCGTCACGCTTGAGCCCGACGGCTCCGCCGTCTTCGGACAGCGCTGGCGGAACAGCCAGGGCATGGAGCTGGTGCCTGTCGGTGGCCTCCTCGTCGCCTCGACCGAGACCACCACGCGGGCCTGGTTCGAATACCTCGCCGAGCATGGCGTGGTCCTCGATCCGGCGACCGCCGCTTCGGGGCTGGACTATCCCGCCTACGGGATCGGCTACGCCGACGCCGTCGCTTTTTGCGCATGGCTGACGAAACGCGAGCGCTCCGCCGGTTGGATCCGCCCCTGGCAGCGCTACCGCCTCCCCACCGATCTGGAGTGGAGCCGTTTCGTCGGTCTCGCCAGGGAGACGGGATCGACCCCCGAGGAGCGAAATCGCGGGGGCGCGGCCGGGTTCCCTTGGGGGCCGCAATGGCCGCCTCCGACAGGCGCGGGCAATTTCGCCGACGCCTCGGCGGCCCCCTTCTTCGGCGGCAAGGTGATCGCCGGCTACAGCGACGGCTTCGCGACGACCGCCCCCGTCGGCAGCTTCGGGGCCTCGCCTCTCGGTCTGCACGACCTCGCCGGAAATGTCTGGGAATGGGTCCTCGATCCCTACACCGACGGCAGCGACGGCCTGCAAGTGGTGCGCGGCGGCGGGTGGAACTCCTTCGAGCGAGAGATCCTCGCGACCGCCTACCGCAACCCGGTCCCGGCCACGGCGAGGGAGGATTTCCACGGATTCCGCTACGTGCTGGAGGATGAGGGGGAGTAAATCCGAATCTCGAAATCCGAACAAGGCGGAGGCAGGGATTTGCGAAAATTCGCGTTCGATTTCTTTTCAACGCGAATGGGCGCAAATGGCCGCGAATTTGCGCGAATGGAGAACGCTGGGGCGACGGAGAATCCGTGTCCATTCGTGTTCATCCGTGGTCAAAATCCCAATTTAACAAAGCAGGAACAGGAACGACGCAGTGGACCTGACATCGCACCCACGATCCCGAATCCGTTTGAAAATCCCGCGTCCCTTTCGATACTTCCCCGCATGTCCCGAACCCGTATTGCCGATCTCTTGCGCAGCGAAACCTCCCCCGGCACCGTCGTCGTGAAAGGCTGGGTGCGGACGAAGCGGGACTCGAAGGCGTTTTCCTTCCTCGAAGTCAACGACGGGAGCTGCCTCGCGAATCTCCAAGTCGTGGCCGACGCGACCCTGACGGGCTACGCCGAGGCCGTCGTCCCGGCCCGCACCGGGGCCTCGGTCGAGGTCGAGGGCACCGTCGTCGCCTCGCAGGGCCAAGGCCAGCGCTGGGAGCTGCAAGCCACCCGCGTCACCCTCGTCGGGGCCGCACCGGAGGACTATCCTTTGCAGAAGAAAGGGCACAGCCTCGAATTCCTGCGCTCCATCGCCCACTTGCGGCCCCGCACGAACCTCTTCGGCGCGGTCTTCCGCGTCCGCAGCCGCATGGCCTACGCGATCCACCGCTTCTTCCAGGAGCGGGGCTTCGTCCATGTGCATACGCCCATCATCACCTCGTCGGACTGCGAGGGCGCGGGCGAGATGTTCCGCGTCGCGACGATGGACGGGGAGAGGATGCGCACGGGCGGAGAGGAGTTTTTCGGAAAACCGGCCTACCTCACCGTGAGTGGGCAGCTTGAGGGCGAAACCTTCGCCTGCGCCCTGTCGAACATCTACACCTTCGGTCCGACCTTCCGCGCGGAGAACTCGCACACCTCGCGCCATGCCGCCGAGTTCTGGATGGTCGAGCCCGAGATCGCCTTCTGCGACCTCGCGGGCGACATGGCCCTCGCCGAGGAGATGATCCAATTCCTCGTCGCCGACGCCCTCGCCTCCTGCGCCGAGGATCTCGATTTCTGCAACCGCTTCGTGGACAAGGGACTCGTCGAGCGGCTGGAGATCGTGCGCGACCGGCCTTTCGAGAGGATTTCCTACACGGCGGCGGTGGAGCTGCTGCGGGCGAGCGGGGAGGTTTTCGAGTTTCCCGTGGAATACGGCCTCGCCCTCCAGTCCGAGCACGAGCGCTACCTGACCGAGAGGCATTTCCGCTGCCCGGTCACCGTCCACGACTACCCGAAGGAGATCAAACCCTTCTACATGCGCCGCAACGACGATGGGAAAACGGTCGCGGCGATGGACCTGCTCGTGCCTGGCATCGGCGAGATCGTGGGCGGGAGCCAGCGCGAGGAACGCCCCGAGGTTCTCTCCGCGAACCTGCGCGAGCAGGGCGTCGACGAGTCGGACTACGCTTGGTATCTCGACCTGCGCCGCTACGGCAGCGTGCCCCATGCGGGCTTCGGCCTCGGCTTCGAGCGGCTCCTCATGTTCGTGACCGGGGTGGGGAACATCCGCGACGTTATTCCCTTCCCGCGCACGCCGGCTTGAGAAATCCGAATTTGGTCTGTGGCCGCGGTCATCGACCTCGGTCGAGCGTCGTGAGAGGCGTTCGATCCGGCCTCTGGATCGAAGATGACATCACCACCGGGACGAAGGTGGGGCGAGGCGTCCCTGCCGAGCCGTCTGGGCCGGGAAACGCCCTTCCCGTCTGCTGCACCGTGGCTCCGTATCGGCTCACCGGGGACGGTTGCCCCACCCGGCTGCCGCCGGATGGCTGGACCGGCAGCATCGGATTTCCCGACCGGTAACCATCCAATCGTCCAAATTTTTTTGGATTCGGCCTCACTGAAGCCGACTACAGGCCGACAGGAACGGCCGAGGCCTCCGGCGAGAAGGTCGCTTTGTCGCGCTTCCGCAGCGGACCCGGCTTCGCGGCGGGCTCGGTTTCGGGGATGTATTCGCATTGCGTCCCGCCGCCGAGGGCTTTGTAGAGGGCGATGTAGTGACGGGCGATCTGGCCGCGACTGAAGACCTCCTCGTCCTCCGCCCCGAATTTGGTCCGCTCGGCGTCGAGCACGTTCTGGAAGCTGACGAGGCCGCCTTGGTAGTTGTCTTTCACGAGTTGCACCGTCTCCCGCGCCTTGCCCACGGCGTGGCTCAGGCCGCCGAGGCGCTGGCGCTCGTGCAGGATCGCGGCCATGCTCGTCTCGACTTCCTCGACTCCCTTCAGGACGGTGCCCTCGTAGGTGGCGAGGGCCTGGAGGGCGCGGCTTTCCTCGGCCGCGATCTGGTTGCGGATGCGCCCGGCGCTGAAGATGGCCCAGCGGAAGGAGGGGCCGAAGCTGTAGGCCCGGCTCGAAGCATCGAAGAGGTCGCCGCTGTGCGCGGCTTGGAGCTGGAAGTCGCCGGCGAGGGTGAGGCGAGGATAGAGTTCGGCCTCGGCCACGCCGATGCGGGCGATCTGGGCGGCGAGCTCGCGCTCGGCGCGGCGGATGTCGGGGCGGGCGCGGAGGAGGTCGGCGGGCAGCCCTGCGGAGTATCCGGCGGAGGGCACGGGAATGCCCCGGGAACGCGCCAGCACGCTCTCGACGGAGGCGGGGAAGCCTCCGGTGAGGCTGGCGAGGCGGTTTTTCGCGGCGGCGAGCTGGGCGCGCAGCAGGGGCACGGCGGCTTCGGACAGGGAGAGGTTCGTCTCGGCTTGGGTGACATCGATTTTCGGCACGAGCCCGGCGGTGAGACGGCCTTTCGTGAGATCGACGGAGCCGCGCTGCGCCGCGATGTTGCGGTTGGCCACGGCGATGCGCTCCTCCAAGGTGCGGTAGTCGACGTAGTTCAGGGCGACCTCGGCGAAGAGGGTGACGAGGGCGTCGCGGTAGTCCTCCTCGCGGGCCGCGAGGGTCGCGTCGGCGGCCTCGACGGAGCGGCGGATGCCGCCGAAGAGGTCGATCTCCCAGCCCGCGTCGAAGCCGGTGCTGTAGAAGCTGGAGGGATTGTTCGCGACGGGGCCACCGAGGTTCTCGCTGCGGCGTTCGCGGGAGTAGAGCGCCCCGGCGTTCGCCTGTGGCAGGCCTTGGCTGCGGGCGATGCCGCGCTGGGCGCGGGCCTCGGCGACGCCGGCGAGCGCGGCCTTCAGGTTCGGATTGGCCTCTCGGGCGCGTTCGATCAGGGTGTTCAGGGCCGGGTCGCGGAAGCCCTTCCACCAGCCGGAGAGCGAGGAGCCGCCTTGGAGGTCGCGCAGGGCGCTGCGCGTCCATGCGTCGGGGACACGTGTCCTCGTGCCCGCGTAGTCGGGGCCGACGGTGTGACAGGCGATGGGCGTAAAAAGAAGCGCGACTGCCGCGAGGAGCCGGAGCGCGGATCGGAGTTTCATCATTCTAGGTCGGGCAAGGGAGCAGATGCCGCGCGTTTTGCCAAACGAAAGCTGCATGGCGGATTTGCGAAGATGCGCGGGACCTTGCTCCATGCCACAATTCCCGATCATGAAAATCGGCTTCTTCCTCCCGCTCCTCGCCTTCGCCCACCTTGCCGTCGTGGCGACGCTCTCCGCCGAAACCCGCCATGTCTATTTCGGCACCGGAGGTCCGGGGGCGAAAGGCATCTACCGCGCCACTTTCGACACGGAGAAAGGTCGGCTCTCCCCCGCCGAACTCGCGCACGAGATCGGCTCGCCCGGCTTCCTCGCGCTGCACCCCGACGGCTCGAAGCTCTACGCCGCCGCCACGCAGGACAATGTCGGCGGGGTCGCCGCCTACCGCATCGCCGCCGACGGGTCGCTGGAGTTCTTCCACTTCGAACCCACCGGGGACGGCGGCGCGGCCCATCTCGCGGTGCATCCTTCGGGCAAATTCCTTCTCACCGCCCAATACGGCGGCGGCTCGACCGCGCTGCTGCCGCTCGACGCCGAGGGCAAACCCGGCACCTCCACCGTGACCGAGCACGAGGGCGGCTCGCGCGTCTCCGGAAACCGTCAGGACTCCCCCCACCCGCACTGGTGCGGCTACTCGCCGGACGGGAACTACGCCTTCATCCCCGACCTCGGCCTCGACGGCATCGTGATCTACAAGATCGACCCCGGCAAGCCCGCCATCGAGAAGCACGGTTTCGCCGAGTCCGTCCCCGGCGGCGGACCGCGCCACATGCGCTTCTCGAAGGACGGCAAGTTCATCTACCTGCTCAACGAATTGAGTTCCTCCGTCACGGTCTTCTCGTGGGACGCCGCGTCGGGCAAGGCGGAGCGCCTTTCCACCACCCCGGCCTTGAGCGAGGAGGCGATGGCGGGCGAGACCATCAACGCCGCCGCCGAAATCCTCGTGCATCCCGAGGGGCATTCCGTCTATTCGTCGAACCGCGGCCACGACAGCGTCACCGTCTTTCGCGTCGGCGAAGGCGGGGCCGCGCTGGAGGTCGTCCAAGTGCAGCCGGTGCGCGGCGCCTTCCCCCGCAACATCAATTTCGATCCCACGGGCAAATGGTTCCTCGCCGCCGGGGCCGACTCGCACACCGTCGCCGTCCACGCCGTCGCGCCCGACACGGGCAAGCTGACCTACCAGCGCGGAGCCATCATTCAGGTTCCCGCGCCGATCTGCATTTTGTTCGGCGGGGCGGTGGCGAAGTGAGGGGGAACTGCGGGTTTCCTTTGTGACCTGCGTTGAGGCGCTCGTAGGATCTCCCTCCATTCGCGGTGATTCGCGTTCCTCGTCTTTTTTGGACGCGAATGAGCGCAAAGGGCCGCGAATTTTCGCGAATGGGGTCCCGGCGAAACGGGACCGAAAAAGGTTCCTCCACCCTCGGGAATTTGGTAGAATCCCGGCGATGAGAGCCGGAGTCCTCCTTTTCTGCCTCCTTCCCTGCCTCGTCGCGGCGGAGAAGAGCGATGTGTTCCTCTTTACCGGATCGTTCTGGGATAACGGCGACTCCTTCAGGTTGAAGTTCGTGCTGGATGAGACACCGACGCGAGTGGAGTGGGACGGCCATGGGGAGAATCAATACAAGCGCGACAAGCCGGACGAGAATCGCATCGGTCTCTCCTTCGCCCTGACCGAGGAGGAGGATCAAACCTTTCGCGGGATGGTCGAGCGCTTCCATTGGTGCCGATCCAAAACGACATTCCTCGGGACCGGGTTGTCCGTAGTGGCTGCACGGTTCGTCGATGAGGAGCCGCTTTTTCTCGAAGGCTATTTCGGAGTCGCGGAGGAGGAACGTCTGGCGCGTCGCGCGGAGGAAATCCCCCTGCACTTCCAACGCCTCGCGGCGGACGGGGAATTTTCGGACGGGGATCGGACGTCGTTTTTCGACGAGGTCGCGTCACTATCACGGGATCTTGCCGAATACGACGCGGCCTACGAATCGCTGGAGCGCTGCCGCATGGAAAAGACCCCGGCCCCATGGGATCGGATCGCCGGATGGGTGGTGAAACCCTACCCGGAGTACGACGATCCCGAAATCGTCGGGCAGCGTCCCAAATGCGAGGCGGAAGCCTCCCTTGTCATCGACACGATCCTCCGCGAGGGAGGCGCGGAACACGATCCGTCAGATACGCCCCCGCCCGCCGCGTGGATCGTCACCGTCGGAGCCATCACCGTTGAAACTTTCGAAACCAACGCATACCGCTATTTCGAAGTTCTGCCGGAAGCCGTCGCCTCCCCGTCTCCTCGCGTTTGGCAGTTTCTCAATCCGGCTCTCCTTGAATTCGTCGAGGACTATGTGACGGGTGTTGGCAAGACTGGAGTCGTCTTCTCTCTCGACCGCGATTGCCAGATCGTCGGGGACCGTGGCGAACCGGATCCCGACCAGCTTGAGCGAGCTGCTTTTTTCAAGGGATCCGGTTTCCGATCCTTCGCCGCTGCCGAGACCGGAGTCGAGGAGGCCAAGATCGGCCACCTCCAAATCTACCGCATCGCCTTCGAGCAAAACATGACACGCTGCTCCGCCGTGGTGCGGAATGGAGACTCCGTTTGGGTCGCGCTGCTGGAGCTCGACAAGGCCCAATGGCGGTTTCTGCGCCGAGTTTCCGGGGACGATTGGGAGAAATACGGATGGAAGGAGAAGGAGCCATCTCCTTTCCAATGAGGCGGCACCGCCCTACTCCCGAACCCGCGAATCCAGCAAAATCGTCACCGGGCCGTCGTTCACCAGCGCCACCTGCATCATCGCCCCGAACTCCCCCGTCGCCACTGGCTTGCCGAGTCCTTCCGCGAGAGCCGCGACGAACTGCTCGTAGAGCGGGATCGCGACCTCGGGCCTTGCCGCCCGGTCGAAGCTCGGGCGCGTGCCCTTCCGCGTCCGCGCGTGCAGGGTGAACTGGCTCACGACGAGGGCTTCGCCCCCGATGTCGAGGAGGGAGCGGTTCATCTTGCCCGCCTCGTCCTCGAAGACCCGCATCGGCAGGATCTTCCCGACGAGCCAGTCGATGTCGGCGGCAGCGTCCTCCTGCTCGACGCCTAACAAGATCAGAAACCCCGCGCCGATCCCTCCGACGACCCGCTCGCCGACGGTGACGGAGGCTTCGCTGACGCGTTGGAGGACGGTTCGCATGATCCGACTCTCTGCGCCCCGATGCGGTGGAACGCAAGGTCGTTTCTTCCGTAAAATTCGTATTTTCTAGATTTTGTTTTCTTCGCGACGCGATGGTATAGTCGCTGTCTTCCTTTCCTAAGCCCAAGCCACCTTTTCCCTTTCACTTTTTCCCTTTTACCGCGGCGACCGCCGCGCCTCCCTCATGGACGTCCTCCTCTCCCTCCTCCGCTTCCTCGGCGTGATCCTGCTCGTCATTCTGATGTTCAACCTCATGATCGTCGTCCACGAGTGGGGCCATTTCCTCGCCGGGCGCTGGCGCGGACTCTACATCGACCGCTTCCAGATCTGGTTCGGCAAGCCGATCTGGAAGAAGACCTACAACGGCGTGCAATACGGCCTCGGCAGCATCCCGGCGGGCGGCTTCGTCTCCCTGCCGCAGATGGCCCCGATGGAGAGCATCGAGGGCAAGGTCGAGGGCGACGGGCCGACGAAGCAGCTTCCTCCCATCAAGCCCATCGACAAGATCATCGTCGCCTTCGCTGGGCCGCTCTTCAGCTTCCTCCTCGCCGTGGTCTTCGCCGTGGTCGTGTGGGCCGTGAAAAAGCCGGTCAGCGAGGCGGTCGGCACGACCACCATCGGGCACGTCCTTGAGGATTCCCCTGCCGCCAAAGCCGGCATCCAAGTCGGCGACACCATCAAAACGGTCGATGGCCAGAAAGTCGAGCGCTTCCTCGGCATGAGCAAATCCATCATGTGGACCATCATCGCCAGCGAAAACAAGGACATCGAGATCGAGTTCGACCGCCCCGGTGTCGGTCCCATGAAAGTCACCGTGGTGCGCCCCGAGGAAGCCCAGGAAAAGAAGCTCGAGGGAGGCTGGCTGCGGCAGGCATGGAGCTACGTCTCGCGCCGTCCGGAACTCCGCACCATCGGGGTCGGACCGATGATCTCTCCCGTGGTGGCCGATTTCCTCCCCAACAGTCCCGCCGCCGCCTCCGACCTGCGCAAGGGCGACCTCATCGTCTCCGTGGACGGCAAGCCGGTGCGCAGCCGCGAGGATGTCGCCGCCGTCGGTTGGGAGGAGGGGCGCTCCTACGAGCTCGGCGTCGTGCGCCACCATCGCGAGATCAAAGTCTCGGTGCATCCCCGCATGCCGGAGAAGGACGGCGAGAAGCCGCTCATCGGGATCGTCTGGAGCCAGGAGGGCGTCCGCACCCTCGTGCGCGAGAACCCCGCCGTGCAGGTCATCGACAGCTTCAACGCCATCGTGCGCACCTTGAAGGCCGTCTTCTCGCCGAAGTCCGACGTCAAGGCCGGCCACCTCAGCGGCCCCGTCGGGATCATGGGCACTTACTACGACCTCTTCAAAGACCCCGAAGGCTGGCGCCTCGCCCTCTGGTTCAGCGTGCTCCTCAACGTCAACCTCGCCATTCTCAACCTGCTGCCCTTCCCCGTGCTCGACGGCGGGCACATCGTCATGGCCTCCTACGAGTGGCTCACCCGCCGCGCCATCCCGGTGCGCTTCCTTGAGGTCGTGCAGACCGCCTTCGTCCTCCTCCTCCTCAGCTTCATGGCCTTCGTCACACTCAAGGACGTGGGCGACCGCATCCCCAAGGGCGACACCGGGGAGGAGAGGAAGCCGGACCCCGCATTCCTGCCGCTGGAGAAAAAGCCCGCATGACCTGGCGCCATTCGCCTTCGCCCCTGAGCCTCGTGCGCCGCTGCGCACGCGCCGTCGCCATCGGTCCCGTGCCCCTCGGCGGCGAGCACCCCGTGCGGGTCCAGTCCATGCTCACCAGCGACACGCGCGAGGCCGCGGACTGCGTCGCTGAAACGATGGACCTCGTCGCCGCTGGCTGCGAGATCGTGCGTGTCACCGCCCAGACCCGGCAGATCGCGGCGAATCTGGAGCCCATCGTCGCGGGCATCCGCGAGCGCGGCAGCGACGTGCCCATCGTCGCCGACATCCATTTCAAACCCGACGCCGCGATGGAGGCGGTGAAGTGGGTCGATAAAGTCCGCGTCAATCCCGGCAACTACGCCGACAAGAAGAAATTCCAAATCCGCGAATACACCGACGAGGAATACGCCGAGGAGCTGGCCCGCATCGAGGAGGAGTTCGCCCCCCTCGTCGAGGAGGCCAAGGCCCGAGGCGTCGCCATGCGCATCGGGACGAACCACGGCTCGCTCAGCGACCGCATCATGAACCGCTACGGCGACACGCCCCTCGGCATGGTTGAGAGCGCCCTCGAGTTCGCCCGCATCGCCCGCTCCCGCGACTACCACGACTTCGTCTTCTCGATGAAGGCGAGCAACCCCAAGGTCATGATCGAGGCCTACCGCCTCCTCGTCGCGAGGCTGGCCGAACTCGGCGAGGACTGGAGCTACCCCGTCCACCTCGGCGTGACCGAGGCCGGAGACGGAGAGGACGGACGCATCAAAAGCGCCATCGGGATCGGCTCGCTCCTTTGCGACGGCATCGGCGACACCATCCGTGTCAGCCTCACCGAGGACGCCGTCCACGAGATCCCCGTGGCCCGCGCCCTCGTCGGTCTCGTCACCGCGCTCCGCGAACAGCATCCCGAGTCCATCGCCGAACTTTCCTGGGACGAGGTGCCGTGGAATCCCTTCGAATACCGCCGCCGCCCCTCCGCGAGGATCGAGATCCAAGGCATCGCCCTCGGCGGAGAGGAAACCGTCCGCGTCTTCACCAGTCGCCGGAAATGGGACGCCCTCGCCCACAAGCTCGACCGCCTCGGCGACTACCAGCCCGAGATCGTCGTCGAGGATTCCGGTGTGCTCGCCCTCGACCCGCGCGACGAGACCGCCCTCGCCGCGCTCAACGCCTCGGAAACGCCCCGCCTCGTCACCGTCGCCGACGGCCTCGACCTGCCCGTGATCCCCGCCTTCCGCCTCCTCGCCGCCAAGGCCGACCCGCGCCATCCCATCCTGCTGAAAGACACCCTCCACCCCGCGACCGAAGAGGGTGCGGACTTCCTCCCGACCCTCTTGAATGCCAGCATGAACCTCGGCGCTCTCCTCTGCGACGGCATCGGCGACGCCGTGCTCGTGCAAGGCGAGGAGGCCCCGGGGCAGTCGCTGCGCCTCAGCTACAACATCCTCCAAGCGGCGGGGACCCGCATTTTCAAGACCGACTACGTCGCCTGCCCGAGCTGCGGTCGCACCCTCTTCAACCTGCAATCGACCACCCAGCGCATCCGCGAAGCCACCGGACATCTCAAGGGCGTCCGCATCGCGGTGATGGGCTGCATCGTCAACGGCCCCGGCGAAATGGCCGACGCCGATTTCGGCTACGTCGGCGGCGCCCCCGGCAAGATCAACCTCTACGTCGGCAAGGAGCCAGTGAAGTTCAACATCCCCGAAGACGAAGCCGTCGAGCGCCTCGTCGATCTGATCAAGGAGCACCACCGCTGGATCGACGCGCCCGCGACGGTGGCGGAGGTGTGAGGGGTGGCGAATGGACGGAATGTCGGCTCGGCCATCGCGGTATGTTCCCTACATGACGCCACTGCCCATCGACGCCTCGCTACAGGAACTTGAACAGGAGGTTCAGCGATTGCTGGGTCGCTGCTTGTTGCGTCTGCAACAGTATGAACGTCTGCTCAAGATCATCGTGGCGCATCACGAAATCGCTGGAACAGCCCATGACTTGAAGTCGAACCGAGACGAGCGTATCGCCGATGCTGCTGACAAGACGCTGGGCACCCTGATTGGCCAGCTTTTCGGATCGTATGTTGTCACCGACGAGATTGACACTCCGGTCAAAGACCCGGCCAATTTGCCTGAAGGCGCCTGTTGGATCGGCATGCGGGCGAATCTGACCGTGTCGGCCGAGAAGTTCGCACGGACGAAAGACGAACTGAAAGAATTGGTGTCGCTACGGAATGGCTTGGTCCACCACTTCATCGACCAGCACGACCTCCGGAGCTTGGACGGATGTCGTGGTGCGTGCGACGCCTTGGACGTTGCCTACAGCCGTATCGATCAACACTTCGAGCAACTCCGAAGCTGGAGTGAAAGCATGGCTGAGGCTGGACAGATGCTCGCAGCGTTCCTCAAGGTGGAGGCGATCCAAGATGTTATGTTCAATGGCATCGCACCGGATGGCACTGTGAATTGGCCTGTCGCAGGCATCGTGGGCGCACTACGGGAAGCTGCGGGAAGGCTGGCGGTCGATGGATGGGCACCCGTCGCATCGGCTGGGCGGTGGATTGCCGAGCAATATCCTAAGCAGCTACCCGCCAAATATGGTTGCAACAGTTGGCGGGAGGTCGTGCATAAGTCGCGACTTTTCGAACTTCGCTACCGCGAGGTGGATGGACAACGTGAGGCATGGTATCGGGCGAAGAACTCTGCGTAAACTCCGCCAGCAAATGAGGTCTTGGGGTGGCCGAACATTCTCCAAGCTGCCGGGACGACCGCTGGATCGACGCGACGGTGGCGGAGGTGTAAGAGATGGAGGTGGCGCGGTTTTCCCGAGCCTTCCCATGAAAGCAATCGTCAACCTGAGCCGCGAGGAAACGCTGAAAGCCCGCTACAATCAGCCGCGCGTTTCCTTGGAGGAACTGCGCGGCCAGATGGAGCGGCATCGTCAGGCCAGCGAAGAATTCTTCAAGGACGCCAAGAACGAGATCTCGAAGCGTGGGCCAAGGCAAATGGTTGCTGATGGAATCGCCGAAGCTGAGGCGGATGTGAGGGAGGGCCGGGAATGTCCCATCGATGAAGTCCAGCGGGAATTCAAAGCGAAATGGACGAATCGCCGTTCCAAGTCCTCGTGACCGAATCCGCCGTCCGCGATCTGATGGAGGTGGCGAAACGGGAGCTGTCCATCCCGATTCACGCCCGCTCCGGCCGGATCGACCGTCCTTTCACCCCTCCCGCCGCTCCGGCAGGATCGAGCAGGCCCCCTTGCAGCCGAAGATCCGGCTGAAGAAGAGGCGGTGCCTCGAGACGAAGGCGTAGACGATCTCCGCGATCTTGATGACGCCGGGAATCCACAGGAAAAGCCCCGTCGGCACGAGCAGGGGAATCCTCATCCCGAGGAAGCGGATCGCCCGCGCTCCGCGATGGATCGCGCCCTGCGGGGTGACGCAGTGGATCGCCTCCAGCAAATCCTCGCGCGTGATCCCCGGAGCGATGATGGCGGCGCGTTCGTCCTTCAACGGCACCATCTCCACGACCCGGCACCAATCGAGCCACGCGAGCAGCCGGCTCTGAAAGGTGCAGAGCGGGCAATCGCTGTCGTAGAGGAGGACGTGTTTCATCGGTGGGTCACGGGTCACGGGTCACGAGGAAGGCGGTCACGGGTCGGTATCTGTGGGTTCCGACGCGGAAACTTCGAAATCCCATCGGTCGTTGCATCCTGTGCAGCGGTAGGCGACAGAATCCCCGGGTTCCCATCCCTCTTCGGGGGGAGGGGTGAGCCGCCGGGCCTCCTGCCCGCAATCGACGCAGATGATCGTCTCGGGAATCTCCATCCACCTACCCTCGCACAGCCTCCCATGTCCGGCAATCTCCAGCCCGTCATCGTCCTCGTCTCGCCGCAGATAGCCGAAAACATCGGGATGTGCGCCCGCGCCATGCTCAACTGCGGTCTGAATCGGCTCCGCCTCGTGACTCCGCGCAAAGGTTGGCCGAACGAGGCGGCGCGACGCACGGCGGCGGACGCGGACGAGGTGCTCGACGGAGCGGAGGTGTTCGCCAGCCTCGACGAGGCCATTGCCGACTGCCGCCATGTCATCGCCGCGACGGCGCGGCCCCGCTCCCTGTCGCTGCCTGTGCTCGGCGCGGACGAAGCGGCGGGGAAGGTGGCGGCTTGGGGAGGCTCCGGCATCCAGACCGCCGTGCTCTTCGGAGCGGAGGCCTGCGGTCTCGACAGCGATGCGGTTTCGCGGGCCGATGGCCTCTTGAAATTCGCGACCAATCCCGAGTTCCCCACCCTGAATCTCGCCCAGAGCGTGCTGCTCTTTTCCTGGGAATGGCGGGCGGTGGTGCGGCAGAGTCTCGAAACGACCCCGTCCGCCGAACCGCCCACGACTCGCGGCGAACTGCGCTTTTTCCTCGACCGTCTCGAACGCGCCCTCGACGAGCGGGGCTTTTTCCTGACACCCGAATTGAGGCCGACGACCCTCAAGACGCTGCGCAGCCTGTTCGTCCGCGCCGCCCCCGGCGAACGCGAGGTCGCCCTGCTTCAAGGCGCCCTCACCGCCTTGACGAGAGAGGGGCGGGACGGGGATCGAACAGAGTCTTGAGACGTGGGGAACGCCAACGTCACGTCCGCGCCGGGCTTTTCCGGAGGACGCAACCTCGTCATGCCGATCCGGGCGGGAGGGATTGCCTCTGCTCCCCTAGCGGTGTAGTAAAGGGGGCCATTCCCGATGAAACCGACCCGTCGCTCCTTCCTCGCGTCCGCCGCCGCGCCCGCCTTGGCATTTTCAGCCGACGCCTCCCATGCCGACGAGGCGAAGCCGAACCTCATCCGCGAGGAGAACGCCAAGCCCGGCACGACCGACTGGCAGCTCACGCGGGTCCGCATCAACCAGGGCAAATACCGCACCTCCCTGATCGAGGGCTACGTCTCGCACCAGTCGGTCCGGGCGGGGGAGACGCTGGAGTTCTTCGTCTCGACCGAGCCGGCGCGGCGCTTCACCATCGACCTCTACCGACTCGGCTACTACGGCGGAAAGGGCGGACGCCATCTCGCGAGCCTCGGGCCCTTCGACGGCAAGGCCCAGCCCGTGCCCGAGATGCAGCCGGAGAACCGCCTCCGCGAATGCCGCTGGGAGCCGTCCGCCAGCCTCCAGATCCCCGCCGACTGGCCCAGCGGAGCCTATCTCGGCAAGCTCACCACCCTCTCCGAGTCCGCGTCCGATCCCTACTGGCAGAGCTACGTCTTCTTCATCGTGCGCGACGACCGGCGGGCCGACCTCGTCTTCCAGACCAGCGACAACACGGCGCAGGCCTACAACCGCTGGCCGGTGAACGAGTCGCTCTACACCGATCCGCACGGCGCCCACGCCCCCGGCGTCGCCGTCAGCTTCGACCGGCCCTACGGGCTCTATGTGCAGATCTTCGAGCATCCGCTCTCGATCGGGTCGGGCGAGTTCCTCCTCTGGGAGTTCCCGCTCGCCTACTGGCTGGAGAAGGAGGGCTACGACGTCACCTACATCGCGAACGTGGACGTGCTCGCGCCCGGCTCCATCGAGCGGGGTAAGGCCTTCCTCTCTGTGGGGCACGACGAATACTGGGACGCCCGGCAGTACGACAGGGTCAAGTCCGCCATCGAAGAGGGTCTGAATGTCCTCTGGCTGTGCGGGAACTCCGTCTTCATCGACTCGCCCTTCGCCGCGTCCAGCGACGGGCGGGAGAACCGCATCCTCTCGCGCCGGGGCTGCTTCGGCGAACTGCGGCAGGACGAGATCGACAGCTACGCGGCGCTCTTCGACGAGCTGAAGGCCACCGCGCCCGACGAGCGCGGCATCATGGGCGTGCGCTCCGTCGTGCCCTTCAACGGAGGCGGCGACTGGACCTGCCGGAATGCGGGCCACTGGATCTTCGAAGGCACGGGGATGAAGGACGGCGACTCCATCCCCGGTCTCGTCGGCTGGGAGCACCACGGCGAGCCCGATCCGGCCATCGCGGCGCTGGAAATCCTCGCCGAGGGTCCGGTCTGGGCCGGAGGCACGCGCGAGGGGAAATACACCGCCGTGGCCTTTCCGGGACCGAAGGGCAATTTCGTCTTCAACGCCTCGACGATCTACTGGAGCCAGGGCCTGAGTTTGCCGCCCGGCCACATCCTTCCGTGGTCGCATTGGTCGCGCCCGCATGGGCCGGACGAGCGGGTGCAAAGGATGACGCGGAATTTGCTGGCGCGGGCGATTGGGGGGTGAGGCGTTCCTACTCCTTACTCTTACCTCTTACTCCTCTCCGAACGTCGTTGAGCTTCCGAGGGGAGTAAGAGTAAAGAGTATGAGTAATGAGGTGAGCTAGCTTTTTGGACCATCCAAGCCCAAAATCAAGATGATGGCCAGC
>ERZ761602.2755-NODE-2755-length-26542-cov-5.339714_pt1 | contig 26542 bp, 19 predicted proteins | sample MGYA00512165_ERZ761602 | MGnify/ENA primary metagenome ERZ761602 (study PRJEB28899, sample SAMN02445085) | bioreactor sludge metagenome | biome: EBPR sludge; isolation source: Thorneside wastewater treatment plant | place: Australia: Brisbane, Thorneside...
ATCCCATCATCCCAAAGACGGGCTGTGGAATAATAAGCGGACCCCTCCGTCTCGTATTTATCCAAAATTTCCGCCTTAAATTTAGATTCTTCCTTGGCATCGTTTCTATTTTTTACAGACCAAAGTACGGAAGCGGCCTGCTCTCCGCCCATCACGGAAATTTTGGCATTCGGCCACATAAATAAGAATCGCGGCTGAAAGGCTCGTCCACACATTCCGTAATTTCCAGCGCCAAAACCCCCGCCGATAATCACCGTAATTTTTGGAACATTTGCCGCGGAAACCGCGGTCACTAACTTGGCTCCATCTTTGGCAATGCCCCCCGCCTCATACTGCGAGCCCACCATAAAGCCCGTGATGTTTTGTAAAAATAGCAGTGGGATTTTTCGTTGGCAGCATAGCTCTACGAAATGCGCACCCTTCTGCGCACTGTCTGAAAATAAAATCCCATTGTTGGCGACGATTCCAACCGGATACCCATGAATGCGCGCGAATCCGCACACAAGCGTTACGCCGTAGAGCGCTTTAAACTCATCAAACTCCGAGCCATCTACGATGCGTGAAATAATTTCACGCACATCAAATGGAGTCCGAAGATCCTTCGGCAATACGGAATAAATTTCTGCCGCATCATACTCTGGCTCTTTTGGTTTTTCGGCTACGATGCTCAAACGCTTCTTACGGTTGAAATTCCGCACTAAATTTCGAGCGAGAGCTAACGCATCTTCGTCGGAGTTAGCCATGTGATCCGAGACGCCGCTTTTTCGGCAATGCACTTCTGCGCCACCCAGGCTTTCCGCATCGATCTCCTCCCCCGTCGCGGCTTTCACCAAGGGGGGTCCGCCCAAAAAGATGGTGGCCTGGTTTTTCACCATGATGACTTCATCACTCATGGCTGGAACGTAAGCTCCGCCGGCCGTGCAACTTCCTAGCACCACCGACAATTGCGGAATTCCCGCCGCAGACATGCGAGCCTGATTGTAAAATATCCTTCCAAAATGCTCTCGATCCGGAAAGACATCTGCTTGAAGAGGTAGAAATGCTCCGCCGGAATCCACAAGATACAAACAGGGCAGGTGATTTTCGAAGGCGATTTCCTGCGCGCGAAGATGTTTCTTCACGGTCATCGGAAAATAGGTGCCGCCCTTCACGGTGGCATCATTGGCGATGATCATTACTTCGGATCCCGAAACACGCCCGATCCCCGTGACCACTCCGGCCGCTGGAGCCTGATGATCATACATGCCATTGGCCGCCAGCGCGCTTAGCTCCAAAAAGGGAGAGTCTGGATCAATTAATTTGCCAATTCGATCGCGTACGAAGAGTTTATTTCGGGCGGTGTGTTTTTGACGAAGTTCGTTGCCGCCACCCTCTCGCGCCTTAGCAAGGGCTGCTCGCAACTTCTCTTGCAGATTTAAATGATAAGATTGGTTTGCCTGGGCTTCCTGCGATTTGAGATCGATCTGCGATGTCAGCAACATTCTGAGAGGATGCTAAACAATATCGCCGAACGAAGGAATTGAATTCAAGCTGTGTCATTCGGACGTAACCAGTCTGGACCCGGGTATCGCTCAACTGACGGATCTGCTCGAACGCGACTTCTAGATCTTCACTCTCTTCAAGTCGGACGGTATGCCGAAGCTCTCCCTGTTCCAAAAAATGCCCCCAAAGTAATAATCGAGCCATGCGAGTTCTCAATTCTAGGGTGAGTGGAGCGGCTGCAAAGAATCGTTCTTCATGATAGCGAGGCTCCTTTAAAATGGCGGCAAGAAAAGCCCCCTCCGCACCCGTAAGAGTATCGGGAGTTTTTTGGAAATAATGTTGAGCAGCTTCTTCTATCCCATAAACTCCAGCTCCCCACTCTGCGCAATTTAAATACATCTTAAGAATTTCCTCTTTAGAATACCGCCACTCCAAATAGAGGGCGTGAACGCCTTCAATAAACTTGTTCCAAACACTTCGCTTTGGTGTGTTTCTTAAATTCTTTGCAAGCTGCTGGGTAAGCGTGGATGCGCCGACAAGCCTTCCTATTTTCCACCAATCCCGAAGGGCTAAAAGAATGGAGAAAAAATCGATGCCGTGATGCGAATAGAAGCGAGGATCTTCTGCGAGTAGAATCGCGATCTTTAAATTTCTCATGTTCCAAATCCTCCTGCATTGACCAGGCCTAGAATAATCTGAGCGCTCAAATTAGAATGAGCTGCGATTGCGACCTGAGCGCCTTGCAAAATTTGAAGCCGCGTGTACTCCGCCACTTCTGTGGCAATGTCTAAATCCACAGCGCGGGACTTCGCTTCACTAAGAGAATCTGAGAGTAGCAGGTTCGCACTCGCCGCATATTCTAAACGGGAGTGAACGGCTGCGATGGAATCTCTTTCAGTTTGAAGCAGAGAAAGAGTGTCATCCAAAATGGCCACTAAATTCTGAGCCTCCGCTGAGGAATTCACAGCAATATTTCCGAGCGCCGCACCCTTTCGAGTTTTTTGTTGGGAAACACTGATGAGGTCATTGCCTGTATCCGAAAGCAAAATATCGAGTGTTCCATCCGCATTGAAATCCCCAGTGCCAACCCCCCCAGCAGCACCAGACAAACTGATCGTGGCGGTTGCGACAAAGGCTCCATCAAAACTGTTTAAGAAATTTAACCCAGTAAATCCACGGTAGTAGGTGATCGTGCTCCCATTGGCGATGATGCGATCGATATTGCCGTCCTGATCAAAATCCAAATAAGTGGAAACCCCCGTATCCTGAAGTCCGGACCAAGTACCCGTGAATGTAAATGCCCCCAAACCATTGTTGGAAAATCCCTGCGTCGCACTGCTGCCAGTATGATAGCCGATCACATCGAGATCGCCGTCGCGGTCTAAATCGGCAAGAGCTGTGATGAGGTCAATTGTCTCGCTTCCGAGTGCTGACGTATTATTGCTTGAATACAAACTGAAAGATGTTCCATTACCTAAATGAGTTTCAATTTCGGCATTGCTGATGTCGGAAACGACGACATCCACAAACCCATCCTTGTTAACATCGCCGAGTCTAAAATCCCCCACCAAAGGAACGGCGATAGTGTTAGCAGTCGTAAAAGTTCCGTCCCCATTGTTCGTCCGGTAGTAAACCCCGTTCGTTGTGTTTCCCGAATGAAAGAGATCCAGATCTCCATCGTTATCATAGTCTCCAAGCTGAATGCGGCCAGATCCGCTCGCCCCCACGCTCAGCGTCGTTCGAGTTTGAAAAGTGCCGTCGCCATTTCCCACATGGATCGCAATCTGTGTTGAAAGAGCCTCGGAATGAATGATGTCGAGATGACCATCGCCCGTTACATCAGCCAACTTAAGTTGTCCTGGACTCGCACCCACGGAAATTGTGCGCTGCGAATAAAGAACGCCATCGCCCCTTCCCAAATGAATCCCGATATTATCCCCCGTCCCTGTATTTGCGACGACCGCATCGATCACGCCATCTCCATTCACATCTCCGCTCACCACATCTCCAGGCGCGTCTCCAGCCGCGTAAGTCCTTTGCGTGTTAAACCGGCCAAGCCCTACATCCTTCAGAAAAGCATTCGATCCTGAAAAGTTGGGAAGGTTAAGCGCTACACTTCCTTGGCCGCCGTCCGAAATACTGACTGTTTGGGATCCAAAATTTCCGTTCAAAAGTTTTTTTCCGCCAAATTCCGTTTCATTCGTGATGCGATGAAATTCCGACATCAATGTCTGCAACTGGCCCTGCATATCCGAGCGCTCCATCTGAGTGAGTGTCGAATTCTGAGCCTGGAGTCCGATGTCACGCATGGCTCGTAGGATCTCCATTTGAGTAGAGATCGCATTGTCCGCAGTTTCCAATAGGCCCTTTGCCTGATTGATGTTCAAAGATGAGCTCGAAAGGCCGCGGATCTGCGAGTCCAATTTGACGCCCATGGTATAGGCGGCTGAATCATCCCGCGGAGTAAGAACGCGTTTGCCCGCCGAAAGGCGCTCCAAGGAACGACCGATCGCCGCCTGCGTTTTGGCCAAGGCAGAGGGGGAGTAAAAGCTTTGAAAGGCTCCAATTCTCATAAAGGTCGCGCACATGGCGCTACCCTGATTTCGGCCTTTCCGAGCATAAATTGAGAGATGCGCCGCAGTAGTTGCTAAGCGTCTGATGCGCCACAGAAATTTGAAAATTGACGAAGCGCGTCAATTTTCATCGACTACGCAAGGACTTGAGGCTGGCTCAATCTTGCAATGCGATCATCGAGGGGCGGATGCGAAGCAAACAACTTCCAAAGTCCCGATCGCTTTCCTGAGATCTGCAACGTTTGAACAGACGCGTGAGCTGCTTGCACATTAGGAATTTCGTAATTTTCTTTAAGTCGCTTCAAAGCCTGGATCATATTTCCCCGACCGGCATATCGAGCACCGCCTTCATCCGCTCGAAATTCTCGATAGCGCGAAAACCACGCCACCACCATCGCGCCTAAAATCATGAATACAAATTCAAACAAAATTTGCAGTCCGTAGTAGGCAAAAGTGGAAATTCCAGAATCTTTACGATCGCCCTTCATAGCGGAGGCTACGACGTAAGCCAAAATTCGCGCTAAGAATAAAACGAACGCGTTGATCACACCTTGAAGCAACGTCATCGTCACCATATCTCCATTGGCAACGTGAGCGATTTCGTGACCAAGCACGCCCTCGACTTCATTGGTCTGCATGCGCTCGAGCAATCCCGTCGATACGGCTACGAGTGAGCGATTCTTTGTAGGTCCCGTTGCAAATGCGTTGATCTCCGGAGAATCGTAGATTCCCACTTCAGGCATTTTTTCAATGCCCGCCGCATTCGCCAATCGGTGAACCGTTGAAACCAGTTTATGAAGTCGCGCATCGGTGGTGTTCGGATCAATGATCTGCACGCCCATCGCCCACTTGGCCATGATTCGAGAAAGTGCGAGCGATATAAATGCGCCCCCAAAACCCCAAAGCAAACAAAATGCCGCCAGCTGAGTGATGTCCAAACCATTGGCCGTCAAATAGGGGCGAATTCCCAAAACCGAGGCCAAAATAGAAAGGGTCATCACGACCAAAATATTGAGAATCAGAAAGAGGAAGATTCGTTTAAACATAGTGATTCCCAGTATAAGTCCCGTTTTCCACAGATCAACTAATAGGCGCGAAATCGTCAGGAGGCCCTCTTTGGGCCCCTTTACAGCCTCATCGACCGCTGCTAACTAGCCCCTCAGATGGCGGTAGCTTTGACCTTGGTGACCATTCTTTCTGGCCTCATGACGGCGATGGGCGCGAATTTGCCCAGCGCCGGACTATATCAGCTAGAAGACATGGCCTGTTTGAAGGGCTCGTGGAACTTAGAAGACGGTGAGGGCGATATCTACGCTCGGTTGAGTGCGTCGCTCGAAAACAATGTCGGTGAAGTAAACATGCTTCGAATCTCGTCGGTGGCAGCGGACGGATCGACAGTCGTAAATTGGACGTCAGACTATTACACCACAATATTTGTACCCTCTTATTCCACCTGCAAAGTGGAGATCTCTTCTAAGCATATAAAGAATGAAGAATCTTCGGCGGAATTTCCACTCATTGGGGTGGAAACGACCTACTCTTGCTCGGAGTCATGTCCCGCGACCGAGTGCAAAGAAATTTGCTCTCGCTTCTCCGCCTTTTATCGACTTTCCCTAAAATGCGATTCCGTTACCGGAGCTTTCTACAATGCGGCCATTGGCGATGATCCATTGGAAAAATTAAAAAGTTATCAAAGAATTGGAAGAACTTTGTTCGGAGAATTAAGCGAACCGGAGGCGTGCATGGAAACGTCGGGTTCGCATTCCGGACAGCAGATTGGAATTGTCCTTAGGCAGATAAGCAGTCGAAATTAGTTGCCTTGAGCTGTTCCCGTGACTTCATTTTCTACATAAACCACTTTCGATTTTATATAATCTCGCTCCGAAGCTTGGCTGGAGACTGCGTTACGGGATGCAAAATGGCTTGCTCGCTTCCAACCGCCCTTGGCTCTATCAGTCACTATCTCCTGAACCGTCTCGAAAAGACTCCGAAGAGAGGACCCCTTCGTGAGCGAAAACCTATTGAAGCAACATTTACGGACTATGCACTCAAATTCGATGAAAAGGTGCGTAAGAAATTGAATGCTTCCCAGCGCAAGGCTCGCGCTGGCGAAGCCATTCCTTAATTTTTTACCGGCAAGCCTCCAGGGGGTGCGAAGATCGACTTACATCGCTGTACTCTCCACTCGCGTCCGCCACCACAGCCTTATCCGAGTCGATAATATCGACGTTGAACGCGTATTCTGTGGTAACCGTCGTCACGCGCACGCGTTGATGGCCAGGATAGGAGTCATACACCGTCTCCCATCGGCAATCCCGCTCACGGCCATGGTCACGATCGCGTCCGCGGTTACGATCTCTATCATAGCGATCACCCCGATCTTCATGACGATCTCGATCGCGTCCACGATCACGATCCCGGCACACCCAGACCTGTCGCGCCACTTTGTAGGTGCAGCTTTCCGTGCCTTCATAGGTGCTCGTGTCGCTATCCAAAAATTTTCGGGTCGCGCGGGCGCCCAATTTCAAGTCATTTAGATTTTGATTGGAATCTTTGGGACTAGAATAAACCGAATCGCCTTCGCCCTTAGCCCAACCGAAGACGACTTTCTTATCCTTCAGTTCCATTTGAATTTCTCGAATGGCACCGTCCACCTTAAATACCGCGGGTTGCGATTCTCCCGCCTGCATTTCAATGGGCGAACTAAATACCGTTCTAAATTTCAAATCTCGATGTGCGGTGAGAGTCCCATGCGCGGGGCCCATTTCCGTCACACAACCAGTAAGTAACGTGCTCAACGAACCAACTACCATCCACTGTTTCATATGTTTGTCTCTCCCTGGGTGCACCCTAGCCGAGTGCACCCGGGCCAAACATTTGATTGCCTGTCAGCCGCGGTGGGAATTTGTCAAAATCGCAGACCCATTCCCGCGTACAGAGATACTGGTAGCTGCCTAGTCGCCTCGTTTGAGCTCGAAAGACACATTGCCGTTGTTTAGCGAAAGCGAAAGTACGTCCTCAGCACCGTATTTGTTCTCCAAAAAGTTCACGACACTTGGAAGATAGGGCCGGAAAAAGCGAATTTTCCCGCCCGTCGTTTCCATAGACAGCATACGCAAGCAAGAGACTGCGTCCTTTTCACTTTCACAGTATGAAGTTAAGAACTCTGGAACAACTGGATCTGAAAACGCGCCAGTAGAGATCACTTGGTCGACTCCGCGAACACCGTGGTTGAGGCGAACCGCATGAATTAAATCGAAACTGGAAATATCGATCACGGAGCATGCGTCTATTGTTTTTCCATACATTGCAAGGAATCGTAAGTTTTGCTTCTCCAGACTTCCCACCTTCAACATCACTTGGGCGGAGGCACCCGGAAGGGTGGGAGATCCAATTTTTTGAATATTTGAAATTCCCATTTTCATTTTCAACTCTTCGACAAGAAGATCGGGATTGCCCGATTTGCAAAGTGTAATTAGCCCGTTTGACGCCTCACCACCGACCAAGCCCTTCGTCACCTTCTCGTCGGCGCTAAAGACAACGCCGGGTGAAATCGGCATGGCGCTCCCATTTGTGATTGTAAGCATAAACGAGGTGGCATTTTTTCTTTGTGAATCTGCAAACGCACTTGTCACAGCAATGATTGATAGAAAAATTGTTAGTTTCAATTGTTTCGAAAAATATTTCATATGAAGTTCCCTCCAAGAATAGGATACGGGCTCTGAAGAATTGCTAGATATAGGATGTCGCTATACCCCGATCGTAAAAAACGATCGCTAGCGAATAACGCTTAGGGTCGGAGCATTCTCGATAATTGATTCAACACCCACTGTAGCGTTCGGTCGGAGGCGCGATGCTTTCTGCAGGTGAATTTGATGCTATGCGGTCCAATGTCATTCAGCTTCGCGCCCAACACGGGTTCCACCTTTCCCTGCATAAGCAAAGGAGCTGCCACGCGCCTTGGAAGAAGGCCAAAGCCCACACCCTGCTCAATCATTGCCTTTACCGACTCAAAATCTCCACAAGACCTCAAAGATTTCTCCAATTTTGCTTCGAGAACGTAGGCTCTCAACGTCTTGCCCGCGGAATCCTTCGCCGAAGGAACTGAAAATATGGGCGCCTTCCCTATTTTTTCTCCGCCTCCCGTCTTTCGGTAGAGCGAGTAGGTATCTGAATAGAGGGTTTCGCTGAAGAGATCGGATCTGCGAGGGGGATCCACGGTTACGACAAAATCAAACTTGCCCGATCGGACCATGGAGATTAACTCCGCACTGGGCGCAGAAACGAGATCGAGGCTCAAATCCTCTTGTATCTCTTGAATGAATTTAAAGAATCGAGGAACAAAATACACCGCGATGCTGGGGTAAGCTCCCATGACCAGTCGGCCAGTGAGCTTAATTTGACCGTTAGAATGAAGCGCCGACTCCACACTTTGGGATTGAGCAATAACAGCATTTGCGAAGTCAAAAAGAAGCGATCCCCCCGGTGTAAGCTCTACGCCTTCTCGCGAACGAACGAGCAAATTCGATTCCAACGCTTCTTCAAGTATCTGAATCGATTTCGATATTGCAGGTTGAGAAAGGTTGTTCTTCGTCGCGTACGAGCGAATGGAACCAGCCTTCACGACTCCTACAAAATGCTGAAGTTTTTCCAGATGCTCGGACAGCATAAGAAATTATAGGACGAAAATTTTCCATAGATCTACTATCTAGAACCTCTCCCCCCTCAACGAGGTGCTATTTTCGTTTGACCTTCATTTTCCCAGTCTCATCGGCGCAAGAGCTGTGCGAGGTGGACGACGTTAAAAACGCCTCCTGAGGAAGAACCGATTTCAACCAACTAACAACTTCTTTATAGGCCGGGCGAAAGATATGAGCAAAACCCGCGAGGTTACTCTCGGGAGCTGCGGGTTCCGCATGGATCACGCCACGAATATAAAATTGGTTACCCCTTTTTTGAAGCACGGGCCCACCAGAATCTCCATGCGCCAAAACAAAATCCTTATGAGATCGATTCAAAATCTCAACCGCGACTTTTGATTGCTTCTTAAAAGATTTTGCTCCGTCGTAAGCAAAAGGATTTCTAAGACTTCCGAAACCAGCGAGCGCATGCACATAATTGCTTTGACGGTGGATGATTGAAGTTCTTCTTCCAAATCCTCCCACGACGAGCTCTTCATTCTCATTTATTTCCTCAACAACGATTTGGGGAAGTTTCGTCCCTCTAGGAATTTCGATGGGATCTCGCAACTGCAAAACTGCAAAATCTCCAACCTCTATGGTGTGAGCAAATCGGTCTCCTTCATTTTCACCTTTCGGCCGTTTTCCATTAGAAAAGAATGTTTTTGGAAAAAGAGAAACGCTCACAATCTCAACTCGAAGCTCTCGCACAGATCCGCCACTCTGGAGAACTCCAACAACTTCGGTGTAAGGCGGCGCTCCCCCGTTCATGGGGCCACCAAAATTTAAGAGACTGGACGCGGACTTTCCCAGATTATGCGCAGCCGTCAGAATATGTTGGGGCCCGACCAATACGCCGGTGCCACTTCCCAAGATATTTCCCGACCCGAGCCGCACAATTCCGAAGGGCAATTCCTGACCCCGAGCGGGAGTAAAGAGTGTTGAACCAAACAAAACAGATAACAGAAACACGCTAAGCCTATTCATAGCGGGGAGTCCTAAAACATCTTGGTTGATTGGTAAAGAAAATGGCGGAGAGAGAGAATCATTTCTCCCGACTCCATAAACTTTGGAAATCGTTATGCTTCCCGTTTTACCTTTCGGTTTCAGGAAGCAATAAGAAGCAAGTGGTTAGTGGTTTCGCTTGAACTCTAAGACTTGGCCGCCGATTTGCCTTGGAATTTTATATCCAAGCTTCTCAGTGCCGTCTTTGAGCTCAATACCAGCCTTTCTCAAATAGACGTTGGTCGTCTCCATATCCGCGTGACCCACGATCGCCATGACTCTCGCTAATGATTCACCGCGAGATAAAAGATTCGTGATGAATGTAGCTCTTAGGTCATGAAATCGGATCGGCGTGATTTGGAGAGCCTTGCAGAATTTTCTTAGGACTTCTGCTGCGTCTCCTCTCGTCCATTCGTTCAGATGCGGAAGAACGAATTCTTCTTGTCCTCGTTTGAGTTTGAACTCTTTGAGGAACTGAAGAAGGTCTTCCGAGATAGGAACCGATCTTGTTTTCTGGTTCTTCGTGCTGGTGAAGCCATTTTTAGAATTCCAACTTCTGCCGACACTGATGATCCCAGCATCCAAGTCGATGTCACTCCATCTGAGAGCATAGAGTTCTCCAGACCTCATGCCCGTGAACAAAGCTATGATCCAGATCGGATAGAATCTGTGATCGGTTGTTCTTGCCTCAGTAAGAAGAATCTCAACTTCTGCATTTGTTAAGACCTTCTTTTCTGCTTCCGGGACTTTCACCATCATCCCCTGAGCGGGATTTCTGTTGAGCTCTCCGTGATCGACTGCCATCTGAAAGATGCGCTTCACAATCTTTAAAACGTACTTCCTTGTGTGCATGGTTGCATCACTGGGAAGTCGTTCGAAGATTAGTTCATGCACATCGAGCTTCGAGATGTCGTGTAGATCTTTCGAATCCCAATGGTGATTGATCCATTTCGATACAGTTTTTTCGTAACTGTAGAGAGTGGATGGTCTGTAACTCACTTTCATGAGTTTCAAACATTCAATCATCCATTCGTTCCATCTGAATGAGACTTTTTCTTCTTTGAGTTTGGCGAGCTCGCGCTTGAGTTCGAATTCAACCGTTTCAGCTTTGCGCTGGGATTCTAGTCCTGAGCGCTTTCGCTGAATGCGAATTCCTCGTTTGTTGAATCCATTGACGTAAGCTTCGTAGAGCTTCTTTCTATCTTTGATATAGGTTCTGATTGCCATTATTGATCTCCCTTTCTTTTAAAAAGGGCCTGACAATCCTTCAGCCTGAATCTTAATCGCCGCCCGAATTTAAACACGGGAACCTGGCCTCGACAGACCAAGATCCTGAGCGCATTGGGCGTGATCGACAGAAAGTGAGCTGCTTCAAAAGTATTCAGCCACTCGCATTCTCTTCGATTTTCAAAGAACAAATTTCCTAGACTTGAACTTATCTTTTCTTCTCCAGTTTTTCCAGTCGTCGTTATTCCACCAAAGTCGTTATAGCTTTCTCCTTCCTCATTACTTCTCATTCTTCTTTCCCCTTAATCGTCCAACCGCCGCCGCCTTCCCCGTCTCCGTGACTACTCTCCATCGATGTATGCAATGCAACATTCGCAGAATGTAGATGGGGAGTAGTCACGGAGCTTTAGAGGGGAAGCGGCGGTGGGCGGAAGTTCGTTAACTCGTTAAAACAATTTAATTTTCGAGTAGAGAAGTAGAATTTTTAAGTCGAAAAAATGTCAGCAGTCGTTCGCTGAAGGTCGAATGTCTATCCGCCCAGCTTTTGTGTTTCATGATGAACACCTCCTCACTTCTTTACATCGCACGAGGCATGCCAAGAGCTGGAAAAGATGTATGTACCTAAAGATATTTATGTTTTTACAAAATCGGCCGGAACATGAGGTAGTCAAATCGATTTAGGATTCGGAATCCTAAATCGGAAAGTTTAGTTTGGTAAATTCGCACTGCACTTACAAGCCTTATGGCTTTTCAAAGACAATGAAAGCAAACTGGTTGGAATAAAGGGGCTTTTGAAATATTGGAACGAGTCCAACTGATTTGCCAAGACTGGCAAGTTTGTCGAAATCAAGAGGATACTGCACAACCTTCGAGAGATCTCGATTTGCTGAGATCATAACCTGCCATGTACTTGGGTCGATATGTCCAAAGGCAAGCGCTAAATCCATATCGTTCGAAAGGCTGGCCATAAACTTAGAATTTCCTTCGGGTTGAATTAAGCTGGGCCGAGCCGTAGAAATCGAAAGTCTGCCCCCCGGCTTTAAAATACGAGCGGCTTCTCGGAGGAACGGACTAGGATCTGACAACATCCAGATCACGCTATGAGAAAAAATGTGGTCGACCGAATTTGAAGAAATTTGCGCCCCTTCACCCGCACTCTTGCCGCCGAGCTTCATATCCGAGATATCCGAGATGTGAATTCGGTCAAATGGAACCCCGTTTTCGAATGCATATTTTGTCATCGCAGGATTGAGGTCGATTAAATGCACTCGACTCGAAGGAAACGCATCGATGACCTTCTTTGTCATTCGTCCAGTTCCTCCGCCAGCCTCAACGATCGTGAGGACATTTTGAGATTTTTTAATCGAACTCACATGCGATTGCGCAGCTTCCTGCCAACCAGAGTAATGAACAATTCCACGATTATAGGCGGTGGTGTAATTTGTTTTGCCTTCGTCAGAAAATTCCTTTTCTAAATTCGTACTTGAAAGCTCGCTTTTTCTGTCTGATGTGGATGGCTGACGAATGCGCATCACGAGTAGGTCGGGTCGGTCCGAATCTTCCCATTCGCGGTAAATAGGGCCTGTTTCCGCCTGCATCTGTGTTTTCAAAATGACTTCGAATCCCAAATTTTCGTAATAACTCCTTAGGTATCCATCGAAGGTTCGGAGCCACGTGGCACCGTGAGCTATTGCGAACTTAACGCCTTCAGCGCCAAGACCCTTTTGTTTGGAATTATTGAACAGAGAAATCAATTCCTTGTCTGGACTGATTCCAAAGCCGGCCTCAGAATCTGGAGACAAGTAGAGTTGACCACCCTGAGAAACTATTTCGGCATACTCATCTTCGGTTCGAATTTTTACCCATTTTCTTCCGTGTGTTTTTAACAAGGTATTTCTAAACTCAGCTGGTTCAGCTTGTCGGAAGCTGACTCTAATCTCTGCGTTGCGATCGACTTTATTTATATCGTCCGAAAGGTGTGATTTATTTTCAAGGAGCGGATTCGAAAGAATTTCGACGCAAGTTGAGGCGCTCGCACGTAAAAGGCTAAGCGTAAGAAGCGACAAAAAGATCCCTATTAATCCCCTAGGCAAGATCACAGGGTTAAACAGTGCAAGATCGGTGCCGAAATACAGCCCTCTTCCGTTCCATTCATAATTTATATCTGCAATATAAGTATTTGATTTTATTATGTTTTTTAACAATCATCAGAATAAGATCAGAGCTTTGACATTATTTTGCAGCCTCCTTAGTATTATTTTCGGTGAGGGAAATAAGTAAGAACGAATTGAAGAGGAAGTTGGAGCTTCTGAATCCCCATTGGGCTTCCGGAAGCATCGAACCACACATTGCGAAACTCGGCAGGCGCGATTATTTCGATCTGTTTTACCCGCTAGTAAAGGACAGCAAAGTCCGGCGGGCTGCGATTCTCTTCGGACCTCGAAGAGTCGGCAAAACAATCATTATTCAACAAACAATAGAACAACTGGTTCAAGATGGAATTCCAGCAAAAAATATTTTGTATCTTTCAATCGATACGCCACTACTACAAGGCCTAGAGCTGGAAGAACTGATTCAACTTTACACGGAGATCCAGAGCTTTAGCTCTCCCGAAAAATGTTTCATTTTTTTTGATGAGATTCAATATCTGTCGAATTGGGAAGTGCACCTCAAGGTTTTGGTAGATCGTTGGCAAGCTACAAAATTTATAGCCTCAGGTTCAGCAGCAGCAGCTTTGAAACGAAAAAGTTCCGAGTCAGGGGCGGGTAGGTTTACAGACTTTATTCTTCCGCCGATCACATTTTGTGAATTCCTTCGGTTACTCGGATTAGAACGCGAAGCAGTTGAGAATGTCGAAGTGCTCAACCGAGAATTTTTGAGATACATGAATTTCGGAGGCTACCCAGAAGCAATTTTTAGTCAGGAGATTCAACAAAATCCGGATCGGTTCGTAAGAAGTGACATTATTGAAAAGGCCCTTCTTCGAGATTTGCCAAGTTTATATGGGATACAAGATATCCAAGAACTAACAAGGTTGTTTAACACTTTAGCTTATCAAACCGGAAATGAAGTGACTCTGGAAGGGATAAGTAAAAGCTCCGGTGTCGCAAAAAATACGATCACTAGATACATTGAATATTTAGAATCAGCATTTCTCATTAAGACTGTGAGTCGGGTAGATAATTGCGGAAAAACTTTTAAACGAGAAAACTTCTTCAAAGTTTTTTTAACGAATCCTTCTATGTATGCGGCTTTGATTGAGCCAATAACAGCCGACGGTGAGAGCACCGGACACATTGTAGAGACCGCTATTTTCAGTCAGCTGTTTCATGACACCTCAGGTTTTGAGCGAACAGTTTATGCTCGTTGGAGTGAACGTACAAAATCGCAAGGCGAAGTGGATTTAGTTTCTCTAAATGAAAGGTTGAATGTAGCCGGAGCTCTCGAAGTTAAATGGTCGGATGAATTTTTCGATAATGCGAATAAGCTAAAAGGCCTCATACATTTTTGTAAGCAGTGCGAGTTAAAGCAGGCTGCTGTGACCACTAGAACGAAGCGCGGTCCTATTAAAATAAATGATAATTTGACGTTTTTATTCTACCCCGCAGCTTGGGTTTGTTACATGTTTGGAAAGCTTATTTTGGAAAACAAGAAAGCACTGCAGAACTTTCTGGACACTCGATTTCAGTAAGAACGCCATTGCGTGAGCTTTGAACAAGTTCAAAGAAGCATGCGAGAAGCAAAAAAGAAGCAAACTCACGAAATTTTCTGAAATCTTGCGAAAGATTCGGCCGAAGGATTCCGGCCCAGATTTGATTTATTAAATACTTAGTGTTGTTGTGGTTTTAAAAAACTTGCTTCAAACGACAGCCAAAGAATGGCGGAGAGGGAGAGATTTGAACTCTCGATACGGTTGCCCGTATACTAGTTTTCGAGACTAGCGGTTTCAGCCACTCACCCACCTCTCCAGATTTTTGGCCTCGCTTCGCTTCGGCATTTCCCGAGGTCTGGGTAGCGGGGAAGTTACCTAGGGAAACTTCCCCTCCAGGCGTCGAAGCAAAGTATTGGAAGGCAGCGTAGACGTTATAAAAGGGGCATTCAAGGGGATTTGGGGAGCCGTGCTATCCTTATATATAGATATGCTGCTGGCCCGAGTCTTCAATGAACAACAAAAAGTCCGCGCGGACTCGATCCAAGGTGCATTCAAAGATCGGGGTGGGGACCTTCTCAGCGATCCCTTTGTGATCTTGGGTTTTCTTTCCGTCGCGCTCGGGTTGCTTGCACTTCTGTTCCTTATGAGAAAAAAATCTCGCAAAAAAGGAAGCAGCGCAAAGGTCTACAAATTTCAGTGGAAAAAAGAGTGGGATTAAACGTCGATCGTAAGAACTTTTTTCATTACCACGGCACCCGTTAAAATCATCAAGCACATGAGCATGAAAAGAGCCAAGCCAAGCGGTGTCGTGAAAAGTAATGAAACATATTGCGGCTGAATGATGTACTGCATGCCGAGTACGAAAAACGGAATCGCCGATAGGATCGCTCCTTGCGTGATACCCGCTTGAGCGAGCGTGCGAATTTTATCGTGTACACGCTGACGATCGCGGATGGTAGTGGCAATGGTATCAAACGCTTCCGATAAATCCCCGCCCTGTTGTGAAAGGGTGACAACGGAATTAACGATCATAAATAGATCCTCGGAAGGCATACGTTTGGTCATGTTCAAAAGAGCGTCGTTCAGATTAACGCCAACGCGATTCTCTTTCAAAACCATTCCAAACTCTTCACGGCACGGCGACGGCATTTCACGCTCAATCACCTGCACGACTTGCATAAAGGACAAGCCCGACTTTACCGCATTGGCCATCATGTTAAGAGCGTCGACAAGTTGGCGATCGAATTTCTCCACTCGGCGCTGAAATTGAAAGCGCACCAAAGCACCCGGAATTTTGTAACCCGCCACGGCCATACTTAATCCAAAGGCCAACGCACCAAGAATTCCAAAATTAAGACCCACCATCGCTCCCATCACAAGACCGCTCACGGTGGAGATTAAAATAATTTGATAACAACTCGCCATTGATCGACGCCGAAACATTCGATCAAGCAAATCGTAGAGTTCAGATGCGCTTGAAGAGAGTTGAACCGTTACTCGTTCTTCGATTTTTGGATAATTCTTGTAGATGGCCAGCGAGATCGCTCCGAATCCGAAAAAAGTAAGGAGCGTGCCAAGTCCCAAAAGAATCAACGTATCTAGCCAGCTTGAAACCATCGTGCTCACGGCTTCTTTCCTCCCGAGCCTCCACCTTTAATCGGTGTGGCAATAATCGGACGCGGGGGCAGAGGTCGTGTCGCCGGCGAAGTCGCGGGCGTGGGCGTATTTTCTTTCGAAGCAGATGGAGTGGAGCTGAGTGCAGCAGCCGCAGCGGCGCCTCCTCCAAAGAGTCCCTTCGGAATCGCAATCCCCTTTTGTTTAAGTTGCTCCACGAACTTGGGAATAAGACCGGAGGGTTGAAAGTTTCCTTTCACTTTTCCTTTGTCGTCGGTACCCGTCTGTTTGTATTCAAAAATCGGTTGCGTGACAACGGTATCGCCCTCAATCCCAATCACTTCCGTGATATTTGAAATCCGACGAGTTCCATCACTGTAGCGCTTCAATTGTACGATCAAATTTACAGCAGCGGCAATTTGCTCACGAATGGCCTGTATCGGCAAATCAAATCCGGCCATCATCACGAGCGTTTCAATACGGCGAATGCAATCGCGCGGATTGTTGGAGTGAATCGTGGTGAGAGATCCATCGTGACCCGTGTTCATGGCCTGAAGCATGTCGAGCGCTTCTCCGGCACGGCACTCTCCAACCACGATGCGATCGGGTCGCATACGAAGCGCATTTCTTACCAAGTCTCGAATGTGGATCGCTCCTTCGCCCTGGAGATTCGCCGGACGAGCTTCAAGGGTGACCACGTGCGGCTGCGGAAGTTGTAATTCAGCAGCATCTTCGACGGTGACGATCCGCTCATCTTCGGGAATGAAGCCCGAAACAAGGTTAAGCAAAGTTGTTTTACCAGTTCCCGTTCCCCCGCTCACCACGATGTTCAATCTCGCTTCAACCGCAGAGCGAAGAAAATCCGACATTTCATCGGTGAGGGATCCGTACTTTACGAGATCCGTGATTTGCAATTTTTCTTTAAAGAATTTTCGAATCGTGATGATCGGACCCTTCAAGGACAGAGGTGGAATAATAATATTGATACGCGAGCCATCTTTTAAACGCGCATCGCAAAGCGGGGTCTTTTCATCCACCCGGCGGCCGATGGGACTCACTATCCGCTCGATACAACCGAGCAAGTGTTTATCCGACGTAAAACGATAATCGGTAAGAACGATCTTTCCTTTACGCTCGACGTAAATCTGATCCTTCCCATTCACCATGATTTCGCTGACTTCTAAACTTTCGAGCAAAGGCTCAATCGGTCCGAGACCCAGAGCTTCATCCAAAACTTCCTTTGCAAGCGCCGCCTTCTCCGTGCGGTTCTCCACTTCGCGCGCCTCTTCTTCCAAAAGTCGCTGAATCGCTTGCGTGGTTTTATTTTTTAGCTCTTCCTTTTTCTTCGGATCTTTTTCGAGCGCCACCGCGTCCATCTCACGCAAATCCACGAGATCGAGCAGTCGCTCGTGAACGCGAGCGCGAATGGCGATGTTTCGCTCCATCACCGTCTTCGGTGTAGCTCCCGCGGGAAGAATTTTCGACGAACTCGCCGAGCCGTCCCCATAAGTGAATGGCAAAACTTGCTTTAAAATATCGAGGCCCTGTTGAACACCGGGAGCCCTTCCGACTTTGGACTTCTCACCAGAAGCAATGCTCGCATTCACCACGCGAATGGCATCGTCGATTCCTTTTAAATAGGGATGCTTCGGATTGAGAATCTGCAGGGGTTTAGCCATGGAGAGCGACTGATTGAGAGCGGCCGCGTCATCGGGAAAGGTGACCGATGCATCCATGAGAAACTTTTGCTTGAGCACGGCGGAAGAAACGACGGATTTGGGATCATACTGATTGATCACGAGGCGCTGCACTTCGCTACCAAAATGGAGTGTGCGCAGTTTCTTAGAAAATTCCGCCGTTTGATTGACCGAAAGCAAATTCGAAGAGCTCACCAAAAAAATGAGAGAGGAATTCTCCAAGCACCGAAAGGTGAGTGGGTTTAAATCTCGACCGGCATCGACGATCACATAATCAAATGAACGCGCGAGCAATTTGTAAGCACGATCGCACGCGGCGTCATCCAGCCCCTGAAAATCCGTAGCAAAGCTAGCGCCATCTAAAAGAAATAAACCGGAGGCATGTCGTCCCAAAAAATTCTGAGTCAGCTTTGGATCTAAGCGCGCACTCTGCCGAGCGAGATCAACGAAGGTTTTATTGCCTTTCGAATTGAGAGCGATCGCCATGTCGCCGAGGTTGGAAGCATCGGCTTCTAGAAGACAAACCGTTTTATTGGCAGCGGATTTCAAAAGACCATAGGCCAAATGCACAGAAAACGTGGTTTTACCCACGCCGTCTTTCGCACCACAAATGGTATAAATTGCCCCCATGTATTATTTGCCGCTTTGCCCTAACGCCCGTTACTCAAACTCTTCGCCGCCAGGAACTTTGGCGTCGACGGAATTCATGTTGATTGACTCGCGAAGACCTCGTGAGGAATCGCGTGCCGAATTCAAAATCTCAGGTGTGATAAATACAATGAACATAGTGCGATCTTGATTGATCGACCGACTCTTAAAAATTTGGAATATATTTCCAAATGACGAAGTCACGCCCGGGCCTTCCGATCCAATCGGTTGAAATGAGAAGGGCTGACTTGGAGGAGCGTCTTTCACATCCGTGAAGGCAGAGCGAAGCACGCCGCCGATAGCGACCGTTTCACCGGAGCGAACATATTGAGAAGTGCTTACGTTCGACTGGTTCACCAATATCGTGCCTTCCGTGGGAGCGGACCCAAGTTTTGCCACCTGCACACTCACCTTCATATCAATGGAGTCTCGATCATCGGCCGAAGGAGTGACGTTCAAGGTGACGCCCGTCTGTTGGGGTTGAGAAAAGGTCACGGCGCCTCCGCGAGATGGATCGGGAATGGGGATAAAAACCTGACCACCAGAAGATATCGTGGCATTGTCTCCACTCTTCACCGAAACCGTTGGATTTTCGTACACGCGCGCCACACCCAGAGCCTTGGCGGTATTTAACTTCGGCAAGAATTCCGTCACGATAGCAAAGAAGTTGAAGCGGCTCGATGCTGAGTCATAAGTAAATTGAGTATTCGCAATCGGCGTCCAAGAAAATTGGAAATTTCGGAGGAACGATTTATTGAGTTCCACAAAGTAAGCCGTGATTTGAATTAGCTTCGCCGCGCGAGCTCCCGCTCGCTTTGCATTCACGGAGATCACATTCACCAGGCCTTCTTTCGTCGTATAAATCTGAGCAATTTTTTCTGCACGCTGGGATTCTTCTTCGGAACCCACCTCGCCCTTCAAAACAATTCGATCTTTCACCGTGGTGACTTCTACACCTGCGATATTGATTTCATCCTTTATCCGACGAGCTAAAATTCTCTGTGTGTCTTGCGAAAGAGTGACGAGATCGACGACGAAATCATTTCCCTGAATGACTTCTCGAATGCGATCCAAATCGGCCTTCAAGTAAACTTCGCCTTCAATAATGACTTTTCGACCCACGCGTCGGAATTGAAGACCTTCGATGTCTCGAAATAAAAATTTCAAATCGCGCTGAAATTGATCGAGATCGGTGGAAGTCACCGTGAGTTGGATGCTCTCTCGTTGTTTACCGGCGGAATCGAAGACTAATATAGATGTTTCTCCCACTTCGAGCGGCGAAAGCACAATGCGACGGCGCACTCGATCGGCCACAACCGCGACCACTCCAGGATTTCCCACTGCGATCTCTCCAATGTCGTAATCAAAGGGAATGGTTTGGGGCATGTCTTTGACTAAAAATAATTCGCGGGCAGGGCGCTTCGAAGTGCTTGAGAGCGAAGAATCCGCTGAAACCGGGGGACTGATGGGCTGAACGGGCGCGAAATCAGAGGGAGACACATCCGCGGGTGCAGCGCTAGGCGTAGGAGCAGCGCTTGGATTCGGCTGATCAATGACGAGCTCGCCACCCTGCGCGAAAATATCCGCGATTGGCAGCGACAAAAAGATCACGAGAATGAGGAGATATTTATTTTTATTGAGGTACGGCAAAGACTTGTCCTCCGCGAATCTCCCTATACGCCGGTGGCGGTCCCGACACGATTGGTAAACGAATTCCAAAAGCCCTAAACGGATCTAGATATTCCATCGCCACGATTTCCGTGTCGTTGAATCGGCGAAGTGCGAGAGTGAGACGGCCCGTGGCTTGCGCAAGCACCATGCGCTGAACTTCATCCGGTTTCAAAGCGACGGTGACATTTTTGTTGGTGAGCTCTTCTTGCGAAGGATCTTCCAAACGATTCACTCGCGCAGTGGCTAATCGAGCATCGCGACCGACGGCGAGAATTCGCACATTTTGAAAAATGGTTCGAGTTTCCGCGCGCAACCTCGAGGTATCTTGCGCTCCCAAAATCGCAGCGGCCGCGCCACCTTTTTCAATTTCTACAGTGTTCACAAAAAGCGTTAACAGAACATCCACAAAGTGCCCCGGGCGAATCATTCCACCGACGCCAACCACATCTTGATCGTCGCGAATACCGACGGTCACAGCGCGCATGCCATCTGGAATTCGTCGATCAAGAGCGCTTTCATCGAAAGGAATAATTTTGGTTTTCAAAATCGGTTCACCTGCTGCGATGGTGGCGATCGCTACTTGTCCGACCACTTCTTCAAGGCGTCCGGCCACTTCCGGAGGAGCGTACTTCGCCGGGAACAATTCACCGACGATCATGGATTCATCGATCCGCACATTCGCCGGAATAGGACGAGTCGCTTTTACGACGTAAACTTTTTGTTTTTGGTCACCAATCTGCATATCCACGTACTTCAGCATGAACATCCAACACAAAAGAACCGCTAGACCCGCGACCCCTGCAGAAATGAGGACTGCTCTTCGATTTTCCATTCATCACCAGTCTATCAATGTCAAAATCGATGATTCCATGCGGCGAGGGCGCTCAAGTCTCTAATTTCCTTAGCGCATTGTGCCTCGGCAATCGCCGCGCTATTGCGGACTGTCCAGGGAAGCGGAGCTTCCCCAAACTTAATAACGACGAATGCCGTAATCATCGAACGCTTCATCGAGGCCCGCTCGAATGCGCTCAAAATATTCTTCCCGCTCCGCTACGACGCGCGCGTAATACTTGAGTTCTTGCTCCGGAGACATCGATCGCCATTGCCCCGCAGCATATTGATCTAACTTTGCAGCCGCATCTTCCATGCGCTTTTCATCGCGATCGGAAATCGCTTTTCGATCTTTCACCTCTTCTCGCATTCGAGTGGCCAGCTTCGCGGCATCTTCTTTCGAAATCCAATTGAACGTCCCCGTCTCCACCATGTTCACGGCTTTCATGGCCTGCTTGTTTTCCCACTCCCATTGTTTCATGGCATCCGCGATATTTTTTTCCGCACGCGAGAATTTTTCCAAATTGGTAAGCTCTTCAAGTTGCTTATCGACTGCTTTATTAGAAGCTCGCGCACCGGTCGTGACCGCCGCCAAAACGGCGAAGGGATTATTTTGGGCCCGAGCTTTTTCCATCTCGCCAATTTCCTTCACGGTCTTGTCATTGTAGATAGCGTTGTTGATAAGTTCAGCAGCGTTACGACTGCCCGATCGCATGGCTTTTAAGTGTTGCTGGGCCATCGGATTGCTCTTCGTAAATTCCGTGAGATCATTTTTGAGCTTTTGAACAGCATCGATTCCCTTGTCGATGCGGGCTTCCAAAACAGGATCCCGCCAACCCGCAGGCTTCTTGGACATGTCGCCGATCGCCACCTGAGCATCGATCGCTGCCATCCATTTATTTCGCGTCTCTAAAATCACTTCTTTGGAAACACCATTGGCCTCCATGGTTGCGAGAGACTTATTCATTCCATCGTAGAGATAATTCATCTTCTGCTCTTGCGTGTTTGTGCGACTCACCATTTGGTGAATGCCGCTGTCCGTTACTTCGCGAAGGCCAGAAATGTTTAAACCCTTCGCATTCGTAAATTGAGGGTTCATCAGCGCACCCACGCCTTCCTTCATGGAGTTCGCCGCTTCTCCAAGAGCCTTTGGAACATTCGTAAGAGTGCTCATTCCGTTTTGAATGTTTTCTCCCAATTTATTTTCAAACCATTTTCCACTGCGCTCAGCAAATCCTGCGATTCCACCCTGCTGGGTTTTGATCGCCGCCATTTCTTTCGCCACCGTCCCCGTGGCAAACATTGCTCCACCGCCCATCATCATGTAGCCACCGACCGTGGGAGATTTTCCGCTGATGGTTTCAATGCCGGCCACAACCGCGCCCGTTGTGGTCGTAAGAAATCCAATTTTTTGAAACATGTTCATGTCTTTAAAAAGATTTCCGCCCGCTGCAAAATCGGGATTTGTAAATGCGCTTCCTAAACTACTCACGCCGGAGACGATGCCAGTTGCTGAATTGACCAGAGCCAGAGGCGCCGCGAGATCGGGCGCCACCGCGCTCACAATTTGAACCGCGGGAACCATCAACTCTTGAAACGCTCCTGTCAAATTGCCCACCTGGGTAAATGCATTCACCTCATTCAAATTCATTCCGATCTTATCGCCAGCCTTGATCAAGTTTGCGGGAGCTCCAAATGCGGCCATCGTAATGTCGAATCCCGGTCCCAAATCTTCGCCGGCAAATCCCGCGCCCATTTTTACGCCCTGTCCAATTTGGTAGACACCCTGTCCCGTATCGGCGATCAATCCGATACTTTGTTTAAAAGCAGGAGTGCCCGCTTGCGCGAGTCCCTTCAATCCGCCCGACCCGATTTCAGAGAGCGATCCTCCCAGCTGTTTGAACCCCTCCGCGGGCACCATCACGGGAGCCACGAGCATGTTGAGGGGACCAAATGCTGTGCCGTCCACAAAACTTCCGCCCAGCGAGAGAGGATTTTGTGTGATGCCATTCATGAAATTTGAAAATACATTTCCGCCCGATCCTGCCGCCGTGCTTGCGCCCGCCGAGGCCACGCCCTCCGCACCCGAAGGAGGCGGAGGAATTTTTCCAAAGAGTTGACTCAGAGAATCCGCACCGGCAGCCATGGCGATTTGAATGGCGGCAGCGATGGCCGCAGCAATGGCGCCGGAGTTATAAAAATTGGAACCATCGATGCTGCTCTCCAATTTTCGCGCCTCATTCGAAAGCGAAGGATCATTCTTCGCAATTTCGCGAATGCGGGCTTTTAGCGCATCTCGATTGTCCGTAAATCCTTTGAGCGGCGGAATCTTTCCCATGATCCCCTGCAATTTGGAGAGGTCATTTAAATGAAGGCTGCCGGTGTACATACCGGTCGCCGCAAAATCTCGGTCGCTCGCGCGAGTGGGACGATCGAGATCGATCGAACGGTTATGCGCAATTCCAAGCGTTTGCTCTAATGAGATTTCGATGAGCGGCTTGGCATTTCTATAATTCTGCCAAATCAGTTTAGTCTCGCCCTTAGGGAATCGATATTTGCTCCACATGGGATCCTCTTTGGTGGGAGCATTCACATCCACTTCAAGCTCGCCCTTCATGGCATCTGAAAAGGTCTTCACCTTTTCCATGTCGACCATCGTACCGGCAGTTTTGCGGCCCAGCCTAAAAATCACTTGAGAGTTTTTATTTTTTACATCGTCCTTGCCGTGAGCGGCAGCGCCGTAGTTCGAGTAATTTCCCAGCTCAATGAAGGCTTGGGTGCGAACGAGCATGGTTTGCTTTTGAGAAATATCAAAAAGCGAGAAGTAGTACCAAGCCATCACCAACATGCCTGCAATGAATGGCAAGAAAAGCGCGATCTCCAGAACGACCTGCCCGCGCTTCGCAACATTTAAGATTTTTCTTCGTTCACACATTTTCGGTTCGGACTTTCCTTAATGCAAAAACTTTTGAATCACGGCCTCGGGATCCTCTTTGGGCTGGCCCGAATTGCTCACCGCTCCAAACATCCGCATGTAATCAAATAAATTCCCAAAATCCTCTCGCACAGGAAGCATGCGCGGATCCAAAAGAAGTCGCCGAATGCTCTGCAGGCGCACGCCATTTGGAGGTGAATTGAAGTCCGCCAGACTTCCACCAAAAGGCTCTGCCGCTGAGATCGCGACCAATCGGGTTTTCTTGGGAAAGAGCGAGCCCTTCGCGCCCAAAGAATTTTCCAAATTCATGAAACTTCCGCTTTTTGGATACCATTCCGCGGCGACCACCGTGAAAGGATCGGGTTTAAATTCATTCTGAACAAATTGAAGTCGAATCCCATTTGCCTTGGGACCTACGATGGGCTCCAGCGATCCAATGTTGCCGCTGCTCTTTGGCAACTTCGATCGGACGAAGGCCGCCATCGCAAGACCGTAACCAATCGGGCCATCGCCCCCACTGCCATTCACTTGGCAGTAATAATCCGGTGTCATCCCTGCGGAAACGGGGTTCATGTCAAAACAAGCTGGGCCGTAAAACACATAGGCATGGGGGACCGCGCCCACCACATTCGCAAGATACATCCCTTTCGACGTGTTGAAGGTGAGAATTGCGTTTTTCGCATCGCCACTGGTGCCAGCTTTGCTTTTCCCCGAACCGTCTTTCAAATATTTGAGAACATCGGCAATTTTATTCGTGGTCTTACTTCCAAATTGAGAATCGCCCATGGCGAGTTCGGGAATGTTCAATTCCAACGTTTTTTCCGCGGCCAAGCGAGATGCCTCAGGAAGTTTTTCTAAAATAGTGTAAATTTTGGCGCGCATCCCCTCAATGTCTTCTGCAGCTGCTCGATACAATTTGGCCGCATATTTCGAATTGGCGTAACTGGCCGCCGCACAAAGTGATGCGCAAGTTGCAATGTTGGCCACGGTCGGCATAGCAAATCCTGGAGCAGGGGCGATCCACCCAAACTGCAGCTCATCCAGCAACTTCAAGTAGCGCTTGTAAATTTGCATATTGAGCGACTTGATGGAGTCTTCATTGGAGCCACTGATCTTTCGCTCGGAATTTCCTTCATTACCCATGTAACTCGCCTGCACACTGGCTGCCGCATAAGATGCCATGTCCACCGCTGACTGCAGACGCATCTTTTGATACACGAGCATGCCGGAGTTAATGATCATCATGAGAAATCCGAGCATGATCGCCAGCGTGAGCACGAAAAAAATCACGGCCACGCCCTTCGAATCTTTTGTGCGGAGGAGGGCTGGCTTAATTGCCATTTTTATCCTCCTCAAATTGTTTTGGCTTTTTTTCGTCCTCTTTAAATTTGGATTTGAGTCCGGGATTTAAAAGCACAGGAACAAACACTTCATCCACATAGATTTTGGATTTTCCTTGAGCCGAATTAAAGACGCCGAAGGGGTTAAACAAAATCGGCTTTTTATATTGCATGGAAAGAATTCCATATTGCAGCGGCGATCGACCGCGCTCGGTGTAGGCCCTTTCCACCTTGTTGAGATCGGTCTCTTTTTTTCCGCTCAGCGCAGAAGTTAAACTGGATTGATCTTCGCCGAAGGGTTGAAAGCGAATCGCATCGCCGACGTTGAAATTTTTATATTTGCGCTTTCCTTCCATGCAGCGAGAGGAGGTAACGCTTAAAAGATTATCTTCATCCGGCTTTTCCGGGCGCTTCTCGGCTTCGCCATCGGGAACGGTCACCCAAGGAAGCGCACAGGTGAAAATATCTTCGGCCACCATGTAGGGGGCGGCCACGGTCACCTTATCCATAAAGGGGGTAATTTTTCCTTTGGCGTCTTTGGTTTCGTAGACATTTAGCTCCTCGGGGCTATCCACGCGATCGTAATCGCCCATCACTTGATACGATCTCGCCGCCATGAAAGCGGAATATGTGGCAATGTTCTTGGTGTGGAAGATGATTCCAAAGTTCACGATGGTGAAAACCAGAAAAATCAGAAATGTAAAAACAAAGGCCGTCTCTAGAACCATCTGCCCCCGAGAACGGCCTTTAAATCTTTTGATCATAAACGAAGTGGAAGAAGCGAAAATCGGAGTAAGTGAAAACATTCTTACGTCCTCCCTTTTCAGCTAACACTTCGATTATTTTTTGTAGGTAGCGTTACCCTTGGTCAGTTGATCGTTGATGTTAGAAAGCATGCTACCGCGAATTGCTTCTTGAACGTTCTTTCCAACCGTATTCCATGCCGCCATGATGACGAGCGAGATGGCCGCTACTACGAGCGCATATTCCAACGCCGTTTGTCCTTTAGAATTCTTTTTCTTGGATTGCCTTCGAATAAGGGCAGTCAATTTTTTCATCGTTTTCAATCTCCGTTTTTCCTAATGGTTTCGCTTGTTTCAATAAGCGGCGCCCCCTTATGGGCTCCACTTGCTCTGTTAAATTGCAAATTCCATCCCTCCTAAAACCGCGTAATGATGGGTTTTATAG
>ERZ761602.2757-NODE-2757-length-26524-cov-10.525105_pt1 | contig 26524 bp, 28 predicted proteins | sample MGYA00512165_ERZ761602 | MGnify/ENA primary metagenome ERZ761602 (study PRJEB28899, sample SAMN02445085) | bioreactor sludge metagenome | biome: EBPR sludge; isolation source: Thorneside wastewater treatment plant | place: Australia: Brisbane, Thorneside...
AAGCAGCGGCGCAGGAAGGCGTCGGGCAGTTCCTTCTCGTTGTTGCTGGTGATGATGACGATCGGCCGCGTGCGTGCGCGCACCAGTTCCTGGGTCTCGTAGACGTAGAACTCCATGCGATCGAGCTCGCGCAACAGGTCGTTGGGGAACTCGATGTCGGCCTTGTCGATCTCGTCGATCAGCAGCACCAGCCGCTGTTCGCTGGCGAAAGCCTCCCACAGCTTGCCGGGAACCACGTAGTTCCTGATCTCGCTGGCACGCGCGTCGCCGAGCTGGGCGTCGCGCAGGCGGTTGACGGCGTCGTATTCGTACAAGCCGTGCTGCGCCTTGGTGGTGCTCTTGATATGCCATTCGATCAGCGGCGCGCCGGCGGCGCGCGCGATTTCCTGCGCCAGCAGGGTCTTGCCGGTACCCGGCTCGCCCTTGACCAGCAGCGGCCGTTCCAGGGTGATGGCTGCATTTACCGCGAGCTGCAGCTCGCGCGGGGCGACATAACGATCGGTACCGGAGAAGCGCATGGGGATGGGTCGTGGGATCGATGCGTGAACGATAGCAGGCGTGCGTGTGGAGCTAGTGCGGGGCTGGGTGAAGCAAGTGCGGGACTGGGTGAAGCAGGAGCGGGGCTGGGGGCTGGGGCGGATGGGCGTGTCTTGCGACGAGGCCGCAGGTCGCCGATCTCGCGTGTGCTTGCAGTCACGCGCCCCAGCCCCCAGTCCCGCCTCTGCTTCCCGCCTTTACAAGCCCCGCTCTTGCTACCCGGCAATCAGCGCGGACACGCCACCGCAACGCCTTCCGCGTTGTAGCAGGTGCCGCTGTGCTGCACGCCCTGGCCGCTCGCAGCCGTGGTTTGGCCTTGATAGCTGCTGCCGCTGGCGCTGGTGGCGCTGGTATTGCGCACGCCGCTCAGGTTGCCGTTGCCGTCGCCGCTGGCCGATCCGCTGGTCTGCAAGCGCCCACCCGCCGCACTCTCCGCGGCGGCGCCACCATGACGCGAGAAGCTGCCGTCGGCGCTGGCGGTGGTCTGGCTGGCACGCGCGGCACGACCGCCGCCGGCGGTCTCGGCCGCACCGCCGCTGGATGCGACGGCATTGCCGGCCCCGTCGGTAGTGACGCCGGCGCCGCGTGCATGGCGACCGCCCTTGGGGCCGGCGCCGACTGCCGCGCTACCGGCGGTGACGCCGCCGGCCGCATTGGTGGTGGCGCCGCGCGCCTTGGCACGCCCGGCGGCGTCGGCGGGCAGCGCGAGCGTCAGCGCGGTCAGAGTCGCGAACGCGATCAGGGTGGATTGGATCAGCTTGTTCATGGTGGGTCCCTTGGAAGTTAGTGAGTGGTGACGGGTGAGCGGTGAGTGGCAGGAACGATGAGCGGTTTGAGTCGCTTCTCCCCACACGTGGGGAGAAGGACATGTCACCCCTCGCCCTGCAGCACTTCGAAGGCGCGGATGGCGCGTTCGGCGCGTTCGGTGACTTCGATCAGGAACTCGCGGACTTGTGCTTGCTGGTGTGGGTTGAGCCCGCTGTAGAAGGCCAGTCGACGGTCGCGCAACTGGCGTTGCTGCATCAGCGCGGTCAGTGCGATCGACTGGTAGTCCTGACCGATCGCGCGCAGGTCGACGTCCGGCTCGGCGAGCGCCTCACGGGTCTCGGCCAATTCCAGCTTCACATGCATCAGGGTGTCCTGACGCAGCGCCTGGGCGTCGACCTGGATCGCTTTCCACTCGGCGGCCTGGGTTGCATCGAGGCCGAGTTCACTGGCGGTTGGCGGAGTCGGGCGATTGAGGAACGGGCCGGCAACGGCCTGGTCGGCGCGAGCGAAACCGGCGACCAGCGCCAGGGCCAACAGCGTCTTGCGGATCATGGGATGGAACCTCGGGTGAGCCGCCCCGTTGGCGGCAGGCTCAGATTCGCAACGAGCGGTAAGCCATGTGTGTGCGCGGGCAGCGCAATTGCAAGCAGATGTTTCCAGTGCGCGCGCCACGCACATCTGCTCATGCGGATGCTTGCAGGCAGCCACAGTGCGCGGCTACAAAGCGGCCATGAACAACGAACGCATTCTGTTGGTGGACGACGATCCGGGTCTGCGCGACCTGATGTCGCGTTATCTCGTGCGCGAGGGCTTCGAGGTCAAGGCGGTCGCCGAGGGCACGCAGGCGCGGCGCGCGCTGGACCAGGGTCATTTCGACCTGATCGTGCTCGATCTGATGTTGCCGGGCGAGGATGGCTTGAGCCTGCTCAAGCGCTGGCGCGTCGAAGGCGTGCCGACGCCGGTGATCATGTTGACCGCCAAGGGCGACGAGGTCGACCGCATCGTCGGACTTGAACTGGGCGCCGACGACTACCTGCCGAAGCCGTGCAATCCGCGCGAACTGCTGGCGCGCATCCGCGCCGTCCTGCGCCGGGCCAGCGCCGTGTCGGTGCCCGGCGCGCCCGGCGCGCCCGATGCCGAGGTGAGTTTCGGTCGCTGTCGGCTGGATCCGGCGACGCGCACGCTGCATAGCGCGGGCGCGTCGCATCGATTGACCAGCGGTGACTTCGCGTTGCTGAGCGCGCTGGTGCGACATCCGCGCGTGCCGCTGACACGTGATCGTTTGATCAGTCTCGCGCGTGGGCGCGACAGCGATCCCTTCGAGCGTTCGATCGATGTCGCGATCTCCAAACTGCGGCGCCTGATCGAAGACGATCCGAAGGCGCCGCGCCACATCCAGACGGTCTGGGGACACGGTTATGTCTTTGTCCCGGACTGAACGGCGCGGTTGGCGCACGGTGCACCTGCTGCTGGCTGCGTTGCTCGGTTTCCTGCTGGTGCTGGTCACGGTGACGCTGCTGTTGCTGCGACATTCGGCGATGACGCCTTCGGTACGCCAGTTGGCGCTGCCGCTGATGACGATCGCCGATCTGGTCGATGCCGCGGACGCCGCCGGTGCCAGCCCGGTTGTGCTGCAGCAGCGTGGTGTACTGCGCGCGCCATCGCCGCCGCCGGCGCTGACCCTGGTGCCGGTGCCGTTCCTCGATGCGCTGGCGGCATATCTGCGCGAGCACAGCGGCCGCCAGGTGCGGCTGGAGCGCGATCGCGACGGGACCACCCGGTTGTGGCTGAGCAGCGCGCGCGGCGACTGGATCGGCATGCCACTGGAACCGTTGCGCTCGCTGGTCGCGCGCTTCGCGGTGCTGGTCGTGGTGTTCGCGCTGCTGCTTGCGGCGCTGGCTGCCTGGTGGCTGGCGCGCCGTCTTGCGGCGCCCCTGGAGCGCCTCGCTGCCGCGGCCGGGCGTTTGCCGGAGCCGGTCGACGCCAGCGATTTCCGTGTCGGCGGCCCGCGCGAGGTGCAACTGCTCGGCAATCGGCTGGCCGAAGCGATTGCGCGCATCGACGCGCAGCGCCGCGAGCGCGATCTGCTGCTGGCCGGACTCAGCCACGACCTGCGCACGCCTTTGATGCGCCTGCTGCTGCGCGTCGACCTGCTGGATTCGATTCCCGAGGACGAACGTGCCGCAATCGATGCCGACATCGGCGAGCTCGACCGGCGCATCGACCGCTTCATCGAACACGCGCGCACCGGCGCCGAGGAGCCGATGCAGATGCTCGACCTGGTGCCACTGCTGCATGCCGAGGTCGAAGCCAGCCGCAGCCGCGGCCACGCCTGGCAGGGCGAGCTGCCGGAGCAGGCCACGCTGCGCGGCCAGCCGGGCGTGCTCGGTCGCCTGATCGCCAATCTGATCGACAACGCCGAGCAGCATGGCGCGGCGCCGTTCACGGTCGACCTCGACCTCGACCGCGTGCCGGCTAGCGCAGGCAGCGGCGCCAGTTGGCGGCTGCGTATCGACAACGGCGTTGCCGCAGCCTCCATTGAGCATGCGCAAGCGCCGCCGCACCGCGGCTTCGGCCTGGCCTTGTGCCGGCACATCGCACTGGCCCACGGCGGCTCGCTCGAGCGCGACCTCGACGATCAGCGGCATCGCGTCGAGTTGCGGCTGCCGGCGGAAGAGAGTCCCTTTCTCCCAGGAACCAAGCCCCGGGGTTGCCCACGCCGACCAATACCGATGGACCACTCGGCAACTCGGGCCTAAGCTCACAATTCCCTTTGCTGGAGTAGCACCGATGACCATTTGCCCTGTTGCCATCGCCGTCGGCTGCAAGAAATGCCCGATCTTCTCGGTGTGCCCGGCGAAGTCGCTGATCGGCGACCAACCTTCGAAGTCGGCCGACGCGCCGCCGCCGAGCAAGGGCAAGTCCGGCAAGGCAAAGAAGTAGCCGCGGGTCCGCTGGACGCCGATCAGGCTCGCGTCAGCTTCAGCGCGCGATGCTGGCTGCAAGCGAAAAAGGAGCGTAGCGATGACGCGTGGGCTGCTGCTGGTCGCTGGATGGTTCCTTGCATCGTCGGCGGCTGCCGCCAACTACTGGCAGTGCGAAGACGTCGACGCGATCAGCCGCGGGCCGGATGCGCTGGCCGAGTTGATGGCGGGCGAAATCGAGCGGTGCCGGCGCACCAATGTGCGCGGCGTGGATACACTGAACTGCGAGCTGGCGCGGCCGCGCGCAGCGTTTGGCCTGAGCGCGGTGGAAGTCTCCGCGAGCGTGCAGCAGGGTGGAACGCGGCGGCTGTCGTTGATCTTCCGCGCCGGCGATGAACGCGTGCGCCAGGCGGTCGAGCGCCGTCTTGCGGTGAGCTTCGAGCCCGATATCGGAGGTTACCTGGCGATCTCGGCGGACGATGTTCGCCGGCGTTTTCGCGTCGCGCTGCGCGACGACGGTGCCACCCAGCTCGCCTGCGAAGTCACCGGCGAACCGGAGCGCAGCCTGATGGCGACCATCGAGGGTCGCTTGACCTATCCCGGCGCGGCCAAGGCGCCGACCCGCGTGTGCGCGATCCCGGTCGACAGTGCGCTGCCGCTGCGCTGCATCGAGCTGCCCGAGCGCCTGAAACTGTTTCGCATCGATGGCCTGAGCGCTGCCGAGTACTACATCGCGGCCTATCCGCTGGCCGACAATCCGGATCATGTGGTGGCCGCCTACGGGCGCTACTTGCGCGACTGCACCGATGCGCCGCCGGGCTGCGTGTCGACGCTGCTGGTGCCGCTGAAACTGAGCGCCGGAATGACCGAACTTGGCATCCGCATCGAACAGCGTTTTGCCGAGGTGCCCGAACGCGTGGGCAGGGTGCGCGAAGGGCGCTGACGCGGACCAGCAATACGCCGAGTTCGACTCGGCGATCCCGTTCGCCGATGCGTCGACCGCTTGGATCGCTGGCCTGCAGTGCTATTCGTCGCGAGATTCGGCGTCGGAATCCTCGCCGGCGTCGTCAGCGGTCTGGTCGCCGTCGCCCTTGAGCGCCACCTTGATCACCTGAAAGATCGACCGTTGCGCGCTTGGCGCGCGGTTTTCGCGGCGTTCAATCTGCGCCTGGCGGATCAGTTGCCGCAATCGATGGCGATCGACATCGGGGAAGCTCGCCATGAATTCGGCAAGCACCTCATCGCCGCCTTCGATCAGACGCTCGCGCCAGCGTTCGATCAGGTGCAGTTCGGCGGTTTCCTTGCGGCGCACTTCCAGCGGTTTGTCGACCGCCAGCCGGATCGGCTCCAGGTCGTCGATCTGCTTGCGCATCAACTTGGCGAGGAAATGCACCTGGCGCTTGTGCGCGATTTGCGAGGTGATGCGCCTGGCCAGTTCCACCGCGTCGAGCACCTTCTCGTCGAGCGGCACCTTCTTCAGCTGCGACGGCGTCAGCGCCACCAGCCGCTCGGCCAGTTCCAGCACGTCCCAAGCCTCGCGCCGGCGCTGGCTGCGGCTGGGGGGCAGGTTCTCGTCGTCGAATTCGTTTTCGTTCATGGCGCGCAGGCTAGCTCATAAACGGTTGTTGGTTGCTGGTTGCAGAAGCGGAATCGGAAGCGGAGGCGACGCGGGCGGGAGACCCGGCCTTTGATCTTGCCGCCGACAACCAGCAACCAACCACCAACACCAGCTTTGCGCTCGCGTCAAGTGTCCTTGGCTATAGGTAAAGTACACTTGACATGACAAGTTCCCTTGACTAGCCTTGAGTCACTCTATCGCGAAGCCCTGCCATGACTGCCGAACGTCTCGCCGCCAAGCGCCGCTACATGATCCGGTTCCTCAGTGCGATGGGGGTCTACTCGATCCTCATCATGATCACCGGCAGCAGCATTCGCCACGTCGACCCGACCTGGGGCAAGGTGTTGCTGGCGTTGCTGCCGATCATTCCGATCGCTGTTGCGTTGAGCGAACTGCTGCGTTTCGTCGGCAGCCTCGACGAACTGCAGCGCCGGCTGCAGTTCGAAGCGGTGGCCACTGCCGGCGTGCTCACCTGCATGCTGACTTTCGCCTGGGGCATGCTGGAAATGGCGGGTTTTCCCAAACTGCCGATCGTGCTGGTGACACCGTTGTTCAGCGCCGCCTACGGCTTCGGTGTCTGGCGTGCGACGCGCAAGTACCAATGACGCGCCCGATCCGGATTGGCGCCCCATGAACAACCGTCTGCGTATTCTTCGCGCCGAACGCAACTGGTCGCAGGCTGAGCTGGCCGATGCCCTCGGCGTTTCGCGACAGACCGTCAATGCCATCGAGACCGGCAAATACGACCCGAGCCTGCCGCTCGCCTTCAAGATCGCGCACGTGTTCCAGGCGGCGATCGAGACCATTTTCATCCCCGACGAGGAGTCATCCGCGCCATGAGATGCCTGATCCTGCCCGTCTTGTGCGCGTTCGCTGCCGGAGCTCTCGCTCCCGCCGCCGACGCGCGCCAGGTGGGCGAACTGAACTTCGAGAAATGCGAGTTGCCGGTGGTCGGCACGCGCCCGAGCAATCCACTCAACGCCGAGTGCACGACGCTCGAGGTTCCGGAAAATTGGGACGATGCGAGTTCGCGCAAGATCAAACTGGCGGTCGCGCTGGTGCCGTCGCGATCGCCGAAACCGAAGCCGGACCCGGTATTCATCCTGGCCGGTGGCCCCGGCCAGTCGGCGCGCGAATCCTGGCGCATGATGGCCGGCACCTTCCGTGCGGTGCTCGCCGAACGGCATGTCGTGCTGCTCGACCAGCGTGGTACCGGTGCGTCGAACCGCTTCGACTGCCCGACACCGGAAAACATCGACCCGCTGATCACGACGATCGATCCCGAGCAGGCTGCCGCGCTCGCACGCGCATGCATCGATGCGGTCAAGGACACGCACGACGTGCGCTACTACAGCACCGAGGACGCCGCGCGCGACCTCGACCACGTGCGTCAGGCGCTGGGCGCGCCGCAGCTCAATCTGGTCGGCATTTCCTATGGCACACGCGTGGGCCAGATTTACGCCAGGCGCTATCCCGATCGCGTGCGCAGCCTGCTGCTCGACAGTGTGATCCCCAACGAGCTGATCCTCGGCACCGAGCACTCGATCAACCTGGAAGATGTGCTCAAGGTGCAACTCGGTCGATGCCGCGATGATGCCGAGTGCGGCAAGCAGTTCGGTGATCCGTACGCCACCTTGCGCGAACTCGCGGCGCAGTTGCGCGCCAACCCGCGCATGGCGCCGGGGCGCGATCCGCGCAGCGGCCAGGCTGAGGAGCAGCCGTTGACTCCAGGCTCGCTGATGGCCATCGCGCGCATGTACATGTACTCGAGCGAGACGGCTGGCCTGTTGCCGCTGACGTTGGCCGAAGCCAAGGCCGGTCGCTTCGAGCCCTTGCTGGCGCAGGCGGCGATGATGTCCGAGGACATGGGTGCGCAGATCGCCACTGGCGTCAACTGGTCGGTGGTCTGCGCCGAAGATGCCGCGCATTTTGCGCCACGGCCGCAGGACGATGAGTTGCTGATGGGGCAGGACTTCATTGTCACGACCATCAACTGGTGCAAGGAATGGCCCAGGCGCGAGGTCCCGGCAGACTTTCACCAGCCGATGTCGGGCGACACGCCGACGCTGATCCTGTCCGGCGAGTTCGATCCGGTGACGCCGCCGCGTTATGGCGATCAGGTGGTCGCCAACCTGCCGAACGGCCGCCATCTGGTGGTGCCCGGTCAGGGCCACAGCGTCATGGGCCGCGGCTGCGGACCGAAGCTGGTCGACGCATTCATCGACAGCGCCGATGCCAAGGCGCTGGAAGCCGACTGCCTCAAGGAGCAGACCCCGGCGCCGTTCTTCTTGAATTTCTCGGGGAGTGCGCCGTGATTGCGCAAATCCACGTGCCGGGTAGGAGCGACGTGTACGTCGCGACCGGCGAATCAACCCACCACGGCGGTCGCGACGTACACGTCGCTCCTACACCAGGCGGCTGCCGCACACGGATTGGAGCGAACTCATGATCGAACTCACCGACCTGCGCAAGACCTTCGGCACCGTCAAGGCCGTCGACGGCGTCAGCTTCACCGCGCGAGACGGCGAAATCACCGGTCTGCTTGGCCCCAACGGTGCCGGCAAGACCACCACGCTGCGCATGCTGTACACGCTGATGAAGCCGGAAACCGGCCGCATCAGCGTCGACGGCGTCGACATCGCCAGGGATCCCGACAGCGCCCGGCGCAAGCTGGGTGTGTTGCCTGACGCGCGCGGCCTGTACAAGCGGCTCACCGCGCGCGAGAACGTCGAGTACTTCGGGCGCCTGCACGGCCTCGACGAAGCCACGCTCAAGCAGCGCACCGATGCGCTGATCGCCTCGCTCGGCATCGAGGACATCGCCAACCGGCGCACCGAGGGTTTCTCTAACGGCCAGCGCGTGAAAACCGCCATCGCCCGCGCGCTGGTGCACGATCCGCGCAATGTGCTGCTCGACGAGCCGACCAACGGCCTCGACGTGATGGCCACCCGCGCCTTGCGCAAGTTCATGTTGCAACTGCGCGCCGAGGGCCGCTGCGTGCTGTTCAGCAGCCACATCATGCAGGAGGTGGCTGCCTTGTGCGACCGCATCGTGGTCATCGCCAAAGGCCGCGTGGTGGCGCAGGGCACGGCGGACGAATTGCGCGCGTTGACCGGTGAAACCAACCTGGAAGACGCGTTCGTCAAAGTCATTGGTTCGGAAGAAGGACTGTCGCTATGAGCCCCTGGAGAATCGTCTTCCTCAAGGAAGTGCGCGAGAACATGCGCGACAAGCGCACCATGTTCAGCACCTTCGTGCTCGGCACGCTGCTCGGACCGGTGCTGTTCGCCGGGCTGATCGCGCTGATCATCTCGATCACCCTGGAGCGCGGCGAGAAGCCGCTGGAGCTGCCCATTGTCGGTGCCGAACACGCGCCAAACCTGGTTGCCTGGCTGAACAACCGTGGCGTCAAGATCGAAGACGCGCCGGCCGATCCAGAAGCCGCCATCCGCAAGCGCGAAAAGGACGTGGTGTTGCGTATCCCGGCCGAATACGCGCAGCAATGGCGCGAAGGACGCGCCGCCACGGTGGAACTGATCGTCGACCGCTCGCAGCAGAAGGCCGAACAGACGGTCGGACGCGCTGAACGCCTGCTCGCCGAATACAGTGGGCAAACCGCGTCGTTGCGGCTGATGGTGCGCGGGGTCAGCCCGGAGGTTGTGCAGCCGGTGCTGATCGCCGATGTCGATCAGTCGACACCGCAGAGCCGCGGCGGCATGCTGCTGTCGATGCTGCCGTACCTTTTGATCCTGACCGTGTTCGCCGGCGGCAATTACCTCGCCACCGACGCCACCGCCGGCGAGCGCGAGCGTCAGTCGCTGGAACCGTTGCTGATCAATCCGGTCAGCCGCGGTCAGATCATGGGCGGCAAGTTGATCGCCACCTTCGCCTTTGCCGTGGTGTCGCTGGCAATCTCGCTGGTCGCATTCTCGTTGACGGCGAAGCTGGTGCCGGTGGAGAAGATCGGCATGGTGGTGAAGATGGGGCCGGTCGAATGCGCGTTGCTGTTCCTGGTGGTGGCGCCACTCGGCCTGATCGGCGCCGGCCTGCTGACCAGCGTGTCGGCTTTCGCCAAGGGTTTCCGCGAGGCGCAGACCTACAACACGCTGCTGATCATCCTGCCGGCGATCCCGTCGATGCTGATGGCGCTCAATCCGGTGAAGCCGGCCGACTGGATGTACGCGGTGCCGCTGCTCAGCCACCAGTTGCTGATCGAACAGACGGTGCGCGGCGAGGCCCTGGTTGCCTGGCAGGTGGCGGCATCGATCGGCGCCACGCTGGCGATCGGCATCGTCATCGCACTGATTGCGGCGCGGCTGTACCACCGCGAGCATCTGGCGATTTCAGCGTAGCGGTCTGTCGGGCGAGTCGCTTTGCGGCTCGTCCGACAACCGGCCGGCAAGCAGAGTGAAACGTGAAATGTGAAACGTCAATTTAGAAGCGGTGAAAAGTGAAACGTGAAACGTCAATCGAAGCGCGCACCAATTGACGTTTCACATTTCACTTTTCACCTTACTTGCGACTTTTCCCGAATGTGCCGCTCTCACCGCCGCCGCTACTACCTCCCCTTCTTCTTCAACACATCGCGCAGCGCGCGGGCCATGGCGGCGTCGTGCTGGCGGCGTTCGCGCCTGGCCAGCGCGCTTTCGCCGGCGCGTGAGATTTCGCCGCCGAGTTTGCTCCAACTGCTCAGTCGCGCCGCTTCGAGTTCGCCGGCATTCACCGCGGCGCGCACGGCGCAGCCGGGTTCCTTTTCGTGCTTGCAGTCGCGAAAGCGGCAGGTTGCGGCCAACGCCTCGATGTCGTCGAAACCGGCTTCGGCGAGATCCTCGTCGCCGGTCAGCTTGATTTCGCGCAGCCCGGGCGTGTCGATCAGACAGGCGCCGCCGGGCAGCGGTTTCAGCGCGCGCGACACCGTGGTGTGGCGGCCGCGGCCGTCGTTCTCGCGCACCGTGCCGGTGGCCTGGATTTCGCCGCCGAGCAGGGTGTTGGTGAGAGTCGACTTGCCGGCGCCCGAAGATCCCACCAGCACCGCTGTTTGTCCCGGCTGCAGTGTGCTTGCCAATGCGGCGCAACTCTCGGCGGATTTGGCGTTGATCACGTGCAGCGCGGTGCTCGGCGCGATCGCCTCGACCGACTGTCGAAAGTTTTCCAGGTCTTCGGCGCGATCGGCCTTGGTCAATACCAGCGATGGCTGCACGCCAGAGCCGCTGACCAGCGCCAGATAGCGTTCGATGCGCCGCAGGTTGAAGTCGCGATCGAGGCCCGTGACGATCAGCACGTGGTCGATGTTGGACGCGATCGCCTGCCGCGCCTGGGTCTCGCCGGCAGCGCCGCGCACCAGGGTCGAGAAGCGCGGCAACAACTCCTCGATCATCCATTCGCCGCCGTGCCGCAGCGCGGCAATGCACCAGTCGCCAACGCACGGCCGCTCGCTGGCTTGCTCGACCCGGTGGCGCAAGCGCGGCAGCGATTTCGCCGGCCAGGTGTCGACACCATCGTGGATCACATAACCGGAGCGATGCTGTTCGACCAGGCGGGCGACGATGCTGTCGTCGGGAATCGACAGCGATGGCCAGTGTTCGGCGGAAAAGCCGATATGCGAAAGGCGGTCGATGTCGAGTGGGTTGGGCATTCGGGGCGGAGTCTAGTGTGCTTTGCCGTTGATGCGCACGCCGATCGCGCGTGTCAGCGCATGCAGCCACGGTATGCCCACCGAGTCTTCGTACTTTCACCGGTATTCAATGCGATGATCGAAAGCCCATCGGACGGAGTATCCCCATGAACGCACTCGACAACCTGCTCGGCCAACTGGGACCCGACACCATTGCGCGCATGGCCGGCCAGCTGGGAGTTTCTCCGCAGCAGACGCAAACCGCGATCCAGGCCGCGTTGCCGATGCTGATGGGCGCAATGCAACGCAATGCCGCGACACCGCAGGGTGCGGAGTCGCTGCATCAGGCAGTCACCCGCGATCATCAGGGCGTCGACCTTGGCGGCCTGCTGGGCGGTCTGCTCGGCGGTGGCGGTGGCGGCGGCGCAGGAGCGCTCGGTGGCTTGCTTGGCGGCGGTGGCAATGCCGGCGGTGGCCTGGGCGGACTGATGGGTGCGGTGATGGGCGCGATGAGCGGCGGCCAGCCGCAGGGTGCGCAGCGCTCGCCGCTGGAGAACGGTGCAGCGATCCTCGGTCATGTATTTGGCCAGCAGCAGCCGCGCGCAGCGGCCGGCGTGGCGCGCGCATCGGGTCTGGATGGCGCAACCGCAGCGAAGCTGATGGCGATGCTGGCGCCGCTGCTCATGGGCGCGCTGGGCCAGGCGACGCAGAAGCAGGGCCTGGATGCCGGCGGACTCGGCGATCTGCTCGGTCAGGTCACGCGTGGTCTGGGCGGGCAGGGCGGCCAGGGCGGCCAGGGCAGCGGCGTACCAAACGTGGTCAGCAGCATGCTCGACAGCGACGGCGACGGCGATGTCGACGCGCAGGATCTGCTGGCGGCCGGTTCGAAGCTGTTCGGCAGCTTCATGCAACGTTGAGATCGACGCCGGTCGGAAGATCCTGAAGACCGGCCAACGCGCCCGCGGGTTTCGTCGCCCGCGCTCACCACTGATTCAGCATTGCGCCTCAAGCATCGCCAGCCGTTGATCGGATCCCACTTGAGGAGAACGCGATGCACAAGTCCTTGTTCCTGGCGCTGCTGATCGCCAGTGGCGCCGTATTGGCGGAAGATGGCTGGAACGGTGCGGGTGAGCTGGGCCTGGCCCTGACGCGCGGCAATTCCGAGACCGAGAGCCTGAACGCCAAGCTCGGGCTCAGTTTCGAAGACGCCGCCTGGAAGCACAACATCGGCTTCGCGGCGCTGCGGCAGAAAGGGGAAGTCGGCGGCAGCGAAGAGCTCGAACTGACCGCCAATCGCTACGAACTCAGTGGATCGAGCGCCTACAGCCTGAGTGAGCGCAGTTATCTGATCGGCTCGCTGCGCTACGAAAACGACGACTTCGCGCCCTACGATTATCAAACCGTGGCCTCATTCGGTGCCGGTTGGTTCGCGATCAAGAACGACGTCACCGAGTGGTTGTTCGAAGGCGGCCCGGGTTATCGGCGCGTCAAGGAAGTCGCCAGCGGAGAATCCGACGGCCAGGCGGTGTTCCGCGGCCGCATGGCCTACAAGCACGCCTTCAATGCGAGCACATCGTTCGAGAACACGCTGCTGGTCGAAGCCGGCTCGGACAACACCTTTGCGCAGAACGACAGCGGCCTGAGCGTCAAGATGAACGCGTCGCTGGCGCTCAAGGCGGGGCTGCAGTTCCGCCACAACAGCGATGTCGCGCCGGGCTTGAAGAAAACCGACTCGCTGTTCACCACCAACCTGGTGTACGCCTTCTGAGGCCTGTGGCAGCGGGCTCCGCCCGCGAGCTTCTGTCGGTACCGGAGCCAGAGATCGCGGGTTGAACCCGCTCCCACAGGCACTGCACTCAGATCGCCGTCAGCTCCACCGACGGCGACACGCCCAGGCGCTGGTGCATGATCGGGCTGGTGGTGGTGTACTGCAGGTGCACCTTGGCGCCGGGATTCATGCGTGCCTTGATCGCGAATGCGGCCAATGCGGCTTCGTGGAAGCCACACAGGATCAGTTTCTTCTTGCCGGGATAGACGTTGATGTCGCCCACGGCATAGATGCCGGGAACATTGGTCTCGAAGCGCTCGGTGTCGACCTGGATCTGGTTCTTGTCGATGCCGAGACCCCAGTTGGCGATCGGGCCGAGTTTGGGCGACAGGCCGTAGAAAGCCAGCAGATGATCGAACTCGACGACGCGGGTCACCGCATCGGCGCCGATCACGGTGATTGCCTTCAGTGTGTTGTCTTCGTGCTTGATGCCGGTGACGTTGCCGATCAGCAGTTGCAGCTTGTGTTCGTCGCACAGGCAACGCATCTTCGCCACCGACGCGGGCGCAGCGCGGAATTCGTTGGAGCGGTGGATCAACACGATGCTGCGCGCGATCGGCTGCAGCGCCAGCACCCAGTCCAACGCCGAGTCGCCGCCGCCGAGGATCACCAGATCCTTGTCGCGGAACTGCTCGGGGTTCTTCACCGAGTAGTGGATCTGCCGGCCTTCGAAAGCCTCGCTTCCGGCCACCGGCACCTTGCGCGGCTGAAACGCACCAAGGCCGGCGGCAACGATCACCGCGCGTGCCTTGAATTCGGTGCCCTTGCTGGTGGCGACATGAAAGTGCTCGTCGTCGATCCGGCTGACCTCGGCCACTTCCTGGTCGAGGTGGAATTCGGGGTGGAACGGCGCGATCTGCTGCATCAGATTGTCGGTCAGTTCCTTGCCGGTGCACATCGGGATTGCCGGGATGTCGTAAATCGGCTTGTCTGGGTACAGCTCGATGCACTGTCCGCCGGGTTGCACCAGCGCATCGACGACGTGCGCCTTGATGCCGAGCAGGCCAAGTTCGAATACCTGGAACAGGCCGACTGGCCCGGCTCCGACGATGACGACGTCCGTATCGATGGTCATGTGTACTGTCCTTGAGTATCAGAAATCCGGGCGAGCCGGCGACGCTAGCGCGCGCGCCGTGAGCAAGACTTGATGATGCGCAATTGTCGCCGAAGCCGGGCTGACTGCGGCACCCGCCCACCATAGCCAATAGTCGCAGCCAGGGCTGCAACGGGTCTCGGTGCGCGAGCCGAGGCGCACACCGGGCTTGCCACGGCGTCCCCCACGCGGGTAGGTTGCGCGCCGCACACAGGGGGTGACACCGATGCTGGCCACGGCCCGCGCACACATCGTCGGGAGAGCGCTGATCGGGCAGGGCGCGCCGCTGGGCGTCCCGTTCGATCGCGACGATGCGCCGCAATTGGCGCGCGATCTCGACGCGCTGGCAGGATCGCTGAAATGCACGCGACCTGATCGCATCGTCTTCAGCGCGGAGATGGCCTTGCGTGTGCACTCCGAAGCCGGCTGGTTCGGGCGCAAACGTCACTCGACGCTGGCGATCGGGTGGCCGTTGCTGCAACTGCTCGACGCCGACGAACTGCGCGCTGCGGTGGCGCTGGCGCTTGCCGGTGAGGTGGTACGCACCGGCTCGACACCGACGCTGGCGCATGACGAGCGAGTTGCCCGACGTGTGGGACGACCGTTGCTGGCGCGCACGTTGACGCGCCTCCTGGTGTCCGAGACCATCGGCGCACAGAGTTGGTGGGACGACTGGAACATCAAGGCGCGCATGGATGCGCGGGTGCCGGCCGACGCGCTCGGCCAGTTGCGGCAAAGGCTGGAGAGTCGTGGTCGCGGCAACTGGCAGGTGGCTCTGGATCGAAGTCTGGCTGCAGGGTCCGACGACAGTCGGCTCGCGGCGCTCGGCGGCGCCGACCTTGGCGGCGGCAGTCACCGTTGTGCCGCCGCGGCGCTGCTCTGGGATGGACTGGTGGACCGGGTATGGACAGCGCTCGAGGCGCCCTTTGCGGTACTGCTGGCCCCTGCCTGGCAAGCCTGCTTCGAGGCCCATGCCGACGATCGACAGCGCGTGCGCGCACTCGACGCGCAGCGCCGCGCCGGGTTGCTCGATGTTGCCGGGCAGATCGATCTGGCGCAGTCGATGGAGTTGCTTGCCGGCGCGCGTGCCGCCTATCCGTTGTACCGCGAGGCGTATGCGCGCGAGCGACGTCCGGAACTGGCGCTGGCACTGGCGCGCACGATGATCGCCATCGATCCGCTGCGGGCGCGCGAGGCATTGGTGCGGATCGCGGCGAGTGCGCACGTGGTGTCGGTATCCGCCCGGCAGTTGTTGGCCGCTATGCTGCCCGACGATCCCCAGCTCGCAGATCGCGGTGTCCAGCGATCGCCACCCTGAAACCGGATTTCGCCCGATGACCTCAGTCCACGCCGATGCGGCGCGTTTCCTCGAACATGAATTGCTGACCACCATCCCGCTGACGCGCGCCATGCAACTTCAGGTGGTGCGGTACGACGGTATCGAGGTCGAACTTGCGGCGCCGCTCGCGCCGAATGTGAACGACAAGGGTTGCGCATTCGGCGGCAGCATGGCCAGCCTGATGACGCTGGCAAGCTGGGGCCTCGCCCGACTGGTGCTTCGCGAGCATGGCCGCAGTCCCGACATCTTCGTGCAGGATTCTCATATCGAATACCTGGCGCCGGTGTGGAACGATCTGCGCATCGTCGCGCGTGCGCTCGAAGGCCATTCACTGGCAGACTTCGTCGCGATGTTCCTGGCGCGCGGCAAGGCGCGCGTCAGCATGGGCGCGGAAGTCCTGGTGGCTGGTCAGCCAGCGGCAAGGTTTTCGGCGCGATTCGTGGCCAAGCGGCGTGAGGAGAAAAGCGCATGATCAGGACTTTGAGGCACGCAATCTGGGTGCTGCTGGCGCTGGTCGTGCTGGCCGGCTGCGCCACTGCCGTGCGCGACGAGAGCCTGCGAGTCAATCTCTACAACTACTCGGCGGCGATACGCTGGAACGAGATCGGCCAGGCAGCCGGATTCCTCGATCCCGCGCTGGCGGAAACCCAGCCATTCACCGCCGCCGACCGCGACCGCTGGGCGCAGGTGCAGGTGACGCGTTATGTCGAAGGGCCGCAGTCGATCGATGCGGACGGCAACGTGCGCCAGACGGTCCAGGTCGAGATCGCCGATCGTGCCTCGCAATCGGTGCGCACCATCATCGATCGTCAGGTCTGGCGTTACGACGCGGTCGCCAAGACCTGGTGGCTGACCACTGGCCTGCCGAATCTGGATGAGGCCCGGTAGCGCGGATCCTTCGCGGCGGGTTCCGCCATCGCGCCAGGCGCTTTTGTGGGTCCGGACTTGTCTGGACGCGTCTCAGCGTCGAGTTCACGAGCGTCCAGACCAGTCTGGACCCACATGAGAAAGCGACAAGCCGGACCCACAAGGGCAAGAAATCGACGGAATCCGCCGCGCGGGTTCCGCCTTACGACATGCAGAACACGTTGAGCTTGTTGCCGTCGAGGTCGCGGAAATAACCCGCATAGAAGTTGTCGCCGCGCGGACCGGCCGGGCCTTCGTCCTTGGCGCCGAGTTCGATGGCCTTGCGATAAATGTGGTCGACTTTTTCCTTGCTGTCGACGGCCAGGGCAACCATGACGCCGTTGCCGACCGTCGCTGGCTGTTTGTCGTAGGGTTTGATGATGCTCAGCGCCGGTTGTTTCGGCGACACCGCCCAGGCGATGAAACCGTCGTAATCCATGAAGCGTTTCGCGCCGAGTTCGCCGAGCAGGGCATCGTAGAACGCGGCGGCGCGAGCGAAGTCGTTGGTTCCAAGGGTGACGTAGCCGATCATCTGTGTTCTCCAAGGGTGGACTGAAGATGCAGTCTGCCGCCGGGACCAGTCGCCGGCAATGGCCGATCCGGGCGCGCTGCAGGCGGAATCGGTCAGTCTTCTCGGGTGCATTGCACTATCCGGCGCTGCTAGATTCGATGATCCCGATCTGGCAACCCCATCGTCATGGATCTGCGCCTCTACAACACCCTGACCCGCAAGCAGGAGCGCTTCGCGCCGGTACGGCCGGATCGGGTCACGATGTATGTGTGCGGACCCACCGTCTACAACTATCCGCACATCGGCAACGCACGCCCATACACGCTGTTCGGCGTACTCGCGAAGCTTCTGCGCGATCAGTTCGGCGATCTGCGTTACGCGCGCAACATCACCGATGTCGACGACAAGATCAACGCGGCGGCGGCCGAGCGCGGCGTGCCGATCGAAGTGATCACCGGGGAGTTCACGCGCGCCTTTCTCGACGACATGACGGCGATCGGCAACGTCGGCGAGTTCGCGCCGAACATCGAGCCGCGCGCCACGGCGCACATACCCGGCATCGTGCGCATGTGCGAGCGCCTGATTGCCTCGGGGCATGCCTATGCGGCCGAGCAGCATGTGTTGTTCGACGTCGACAGTTACGTCGGTTACGGCCGGCTGTCGCGACGCACGGTCAAGGAGATGATTGCCGGCGCGCGCGTCGATGTGGCGCCGTACAAACGCAATCCGGCCGATTTCGTGCTGTGGAAACCGTCCACGCCGGACCTTCCGGGCTGGGACGGCCCATGGGGTCGCGGACGGCCGGGTTGGCACATCGAGTGCTCGGCAATGGCGGAGGAGCATCTTGGAGACACCATCGACATTCACGCCGGCGGTGCCGATCTCAAGTTCCCGCATCACGAGAACGAGATCGCCCAGAGCGTCTGTGCCCATGGTGGCGCCGAGTTCGCCAACCTGTGGATGCACAACGGCTTTGTCACCATCGAAGGCCGCAAGATGTCGAAGTCGCTCGGCAATGTGCTGCTGATCAAGGAACTGCGCACGCTGGCGCCGCCGGAAGCGTTGCGCTACCTGCTGCTCAACGCGCATTACCGGCAGCCGCTGGATTGGTCCGAGGCAGGCCTCAAGCAGGCACGTACCACGCTGGATCGGTTGTACGCGGCGCTGCGCGATCTCGCCGACGTCGACGCTTCCGCGCTGACCGTCGAAGCCGATGCGGTCAAGGCTGCGCTGGCCGACGACCTTGGCACCCCGCAGGCACTGGCGGCACTCAGCGAACTGTCGCGCGATGCGCAGAAGGCCGCGGGCCCGGCAGCGAAGGCGCTGGCGAAAGCGCGTCTGCTCGCCGCCGGCGAATGGCTCGGACTGTTGCAGCAGGATCCGCAGGCATGGTTCCAGAGCGGCAGCACCAGCGTCGACGTGGCGCGCATCGAGGCATTGATGGCCGAGCGCGCTGTAGTTCGCAAGGCCCGCGATTTCGCGCGTTCGGATGAGATCCGCAACGAACTGACGTCACTCGGCGTGACCGTCGAGGACACGCCGCAGGGGGCGCGCTGGAAGCTGCTCTGACGGGGCACGAAAAGGCCTGCAGGGTCCGAGCTTCTGGTGGGTCCAGACTTGTCTGGACGCTACTTGCGTCGGCGGGGGAAGCGCGTCCAGACAAGTCTGGACACACAAGGGCCAGGGCGATGCACGCGGCACTTCCGCGCGCCCGCGCTGCTCAGTGCGCCCGCGCCATCCCCAGCAAGCGCGACGGCAGCAGCCGGATGCGTTGCATCAGATTGCCCGCCAGCCACGTCGGAATCAGTGCATCCGGGCGCGGCGCAACGAGAAACCGACGGGTCGCCTGCGGGTTCTGCTTGAGTTGCCAGTAGCGGCCGACTGCGGCATCCACGCTGAGGCGGCATGAGCCCATGCGCACCGGTTTCAGCAGCAGGCGGAACACCTGACCTTCGTTGATCAGGTCGATTGCGGTCTGCGCATTCGCGCGGTCGGTGACCACTACCGTCGCAATGTGCGGATGGTACTGCTTGAGCGCCTTGATCAGCGCCGTGAAATCGCCGTGCTGGCCGGCGGTTTCGGAAATCACCACGCCGGTCTCGTGCTGTTCCAGTACCTGCAGCGCGCGATCCGGCGAGGACGCAAAACGCACCTGGTAATGCGGTTGCAGGATCTCGCGCATGCGCTGCTGGGTTTCCGGATTGTCCTCGATCACCAGGATGCCGACCTCGCGCCGCGCCTGTTCGCGACTGATGTCATCGACCGCCTTGTCGACCACTACCGGCGTGTCGCGCGCGATTCTGGCCGCCAACTGCACGGTTTGTCGCAGATCGGTGTTGTCCCACGGCTTGTTGATGTAGCGGAACACCTCGCCTTCGTTGACCGACCCGAGTACCGCACTCAGGTCGGCGTACCCGGTGAGCAGGATGCGCATCGCGCGTGGGTGGTTCATGCGGATTTCGCGCAATACCTCGATGCCCTGCATCTTCGGCATGCGCTGGTCGCAGACCACGACATCGATGTCATGTTCCGAGGCCCAGCGAATGGCTTCGGTCGGGTCGACCGTGGTGTGCACGTCCATGTCGCGGAACAACGCCTTCAAGGCCCGCAGAATGCGGGCTTCGTCGTCGATGCACAGGACTCGGATGCGGGGTTCGCTCATTTGGGCTCAGGCTGACTGCTTCAACAACGCGTGATCTATCGGGAAGCTAATGGTAAACGTCGTACCTTTCTTTGCCGCAGTTCGCACCTTGATGCTGCCGCCGTGACTTTGCACGATCTTGTGCACGATGGACAGTCCGAGGCCGGTGCCTTCGCCCACCGGTTTGGTGGTGAAGAAGGGGTCGAAGATCTTCGGCAGGATGTCATCCGGGATGCCGCCACCGGTGTCGCTGACGTCGATCTCGACCTGATCGCCCGAACGCCGCGAGACCAGCGTCAAAGTGCCGCCTTCCTCCATCGCCTGGGCGGCATTGGTGATCAGGTTCAGCAACACCTGGTTGATCTGCGATGCCACGCCGTTGACCTTGGGCAAATGCGCCAGTTCCTTGACCACTTCGACGCGATCGCGCAACTGATGCGCGGCGATGGTCAGCGCGCTTTCGACGCATTCGTTGAGGTCGAGTGCATCCATACCGTCGCGATCGACCCGCGCGAAGCCCTTCAGGTTCTTCACCAGATTGGCGATCTGCACCAGTCCGTCGACCGAATCCTTGAGCAGATCGTCGCCGTCGGTCAGGCGCTGGTCGCCGGCCAGGGCCGCACGCACCTTGGTCAGCGCGCGCCGCACCGGTTCGACCATCTGCGGGTTGTTGAGATCCGCCGCGAGCATCATGTCGAAGCCCTGCAGGCACTTGCTGAGCAGTTGTCGATGTTCGGTGAGCAGCTCGCGCACCACTTCGACGTTACTCTTGACGAAGCCGATCGGGGTGTTCATTTCGTGGGCGACGCCGGCGATCATCTGGCCGAGCGAGGCCAGCTTGGTCGTGTGGATAACCTGGGACTGCGTCTGCTGCATCTTTTCGAGGTCGGCCGCCAGTTCGGCGCTGCGCGCCTCGGCCCTGGCGGCCAGTTGCCGCGCGCGTTGCCACAGCCCGATCAGGACCAGGCAGACGACGCCGACGATCATCCAGCTGCCTTCGAACATGCGCTGCCTCACTCCCGCGGAAATTCGACCTCAACCGCCCTCACCAGCCGCTGCTGACGGGCGCGACCAGGGTGCTCGCCCAAGCCTCGGTTGCTGGTGCCCGACTGTCGCAGAATGGCCCAAAATTGACAATATGCGTCACCCCGCAGGACCTCAGTTTGATGGGTGGTCGGCATTTTCCGCATCCCGATCCACGCCGTCGGTCACCGCCGCGTTGAAACACTTCACGACATAGTGCAGCGGCGCATGGTCGCTGAGCTCGATCGGCGTCAACGCGCCGATGCCGTGGCGCAGATTGCGCGGCAGGCGCGACCAGTAACTGCGCACGCTGCGGCTGTAGTTTTCGCGCCGAACGGCATCCAGATGGCGCAGCAGGCCGGCATGGCGATAGCCGAGCGCCTCCGGGGGCAGTTCGGGCACCAGGTCGCAGGCGTTGACCACGCGCAGCAGCGGCAGTTGCGCCAGACGCGCGGCGCTGTCGGCGTCGCCCACGCGCGGCTGACCGAAAGTGATCGCGCCGGCCAGTTGCGAACCCGCGTTCGCCAGCCGCACGGCCGCCAGCGCCGCGAGTGCGCCGCCGAGGCTATGCCCAGTGCACCACCAGACCGGAGCCTCGCCAAGTACCTCGCTCAGAACGGGCCAGATCGCATCCAGGGCGCTGTGGAATCCGCCGTGCACCTGTCCGCCATGGCCGCTGTCGACGCGTTGCACGCGCGCATCGACCCACCAGTCGCGCACGACCGACGCCAACTTGCGCCAGGAATCGCCGGGTGTCAGCGCCTCGGTGCCGCGAAAGGCGAGGATGCCGTGGTCGCCGGCAATCGCCGCATAGGCAAATCCGCTGCTGCTTCGATCCCGGGCAATCACGCTGCGATAGCCCAGGGCGCCGAGCACCGAAGCGACCTTGGCTGAACGTTCGTAGGCCAGCAAGGCGTGTTCGGCGAGCCACCACGTCTGCTGGAGATCGCTGACGTCCGCGCGCGCAGTGAACGCCCAGCGCGCCGGCGCATCGAAATAACGATAGCCGCGGATCGGTGGATAAAGCGCGGTAAGCGTGGGCGGGGGCAGCGGGCGGAGCAACGGCATGCCAGTGTGGATCAAACGTGGATCGGGAAAGGTGAAACTTAAAACGTGAAACGTCAATTGAAGCCGGCTCGAATTGACTTTTTACGTTTCACCCCTTCACTTTACTTGCCTCACCATCTCAAACCCGCGAGTAGCTCCACCCCATCATCCGCCCGTCCCGATAGGGCATCACCCCGTGGAACGGGCGCGGGTCGGCGTCGAACACCAGAGGCAGAAACTGGCGGTCGCCCTCCCATAGCGGCAACTCGCCAATGCGCTCGATGTCGATCCACTCCAGCGAGCCCTCGGCATTGCTTGCCGGCGGCACACCGCGGTACTCGCTGATCACGAAGATGAACCCGAACCAGTCTTCGCCGTGCTTGCCGAAGCCCGGCCAGGAGATGGTGCCGCGCAGGCTGAGGGCGAGACATTCGATGCCGGCCTCCTCGGCCAGCTCGCGGCGCATGCCGGCGACCACGTCTTCGAGCGGCTCCAGCTTGCCGCCAAGACCGTTGTACTTGCCGAGGTGGGCATCGTCGGCGCGTGCGTTGCGATGCACCAACAACACCTGGCGGCGGTCGGTCGACAGCACGTAGCCGAGCGTCGCCAGAATCGGTGTGTAGGGCATGTCGGACGTGTGCGAGCGCGGTCAGCGGCCTTCGGCACGTCGCGCGCGACCATGGCGCTGCGGTCCGCGCGGCCCGCCACCCGGCCCGCCACGGCGCGCGGCCGGCGGCGGATTGGAGCGCCGCACTGGTGCATCGAGCGACTGCGGCTGGTGCTCGGCGTACGTCCACGACGGTCGATTGGTGTCCGGACCGAGCACGCTCCACTGGTCGCGGTAATCGTCGGGCTGGCGCTCGTCGTAGATGTTGGCGCGGTTCTCGTCGACGACCACGGTGGCGAACGGGTCGCGACGGCCGCGGCGTCGGCCCGGCCCCGCGGCAAGCAGTTGCGAAGGCGGCGGAGCGGCCAGCGAATTGCCGTGCCCTGGACCGTCGTCGTCATCGTCGTGGTACACCGGGTCTGGCTGGCCGAAGCCCGGTTGCTGGTCGCCGCGAAGTTTCCGTTCGCCGCCAGCATGGTCGCCGCGCGGCTGGCGGTCGCCGCGTGGCGGCCGATCCGGCCGCGGCTTGCGTTCGTTGCGTGGCGGACGCGCGCCGCGTGGATTCAAGGTGCGCGGCTGCGCGTCTTCCGGTTGTTCGTCGGAGGCCACCGTGGAAACCGCGACCTCGGTCGCTGGCGACTCCTGTGGACGCGCCTCGGTGCGGCCCTGGCGTCCGCGGCGATCGCGGCGTCCACGGCCCGGCCCGTCGCGTCGGGCCTCGACCGGAGGCGTCGGCACAGCCTCCGCGTCTCCTTCTGCGCCGGGGCGCGGCAGCGGATCGCGTTCGGGATCGAAGGGTTCGAGGGTCTCGAAGCCGGGCAACTGACTCAGTTCGAGTGGGTACTTCAGCAGATCGCGCACGGTACGGAACTGCGGCGACTCTTCCTGGGTGATGATGGTAATCGCCAGCCCGGGCAACTCGGCGCTTCCGGTACGCCGGACACGCTGGACGTAGTCCTCGGTGATATGCGGCAAGTCATAGCTGATGACCAGCGGCAAACCCTCGAAATCGAGCAGGCGCGCGGCGATGTCGGTGATCACCAGGGCCTTGAGCTCGCCGCTCTTGAACCCGGCGAGAGCGCGATTGCGCGCACCCTGGCTCTTGTCGCCATGAATCGACGCGGCCTTGACGCCACTGCGATCGAGCACGCGGGCGATCTTGTCGGCGCCGTGTTTGGTGCGGGTGTAGATCAGCGTCGGTTGTTCCGGACGTTGTGCCAGCAGGTGCTGCAGTGCATCGCGCTTGCGCCCGAGTGGCACTGGATGGATGCGATGCACGATCGCGTGCGTACCGGCGCCGGTCGCAGTCGGCTGGACGGTGTCGCTCCTGGTCGATTCCACCGCCACCGGCGGCGCAGCGGTGGGCGCAGGCGGGGACGCTGCCGGATCCATCGGCGGCAGTGCGGCGGGGGCAGTTTCGACAGCGGTGTTTGCCGATGCAGGCGCGCTGGCGACCGGCTCGGCTTGCGGCGTCGGCACCGGCAACTTGAGTCGGCGACGCTTCTCGGGCATCACCAGTGCCGCGGCGATCTCCAGCGGGACCGGTTCGACAGATTCCTCGGGCGCTGCAGCCGGCGGCGTCGCTTCGGCCGGCAGAGCCAGGTCGAGTTGCCCGGTTTCGGCGATTGCGACGGCCACCGCCTTCGGCTTGCGTACCGCAGCTCGCCTCGGCTTGGCTTTGGGCGCCTCGGCGAGCGCTGTCGTATCGACCGGCGGTGGATTGGATTCTGCAGGACCTGAATCGGCCTCTACGGACAACGACGCAGGCGACAGCCCGAGCTTGTCGGAACTCATCAATCAAGAACTCCCTTGGTCCTCACGGCGCGAAGCACGTGCCTGTGAAGGTCAGCGTCAAGCGTCCCCGAATTACCACGCTCTTGGCCAGCTACTGGTGACAGTCAAGCGGACGACGTCATCGCGACGCGTTTTGGTCCGATTCATGCAAGCGGCCCGGTGGCACGCAAGATTCTCAAGGGCGCTTCGCCCTTCATCCAGAACCCGCGCAATCAGGGTCACCCGGTCTGCTTTCCGCACGAATGACCGAAACTTTACGCGATCAAGGCGCGCTTGTCACCGTTGCGGGTTTGCGGCATTCATCCGATGCGAGATTCTGTGCCGCGGCACGAGCGACATGTACGTCGCGACCGCGGCTCGGCCGGAACTGACGGTCGCGACCTGCACGTCGCTCGTGCCCATGAGCGATCTCAATCTGTCGCCGTCACCAGCGCCAGGAAGGCCTCGCCGTAGCGTTCCAGTTTGGTTGCGCCGACGCCGTGGATCTGGCCGAACTGCGTCAGATTCTGCGGGCGCTCGCTGGCGATCGCGCGCAGCGTGGCATCCGGGAAGATCACGTAAGCGGGCACATTCTGTTCGCGCGCAAGTTTCGAGCGCAGATCGCGCAGACGCTCGAACAGGCTGCCGTCGGCCGGGTGCGCCGACACCACGAAGCGGGTCTTCTGCGCCCGTTTGCGTTCGCGCTCGCGGCGCAGCGCGATCTTGACTTCGCCGCGCAACAGCGGGCGCGCCGACTCGCTCAGGCGCAGCGAGGCATAGCTGCCGGGTTCGACATCGAGGTAACCACCCGCCACCAGTTGCCGGAACACGCCCTTCCATTGGCGCTCGTCGAGATCGGCGCCAACGCCGAAGGTCGACAGCCTGGTATGTCCGAGATCCCGGGTGCGTTCAGTCTCGCGCCCGAGCAGGACGTCGGTGAGATGGCCGACCCCGAAGCGTTGCCCGGTGCGATAGACGCAGGAAAGCGCCTTTTGCGCAGCCAGCGTGGCGTCCCAGGTCTGCGGCGGTTCCAGGCAGTTATCGCAGTTGCCGCATGGCTGCGGGCGCTCTTCTCCGAAGTAGGCAAGCAGCGTCTGCCGGCGGCAGCGCACGCTCTCGCAGTAGGCCAGCAGCGCGTCGAGCTTGCGCCGTTCGAGCTGCTTGCGCTCTTCGCCGGCCTCGGAGTTGTCGATCATCTGCCTCAGCAGCACGACGTCGCCGAGCCCGTACACCATCCATGCCTCGGCCGGATCGCCGTCGCGGCCGGCGCGGCCGGTCTCCTGGTAATAACCCTCCATCGACTTCGGCAGGTCGAGGTGGGCGACGAAACGCACGTCAGGCTTGTCGATGCCCATGCCGAAGGCGATGGTGGCGACCATCACCACACCATCCTCGCGCAGGAATCGCGTCTGGTGGCGCTCGCGCACGCTGGAATCGAGGCCGGCATGGTAGCTCAGCGCATGGATGCCTTCGCCGCGCAGGAAATCGGCCGTCTCGTCGACCTTCCTGCGCGACAGCGCATACACGATGCCGGCCTGATTGGGCCGTCCGCGCAGGAAGTTCAACAGTTGCTTGCGGCCTTCGTGTTTCTCTTCGACGCGGTAACGGATGTTCGGGCGGTCGAACGAGCTGACGAACTGGCGCGCCTCGCCGAGGTTCAACCGCTCCACAATTTCCGCACGCGTGGGCGCATCGGCGGTGGCGGTCAGCGCGATCCGCGGCACCTGCGGGAAGCGCTCATGCAGCACCGTCAGCTCGCGGTATTCGCGGCGGAAATCGTGGCCCCATTGCGATACGCAGTGGGCCTCGTCGATGGCGAACAATGCGATCCGTGCGCGCGGCAGCAGGCCATCGAGGAAGCGTGCCGTCAGCAGGCGCTCGGGCGCCACGTACAGGAGGTCAAGATCGCCATCGAGCAACTGCCTTTCGATGCCGCTCGCGGTCGCCGCATCCAGCGTCGAGTTCAGGAACGCCGCGCGCACGCCGAGCTGGGTCAGCGCCGCGACCTGATCCTGCATCAACGCGATCAGCGGCGACACCACGATCGCCGTGCCCGGCCGCAGCAGCGCCGGCACCTGGTAACACAGCGATTTGCCGCCGCCGGTCGGCATCAGCACCAGCGCATCGCCGCCGGCAACCAGGTGCTCGATGATTTCCTGCTGCAGGCCACGGAAGTCGTCGAAGCCGAAGACGCGGCGGAGCAGTTGGCGCGGGGATTCGGGGGTCATCGGTCGAATCCCGGCGTGGTTGTCGTGCGGGCGTCGGAAGCGGGGCAGGGGGCAGGGGGCCTGAACC
>ERZ761602.2758-NODE-2758-length-26522-cov-7.612763_pt1 | contig 26522 bp, 23 predicted proteins | sample MGYA00512165_ERZ761602 | MGnify/ENA primary metagenome ERZ761602 (study PRJEB28899, sample SAMN02445085) | bioreactor sludge metagenome | biome: EBPR sludge; isolation source: Thorneside wastewater treatment plant | place: Australia: Brisbane, Thorneside...
TGGCGATCCTGGAAACCGGCTCGCCGGAATACGCCGTCACCCGCAACTATCTGGACGTGATGACGGAACTACCGTGGGGCATTTATTCGCCCGACAACCTCGACCTCAAGCACGCCCGGGAAATTCTGGACCGCGACCACGATGGGTTAGAGGATGTCAAGGATCGCATCATCGAATTTCTGGCGGTGGGCGCGCTCAAGGGCCAGGTCGGCGGCTCGATCATCCTGCTGGTCGGTCCGCCCGGCGTGGGCAAAACGTCCATCGGTCGCTCGGTGGCCGCCGCGCTGGATCGCAAGTTCTACCGGCTGAGCCTGGGCGGGATGCGTGACGAGGCCGAGATCAAGGGCCACCGCCGCACCTACATCGGTGCCCTGCCGGGCAAGTTCATCCAGGCCATCCGCGACGCCAAGACCGCCAATCCGGTGATCATGCTCGACGAAATCGACAAGATCGGCGCCTCGTATCACGGCGATCCGGCCTCGGCGCTGCTGGAAGTGCTCGATCCCGAGCAGAACACCGAATTCCTGGATCATTATCTGGACGTGCGCTTCGACCTGTCCAAGGTGCTGTTCATCTGCACCGCCAATCAACTCGACACTATTCCAGCGCCCCTGCTCGACCGGATGGAGACCATCCGGCTGTCCGGCTACATCACCGCCGAGAAGTTGCAAATCGCCCGCAATCACCTGTGGCCGAGGCTGCTGGAACGCAGCGGGCTGGCGCGCGACCGGATCACCCTCGGCGAGGAAGCTCTACGCCAGATCATCGAGGGCTACGCGCGGGAAGCGGGAGTGCGCAATCTGGAAAAGCAACTGGGCCGGATCGTGCGTAAGAGCGCGGTGCAAATCGTCGAGGGTCGCGAGGGGTCGATCGTGGTGGAACCGCCGGATCTGGATGGCTATCTGGGTAAGCCGCCGTTCAAGACCGAGACGCCGATGTCCGGCGTGGGCGTGGTCACCGGCCTGGCCTGGACCGCGATGGGGGGGGCGACGCTCAACGTCGAAGCCAGCCTGGTCCACAGCAAGAATCGCGGTTTCAAGCTGACCGGCCGCCTGGGCGAGGTGATGCAGGAATCGGCCAACATCGCCTACAGCTACCTCAGCGCCCATCTGGAGGAGTACCAGGCCGATCCCAAGTTCTTCGACGAGGCGTTCGTGCATCTGCACGTCCCGGAAGGCGCCACGCCCAAGGACGGCCCCAGCGCCGGCATCACCATGGCCACCGCCCTGCTGTCGCTGGCGCGCGGCCAGCAACCGACCCGGCCGCTGGCGATGACCGGCGAGTTGACCCTGACCGGGCAGGTGTTGCCAGTGGGCGGGATTCGCGAAAAACTCATCGCCGCCCGCCGGGTGGGCATTCACGAAATCATCCTGCCGGAAGGCTGTCGCGGCGACGCCGAGGAATTGCCGCACCACATTCGGGAGGGGCTTACCCTGCATTTCGTCGAGCGCTTCCGGCAGGTGGTGGATCGGGTATTCACGTCGGAGCGAGCGCCATGAGAGGGCTGGAATGAGAGTCTATGAATCCTAGCGACCTCCCTCCCCCCCGACCCCTCTCCCGCCAGCGGGCGAGGGGGGTTTTTTTACTGCTAGCGGTGCTCCAGTGGCCGACCGCCGGGTGGTCCGCGTGTGACGATCCCCCCGCCCGGCGGGTCAACTGGCTGCGTTGCGACAAGCAGGGGGTCGACTTGACCGGCGCGGATTTGCGCGAGGCGGTGCTGACCCAGGCCAATCTGACCGCCGCCAAACTGGCCGGCGCGCGGCTGAGCGGCGCGGATTTGGGCGGCGCGACGCTCAGCCGAGCCGATTTCGTCGGCGCGACGCTGGTGGGGGCGCGGTTGGTCTCGGCCCAGTTGGATCAGGCCGGGTTCGTCGGCGCCGGGATGGCCGGCGCGCGGCTGGACCGGGCAGTGCTGACCCAGGCGAATTTGCGCAACGCCGATCTGGGCGGCGCGCGGCTGTATCAGGCCGTTCTCACCGGCGCGGACCTGAGCGGCGCGAATCTGAGCCAGGCCACGCTGGCGCAAGCCGACCTGACCGACGCCAGGCTGCCGGGCGCCAACCTGAGCGGCGCGACGCTCAGCCGAGCCGTGCTGGAAAACGCGGTGCTGAGCGGCGCTCATCTTCATGGGGCCAAACTGGACGGCGCGAACCTGCTGAACGTGGATTTCACCGGCGCCGACCTGAGCGAGGCCACACTGGCCGATGCGCGCATCGACGGCGCACACTTTGCCGACGCTAGGCTCGACAGCACCATCTGGACCAATCGTCGCCGCTGCCCACCGGGATCGGTGGGGGAATGCCGGTGAAAAGCGACGAGTTCAGCCTCTCACCCGCCCCGGCGGGTTTTCGTCCAGTCTCTCAGGCTCCGCCGCTGGCCGATCCGCATGGCCGCAAGACCGGTTCCCAACCTGGTTCGCCGGGAGCAACCCCGGTTTCGGCGGCCACGCCCAGGCCCACGACCGCGACCAATCTCTCTTCAGCCTTCCCTTCCTCCTGGACAGTCCGGTACAGCAGCGGCAATCGATCCCGCTCCCACGGCGGAACGCCGGCTTCCTGCCACAACTTTTTCAATTCCTGCCCGTAACGACGACCGGCGGGCCGGAACCGCTCGCCACCCTGGCGAAAACGGACGATCAGCTCGCCCCCCGCCAGCACCGTGGCCCGCCAGCCGGCCCCGATGGTTTCCCGCAATACCAATGCGCCAATACCGGGCAATTCCAGCGGTGGATAACCGTTCGCGCCGGGCCGCCAGACGAAACAGCGGCGCGCGTCGTGTGGGGTTAGCGCCGGCATGGCGTACAGCGTATCCCGGTAGCGCCGAACCTCGCCGCCGGGCCAGTGGATGCGCGGTTGCCGGTCGGGCCGGGCGGTCAATCCGTCGCGCAGCACATGCTCCAGTTGCCGATGGTCGGGAATCGGTAAACCCAATTGCCGGAGCCAGTAGCGCAGCAGATTGCGCTGGCGGATTGCGCCCAGTTCCCGCATCCCCGGGAGACGCAGGCCATCGGGGCGGTCGGCGCTGACCCGAATCAGGTCGGCGGCGGCTTCCGCGTCCAGCCAGGCGGCGGCTTCGGCGCACCAATGGGCGGAACGGGCCAGGGCGCGATTCGCGGCCGGCCAGCGGTCCCGGAGCAACGGCAGAACGCAATGACGAAGATAGTTACGGTCGAAGCCGACGTCGGTGTTGCTGACATCCTCGATCCAGCGCAGTCGATGGGCCTGGGCATAGGCCAGCAGGTCGGCGCGATCCACGGCCAGCAAGGGTCGCAGCAACCACCCCCGGCCCAGCCGCGCCGCCGACGGCATGGCGGCCAAGCCGTGCGGACCGGCGCCGCGCAACAATTGCAGCAGCAGGGTTTCGGCCTGATCGTCGCGGTGGTGGGCGGTCAACAACGCAGCGTCCGGCTCCAGTTCCGCCGCGAGCACGGCGTAGCGGGCGCGACGCGCGGCGGCTTCGGGACTTTCGCCGGGTCCGGGCCGGGCGTCGACCCGCAGCGCGCGAAACGGGATGTCGAGTGCGCGGCAGACCCTACCGCAGTGTTCGCCCCAGGCGGCGGAGGCGGCTTGCAGCCGATGATCCACGTAAATCGCCGCCAGCGTTCGTTCCGGCCAGCGGTCGCGATGCGTCGCCAGACCATGCAGCAGGACCTGGGAATCCATGCCGCCGCTATAGCCGACCACCAGACGACGCGCTTGCGGATGCCTGGCCAGCAGCGCGTCCAGGCACTCGAGGAACGGGGGGGCAGGAAACGATGACAAGGTCGAGGGAGGTTTGGGAGTTCCTAATCCTTGCCCAGCAAGTTGTCCTTCCCCAGCAGGGCCGCCACGCTGCTCTGCCAGGATGACTGGGCCGAGGCCGCCGGTTCGGTTTCCCTGAACACGCCATACGCCATCAGCCGCCGGTAACGCTGTTCCAGCAGTTCGTCCACGGTCAGCGCGTCCAGTTGTCGCAACTGCTCGCGCAAGGTGGCGCGCAACGTTCCCGCCATCCATTCCAGGTCGCGATGGGCGCCGCCCGCCGGTTCGAGCACGATGCCGTCGATCAGATGCAGTTTCAGCAGCCGCTCCGCCGTCAACCCCATCGCCTCGGCGGCGTCGGGGGCCTTGTCGGCGCTCTTCCACAAAATGGCCGCGCAACCCTCGGGCGAGATCACCGAATAGGTGCCGTATTGCAACATCAGCACCCGGTCGCCCACGCCGACCGCCAGCGCGCCGCCGGAGCCGCCCTCGCCGATCACCGTGCAGATCACCGGCGTTCGCAGTCGGCTCATCTCGAACAGATTACGGGCGATGGCCTCGCTCTGGCCACGCTCCTCGGCGCCGATGCCCGGATAGGCGCCCGGCGTGTCGATGAAGGTCAGCACCGGCAGCCGGAACCGCTCGGCCAGCTTCATCAACCGCAGCGCCTTGCGATAGCCCTCGGGGCGCGGCATCCCGAAATTGCGATGGATCTTCTCCTTGGTGTCGCGGCCCTTCTGATGACCGATCACCATCACGGGACGGCCGTCCAGCCGCGCCGGCCCGCCGACGATGGCGTGGTCGTCGGCGAAGGCGCGGTCGCCGTGCAACTCCACGAACTCGGTGAACAGCCGCTCCACGTAGTCCAACGTGTAGGGCCGCAGCGGGTGGCGGGCGATCTGGGAAATCTGCCACGGCGTCAGGCTGGCGAAGATCGAATCGGTCAGCGCCTTGCTCTTGGCCTCCAGCCGGGCGATTTCGTCGCCGATGTTCAAATCCTGCTCGGCGCCGAGATGGCGCAGCTCCTTCAGCATCGCCTCCAATTCGGCGACAGGCTTTTCGAAATCCAGGCAATTGTTCGGATTCATCGGTCGCGGTTAATCCTTGTCGGGCAGGCGCACCGCCAGATACAACGATTCGCTCTCACGCCGCACCAGCACCGGGACCACCCTGCCCTTGGGCAGCTCCCGGGCCAGATCGACGAACTGGTTGGCGCTTTTCACTGGCAGGTGGTTGATTTGCAAAATGATGTCGTCCGGATACAAGCCAGCGTTGGCGGCCGGTCCCTCGTCCAGCGTGGTGACCAGCACGCCTTGCTCCTCCGGGATCAGATTGCGGCGCTGTTCGTTGCTGAGATCGGCGACGGTAAGGCCGAGGCGCGGATCGCTGTGCTCGTCCATGGTGGCGACCGGCTCGGCGACGGTTTCCAACCGGGCGATGGTGGCCTTGATTTCCAGCGGCTCGCCGTTGCGCAGGATGGACATGGCCACGGTCTTGCCCACCGGGGTCACGCCGATCATCCGCGGCAGATGCGAGGAATCCTCGACCGGCTCGCCACCGTAACGCAGAATGATGTCGCCCGGCTTGAAACCGGCACTGGCGGCCGGGCTGTCCGGCAGGATCTGCGCCACCAACGCGCCGCGCGGTCGATCGAGCTTGAAGGCTTCGGCCAGGTCGTTGTTGACCGCCTGCAACAGGATGCCCAGCCAGCCGCGGGTCACTTCGCCGGTCGCTTTCAACTGCTCGACCACCTGCGTCGCCAACTTGATGGGAATGGCGAACGACAGTCCCATATAGCCGCCGGTGCTGCTGTAAATCTGCGAGTTGATGCCGACCACCTCGCCGCGCAGATTGAACAGCGGACCGCCGGAACTGCCGGGGTTGACCGCGACATCGCTCTGGATGAACGGCACGTAGGCGCCGGTGGGCAAATTGCGGCCCACCGCGCTGACGATGCCCTGGGTGGCGGTATGCTCCAGCCCGAACGGCGAGCCGATGGCCAGCACCCATTCGCCCACCTCCAGCGCGTCGGAATCACCGATCTTGACCGCCGGCAGGTTCTCGCCCTCGATCTTGAGCAACGCCACGTCGGTCAGTTCGTCCACGCCGATCACCTTGGCGGGCCGCTCCCGCTGGTCGCTGAGCCGGACGATGATCTTGTCGGCGTCCCGAGCGACATGGGCGTTGGTCAGGATATAGCCGTCCGCGGAAAGGATGAAGCCCGATCCCAGGGAATTGGCCTGGCGTTCGCCGGGCAATTCCGGGCGCTCCTGGAAAAAGCGCTTGAAAAATTCCAGATAGGGATTTTCGGCGCCCGGCAGCTCCGGCAGGGCGGGAGTACGAGTCGTGCTCTTGCGGCTGGGCGTCTGAGTGGTGCTGATGTTGACGACGGCCGGCTCGTTTTGCCTGACCAGCTTGCGAAAATCCGGCAGCGGTTGTGGAGGATCGGCGGGGCGCGCCGGCGCGGCGGTCAGCCAGCACAGCGGCAGCAACAGCATGACCAGTTGGCATGGGAAGCGACTAGGGAAGCTCATGAAGACAGTGATCTCCTGAAACACAGGGGGTCGGGATGTCGATGCGGTCGCCCCGTGGACGGAGCGATCATCGTCAGCGAGGATCGGCAAGGAGAGACAGGGCCGGCCAATCGAAAATCCGGTTTGAAGACCCGACGCCGGCGCAACGCGCGCAGTATAAAATACATTGCCAAGACTCGGATAAAACGAGCGAGTGGCGCCACCCGACGCTCCAGCCGCCAGTCATGGAGGCCGGATTGGACAGCGCCATTGAACGGGAATGCATGGCGCGTAAACCCACAATAACCGATCAGTGAGGTAAGGCAATGGAACAGATTTCGCAACCGGCTATGACCGATCACGATAAGGCCGCCCAATATCTTCGAGATCTGGCGAGCAAACTGGTGGAATTGGATGGATCGGACCTGTTCATCACCGCCGGCAGTCCGCCGGCGTTCAAGGTCAACCAGGAAGTCCGCCGGGTCGGCGATCAGAAACTGCTGCCCCACCAGACGGAGCTTCTGGTGCGCTCCATCATGAACGACCGCCAGACGCGCGAATTCGACCGATCCCATGAATTCAACTTTTCCCTGCATTTCCCCGATCTCGCCCGCTTTCGGGTCAGCGCCTTCACCCAGCGCGGCAGCGCCGGCATGGTCCTGCGGCTGATCAAGCAGCGGATTCCAACCATCGAGGAACTCAACCTGCCGCTGAGCCTCAAGGACATCGTCATGCACAAGCGCGGCCTGGTGATCTTCCTGGGCGGCACCGGCTGCGGCAAGACGACCTCCCTGGCGGCGATGCTGGATTACCGTAACAGTCGGTGCCGAGAACACATCATCACCATCGAGGATCCCATCGAATTCTTTCACGCCCACAAGGAATCGCTGGTGGATCAGCGCGAGGTCGGCGTGGATACCGAATCCTATGAGCTGGCATTGAAAAACACGTTGCGACAGGCGCCCAACGTCATCATGATCGGCGAGGTTCGGGATCGGGAAACCATGCAATACGCGATCAATTTCGCCGAGACCGGTCATTTGTGCCTGACCACCCTGCACGCCAACAACACCGATCAGGCCTTCGACCGCATCGTCAATTTCTTTCCCGAGGAGAAGCGGGCCCAGGTTTTGATGGATCTGTCGTTCAACATGCGGGCGTTCATCTCGCAGCGGCTGCTCCCGCGCGAGGATGGGCCCGGGTTGATTCCGGCGGTGGAAATTCTGCTCAACACCCCGCTGATGGCGGAGTTGATCTTTCGCGGCCGGGTCAAGGAACTCAAGCCGATCATGGCCCGCTCCACCGACGTGGGCATCGTCACCTTCGACGACGCGCTGTTCCAGTTGTACGAAGCTGGCCGGATCAGCTACGAAACCGCGATCCGCCACGCCGATTCGGCCCACAATCTGCGGTTGCGCATCAAGCTGGAAAGCCGTCGAACACCGCCGCCCATGGCTGGCGAGGGATCGCTGCAAATCGAGCAGGAGAAGAGGGAGGCGGTGGAAGACAAGGGAAGACCACTCTAACCCCACAAACGTAAAAATATAATATTGATAAGCAGTTCCGGATTGCCTTTCGTAAGCCAACCACTGAAAAGCCCCTCCTACCCCCGTTCCTCTCCCGCCAGTGGGAGAGGAATTTTCGTATAAACTTCCAAGGCAAGGGTTTTCAACCCTCGAAAATCAGGGTTTTCCTGATACCGCCGTGTCAACCGATCAAATACCCTTTATATCAACCCTAGTGAGCCGAGGGCTGCCTGAACGCCCAAAGCCGGTGATTTCGGCCCTCTGTCTCCTTAATCGCCTTTCCCCAAGGAGTTTTCATGTTCCCCAGGCTTAGCATTCAAATTAAATATTCCTTCGTTTTTCTGCTGACCCTGTTGCTGATCGCCGCCGGGCTCTTGATCGGCACCTACAACCTGAAGGAGCGCCAACTGCGCAACGAGGCCATGGCGGTGGCCGAACAGGTGGTTGCTTTCCGCGCCTGGGTGGCCGGCACTGGTGTGGTCTGGGTGGATCACCTGGCGTCGGAATTCCCCGATTTCCTCAGCAAGAAAGTCGTCACCGGCGCCAACGCCAGCGCCATCGAGTTTTACGCCAAGAATCCGGCCCTGGCGACCCGTGAGTTGTCGGCGCTGGCCAACAAGACCGCGACCCGCGCCACCTTCCGCGTCACCAGCGACGAATATCGCAATCCAGCCAATGCGCCGGACACTTTCGAGCAAGCCTCGCTTCGGCTCTTCAAAAGCGATAAGGAACGCAAGTACAACGATGGGCTGGAAGGTGGCTTTTACCGTTACAGCCAACCGATCTTCGTGCAGCAATCCTGCCTGAAATGCCATGGCGACCCCAAGGATGCTCCTCCAGAAGTCATTGAAAAATATGGAGACAAGGTGGCATTCGGCTATAAGGTCGGCGACGTGCGCGGCATCATCAGCGTCAAGCTGCCCGACGTGACCTTAACCGACATGCTATCGAGCGTGCTCAACCCCTACACGCTGGGTCTGATCGCGCTGGCTTTCCTGCTGAACTTCTTCTATGCCCAGCGAGCGATCATCGCGCGCCTCAAGATGCTGGCGAAGACCACCGAACGCCTTGCCCATGGCGAGCTCGATCTGCCGCTTGAAACCAGGCCAGGCAGCCGCGATGAAGTGGATTACGTGACGCGCGCCATCGATCTGTTGCGCAACAGCCTGGTGATCGCCATGCGGCGGCTCCAAAAAACTGGATCGTGAACAATCAATCGTGATTTAGCGCAGGGGCGCGTGAGCCAAGCCCGTCTCTCCGCCCCGGTTCATGCCAACGAGGTATTGCCATGTCGTCCCAAGAGCTTTTGTCACTTTCAGCCATCGTTGCCCAACTACGAAAGCTGTGCCGGGAAAAGCGTACCGGTACGCTGCTGATCAAGAACAACGGCCATTTATTAGGGCAAATCAGCTTTCGGGACGGTGAGATTGTCTCGCTATTTTCCCAAGGCAAACACGGCGCCGGCGCCCTGCCGTCATTACTGAATATCCAGCATGGAACGGTCGCCTTCTTCGACGGCAAGGTGTCGGTCAATAGCTCACTACCCTCCACCCTGGACATCTTGGAGTATCTGACCAATACCGCGCCCACCGCCACGCGGACGGATAATGGTAAATCGCAATCGCTTTCGGACCGTCCCCTGTCGAATGACGCCAAGAAAATTTTGGAGCAGATGCTCAAGGAATTTATCGGCCCCATCGCCAGCATGGTTTGCGCCGATCACTTTGGCACCATCGCCACTCTGGATGCCGCCATCCATGCCTTGGCCAAAGAAATCTTCACCCCAGCGGCGGCGGCCCAATTTCGCGAACTGGCGTACAAGCGGTTGGGCTGATCGTCTGGTATTCTCCCATTCGCCGGCCGCGGCGCGTCCACGCCGCTACCCAAAGGCTTGATGGTGGGGTAAAGTCTTCCAAAATAGACGGCATGTTGACCGGAGACCCCCCGAGGCCAGGATGCGGGATTATTGGATTGCACCTTCGATTCTTTCCGCCGATTTCGCCCGGCTCGGCGCGGAGGTGGACGCCGTGCTGGCGGCGGGCGCGGATCTCGTCCATTTCGACGTGATGGACAATCATTACGTCCCCAACCTGACGGTGGGACCGATCGTGTGCGAGGCTTTGCGCAAGCACGGGGTCACCGCGCCCATCGACGCCCATTTGATGGTCAAGCCGGTGGACCGGATCATCCCCGATTTCGCCGCCGCTGGCGCCAGCTACATCACCTTCCACCCCGAAGCCAGCGAACATATCGACCGCAGCCTGCAAATCATCCGCGATTGTGGCTGCCAATCCGGGCTGGTGTTCAATCCCGCCACCCCGTTGGAATACCTGAAGTACGTGATGGACAAGGTGGACATGGTGTTGCTGATGGCGGTCAATCCCGGTTTCGGCGGTCAAAGCTTCATCGACGGCACACTGAACAAGCTGCGCGAGGTCCGCCGGATGATCGACGCCAGCGGCTACCCCATTCGACTGGAAGTGGATGGCGGGGTCAAGATCGACAACATCCGCCGGATCGCCGAGGCTGGCGCCGATACCTTCGTGGCCGGTTCCGCTATCTTCAACACCCCCGACTATCGAGCCACGCTGATGGCGATGCGCGCCGAACTGGCCCAAGCGAAGTACCCACCGCCCCATGCTTAAAAATATCACCGCACTGTTCTTCGACCTGGACGGCACCTTGGTGGACAGCGTCCCCGACCTGACCGCGGCGGTGAACGTCATGCTGCGGGAACTGGGTTTGCCGGCGCGCGAGGAAGCGCAAGTCCGGACCTGGGTCGGCAATGGCATGAACAACCTGATTCACCGCGCTTTGACCAACGACATGGCCGGACGAGCGGAACCGGAGCTGTTCGCCCGCGCTCGCTCGCTGTACAAGACCGCCTACGCCGCGCATATCAGCGTCCATAGCAGCCTCTATCCCGGCGTGATCGAGGGTTTGGCCGAACTGCGCGCCGCTGGCTGGCCGATGGCCTGCGTGACCAACAAGCCGGCCGAATTCGCCTTGCCACTCTTGGACCGGCTAGGCATCGGTGGCTTTTTCACCACCGTGGTCGGCGGTGAATGCGCGCCCAATCCCAAGCCCGCCCCGGACGCGCTGTTGTTATGCGCCGAGCGGCTGGGCGTGCCGATCCGCCAGGGGCTGATGGTCGGGGATTCGCTCAACGACGTGGGCGCGGCCCGCAACGCCGGTTGTCCGGTGGTTTGCGTGCCCTATGGCTACAATCACGGCTACGATATTCACGACGCCCAGCCGGACGCCGTGATCGCTTCGATCACGGATTTGCCCGCCCTGCTGCGCCAACCCGCCTGAATGAACAGCATCTCACATTCTTTCCTTTTCGCGCGCTTCAAGCCGGCCACGGACTTTCGATGGCGCCGTCCCACCTGACGCCATCCCGCGCCGCGCCATCTTCCGTTTTCGCTGTTCAAGGCTGCCCCTCATCATGAATCAGAACCAATTTCAGCGCCTGGTCGAACAAGGCTTCAACCGCGTTCCGGTCGCCCGCGAGGTCCTCGCCGACCTTGACACCCCCCTCAGCACCTACCTCAAGCTGGCCGACGCGCCGTACAGCTATCTGCTGGAATCGGTGCAGGGCGGTGAAAAGTGGGGCCGCTACTCCATCATCGGCCTGCCCTGCCGCAAGATCGTCCGGGTGCGCGGCCAGCGGGTGACCGTCGAGCACGCCGGCGAGATCGTCGAATCGCTGGACTGTCCCGACCCGTTGGCCTGGCTGCAGGAATTTCAGGCCCGCTATCGAGTGCCGGCCACCGGCGAGGGCCTGCCGCGCTTCATCGGTGGGCTGGTCGGCTATTTCGGCTACGACACCATCCGCTACGTCGAACCCAAGCTCGCGCGCTGCCCGAATCCCGACCCGGTCGATAACCCGGATGTCTTCCTGCTGGTGTCCGAGGACCTGGTGGTGTTCGACAACCTGGCCGGGCGACTGTATCTGATCACCCTGGTGGACCCGGCGGTGGAGCGCGCCTACTCTCGCGCCCAACAGCGCCTGGACGAATGGAGCGAACTGCTGCGCGCCCCGCGCTCGCTCTATGCGCCGTACCGCTCCCATCCGGCCGCGCGGGAGATCGAATTCGTTTCCGGCTTCACCCAGGAGGGTTTCGAAAACGCGGTGCGGCGCATCAAGGACTACATCCTGGCCGGCGACTGCATGCAGGTGGTGCTCTCGCAACGCCTGACCGCGCCGTTCCAGGCCACGCCGCTGGACCTGTACCGGGCATTGCGCGGGTTGAATCCCTCGCCCTACATGTATTTCCTCAACCTGGGCGATTGCCACATCGTCGGCTCCTCGCCGGAAATCCTGGCGCGGCTGGAGGATGGACTACTGACGGTGCGCCCCATCGCCGGCACCCGCCAGCGCGGCTTGACCGAGGAACAGGATCAGGTCCTGGAGGCGGAATTGCTGGCCGATCCCAAGGAACTGGCCGAACATCTGATGCTGATCGACCTGGGCCGCAATGACGTGGGGCGGGTCAGCACGACCGGCAGCGTCCATCTGACCGAGAAAATGGCCGTCGAGCGCTATTCCCACGTCATGCACATCGTCTCCAACGTGGTCGGACGGCTGCGGCCCGAACTCACCACGCTGGACGCCCTGCGCGCCACCTTCCCGGCCGGCACGGTCAGCGGTGCGCCCAAGATTCGCGCCATGGAGATCATCGACGAATTGGAGCCGGTCAAGCGCGGGATTTACGCGGGCGCGGTCGGCTATCTGTCCTGGTCCGGCAACATGGACACCGCCATCGCCATTCGCACCGCCGTGCTCAAGGATGGGCTGCTCCACGTCCAGGCCGGGGCGGGCATCGTCGCCGATTCGGTGCCGGAGAAGGAATGGGAGGAAACCATGAACAAGGGCCGGGCGCTGTTCCGGGCGGCGGCCCTGGCGGAGCGGGGGCTGGACGAACCGAGGACCGTGGGCGAACGGTAGCGCGCCGTCGGTTCAGGCGAACAGAATCAGCAGCCACACCACGGCGGCGTTGAGCAGAGCCACGAACACCGCCGCCGAGCCGATGTCCTTGGCCCGGCCCGACAGTTCGTGGCGTTCCGGGCCGATGCGGTCGATGGCCGCCTCGATGCCGGTATTGAGCAACTCGACGATGACGACCAGCAACAGACTGCCGATCAACAGCGCCCGCTCCACCGCGCCATCGCCCAGCCACAGCGCCAGTGGCGCGAACGCGGCGCACAGCAGCGCCTCCTGCCGAAACGCTTCCTCGTTGCGCCACGCCGCTTTCAGCCCCGCCCAGGAATAGCCGGTGGCGTTGACCAGTCGACGCCAACCGGTATGGTTTTGGAAAGCCATCCTGGATCAGGCTTCGGCCGGTCGCCAGGCCAGATCCATGTCGCGAGCGGCCCGCACCTCGTCCAGGCGCCGCACCGGTCGATGGTGGGGAGCACCCTTGACCTGGTCGATGTGGGTTTCGGCTTCCCGCTGAATTTGCGCCATGGCCGCCACGAATGCATCCAACTCCTCCTTGCACTCGGTTTCGGTCGGTTCGATCAGCAAGCACTCCGGCACCAGCAGCGGAAAATACGTGGTCGGGGCGTGGAAGCCGAGATCGAGCAACCGCTTGGCGAAATCCATCGCGGTGACGCCGAGCGTCTTGGCCTGGCGCTTCAGGGTAACGATGAATTCGTGGCTGGCCCGTCGTTGCGGGAAAGCGGGATCGAAACCCGCTTGCGCCAGTTCCGCCATCAGATAGTTGGCGTTCAGGGTGGAATATTCGGCGACCCGACTCATGCCGGCGCGGCCCAGCAACCGGGCGTAGACGTAGGCGCGCAACAGCACCCCGGCGTTGCCCATGAACGCCGATAGCCGACCGATGCTGTGGGGCCGGTCGCTCTCGTTCAGCCAGCGGTAACGTTCACCCTCCCGGCCGACCAGGGGAACCGGCAGGAACGGCTCCAGCCGGGCGTTGGCCGCCACCGGCCCCGCGCCGGGACCGCCGCCGCCGTGCGGGGTGGCGAAGGTCTTGTGCAGGTTCATGTGCATCACGTCGAAGCCCATGTCGCCAGGCCGGGCCTTGCCGAGAATGGCGTTCAGATTGGCGCCGTCGTAATAAAGCAGGCCGCCGCCGGCGTGGACGATTTCGGCGATTGCGGCGATGTGGCGCTCGAACACGCCCAGGGTGGAAGGATTGGTCAGCATCAAGCCAGCGGTTTGCGGCCCCACCGCCTGGCGCAGGGCGGCGAGATCAACGTCGCCGTGGGCGTCGGTGGGAATTTCGCGGACCGTGAAGCCGCACATGATGGCGGTGGCGGGGTTGGTGCCATGGGCGGCGTCGGGCACCAGCACTTCGCGGCGGGCGTGGTCGCCTTGGGCGACATGATAGGCGCGGATCATCGCCATTCCCGCGAATTCGCCCTGCGCGCCGGCCATCGGCGTCAGCGAGACCGCTTGCATCCCGGTCACCTCTCGCAACATCTCCTGCAATTCGTGCAGACAGGCGAGAAAACCCTGACTGACGGATTCCGGAGCCAAGGGATGGCGGGCGAGGAAGCCAGGCAGCGAGGCCAGCCGATGGCAGACCCGCGGGTTGTACTTCATGGTGCAGGAGCCGAGCGGGTAGAAATGGGTATCGATGGAGAAATTCTTCTGCGACAGCCGCGTGTAGTGACGTACCGCCTGAAGCTCCGACACTTCCGGCAGCGGCGCGGAACGCGGGCGACGCAACGACATGGGAATGTCGGACAGCGCCTCATCGGGCGCGGCGGCGGGGGCAACCGCCCGGCGGCCAGGGCGAGACTGGTCGAAGATCAACATGAGAAGCACCAAGGGTTCGAGGAATCGTCGAGGCGATCAGTCGAGCTTTACCCGACCGGGAAATTTTGGAGCGATGGCGGACTGTTCCCGCTTTCCGGCCGCATCGTAAAACTCCAGGTCGCCTTGCTCGCTGCAAATCCAGACCTCTCGGGCGCCCGCGTCGAAATAGAGCACTTTTTTGTGCAATTGTTGCGCTTTGGTATTGCCGGGCGACATCACTTCGACGCAGATTTCCGGGGCAATAGGGCTCGCCGTTTTATCCCAAACTTGAGCGAGAATTTCATCGGAAACCCAGACCACGTCGGGCGCCTTGACATTTTCCGAAGTCATCACGGGAAACTCCCGTAAAACCCGGCCGTGGTCCAGCAAGGATTTGAGAATGCTGGCGATGCGTTCTTGCAATAGAACGTGCCGGATGCTGGCGGGACTCATGAGGATTTGGCCCCATTCATTGAGTTCGATCTTATAGGGCAAATCCTTGAGCGCGGGATCATCGCAGACTTGGTTCCAGTCCATCGCCACGGCCCCCATTGGACTAGATTATCCCAGCGCCGCCAACGCCGCTTCGTAGTCCGGTTCCTGGGCGATTTCCGGGACCAGTTCGACGTGGCGCACCACGTTGGTTTCGTCCAGCACCACCACGGCGCGGGCGGTCAATCCGGCCAGCGGTCCGTCTTCCAGCAGGACGCCGTAATCCTTGGCGAATTTGCGCGAGCGCATCATCGACAGGGTGACGACATTGTTCAGCCCCTCATTGCCGCAAAAGCGCTTCTGGGCGAACGGCAGATCGGCGGAGATGATCAGAATCACGGTGTCGGAATGGGCCTTGGCGTGTTCGTTGAATTTGCGGGTGGACAGCGCGCACACCGGGGTATCGAGGCTGGGCACGATGTTCAGCAATTTCTTCTTGCCGACGAAATCGGCCAGGGTGGCGTCGCCGAGGCTGGCGGTGACCAGCTTGAAGTCGGGAGCGATTGCGCCGACGGTGGGCGGAGCGCCGTTGGTATTGATCGGTTTGCCTTTGAAGGTCAGGGTCGCCATGGGTTGGGGTCCTCTGGTGGCGGGTCAGGGTATGGGATCGGCGAAAAGCGTTCGCGTTTTCAGCTTACCTGATTCCAGAATTTCTCGTGGAGAGAATTGCCGCTACGGCAACATCCCCGCGTTCGCCGGCGGTCGACTCCAAAACAGCGCGTGCAACCGCGCCAGCGTCTCCGGGTCCGAGATCAGGTCGCGTTTCTGCGCGGCGCTCAGACTGTCCGGTCCCTCCTCCTCCAACTGGTGGATCAAGCCTTCGAGGTAATGCCGCCGGCGCTTGCCCGGCGGCTCGCGCGGCGGTAGCAGCGACAGATGCAGCGCGTTGACGTAAGGATCGGTCAGCGCCTGGACGAAGCGGCTGGCGGGCCTCTCCCGCAGCACCGGCAGGACCGGCTCGTCCTCCTCCAGATTTTCCGCCAGATAATCCAGCACCACCGGCGGTTCGGTTTCCTCCGGGGTCAGGAACAGGCCCAGTTCCCGCGCCTGGCGCCCCAGGGCGATACTGCTGGACAGCATGGAGACCGGGATGGCCAGCACCAGCCCCACCAGTACCGGAATGAACCACCAGAAGAACGCCGGCACGTACTGATAGCTCAGGACGCCGGCGACGAGGCCGATCAGGGTTTGCACGCCGTGGGTCAGCGCCGCTTCCCGCAAGCTGGTCATATGGTCGCCGCGCTGTTGCGGCGGCCAGCCGACGGCGCGCCGCAGCAGGATGGCCAGCACGAACTTGGTCTGAAACAGCATCAGCACTGGCGCGGTCAGCACCGAGAACAGCGTCTCCAGGGCCACGCTCAGGGTGGCTTTCATCATCCCCCCGTGGGCGCGGCGCAGCCGGCCATCCTTGAGCAGAAGCAACAGGGCCAAGCCCTTGGGCAGGAACAGCATGGTCAGCGTGACCAGCAGGACGGTGGTCATTTCCACGGCGAACGACACCGGCCACACCGGCGCCCAGTTCTCGCCAAAGAAGTACACCGGTTCGTGCCGGGTCTGGAAATAGGCATCGATTCCAGTGGCGAGCAGGAACAGCAGCCACAGCGGCGAGGCGGCGTAGGACATGACGCCCATCAGGAAGTGTAGCCGACTCAAGGCGTTGAACCCACCCGACAGCGCCAGCCGCAGATGCTGAAGGTTGCCCTGGCACCAGCGGCGGTCGCGCTTGGCGTAGTCGATCAGGGTCGGCGGGATTTCCTCGTAGCTGCCTTCCAGATCGTAGGCCAGCCACACCTCCCAGCCCGCCCGCCGCAACAGCGCCGCCTCGACGAAGTCGTGGCTCAGGATGTCGCCGCCAAACGGCTCGCGCCCCGGCAGCTTGGGCAGGCCGCAGTGATCGAGAAACGGTTGAATCCTGATGATGGCGTTGTGGCCCCAGTAGTTGCTCTCGCCCAACTGCCAGTAATTCAGCCCGGCGGTGAACATCCGCCCGTACAGGCTGCCGGCGAATTGCAGGATGCGGGCGAACAGCGATTCACGGTTGATCGGCACCGGGGGGGTTTGCAATAACGCCACTCGGGGGTGGCGTTCCATGATCCGCGTCATCTCGACCAGGGTTTCGCCCTTCATGATGCTGTCGGCGTCCAACACGATCATGTAGCGGTAGTGACCGCCCCAGCGGGTGCAAAAGTCTTCCAAATTACCGCTCTTGCGGCTGGTGTTTTCCGGTCGGTTGCGATAGAAGATCCGTCCCTTGCCGTCCAGCGCCCGCACCATGTCCTGCCAGCGCAATTCCTCCTCGACCCAAACCTCCGGATCGCGGGTGTCGCTGAGCACGAAGAAATCGAAGTCGCCGAGTTGGCCCGTGTCGACCAGGGACTGGTGAATGGCGCGCAGGCCGGCGAACACCCGTTCCGAATCCTCGTTGTAGATCGGCATCAGGATCGCGGTGCGCGGCTTTGGCGCGGCGGGATCGGGCGCCGGTCCCGATTGGCGCGAGATCGCCCAGCGGTCGCGGCCGGTCAGGATCACGAAGAAGCCCATGAACGCCGTCCAGAACGCGATGCAGATCCAGGAAAACAGGATTGCGTACAGGACCAGCAGGATGAGTTCCATCGGGCTGAGACCATCGGTCTGGAATACGCTGACCATCAGGCCCATCGCGCTCAGAGTGGTCAGGATCACGAGCAGGAAAAACACCATCCGCCGGAGGGTGTGCCCCATGGTCGAGGGTTGAACGGTTTGGGTCATGACCTTTCCAGGAGAGGGGGAATCGACGATTTCAGTCGCGGGGTTCCGAACGCCACAGCCGGCGCAGTGAATCCAGCGACCCGAACAACTCGATGCGTTGCGCCGGCATGGCGCCGGGACTGGGCGCCGGCGCGGGCTCGGCGCGGGCGGCGCGCAGGGCGTCCAGCACGGTGTCGGCCTCGCCGGGCGCGGCGAACAGCGCCGCCGGCCAGTTCGGCGCGGCGCCGCTCAACAGCGCGGCGCGCGCCGCCGCCAGTTCCCGCGGCGATCGGGGCAGATCGAACGCCCGCGCCAGCCAATCGTCCAACAGTTCGCCGGCGGCAACCAGCGCCCGCGCCACCGCATCCAGTCCCGGCGCTTCCGGCGACTCGGCGGCGCGACGCAGCGCCTGCTCGCTCAGTGCCGCGATCTGATCCGGGTCGCTGACTCCCAGCGCCCGCCAGTAGGCGCCGAGACGAGCAAACACGAATTCGCTGGAAGGCGTCGGCGGCGCCGGCGGCAGATACGGCTCCGCAACGCTTACCTTGTTGCGGTCCACTGATAGCTCCAGGTTTCGGTCAGGACATCGTTGCCCAGCTTGAGGAAACCGCGCAGTTCCGAGGGGGCATCGCCTTGCGGCAGCAATTCGAACGACAGGCGCCAGCCATGGGTTTGCGGGTTCTTATGCACCACCACGTGCTGAATCTGGCCGGTCGAACCGCTGACCACCCCTTCCACGGGGGCATCGTCCGTCAGCCTGGCCAGATTGTCGCCGCCGAAATCGATGACGAACCGCCGTCGCTCGGCCTGCAAATCGCCCGCGCCGCCCGCGCCGACCCGGCTGGCCAAGGTTCGACCGCCCGACGACAGGTTCGGCAGATCGAGGAAGAAGGACAGCCGGTAGCTGAATTCCAGCTTCTGGCCCGCCTCGACCGGTTTCTCGGGGGTCCAGAAGGCGGCGATATTGTCGTAGCGTTCGGCCGTGCTGGGAATTTCGATCAACTGCACCGAACCCTTGCCCCAGTCGCCCTGCGGCTCGACCCAAATGCTGGGCCGAATATGATAGTGGGCCTCCAGGTCCTGGTAGTTGTCGAAATCGCGGTCGCGCTGCAACAGGCCGAAGCCGCGCGGGTTGTTGTCCTGGTAGGCGCTGATGCGCAGACGGGTGGGGTTGTTCAGCGGTCGCCAGATCCATTCGCCGTTGCCGGTGAGCATCAACAGGCCATCGGAATCATGCACCTGGGGGCGAAAGTCGTCGAAGAACCGCTCGTTCATCGCGCCGTGATAGAACATGCTGGTCAGCGGCGCCACGCCGAGTTTCTGCACCTGCGCCTTGTCGCGGACGAACAGACTGGCCTTGACCTCGATCTGAGTGGCCACGCCCGGCTTGATGACGAAACGATAGGCGCCGGTCAGGCTCCGGCTGTCCATCAGGGCGTGGACGGTCAGCTCGGTGGCGTCCTTGGCGGGTTTTTCCAGCCAAAACTCGCGGAAACGAGGGAATTCCTCAGGCTTGGGCAGGCCGGTGTCCACGGCCAGGCCTCGGGCCGAGAGGCCGTAATTCTGCTTCTGGCCAACCGCGCGAAAGTAGCTCGCGCCCAGGAACACCGCGACTTCGTCGTAATGGCTGTCGGTGTGCAGCGGGTACAGAACCTTGAAGCCGGCGAACCCAAGGTCCTTGGGCAGGTTGTCGGGCACCGGGTTCTTGCCGTAATCGAACAAGTCGCTGGCGTATTCCACCGGTTTGCCCGCGCCTTCGACGACCACGTTGATGATCACCGGTTCGGAAAAAAAGAATCCAAGCGGCGCGAACTGGATTTCGAACGGCAGCCCTTCCGCGCGCCACAGGCTCCTTTCGGCCCGGAAGCGGATGTCGCGATACTGGTCGTAATCCAGATTCTGGAGAAAATCGGGCAGCGTGTTACTGGTCGTTTGGAAGGGTTGCGAGGCCAGCACCTCGGCGCGGCGGCGGACGTCGGCGAAGTTGAAGCGCTTGGGCGGCGGGGTCGCGGCTTCGGCGGCTTCGGGCGCGTTGGGTCCGCCAAAGCTCGCCACCGGGCCCGCCCAGAGGCCCACCAGCAACGCAAGACTCAGCAGCATTCGGAAGTTCACGGTGTTACGGCTCCATCGTTGGGATGATCCGATCGGACTTGGGGAAGGTCTTGAATCGGGATATTGTATTGCCGTCCGGTCTTTCCGACCATCTAGTTCGTGGGGGTCCGGCCGGCGCGCGCCGCCGACGGTCTCGATCGTCCTGTCCATCTTGCCAGCACGACGATCTCGATCGTCCCGTCCATCTTGCCAGCATCCGGGAAGTGTCATGCAGCTTCGTGAAATCGCGCTGTTCCGCCAACAATGCTACAGCGACGGTCGCTGGATCGACGCCGACCGCGGCGCCGTCTCGGCCATCGTCAATCCCGCCACCGGCGAGACGCTGGGCCAGGTTCCCGATCTGGGCGCGGCCGAGACCCGCCGCGCCATCGAAGCGGCCCACGCCGCGCTGCCCAGTTGGCGGGCGCTGACAGCGGCGGCGCGGGCCGCGATCCTGCGGCGCTGGTTCGGCCTGTTGCTGGAGCATCAGGAAGACTTGGCGGTTCTGATGACCCTGGAGCAGGGTAAGCCGCTGGCCGAGGCGCGCGGCGAGATCGCTTACGCCGCCAGCTTTCTGGAATGGTTCGCCGAGGAAGGCAAGCGAGTTTATGGCGATGTCATTCCAAGTCCGTGGCCGGAGCGGCGGATTCTGACGCTGAGGGAACCGGTTGGGGTGTGCGCGGCGATCACGCCCTGGAATTTCCCGGCGGCCATGATCGCGCGCAAGGCCGGCGCGGCACTGGCGGCGGGCTGTACGATGGTGATCAAACCAGCCCCACAGACGCCGTTCTCGGCGTTGGCGCTGGCGGTGCTGGCGGAACGCGCCGGTTTACCGGCCGGCGTGCTGAACGTGGTCACCGGCCCGGCCCAGATCATCGGCGATGAACTGCTCGACAACCCCCTGGTCCGCAAGCTCAGCTTCACCGGCTCGACTCGCACCGGCAAGTATCTGATGCAGCGCTGCGCCGGCACGCTCAAGCGGTTGTCGCTGGAACTGGGCGGCAATGCCCCCTTCATCGTGTTCGCCGACGCCGATCTCGACGCGGCGGTGGCCGGGGCGCTGACGTCCAAGTATCGCAACAGCGGCCAGACCTGCGTGTGCGCCAACCGGTTTCTGGTGCGGGACGAAATTTACGACGCCTTCGCCGCCAGGCTGATCCAGGCGGTGCGGGCGCAACTGAAGGCCGGCAACGGTCTGGAACCCGGGGTGACGCAGGGGCCGTTGATCGACGCGGCGGCGCTGGCCAAAGTCGAACGGCATGTCGCCGACGCGGTGGCCCAAGGGGCGAAAGTGTTGACCGGCGGTCGGCGACACGCCCTGGGTGGCACATTTTACGAACCCACGGTGTTGAGCGAAGCCACGAAGGAGATGCTCGTCGCCCGCGAGGAAACCTTCGGGCCGGTGGCACCGCTGTTTCGGTTTCGGACCGACGAGGAAGCGATCCAGTTGGCGAACGCCACCGAGTTTGGCTTGGCGGCCTATTTCTACAGCCGTGACCTGAGCCGGGTGTTCCGAGTGGCCGAAGCCTTGCGATACGGCATGGTCGGCGTCAACACCGGGCTGATCTCGACCGAGGTCGCGCCGTTCGGTGGCGTCAAGGAATCCGGCTTTGGCCGAGAAGGCTCGAAGTACGGCATCGACGAGTATCTCAACCTCAAGTATCTTTGCGTTGGCCTTGGCTGAAGCCGGTTGGAATGGCCCGGCCCCCGACAATCGTCCTCCAATCCGCGTCCCATGACCTTCACCCAGGAAGTGATTTACATCGGCCTGCTGGTTCTCGGCATCCTGGCCACCTTCGCCACCGCCGGCCTGTTGCTCTGGTTGTGCAGCTTTTCCCGGTTCGCGCCGTTGTTTCAGTCGTTGACCCATCTCTCGCCACAGGTCGTAGCCATCGTCGGCATTCTGTTCGCGTTGTACACCACCTTTTTCGCCAGCGACATCTGGAATATCCGCGACCGGGCGCAGACCGCGATCCAGCAGGAAGCGGAAGCGATGCGCGGGCTCTTCCGGCTGGCCGAGCAACAACCGCCGGCCATCGGCGCGCCGATCATCGCCGCGCTGCGGGAATACGCGCGGGCGACGATCCAGGACGAATGGCCGTTGCTGGCGCGCGGCGAGCCGCCCGGCGGGCAAACCCTGGAGCGGTGGCGGGACCTGTTGCGAACGGTGCTGGCGGAACCAGCGGCGAAGGGTTTGCCCACCAGCGTCCACGCCGCCATGGTGCAGGAAGCGGAGCGGGTGCATGTCGCGCGCCATCAGCGGTTGGCCCAAAGCCAGCGCCACGGCGATCCGCTGAAATGGTTCGCCGTGGCCTGTCTGGGCGCGTTCACGTTGCTGACCGTGGCGCTGGTGCATCTCGACAACTGGCGGACCCAGTTGGCGGCGCTGCTGATCTATTCGGCCGCGATCTCGGTCAGCTTCGCGGCGGCCTACTTGCAGCGCAGTCCGTTTCAGGTGTTTGTGGTGAGCCCGCAACCCATCGCGGAATTGATCACAATGGAGTCGCTGCTGGACCGGCGTTGATGGCCGCGCGCCGCTTCATCAATTCCACATCATCATAAAAAATCATCCAGATCATGCATATCCATATTCTCGGCATCTGTGGCACCTTCATGGCCGGCGTCGCCCTGCTGGCGCGCGCGGCGGGACATACCGTGTCCGGTTGCGACGCCGGCGTTTATCCACCGATGAGCACCCAGTTAGCCGAGGCCGGCATCGCCTTGCGGGAAGGTTACGCCCCCGAGCAACTCGCCGAGTTCCAACCGGACATGGTGGTCGTCGGCAACGTGATGAGCCGGGGTCGTCCGATCGTCGAGGAATTGCTGAACCGCGACCGGCCCTACGCTTCCGGGCCGGCCTGGCTGGTGGAGCATGTCTTGCGCGACCGCCATGTGCTGGCGGTGGCCGGCACCCACGGCAAGACCAGCACCAGCAGTCTGCTGGCCTGGATTCTGGAACGGGCCGGGCTGGCGCCGGGCTTTCTGATCGGCGGCATTCCCGCCAATTTCGGCCAGTCGGCGCGGCTGGGCCAGGGCCGGTTTTTCGTGGTCGAAGCCGACGAGTACGACACCGCGTTCTTCGACAAACGCTCCAAGTTCGTCCATTACCGCCCGCGCACCTTGATTCTGAACAACCTGGAATTCGACCACGCCGACATCTTCCCCGATCTGGCGGCCATCCAACGCCAATTCCATCATCTGCTGCGAACCGTGCCCGGTTCTGGATTGATCGTCGCCAACGGCCAGGACACCCATCTGGCCGAGGTATTGGCGCTGGGTTGCTGGACCCCGGTGGAACGCTTCGGCGCGGGCGACTGGGAAGCACGGGACATCGCTCCGGACGGCGGCGCTTTCGAGATTTACTATCAAAGCCAGCGTCAAGGTCGGGCCGAGTGGAGCCAGTTGGGAATGCACAATGTCCACAACGCGCTCGCCGCACTGGCCGCCGCTCGTCACGTGGGCGTGCCGATAGGGAGCGCCGTCGAAGCCTTGCGGGATTTTCAGGGAGTGAAGCGGCGGCTGGAAGCGCGCGGCGCGGTCAACGGCGTGATGGTCTACGACGATTTCGCCCACCATCCCACGGCCATCGCGACGACGTTGGCCGGATTGCGCGCCAAGGTCGGCGCGCAGCCGATCATCGCGGTGCTGGAGCCGCGTTCCAACACCATGAGGTTGGGCGTGTTCAAGGACAGTCTCGCCCCGGCGCTGGCGCTGGCCGATGCCGTGGTGCTGTACCAGGCGCCCGATCTCGGCTGGAGCCTTGGCGCGGTCGCGGCGGCGCTCGGCCCGCGCGGGCAGGTCTGTCATTCACTGGACGACACTCTCGCCGCCATCCAGGTCCAGGCTAAACCGGGAACCCAGGTGTTGATCATGAGCAACGGCGGTTTCGGTGGAATCCACGAACGGTTGCTCCAAGCCTTGGGAGCGCCAACCCTGGGTTAAAATCCGCGCGCTTCCCGAATGCGTTCGTAGGCGGCGGTCAGCTCGCGGGTCTTTTCGGTGGCGCGGGCCAGTTCCGCCGCCGAGACGCCTTGGGCCGTCAGCTTGTCGGGATGGTGGCGCTTGAGCAAACGGCGGTAGGCCAGCTTGATGTCGTCCGGGCTGGCGTCTTTCTCCAAGCCCAGCACCGCGTAAGCCTGGGCCAGGGAGTTGACGGCGGTGGTCGGCCGTCGGCTGTGCGTCCGCTGGTCGTGCGACTGGTGCGAGCCGGTTTGGTGGCTCTGCTGTTGCGCCCAGCGCTGGGCGCGGAACAGCGTGTGCAGGGCTTCGAACTGCAAGCGGACGATCCCCAGCCGCTCGGCCAAGGCCATGAGCCGGGTTTGCGTCGCCGGCGGTGGCCCACCGTCGGCGTAAGCCATGTTCAACAACAGATTCAATAGCTTCTGCGCCAGGGTCGGGCGACCGCGACAGGCCTTGCGGAAGGCGTCGATGGCGGCGTCGGCGGCGAACCCCGGCTGTTTGCCCTCGGTGAAGCAGTCGATGGCGGCGCGGCGCTGGGCGGCGTTCAGTCGCAAATGGTCCATCATGGCGCGGGCGGCGGCGATTTCCAGTTCCGAGACTCGGCCATCCGCCTTGGCGATATAGCCCATCAAATGGAAGGCCGTGGCGAGAAAAACCCCGTGCGCCCGCTCGTCGCTGAGGATGTCCGGCTCCTCGGTGGCCTTCTGACCCCCTCGATCGAGATTATGGCCGAACGCCGCGCCCAGCAACGCGCCGAGCGGACCGCCCACCACGAAGCCAACGGCTCCACCCAACATTTTTCCCCACACGATTGCGTATGAACCTCCTGGATTCGGCCCAGGGCCACGGCTCACGCCTGGCCTTGCGGTACTGGACCCCTTGTCTTCAACCTTTCAGATAGGTCTCGTCGTCATAGGTTTTCAACCAGTCGGGCTTGAGACCGACCAGAACGGTGATCATCATGCCGTTGAGCAGGCCCTCCGGAAACAGGTAAAGCGGCAAGAAGGGCAGGTATTCGGCGCTGACGCGAGCGAAGGTATACGTCTCGGTGATCACGAGCAGGCTGACCAGGGCCAGCACCGCCGCGCCCGCCGCCAGCATGGCGTTGAAGAAGGCGCATAGAAAAATATAAATGAACAAATGACGAGGCAGATGGCGATGGACCAGGAGGTAGATTCCGTAACTGGTCGAGACCGGCAGCACCCCCAGCAGCAGGGCGTTCATGGCCAGCGCCGCCCAATCGCCGCTGGTGAAGGTGACCGCCAGCGCCGCCAGGCTGGCCCCGATCACCCCCAGCGACCAGCCGAACATCAGGGTGTACACGGTCACGCCCAAGAAGTGGAAACCCAGCGCCGGACGAACCCCAACCTCAAAGCTCCACATCAGGAACAGCGCCGTCGATGCGCCCAGAAAGACCCGCTGGAGATGGGAACTGGCCAGGAACAGCCGCCACGGCGCGGCGCGCAGGGCCTGCGACAACGTCAGCAGCCAGGGGAAGTAGGCGAACAACAGCAAATCGCCGGGGAGCAGGGCATCGGTGAGATTCATGACACAAGCATACCGTATCGGCGGGATTGGCGACATGACGGCAAGTCGGTGCTGACAAGGGCGCTTTCGCTCGTTCCGAACGCGCGCCGGACGGGTAGAATGCGGGCACGATTCCTTGAGACCCCGTTCAGGAGCAGCCCGTCCATGTCCGTACCCACCCTCGCCCCACCCGAGATTGCCAGTCTGCCGCTCGTCTATCGCGGCAAGGTCCGCGATTTGTACGCGGTGGACGACCGACACCTGCTGATGGTGGCGAGCGACCGGCTTTCCGCGTTCGACGTCATCTTGCCCACGATGATTCCCGGCAAGGGCGCGGTGCTGACGGCGGTTTCCAATTTCTGGTTCGTTCGTACCCGCCATATCGTGCCCAATCACCTGCAACGGGCGGAAAAAACCTTGGAGCAGGCATTGCCCGATCCCGCCGAACGCGCCCGCGTCGCGGACCGGGCGGTGGTGGCGCGGCGGTTGAAGGGCCTGCCGGTGGAAGCCATCGTGCGCGGCTACCTGATCGGCTCGGGCTGGAAGGATTACCAGCGCGACGGGAAGGTATGCGGCATCGCTCTGCCGGCGGGCTTGCGGCTGGCGGATCGGTTGCCGGAGCCGATTTTCACGCCCTCCACCAAGGCGGCGCTGGGCAGCCACGACGAGAACGTGAGTTTCGCGCACATCGTCCAGACTCTCGGGCGGGAACTGGCCGAACAGGTGCGGGAGATCAGTCTGCGACTGTACCGGGAAGCGGCGGACCATGCCCTGGCGCGGGGCATCATCATCGCCGACACCAAGTTCGAGTTCGGGTTGGACGAGGCGGGGCAACTGGTGCTGATGGACGAGGCCCTGACGCCGGATTCCTCGCGGTTCTGGCCGGCGGACCAGTACCAGCCCGGCGCCAATCCGCCCAGCTTCGACAAACAGTTCGTGCGCGATTATCTGGAAACGCTGGACTGGAACAAGCAGCCGCCGGGACCGGAACTGCCGCCGGACATCGTCGCCCGCACCGTCGCCAAGTACCGCGAGGCGCTGGCGCAACTGACCGAAACCCTCCTGCCATAGTCCGTTTTTCACGATACCTTCGCCATGCTCCCCGTGATCGCCCTGGTTGGCCGACCCAACGTCGGCAAATCCACCCTGTTCAATTCCCTGACCCGCACCCGCGACGCGC
>ERZ761602.2759-NODE-2759-length-26517-cov-6.535674_pt1 | contig 26517 bp, 22 predicted proteins | sample MGYA00512165_ERZ761602 | MGnify/ENA primary metagenome ERZ761602 (study PRJEB28899, sample SAMN02445085) | bioreactor sludge metagenome | biome: EBPR sludge; isolation source: Thorneside wastewater treatment plant | place: Australia: Brisbane, Thorneside...
GACCCAGGAGCTTGGCCCCCGTTCATCTGCCGGTGGCCTTCTTCGCCGGTTTGTCGGTCTTAGGTCTGGTGCCGACTGTGTCCTTGGCGGGCGGTGTGGGCAGCGCTTCGGCGCCGGACTGGTCTGCTCCCTGGTCCCAGGGTTTACGCTCCTTGGGGCCGGGGCGCGGGTTGCCGTCATAGTCGTCCATGAATTCTGGGGAGGTTTCGGAGGCTTTGCCGTCGGCCTTTTCTTCGGGCTTACGCTTGCCTGTGGCTGGCTTGCCCCTGGACTCCGTGTCGGGGGGCGCAAGATTCTTGCCCTTGCCGATGCAGGGGCTGTCCTTCTTGAGATGCCAGGTGTCGTCGAGGCCCGGGTCGCCTTCGGAGGCTTCACTCTCACCGCTGAGCTTGACCCAGCCCGCGAGATCCAGGCCGTAGGCGCCGGTGGGCTCCCACCAGAAGAGGGCCTTGCCGCCGACTTTGTGGTAGTGGTTATGGCTGAAAGTGAGGCTGCCCTCGTGCGAGTCTTTGCCTATCATGACGGCGGGGCGCTTCGAATCCGGACCCATGACAAAGATGTTGTTGCAAATCTCGGCGTCCTTGCACTTGACCAGCCCCGCTTCGCCGCCCTTGTTGTTGCCTGAGATGCGAATGCCGCCGCGCATGGTCTGGCCCGCATTGACGATCGTGTTGTTGTAGACGCGGGGCCGCAGTGCGCTTTCGAGGTCAATGCCGCTGCCCTTGATGTCCACGATGATGTTGTTGCGGGCAATGCAGTCGCGGCACGAGTAATACTCAGGGTTTGCCTTGGTGTCGTAAAACTGCAGGCCGCTGCTCTGCGCCATGGAGATGCCGGCCTGGTTGCAGCGCATGATAAGGCAGCGCTCGATGATGGATCCGATGCTTCCGCCCTTGGGGTAGACGCCGCAGGTCGCGATGTCGTGGATGTAGCAGTCCTGGACCAGCATTTCGTCGCCGTTGACGTTGTCGATGCCCTCGGCGTTGGAGTTGTCTCGGCGGCCCGAATTGAATATCTCGCAGCGGCGAATCGTGATCTTGTCGGCGCCGGCGATCTTAACGCAGTCGCGGCCCGAGTCGTGCAAGCGGCAGTCCTCGACCAGACCGCCCACGACTCCCAGTTCGAACTTCAACACATAGTAGAAGCCGCCCTCCAGGTCGATGCCGCGCAGGGTTCCGCCGCTGGCAGTGAACCATAGGCAGTTGCCGATGCGCTCGTTGTCATTGGGGGCCTTGAGGCTGACTCTTTCGCCCTCGTACGCGGCGATGGTGATCTTCGCCTTGGCAACCGTCTGGCCGCCGCCGTACGTGCCTTCGCGCAGGAAAATCGTGTCGCCTTCGGCGCATTTTTCGAGCGCTTTGTTGAGCGTCAGCAGCGGCGCGGCTTTGGTGCCGGGTGCGCCGTCGTTGCCGGTGGGGGAGACGAAAAATTCAGCGGCATTGAGCGTGCCACAAAGCGCGCACAGCAGGATGAGCGTCTTCATGGCGTCAGTCTAACATGCCGCGCCGGTACGGGCTGGAAAGGCGTGCGCGGCTTTGCATCATGCGTCGGCTGCTGGAAAAGAAATGGCGCTTGCGTTCATAGAGTCTGTGCCTTTGCTCGTGCTGCTTGTGTTCACGGTGGCCCTGGTGTTGGGCTTTGCGGAACTTGGGCACCGCTACGGCGCCTATCGGCGCAAGCGCAACGAACTGGAAAAAACCGAGCCGGTGAATGCCATGGCCGGCACCATGCTGGGCCTGCTGGCGTTCCTGCTCGCGTTTACCTTCGGGCTGGCGGCGACGCGGTTTTCAGCAAGGCAGGATCTCGTCACCAAGGAAGCCAACGCCGTCGGAACCTGCTACCTGCGCACGGACCTGCTGCCTGAGGCGCAGCGCGAAACCGCGCAGCGGCTACTACGCGAGTACGTCGAGGTGAGGCTTGCGTGGGCTGCGAGTGAGTCGCGGGGAGAGGAGCGCCATTCTCAACAGATTCACGAGAAGCTGTGGACAATCGCCGCGGAATTCGGACGCGCGAATGGGGGTTCTGAAAGCGCTTCGCTCTTCGTTGAATCGCTGAACGAAGTCATCGATGTTCACGAGGAGCGTGTGCTCGCGCGCTCCCACATACCTGTCACCATCTGGGTCGCCCTTTACGTCTTGTCGGCACTGGCATTCGCCACCATGGGCTACTACGGCGGCCTGCACGTTTCGGCGCGCTCGCCCGTGCTGGCGGCCACCGCGCTGGCGTTTGCCATCGTCATCGTGCTTATTGCGGATCTCGACCGCCCGATGGATGGCTTGATTGAAACCAGTCAGCATGCGATGTCCGATTTGAAGGCCTCGTTGAATCGCAGCCGATAGCCGTCGCTGGCACTCGATGGCCGACAAATGCTTCACGGGCTGGAAGTCCGCGTGGCGGTTTGCATCATGCCGACATGCCAAAGCTCGAAAGCAAGAAGGTCGATATTCCTCAAGACCGGATTCCCAATCGTGTAACCGTGGCGCGCAAGACTTCGCCCGAGTGGGGCGATAACGTTGCCGCTTTCACCGCGCTTGTCGAGAAGCACCGGGCCACGGAAGCCCGGCTGCTGCTCGGTGGTGGGCAGAAGGCCTACGACAAGAAGATCGAGGCCGGACTACTGCCACCGCGCCAGCGCGTGCAGAAGCTGGTGGACCCCGGATCGCCCTTCCTGGAATATGGGCTGTATGGCGGCTTGGGCATGTACGACGAGTGGGGCATTCCCTCCGCCAACGTAATTACCGGTGTGGGCAAGATTCATGGGCGCGACTTCATGATCGTCGCCAACGATTCGACGATCAAGGCGGGCGCTTTTTGTCCCATGACCGGCAAGAAAGTGCTGCGCGCCCAGCGCGTGGCCATGGAGAACCGGTTGCCGCTGGTTTATCTCGTCGACTCCGCCGGTGTGTTCTTGCCCCTGCAGGACGAAGTCTTCCCGGACAAAGACGATTTCGGCAAGGTCTTTGACTACACAGCGCGCATCACGGCTTCGGGCATTCCGCAGATTGCCGCGGTTATGGGACTTTGCGTCGCTGGGGGCGCATACTTGCCTGTGCTGTGCGACCATGTGCTCATGACGGAGGGCAGCGGCATGTATCTGGCGGCTGCCGCGCTCGCCAAGGCTGCCAAAACCACGGCGCGCGAATGGACGAACGATGAAATCGGCGGGGCGCGCGTCCATGCCGAGTTGAGCGGCACAGCGGACTACGTGTGCAAGACCGATGAGGAGTGCATTGCCAAGATCCGCGACATCGTCAGCCGCATGGGGACGCGCAAGCGCGGCCACTTTGACCGTGTGGAGGCCAAGGCGCCGGCGTACGACCCCGAGGAAATCCTGGGGATCATTCCCAAGAACGCCTATGCAGGCTACGAGATGCGTGATGTTCTGGCGCGCCTGGTCGACGATTCGGTGCTCAACGAATACAAGCCGGACTGGGGCAAGTCGCTGGTGTGCGGCTATGCCCGCCTGGGCGGCTACTCGGTCGGCATTGTGGCCAACCAGAAGGAGACCATCCGCCACAAGGACAAGCCATGGGAAACCGGCGGTGTGATCTACGGCGACGCAGCAGAGAAGGCGGCGCGCTTCATCATGGATTGCAACCAGTTGCGCATTCCCCTGGTGTTTTTCCATGACGTGAACGGCTTTATCGTGGGCCCGGAAGCCGAGCATAGCGGCATCATCCGCAAGGGTGCCATGATGGTGAACGCCATGAGCAATTCGGTAGTGCCGAAGTTTACCGTCATCATCGGGGGCAGCTTTGGCGCGGGGCACTACGCAATGTGCGGTCGTGCCTACCGGCCGCGCTATATCGCGGCCTGGCCCACGGCGAGATACGCCGTGATGGGCGGTGAAAGCGCTTCGAGCGTGCTGCTGCAGCTCCAGATGGCAAAAATGAAGACACAGGGCAAGGAAGTGAGCGACGAAGACGCCAAGCGGCTCCTCGACGACATCAAGAAGCGATACACCGATGCGATGGCGCCCGCCTATGGCGCGGCCAGGCTCTGGCTGGACGCCATCATCACGCCACAGGAAACGCGGCAGCGGCTGATCCAGGCCATCGAGATGAGCGAGAACGTGGACGAGATAGGTGAATATCGCACCGGCGTGCTGCAAACTTGATTGCCGCCGCCTTCTTGCCGTGGAGCGTGATCGCAGCGTCGCTCTTTCTCTCGAGTGAGAGATGTGGGCAGCGGCTCGTGGTCGAAGGGCATTGGCCCATCGCTGATTCACGTCTCCGGTTCCGCGGTCTGGCCCGGTAGAACTCGACAATTTCGAGGCCCTGCGTGGATTTCCCGCTTGCCGCCCATGGTGCCGGGTTGCAACCTTGCCCGGCCGCGACAGAGACCCGGACATGACGAGACTGGCATTGGCCCTCATGCTGCTGTGCGCCCTGCCCCTGTGCGTGCAGGCCAATCCACGCGCCATCTCTGATGGCTACAACGAGATTCTGGCCATCGTGGATGGCGAACCCATCACTTACCAGGACATCCTGGGGGGCCGCAACGACCTCTCGGCTGAGGTGCGCACCCAGCGCGAAGTACGGCGCATTCCGCCCTCGGTGACTGACAAGGAGATTGAGCGCGGAATCGTCTATGGGCAGCTGGACACCTTCATCGTGAACCGGCTGCTGTTGTCCGAGGCGCGCAAAGTCAACTTCGAGAGCAATATCAAGGACTCCGATGTGCGCACGGTGATCCAGAATGAACGGCGCCTGCTGGGCATTGCCGATGGCGACGAAGTGCGTTGGGCCAATTACCTGCAGGAAAAGTTCAGCCTGACGCCGTCTGAGTATCGTGAGCGCCGGCGTCGCGACCTGATCCAGAATCAGATGGTGTACGTGATGGCGGGCGGCCAGGGATCCCTGCCGACGGAGTTTCCCCTGAGTGTTTACTTCCCGCTCAATGTGTCGCCCCGCGACATCCGAGCCGCGTTTGACGCGGACCGCGAGAAGTACAAGGTTGCGCGCAAGGTGGACTACCGCTTGCTCAAGTTGAGCTTTCTGGCGAACACCAGCCTGGGTGATCGCAGAAAACTGGGTGCTGCCTTTGGGGAGTGCCAGGCGCGGGCCAAGCGCGGGGAAAGCCTGGAAAGTGCCTCCAGCGGCCTGAAGCTGCTGGTGGAGCAAATGGGATTGCCGGGTCTGAAGCTGGAGGTCAGCGAGCGTAAACGGGCCGAAACCGACAAGGACCTTGATCCCACGGTGTATCAGCTCGTGTTGAGCCTCCCCAAGGCGGGAGGAGTGTCAGAGTTCGCCAGCTTGCGCGACACGGACGAAAAGGGCACGAGTTTTGAGGGATATCTGTTCATTCAGCTGTTCAGCAAAGAAGAGGGCGACGCGCGGCAGTTCAGCGACCCGAAGGTGCAGGCCGAAATCCGGGAGGCCGTCTACAACCGGCGCCTGCAGGAGAATATTGGCCGCGTTCAGCAGGCCCTGCTCAAGCGCGCCGTGATCATTCCGGAGCGGTTGATTGCCCGCTAACCTCTGGCGTGTTGGCGGTACGGTAGTTAAGTAGGCGACAGAAATCGCGCGGGGCGCCTATGGGAGCACCACCAAAACTGTTCAAGGTTGGCGAGATCATGCGCCACACCAAGCTCTCGCGTCAGACCATACACAACTACACGATGCTGGGCCTGATCAAGCCCTCCGAGCGGACGGACTCCGGCCACCGGCTCTACGGCGAAGAAGTGTTCGATCGCATCAAGCGCATTGAAATGCTCAAACGCCACCACACGCTCGATGAAGTGCGCCAGATGCTGCTGGCAGAAGATGAAGCCAAAGCCAAAAGCGAGCCGATGCCTCCCGCCGCTAACTGAGCCATTTCCTTGCGGCTTCCAGCACCCGCGTAACCTCAATGCCTCGCATGCAGCGATGGTCGATGGGGCATGCCTTGAGCTGGCAGGGCTGGCGGTAGGGCGCGCAGTCCACTTCCAAGCGGATGACCTCGCCTCGTTCGACTTCCGGCAGAGCCGAGTAACGCGGGTCGTTGGGACCCATGAGCGTCAGCACCGGCCGGCCAAGGGCCACGGCCATGTGGCGCGGGCCTGTGTCATTCGATATCACGAGTGCTGCCCGCTCGTAGACAGCCTTGAGTACGCCCAGATTGAGCCCCCGGGTGGTGGTCAGGGGGGTTCGCGCGGCCACCTGCAGGGCCTTGACAGTATCTTCCTCGCCTGGCCCATAACTGATGAGCGGCGCGGCGCCCTGGCCGGCCAGGGCATCAGCTACGTGCGCAAACCGCTCCGGGGGCCAGAGCTTGCTGGGACCAAAGGCGGCCCCAGGGGCCAGGATTACCAGAGGGCCGAGGGTGAGCTTTTGTTCAGTGAGGAACGCCGCGGCCCTTGAACGCTCTTCGGCCGTCACGGGCAGCGACGGCGCCAGCGGCGCCTTGGGCAGACCGATGACGTCAAGCAGCTCCATGAAATAGAGGCCCGTGTACTTGGGGACAAAGCGGCCCTGGGCGTCATGCTCCCGCGGGCGACCGGCATGCAGCAGCCAGCTGCGGCCCTCCTTGAAATACCCGATGCGCTTCTTCACGCCGGCGCGCATCATCTGCCAGGCGCTACCAAAGCTGTTGGGCAGGATAATTCCGAGGTCGAAGGAACGTGCCCGGATTTCCTTCACAAAACGGCGCCCGCCGCCAAATCCCCGGTGGGCTTTGGCGCGATCATAGGCAATCAGCTCACGAAACCAGCTGTTTCCCTGCAGCAAAGCCGCGCCGGCGGGCAGGCAGATGAGTGACAGGTGCTCTTTCCCGTAGTGCGCGGCAAGCCTGGAAAAGGCCGGAGTGGCCATGATGAGATCGCCCAGTGCATTGGGGGCGCGCACCACGACGTTGCGGCACTGGAGCAGGTCGTCTACCATCGACGGAATCATAGCGAGGGAAGCCGCGTGCGCATCATTGAGGGAGATTTCGACTCGCTGGTGGAGCGTTTTGGAGCGTCGCGGCGACTGGCGACGCGAACGGCGGCCCTGGCCCGGAAGGGCCTGCTGCTTTCAGAGGCACTGGTTGAACTGGCCTGCGCGGCAGACGGCAAGGCCCTCAATGACTGGCTGTTGTCCAAAGCAACGCTCGACCAGGCCGAACATCTGACACCGGCTCAATTGGCGAATATCTTGCCCAAGTCCGACGGCGGCTTTTTCGAAGAGCATCCGCTGTCGTTGCAACCAAGGGGTGAGCGGCGCGTACTCTGCCTCGCTGAAGAGGCCGAAGAGGCGCCTGCCGCACCGGCCGCTTCCCAAGCCCTGAGCGTGGCTCCGGCCGCCGCGATTGCTTCGCTGATCGGGGGGCAGGAGGCTGCCAAGCTTTTGACTCCTGACGAAATCTCGCGGTTGAAGCTGGACCTCCTGACTTCGGCGGACCAGGGGCGCCGCCTGGAGGCTGTCCGAAAACTCTGGCTGGCTGGGCTGGGTGCCCAGGAGAAGCTGCAGCTGTTTCTGGCCGCCCTTCGCGATCGCGAAGCCGAGGTTCGGGCAGAGGCTGCGCGCGCCCTGGGGGCTCTGGGTCTGGACCAGGCGCTGACCGAGAACATTGCCAAGGCTTCGGCCGCCAGCCAGGCCGAGCGCGTGGTAGCTATCGCGAACCTGGGCCAGATCCTGCCGCGCCTGGACAACGCCCAACATCGTCTGGCGCTGGGAGTCGTGGCCGGATTTGTCCGGCCCTCAGAACCTAGGGAAGTGGTGCTGGCCTCTTTGGGACTGTTGGCCATGCATCTGGGCAGGTTGGAAGGGGCCGGGGAGTTTCTGGCCACGCTGCACAAGGAGATGGTGGACCTTGCGCAGGTTCAGCAGTCTCAGTACGAAGAACCTCTGCGCGATGTTTACGGGGCGATGTACGGTCTGGATCGTGGCCTGGTTTCGCGCCTGCTCATCGCCACGGCCGAGGAGTCTTCGGTGCCGGCGCTGCAGTTCTTCGCGTTGGCCACCATCTGTCGCTATGACCTGGAAGGCGCGGCTGAGCCTCGAATCGTGCGGCGGCTGGTGACGGGGGTGCAGACCGGCAATGACCTTGACCGCAACTACCAGGCCTGCCTGGGCGCCCTGAGCCAGTTGCGGGAGCGGGCCGTTGGCACCCTTGTTGAGTCATTGCCTCAGGCTTCGGAGTCTGGCCAGGAGCGCATCGTGGGCCTGATGGGCACCATGCTGCGTGTCGCGGATCTTTCACCTGAAGCAGGGCGGCAAATGGCGCGGGCCTGCCTCGACCTTTACCCTGCGGCTTCGGTGAATGTGCGCGTCGTGTTGCTGGAAAGCGGCTTCTACGAGCGCGAGTTTGTCGATGAAAAGGCCAAGCGCGCTGCCGCCGAGCACTTTATCGCTGACCTGCACACGTTTCGCTTTGAGCGCCAGATTGAGCTGCTTCAGACGGCTCTGCGCCGCTGCGGGCGGGCAGCTATTGGGCCGCTGACGCAAGGCATGACCGAGAGCGCCCACGACGTCACGCGACTGACGGCGGCCCACTTGCTGCCTGATGTGGTCGAGCATGATGCCAAGATCAGCGCGCGCGAGCTGGAGAAGCTGGTCATTGAGCTGCGCAAGCTGATCGAGGCTGAAGAGAGCAGCTTTCCCACCCGCGGCCCCCTTTACGTGGCCTTGGCACGTATTGCGGCCCATGAGCGAGTTTCAGGCGAAACAGCCTCGGCCGTCGGAAAGCTGCTGCGTTCCCACGTGGGCAAGAGCAGCGCGGTGTATGACGTCATTGACGCCTTGGGGTATCTCGCGGCCGGGGCGAGCCTGGGCGGCCCGGAGCGTATCGAAATCGGTCATCTGCTGCTCAGCTTCGTGAAGCGTGCGCCACCTACTGTACGGGGCGGTCTGAAGAAGAACGCCCAGGGTGAGGAGGTCTTCGAGTTCGGGCGGGAGACCACCGCCTACACCGACATGATTCCGCGCGTGCTGGAAGGGCTGAGCCGCCTGCTGGACTCAAGCAGCACGCCCAAGGGGCTCTACCAGAAAGTCCTGGCCGACCTCTCGCAGCTGTGGCGAGATGTGACGGACTACAAGATGATCTGGGCTCCGGCCAGCGTGCTGACGCTCGGCCGCCTGCTGGGTCGCGTTGCGTTGTCGGGCCGCGAGAGCGAGCGCTCAATCGACGACATTGCCGAGCTCCTGGCACGCCGCTCCCACCTGCTGCCCATCATGCAGGTGCTGGGCGAGATGGCGACGGTGAGCCTGGGCAGCACGCGGCTGAACCGCATCCTGGCTGGCGTCATGAACGAGCTGGTGCGGCGACTGTCGGCTGAGCAGGAGCCGGAAATGGTCGAGCGTCGCCAGATTCTGGAGAGCATGTTCCAGATTGCCTGCCGTCCCGAGTTGGGCGAGAAGCCTGGCGATGCAGATCATGCACGTCGCGCCGCCGTTGAAGCGCTGTTCGATGCTATGAAAGAGCGATTGCTCACAGCTTCCTCACGTCAGAGGCTCGAGGCGCTTTCACAGCTCAAGCACGTGTCAGAAAGTCTGCGCTCCGACATCAAGCGGCGCCTCAAGCCGCTGGGAGAGCGGCGCTGAAGCGCGGTTCGTTTTCCACTTTGTCCACAGTCAGCAAATCTTTGAAGCCTGCACCCTTTTCACCGCAGCGGCGGCCGCTATGTAGGAGCCTTTCCGGGGAAGGTTCGCATGCGCGCACTGCACTTCAAGATACTCGTCTCCAGCGGGGACTCCTTCAAGGCCCTGCGCCGCGCCATGGAGGAACTGGCTTTCGAAAGCGGCATGGAGCGCGGCTTTGTAATGGGTGAAGGCAGCCCAAGCCGTGTCAATGGCAAGTTCTATTACGTCAAGACGAGTAAGACCAAATCCATCGACCGTAAGACGCTCAAGCCCGTGGAAGAGAAGAGCGAGGCGCTGGCGGAATGCCGTTTTGGGCTGGACCTCCAGCACGGTCTGGTGCACGTGGAGGAGCGCCGCGGGGAACTGAATGCCCTGTTCGAGGCGCTCGATGCCATGCCCGATGTCGGCATTGAGTTCGCCGACTTGAACGTGAACATCAAAGACTACGTGTTCGAACTCCAGCGGGCCTACAACAAGAACGAAATCCGCAACCTGCGCATCAAGGACTACCTGGCGCGGGAGAACATGCTGGCCAGCGCCACCTTCAAGATGCTGGATGTTCGTGAGGGCGAAAAGCTGTGCGAGAAGTTCGCCCTTCAGCTCGATGCGGCCACCCTCTCCTTCAAACTGCCCAGCGGACGCTGTCAGTTCACGGTGACGCGCAAGGGAAGCCTGCGCCATTCCGACGACACCCCGCAGGAATTGGTGGACTACGCGCGCGAGCTGCTGCCTCGTTTCCATGAGGCGGAGGTGGAGACCACGGAGATCCGCGATCCTGTGGCGGCGCAGCGCAAGCGAGGCAAGTAGCCTTTGATGTGCTCCGAAACACAAAGACGCGGCCCTGGGCCGCGTCTTTCAGTGCTTGCACGCTTACTCTTCTTCGTCACGGGACTTCTTGCGGCCGCGCGCCAGGTAGCGCGACATGTCTCCGGCGGGGGAGAACTTCTCAATCCCCTGCAAGGCAAGCCAATCCACGGCGGCCCTGGCCAACTCGGCGCCTGCCTGCCTGCGCCAGGCCTTGTCGAGGTCGGGACGCTTTTCGAAGAGCTTGGGCAGTTTGTCCAGCCCGCCCTTAAGCACTTCGTCGATGGACTTGTGATCGCTGCTGTCGACGATCTTGCGGAAATCGGTCACCAGCTTGCGCAGCGTGCGCAGGGGAATGGTGTCTATCAATACCCGGCGGCCGCCGTCGTCTTCGTCCGCGCCGCGAATCACGCGCCGGCGCTTGATGTCCCAGTAGTGCGGCGTCTTGGTATCAACGCGCGCGGCGACAATCGGGTCGAGGTTGATGCTGATCAGCTTCTTGGCCATGGGTGCTGTCCGGGGGGCTCAGTCTGCGGCGCAAGGTAACTTGCCCGCCTTCGCAATCAAGCGTGAAGGCAGGCCAGACCATGCGCGTTGTCACGCGTATCGCGTGGGATCGGGCAGTCCGGCCTTCCTGAAGCCGCGGCGGCGCAGCAGGCAGGCATCGCAGCGGCCGCAGGCGCGCTTTCCCCTCGGGTCATAGCACGAGTGGGTAAGGCTGAAATCAACTCCCAGGGCCGTGCCAAGCTGAATGATGCCCGCCTTGGAAAGCTTGATCAGGGGCGTGTGAATCTTGAAGCGCCCACCCTGGACACCGGCCTTCGTCCCCCGATTGGCGACCTCCGTGAAGGCTTTGATGAAGGGCGGCCGACAATCGGGATAGCCGGAATAATCGACGGCATTGACGCCGATGAAAAGGTCGCGGGCGCCCAGCACTTCGGCCAGGGCCAGCGCGTAGCTCAGGAAGATCGTGTTGCGTGCGGGAACGTAAGTGACCGGGATACCACGAGCCATGCGTTTGGCGCTTCGGCCCTTGGGAACGGCAATGTCAGCCGTAAGGGCGCTGCCGCCGATGGCCCTCAAATCGAGTTTGACCACACGTTGTGAGGCAGCGCCAAGGTGCCGACAGACGCGCCGGGCGGCCTCCAGCTCGACGCGATGGCGTTGCCCATAGTCGAAACTAAGGGCGTGGCAGTCAAAGCCCATGACCTGGGCGCAGGCCAGGACCGTGGCCGAGTCCAGGCCGCCGGAAACGAGAACCACAGCGGGTCGTGCCATAGGGCCGCCGATTCAAGCAAGGGGGAGGCGGCTGCCAACGGAAATGAAGCAAAACGGGGACGGCATCGCCGTCCCCGCTCTGCGGAGTGCCCTGGCTATTCCTTGAAGCCCCAGTCCACATAGGCGCCGCCGGAGTCGCGTGCGAGGTGGCGCAGGCATTCGGCGTCGTGGTACCCAATCCCGACACAGTTGATGATGACCTTACGAAACAGGTTGTGGCGGGCGATGGAGGGCCAGATGTCAGGACCCAGGATGTGGGTGCCGTCTCCGACCATGCCTTCGCCGCCGCGGGGATCCTTGACGGTCTGGCTGTTGCTGTCGTCGCTCCAGGAGCCCCAGCCATCAGTCAGGAAAATGATGGTGTCCGCGCCGTTGAGAACGCAGTCTTCATCGACGCTGGGCTGCTCGGGGAGTCCTCGCTTGAAACCCGCCTTGTTCAAGCGCAGGCTGGCCATGAGCCCGCCGTGGATGTTGGTGAGGGCCTCGGGCTCCAGTTCACGGGCCGCCTTCGCCCACTTCGCGCGGCTGCCGGCATCGGCCGTTACAAAGCCCGGCGTCTTGCAGTCAACTTCCGTAGAATAGGTGACAATGGCGAACTGAAACTTGTCCGGCAGCGACTCAATGGCACGTGCGAGCTCCTCGCGGGCCAGTTCCATCTTGGTTGTGATGCTCTTCCAGGGCAGCTTCCTGAGGGCGTCAATGCCGCGCTTTTTCTCTTCCTCCGCGATGCGTTTCTCTTCTTCCTCGCGCTGGCGCTTGACCTCGGGGTCCTCATCCTTGTCGCCCTTCTTGTCGTTGGTAGTGGGGCCTTTCTGAGGGGGACGCTTCTCGATTTCCTCAAGGTCGATCTTGAGAGGCATCTTCATGGACAGTGACACGTCAATGCAGAACACGAAGCGCGTGCCTACCGGCGGTGCGTTGAAGATTGGAGGAACCGGGGCCGTCTTGCTTCGCTTTTCAGGTGTCTTGTCTCCCTTGACTACCTTGCCAACGGAGCGCTTCTGCGCGGCCCACCACTTCCAGAATTGCCATGAAGTAATGTCCGCGTTTTCGCCGGTGATTGCGCGCAGCATGCGCCCGCCGAAGTAACGAACGCGCTCGTCGGGATCGAACTTGTCATTGGACCACTTGAGGCTGAGGTCGGAGACGGCTTCGACGGTTTTGACCGCAGCATCATTTGTATCTGTCGTCGCGATGGCTTCAAGGCAGGCAAACACGTTGATGGGCACAATCTTCCACTTGCTCCACCACTCCTTGTTGTCCTCGCGCAGGATGGCGCAGACTGCATCCACGAAGCGGTGGTTGCCGTTTCGGCGAATGGCCTCCAGCGCAGCCACCTTGATGTAGGGGTTCTTGGCGTCACTCAGGGCTGCAATCAGTGCCTTGGTGGCCGCTTCGCTGTTCTCCATGCCGGCAAGGGGGGCGAAGAGGTCGTACTGGTCCAAGGCTGCCGCTGGCTCCTTGAGGCTGTCGTACTTGAGAATGGCTGCGCCCAGTTTGGCGACGCTGTCGTCATCCGTGTAGTTGCCCAGCGCAGCGATCAGCTTCTTGCGCACATCTCCCGGCCAGCCCGGCTTCTTGTTCTTGCGTGCTTTCTGGTCTTCCTCCAGAAGGCCGATGAGGTAATCGCGTGCTTCGCTGCTGCCCGCGGCGCCGAGGGCGTCCACGGCGCGCCCCATCTTCGTGGCGCTGTTCTCTTTCTTGGCGGACTCAAAATCCTTCTTGGCGTCCTTGAAGGCGTCCTGGGCCGAGCCTGCGGCCGGCGCGAAGGCGGCCGCCGCGAAGGCCAGCAGGGCGACGAAGAGAAGCCGCGCTCCAACTCTGGCCGAAGTCATGTGCATAGCCATCTCCAGAAAACCATTGCTACCAAGAGGTAACTTGCTCGCGCGCGTGGAGATACTCAAGGGTAGCATCCCGCGCCGATATATTACGTGCTGCCAGACTTGACCAAGATACATCAAGGCTCGTGCCAAAGGGGTGCAGGAAAACAGGCATAGGTTCCCGCAGCTAAATCAACGTCCCAAGGCGCCGGGAGTTCGACGCAAATGCAAGATTTCATGGCGCTTGCACTATCTTGCAGCGTTCCAATAATGATCCCATGGACCTCGAACTGGACAAACCCGCGTTGACTGGCGACGACTACCGCACGCTGAAGGAATTAGGCGAGGCGCACAAGGCCATTCGCGCGGAGCTTTCCAAACGCATCATCGGGCAGGATGAGGTCGTCGAGCAGGTTCTTACGGCATTCTTTGCGGGCGGGCACGTGTTGCTGCTGGGAGTGCCTGGTTTGGGCAAGACGCTGCTCATTCGTTCTCTGGCCGAGATTCTGGGCCTGAAGTTCAACCGCATCCAGTTCACGCCTGACCTGATGCCCAGCGACATCACAGGCAGTGACGTGCTGGCCAGTGAGGGGAGCGAGCGCAGCTTCAAATTCCTGGGCGGGCCCATCTTTACCAACTTCATCCTCGCCGATGAAATCAACCGCACGCCGCCCAAGACCCAGGCGGCCATGCTTGAGGCCATGGAGGAAAACTGCGTGACGGTGGCGGGCCACAGCTATCCCCTGCCGCGACCGTTCTTTGTCATGGCCACGCAGAATCCCATAGAGCAGGAGGGCACCTACCTGCTGCCGGCGGCAGCCCTGGACCGCTTCTTGTTCACGGTTGTCGTGGACTACCCGACGCAGACTGATGAACTGGCCATGCTCTTCCACACCACCAGCAAGTTCGAGTTGCCGGTGGGGCGAGTGCTGGACGAGGAGCGCGTGCGCCGCATGCTGGAGGTCGTGCGCCGCATCAACATGCGCGATCAGACACTGAAGTACGCTGTAGACCTGGTCAGGGCCACTCGGCCCTCGGAAAGCCAGGACCTGATGGTGAAGGACATGGTGGAATGCGGCGGCAGCCCGCGCGCCACCCAGGCCCTGATTCTCGGCGCGAAGGCTCGCGCCGCTCTCGAGGGGCGCGACGAGGCTACGCCGCGTGACATTCGCGCGATAGCCATGCCCGCCCTGCACCATCGTGTCCTGACGAATTTCCACGCCGACGCTGACAATGTGAACTCGCGGGACATCGTACGCAAGCTGGTCAAAGAAGTGCCCCGCCCCGCCGGCGACGAGCCTTACGTGGAGAAGATTGTGCGCGACGGCCTGGGCAAGAAGTTCGTGCGCTGGCTGTTTGGTGAACCACAGCGGGCGGCGGGCACCGCCACCTCATGAGGTGCAAGAACATCGCCGCGCTCCGAAGCAGAAGTCCAAGCGACCAGACTTCGCCACCAAGAGCTGCACCGGACTGAAAGTTAGAAGACTATCTGCCGTACTTCAGGCGCTCGGCCAGGATTTCCGGCAGGCCGGCATCGAGAATCTTGCGGCCTGCGGTTTCGATATCGTATTCGACGCGATGGATCTTCACCTGCTCCTTCTCGCTGTCGTAGATGGCAAAACTTGACTTCGGATTTTCATCGCGAGGCTGGCCCACGCTGCCAACATTGACCAGCGCCTTCTCGAACCCCTTGAGATTGATCTCGTAGCTCATGGAGTAGCTGACCATGGGGCCGGAGAAGAACGTGACGGGCACGTGCGAGTGGCCGAGGAAACAAACGCGCGTGTGCAGCTTCTCCAGGCTCAGGCGCGCGTCCTGGCTGGTCTGGATGTAATCGAACAGATCCGGGAAGTTCAGCGATCCGTGAACGAGTGTGATCTCCTCGTTGACCTCCTGGATCAGTGGAAGGTCCTTGAGGAACTGCATGCTCTCTTCGCTGATGGCATCACGGGTCCAATACACCGCCTGCTTTGCGTAGGTGTTGAAGAACTCGATAGAGAGCTTGCCGCATACAGCCCAGTCATGGTTGCCGGCCACGACAGGAATCTTCAGCTCGCGCACGAGCGTGCAGCACTCTTCGGGGTTGGCGCCGTAGCCGACGATGTCGCCCAGACACAGATACTTGTCGACGCCTTGTTTCTTGCAGAAATCAAGAACGGCCGTGAGCGCCTCCAGGTTTGCATGGATGTCGCCAAAGATTGCGTAGCGCACGGCCGCCCCAGGTGCGGATAACAAAAGAACGAGCCGACAATAGCCGACTCATTTGGTCCGATTAGATGCTACCGCATAGAGTAGAAAGCGGCAAGCCAAGCGCAAACGGTGTTCCCGTGAAAGGTTACCCGCGCTGCCTTCACGTAGACTTGAGTCTCAACTGGATGGCGTCAAGTTCGATGCCTACAGCCGTCCAGCATAGTCCGTGCAGCGTCAACCACAGCAGGCTGACGCTGCTCGCGCTGCCCCACAGGCTGGCCGTAAGGTCGTAACGGGCGAGGTCCGGCAGCACCAGGGAGAGCGGTTGGCCCAGCGCCGGTGCGGCAAAGCCCAACCCGTAGATCAGCGCAAACCCTACGGAGATCAGCAGAGGGCGGCGAAGGCGTGAGAGGGGTTGGGCAAAAGCCAGCAGGACGGCGAGCGTCAGCCACTGTCCGAACAGGGGATCTGCGAGGCTGGCAAGTTCGGCCCACACGCTGGTTTCGCCACGATAGTGGAATATCTCCTGTTCCGAAGCCGCAAACCATGCCAGCGCAGCAGATATCGCCACGGAGGCCCAGAGAACATAGAGAGTTATGGCGAGCAGCCGACCCAGATAGAGCCCGAGGCTGAGAGTGCGGGCCGAGACGGGACGCACCAGCAGCACGCTCTCGGTGGCATCGCTGTCGTCGTCGTCGCGCGGCAGGCAGAACAGCAGGACGGCCACGGCGCCGAAGAGTCCTAGGGTATACACTCCCAGTTCCTTGAGCTGAACGACTTCGTAGCCCAGGCCGAAGGCCGAGAACCAGCGCAGGGTGAGGATGAAGAGCGCGGCAATCACGGCGACAAGGCGCGTGCTGGCCCTTCGCCAGAGGTCCAGTGCAGTGGCGTAAGCGAGTGCGAGCAGCGCGCCCATGGCAGAAGCCTAGCGCACGAGGGGGTAGATGTCGCGATAGAAGAGGCGCGTGTCGCTGAACATGGGAGAAACGCTCTCCAGCTCTTCGTACTTCACCCAGCGGAAAGACTCGACTTCTCCCGGTTGTGGCTTGACCTCGCGCGGTCCGTCAAGGCGGCAGAGCCACCAGTGCAGCACGAAATGCGCGCCGCGCGTGACGCTCTCCCACATTTTGCGCACGGGAATCACCTTGAGCCCCACCTCTTCAAGAGCTTCTCGCGCGCAAGCGGCGCGCTGCGCCTCGCCGGGGTTCATCTCGCCGGTGACATTGCTCCAGAACCCTCCGTAAGTGTCTTCCTTGCCTCGCTCAATGATGAGCAACTGATCGCCGTCCTCGATAAGGGCGACGATGGCCTGACGGAGGCTGACTTTGTGCGGGTCCATACTCGCGCGCGGAGGCTCAAGCCTCGCAATTAGCCTCTGGCGGCCTTCTCGATCAGCGGCGGGAGTTCCTTGGGGTCTACTTTGCCCTTGAGCTTGCGCATGCATTGACCCACCAGGAATTTCAGCGCGGCTTCCTTTCCCTCGAGGAAGTCCTTCACCGCCTTGTCGTTGAATTCGGCGATAACCTCGGCAATCGCCGCTGCTACCGCGGGGTCTTCCGCAGCGCCGGAGGCCTCGATCAGCTTGCCCATGCGTCGCGCGACCTGTTCAGGACTGTCGCTGGTGCCCAGCATCGCATGGAACACTTCCTTGGCGGTGATGTTGTTCAGCTTGCGGGCCTCCACGAGCGAGATCAGTTCCACCAGCCGCGCAGGCTCGAGCTTCAAGTCGGCAAGCGAAGCGTTGCGTTCGCTCAAGGCGTGGGTCAGCTCGCCGCTGATCCACGCTGCGATCTTGCGCGGCTGGTCGTAGAGCTTGACGGTAGCTTCAAAGAAGTCGCCCAGCTCACGTTCTGTCACGAGGTAGTCGGCTTCAGCTCTAGCGAGTTTGAAGTCATCGAGGTAACGCAGCAGGCGCTTCTCGGGCAGTTCGGGGAGGCTGCGGCGTACTTCGTCGATCCAGCCGCGGCCGATTTCGAAGGGGGCGAGGTCTGGCTCCGGGAAGTAACGGTAGTCGTTGGCTTCCTCCTTGCTGCGCATGGAGCGCGTCTCGAGCTTGTCTTCGTCCCACAGGCGAGTTTCCTGATGCAGAGTGCCCCCGGCGCGCAGAATTCGCTTCTGGCGCTGGATCTCGAAGTTGATGGCATTGACCACGCTCTTGAAGCTGTTCATGTTCTTGACTTCAACCTTCGTGCCAAAACGCGACTCGCCCACCGGCCGGATTGAAACGTTGGCGTCGCAGCGAAGTGAGCCCTTCTCCATCGAGAGTTCGCTGACGCCCAGATAGCTCAAGTTGCGTTTGAGCGTGGTCAGGTAGGCATGCGCTTCTTCGGCGTTGCGCAGATCCGGGGCGCTCACAATCTCGACCAGTGGCGTGCCGGCGCGGTTGAGATCGACCAGGGTGCCACCCTCAAGGTGGATGCTCTTACCGGCGTCCTCTTCGAGGTGGGCGCGGGTCACGCGGCACACGCGGGGGTTGCCCGTTGCGTCGCGGACAGGCAGCTCAAGCACGCCGTCGAAGCACAGCGGCGTGTCATGCTGGGTAATCTGGTAGCCCTTGGGCAAGTCGGGGTAGAAGTAGTTCTTGCGATGAAAGCGGATGCTGTGGGCGATCTGGCAGTTCAATGCCAGCCCCACGCGGATGCCAAACTCAATGGCCTGCCGGTTCACCACGGGAAGCGCCCCGGGCAGTCCGAGGCAAACGGGACAGGTCAGGGAATTGGCAGGCGCGCCAAACTCCACCTTGCATGAGCAGAACATTTTGGAACGCGTCTTGAGCTGGACGTGGGTTTCCAGGCCGATGACTGCCTCAAAGTCCACCGTTGTCGCGGTTGCCATGGCTCGATCTCGAAGGCTCAATCCAACGTACTCAGCGGGCGGCGGCCGGCGAACCCCGCTTCGGTCTCGTGCCAGTGCGTAATGGCCTCTTCGCCCAGCTTGAAACACAGATGCACAATGGTGCCGGAAGGTCGCCGATAAGGAAAATCGATCAGCCCCTCCTCGAAACTCTTGACCTGGGCGCCCAGCCGCTCGATTTCGTCGCTGCAGCGGATGATCTCGTCTTTAACTACTTCCAGGCGGTCAATCTTCTCGCCCCGCTTGTCGCCGGTGAGGGCCCTGTCGGCCAGGTCCTCACGCAGATCGGTAAACTCGCGGAAAAGGGAACGCAGGTCCTCCAGAATGGGCCGAACATAGACCAGGGCGCGCTGCGCCTGATCCACGCTGAAGGTCTTGACCTCCGATGTTGCCTGATCCGCCATGCTAGCCCATCTCGGCCAAAGCAAGCTCAAGGTCCTCAAGCCGCGCAATCTCATACCCCGGCACGTCCTTGAGGTCCCGCGGCATCTGGCGCGTGCCATGCTTGCCCACCTTGAGCAAAACAGTCTTCATGCGCAATTCATTTCCGGGACGGATGTGGTTGTCCAGCCGCGAGCCCACAAGCACGCAATCAGTGGGGGCCAGACCCAGGTTGCCCAGCACGAATTCGAGCACCCGCATGTCGGGCATGTCGATCTTCATGGCGGCGGGCAGGCCCTTGAAATCAAGCAGTTCCAGCAGCCCGGCCTTTGCCAGGGCTTCGGCATCCTCAGCGCTCAGGCGATTGACCAGCGCAAGCTTGAGTCCGCGCTGTCTGAGTTGGGCAAGAAAGCCTTTGGCCCCCGCGATGGCCGTGAACTTGGGTTTGAACTGCTTTCGGAACTCGGCTGTGCACTTGAGCCCCAGCGTGCTGTCCCGGTTCACAAGCTTGAAGATGATGGCTTCAAACAAGTTGGGCGCAAAGGCATCCACGGCAAAGGCCTCTGCCGCGTTCATGGCCTGGTCGGAGACACGGATGCCCGCGCGAGTCACGATCTGCCTCAGCAGCGTCATGGCTTCGGTGTCGCTCTTGGCGTGATCTGCCAGCGTACCGTAGATGTCAAACAAGATGGCCGATGGCACAGGCGGTTCCCGGTTGTGCGGCTGGGGACTTCACCCCGACAAGCCTAGATTGCCGGCGGGGTTTGCTGAAACGCAATCAGGGCTTCGTGCGGTAAATCGTGCGCGGGAACGGAATCGTCTCACGCACGTGCTCACAGCCGCAGATCCATTGGACGCAGCGTTCGACGCCCATTCCAAAGCCGCCATGGGGTACCGTGCCGTAGCGGCGCAAATCGACGTACCAGTCGATGCTGTCCATGGGAATGTTGTGTTCACGGATGCGCGCCAGCAGGACTTCGAGGTCATCCTCGCGCTGGGCGCCACCTACGATTTCACCCACGCCCTCTGGCGCAATCACGTCAACGCCCAGCACATATTCCGGATCGGCCGGGTCACGCTTCATGTAGAAGGCCTTCACGGCGGCGGGATAGCGGTGAATCATCACGGGCCGGTCGTACTGCATCGAGATGGCCGTTTCGTCGGCCGCTCCCATGTCATCACCCAGACCGTTCTTGAGGATGTCCTTGGCGAGTTTCTGCTTCTCGGGATCGGCGGACTTCTCGAACTCAGCCTTGAGTTCGACGAGACGCTTCTGAGCGTCTTTGTAACTGATGCGCGGGAAGGGCTTGGCGACGGGCTCCAGCCTGCCGATGTCGCGCTCCAGTGTCTTGAGTTCTTCCTTGCAGCGCTCCAGGCATCGCTGCACGACAAATCGGATCTGGCTTTCGGCCAGGTCCATGATGCCGTCAAGTTCAAGGAAGGCGACCTCGGGTTCCACCATCCAGAACTCGGTGAGGTGCCGGCGCGTCTTGCTCTTCTCGGCGCGGAAGGTAGGCCCGAACACCACAACCTTGCCAAACGCCATGGCGCCGCTTTCTCCGTAGAGCTGGCCGCTCTGAGTCAGGTAGGCCTTCTCGTCGAAGTAGGGAACTTCGAAGAGCGTGCTCGTGCCTTCGCAGCTCGCCGGCGTGAACACCGGGGCGTCGAACAACACAAACCCGTTCTGATAGTAGAAGTCCCGGATTGCCTGAACTACCTCGCTGCGGACCTTCAGGATGGCGTGCGGTTTTCTCGAACGCACCCAGAGGTGGCGGCGGTCCAAAAGCCAGTCGATGTTGGGCACATCCTTGGTGATCTGGATGGGGTAGTCCTTGACCTCCTGCAGCACCTTGAGCCGGCGACAGGTGAGCTCCACGCCGATGGGCGAGCGTTTGTCCTCGCGCACTTCGCCGCTGACCTCAACACTGCTTTCGATGCCGAGCCCCGATGCGGCTGTAAACTCCGCCTCAGTCACATCCTGCTTGCCCATGACGGCTTGCACAAACCCGGTGCCGTCGCGGATCTGAAGGAACTGGATCTTGCCCGAGCCGCGCTTGTTGTAGAGCCAGCCGCGAACGTCAACGGTTTTGCCGATGTGCTTGTGAAGGTCGCGAATATCTACGAAGGCCATGGTCTCGTTTCCCTTATGGACCGCGTGGTCACCAGCCTGCAAGGTGCGGCACTATGCTTTGCAACGCGCGCTTTTGCCAGTAAGGGGAGGCGGCCCCGAGGTCCTGCTATACTCGCGCCATGGATTGGCCGAGCTTGTCTTCCGTAGCGTTTGAGCACCCGACACGGCTGGCGCTTGCCCTTGTTTGCGGCGCCCTGGCGCTTGGTGCCGGGGCCCTGGCACGGCGCCAGCCGGGCGTTGTTCGAGCTTTGGCCGGGCCAATGCGTGTGGCTGCGCTGACGCTTGTGGGGCTGGCCTTGGCGTCACCCGTTGTGGAGGGGCGCCGCGAGGCCCGCTTTGAGCCGGCCGGCGTCTGGGTACTCAGTTTGACTGGCCCTGCGCCGGTTGTCCCGGGCCAGAAGGTGTTCTCTGAAGAGCCGCAGGCCTTTGCCGCCCGCGTTCGCAACGCGATGGCGCTCGGCAACCCGCCGGCCATGGTGGAAGTTCACTCGGACGAGGAGACTTCCGCGCGGCATGCCTGCGCGTTGATACGGGGACTGGATGTGCCCTGTCGCGCGGTGGTGGCACCGCGCGACGTGCAACGAGGCGACGTTCTATTGGGGCCATGGCTGGCGCCTGCCAGCCTTGCGCCGGGGGAGGCCTTCGATGGTTCTTTGGCACTGGTCGGAAGCACCACGGTACGTCTGCGCTTTGCCGTCAACGGGCGCGAACTCGAAGTGCGTGAGGTTCAGGCGCCCGCGCAGGTGGCCTTTCCGCGCCCCGAGCTGTCGCCCGGCCGTCATGTGTTGACCGTCGAACTGATAGCCGGGGACGGAAGTGTGGCGCAGCGCCTGGGCCACGTCGTGCGCGTAGGTGCCCCGCCGCGCCTGTTGGCCCTGGGCTTGGACGAAGAAGCCTTTGCGAGGCTCGCGCGGCTGGCGCCAAACTTCACGCGCAGCCGCGTTGAGCCCCGCGCCCTGACCTCCACCATGCTGAGAGAGTGCGAAGTGGTCCTGATGCCCGTCGGTGCAGGAGTAAGCCTGACTTCAAGCCAGTCACGGGAGCTGGCCCGATTTGTGGCCAATGGCGGGGGGCTGTTCGTGACAGGCGACGGCGCGGCAAGCACCAATCGCGCCTCCCTGGCCGCGGGCTTCCGCGAGCTGCTTCCGGTTCGGCTTCTGGAGCAAAGGCGGGAGAAGCCGCCTGACCCGCCGATTGAAGAGGAAATCGGCAAAGCCGAGGTGGCAGCAGTCAGCGTCCTGTTTGTGATTGACCGCAGCGGCAGCATGGATACGGCGATCGGGACAGGCAGCACGCGCTGGCACATTGCGGTGGAGGCCGTGAAGCAGGCCTTGGCCAAACTCGACCCCTGGGATCGCGCCGGTGTGCTGAGCTTTACGCTCAAGCGTGAGTGGCGGCCGTTGCCCAAGGTGATAGCACCCTTTGATCGTGAGCTGATCGCCCGAGACCTGCTGTCTCTCAAGGGTGACCGAAACTTCGAGGCGGGATTCAACACGGACATTTACGGGGCCGTCAGTGAAGCCCTGGACGTTGCCGAGCAGGAGAAGAGCGCCGTCAAAGTGGTCGTAGTACTAACAGACGGCGCCGACAAGGACGATCCCGGCGGAAAAGTGCGTAACCACCGCGAGCTGGCCATGCGCGCCATGGCCAAGGGCATCAACATTGTGGCCCTCGGCATTGGCGATGGGTTCATTGGCGAAGCTCCTGAGGTTCGCGCGGCGCGCCGCGTCATCCAGAATCTCGCTACCAAGCCGGAGTTCGCCAAGATCGCCAACGATGCCGAATCGGCGAGATCGGCACCCGTGATCTTCGTGAACGCTGTGGAATTCGCCTACAAGGCGTACGACGATGAAATGCAGCGTCGCGAACGCGAGCGTCAGAAGCGACCCGTTGAAACGCCAAAGGACCCGCGGCTGGAAGTGCTTGAGGGCCGATTTGCCCTGACGATGACGCCCGTGGGCTCGCAGTTGTTGGGCTTGCGCGAGTTGCCCGAGCCACCCCCGCGCTTGCTCAAATACGCGCGGTGCCAGTTGCGCCAGGAGGCGGCACTTGCCTTAGGCTTTGCTCCGGGAGAAGGCGGAGAGGCTCAGCCGGTGGCCCTTGCCGTCAGCAGTTTCGGCCTTGGGCGCGCGGCCTTCTGGGCTTCGGGTCTTGACCCGTCAAGTTTAGGCGATGTTGCCGCCTGGCTTGAGTGGCCCAGGCTGGCGGCTCAGGCCCTGCGCTATCTCACGCCGCGCGAGGACCCGCAGCCGAGGCTTGTCGGGCGGGCGACTACGGGGGGAATCAGCCTGCTTGATCCCATTGAGGGCGCGCGTTACTGGCTTCGCACCGCGCAAGGCGAGCAGGCTATGGAGCTGAAGGATGGCCGGCTGGTCGCGCACGAGGGCCAGCTGGAGGAAGGAGCGGCGGAAGTGATCGAGGCATTGGGTGTCGAACGCCGCGTGCTGGGCGATGTCTGGTTGTCGCGCGAGGCGCGCCTGGACTCGTTGCAGCGTGCGCAGGTTGAGCCCGAGCGCCGGACGCCCCTGCAGGCTCGGGCGCCCGAGGTCACGGTTCGCTACCAGCCGGCAGTGGCCCCGATGTTGTGGGCGCTGGCTGTCATGTTGGCGCTCATGCCGCTGGAGCGGCTGATTCGCCGCCGCAGCTAGCGCGGTGGCGGAGGGCCTCAGGAATCCTATTCTGTCGCCACACCCTTGAGCGTTCACCTTGAACCAGAATTCACCCATCGTAGTCACTTCCGGCGACCCTGCCGGCATCGGACCTGAAGTCACGCACAAGGCGCTCTGCCGCCTCATTCGCCGCCGCGCGATTCTGGATCGGCGACCGATTTTTGTGATTGGCGACGCCTTGCTCTATGCGCGGCACCTCACGCGGCCCACGGAGATGCATAAGTATCACATCCTGCCCTGTGAGGACTCCGTTCAATCGCTGGACTATTTTCTGGAGGAGTTCCAGCCGCGCAGAGGTCAGTGCTGGCGGCCCATTTTTCTCGACTGCGGGCAACCGGACGACAACAAGCTCAAGCTGGGCAAGGTGCAGAAGCTTGCGGGCGAGCGCGCCGTGCTTTACCTGGATGTTGCGGTGGAAATCCTGCTCAATCGATGGTCGTTCACACTGTGTACGGCACCCATCTGCAAGGAGTCGGCCCAAAAGGCGGGCTTCGACTTTTCCGGCCAGACGGAATTCCTCGGCGAAGCGACAGGGGTTGATTTCCCCGTCATGATGCTGGTGGGGGGCGGGCTGCGAGTTTCACTCGTAACGATTCACGAGCCTCTGGCCCGCGTGCCCAAGCTGGTAACGCGGGAGGCTGTCGAGCGTACAGTGTTGATCACGGCCCGGGCGCTGACGGAAAACTTCGGAATCTCCCGGCCGCGCCTTGCTGTCTGCGGGCTTAACCCCCATGCCGGTGAAGGTGGCAGCTTTGGCCGCGAGGAAGAGCGAGTAATTCGGCCCGCACTGGAGGCCATCAGGTCCAAGGGTTTGCAGTTGGCCGGTCCCCTCGCAGCGGACAGTGCCTTTGCCCAGGCCCGTAAGGGCTGCTTTGACGCTGTGGTTGCCATGTACCACGATCAGGGGCTTGTTGCGGTCAAGACCTTGGCATTCGAGAGCGGCGTCAACCTGACTCTGGGCCTGCCCGTCGTGCGCACCGCGCCGGATCATGGCACAGCCTTTGATATTGCCGGGCGCCAGACGGCCGACGAGGGTGCCATGCTCCAGGCGCTCCTGCTGGCCGATGAACTTTCGATCAAGCGCTCAATGCCCGGCAAGCGCAAGCGCGCGGCTATCTGACCTCGTGCCGCCTGTTTCCCTACTGGCAGGGAGGCAGGGAGGTTCTATTCTTGCCTGCGAATCGGACTTGTTTAGTCCAGTTGTCCGGGTGGGACGTAACACAAGCGAGCACTTCATGCCAACTCAACTCCAGTCCGCCAAAGCGGGCAAGATCACCGAAGAAATGGCCCATGTGGCCCGCGAGGAAGAGCTGACCCCGGAAGAAGTACGTGAGCTCGTAGCCTCGGGCCAGCTCGTCATTCCCAAGAACGTCAACCATCATTTTGCGCCGCGCGCCATTGGCGCAAGGACGCGCACGAAGGTCAACGCCAACCTCGGTATCAGCAGTGATCACGGCAAGCTCGAGGAAGAACTGGAGAAGCTGAGGGTCGCTGTTGAGTACGGCAGCGACAGCGTCATGGACCTCTCCAGCGGCTACCAGGACCTTGACCACATCCGCGAAAGCGTGATCAAGAACTCCAGCGTCATGGTCGGTACCGTGCCCATTTACGGCGCCATGAGCGACAACATTCTCAAGGGCGGCAGCTTTGCTGATTTTTCCGCGCGCCGCTTGCTCAACGAGATCGAAAAGCAGGGTGAGCAGGGCGTCGATTACATCACCGTCCACTGCGGCATCACGCGGCAGACCCTGAAGTATGTCGACGGCCGCCAGCGCATCGTCGGCATCGTGTCCAAGGGCGGCAGCGTGCACGCGGCCTGGATGCGCGCGACGGGCAAAGAGAATCCGCTCTATGAGTTCTTTGACGAGCTTTGCGAGATAGCCGCGCGCTACGACATGACTTTCTCCCTGGGCGACTCGCTGCGTCCCGGTGGCACAGGCGACGCAACTGATGCGGCACAGATTCAGGAGTTGCTCATTCTGGGCGAGCTGACCAAGCGGGCTTGGGACAAAGGCGTTCAAGTGATGATTGAGGGGCCGGGCCACGTGCCCATCAACCAGATCGCGGCCAACGTGCTCCTGCAGAAGAAGCTCTGCCACGGCGCGCCGTTTTACGTGCTGGGCCCGCTGACGATCGACACGGGTGCGGGCTACGACCACATCACTGGGGCCATTGGCGGGGCCGTGGCCAGTGCTGCCGGCGCTGACATGCTTTGCTACGTGACGCCTGCCGAGCACCTGCGGCTGCCCGACGCCGATGACGTACGCCAGGGCGTGATTGCTACCCGTATCGCCGCCCAATCCGGCGATCTGGGCAAGGGCATTCCGTATGCCAAGCGCATCAACGACAAAATGAGCGCGGCCAGAAAGAAGCTTGATTGGGAAACCATGTTCGCCTGCGCCATTGACCCCAAGGAAGCCCGAAGGTTCCGCCAGACGAGCGAAGATTACGACTCGGACGTGTGCACGATGTGCGGCGACCTCTGCGCCGTGCGCATGGATAACTTCACGGACTTGGGCAAAGGCCGCGCACCGGCGGACCTCAGGGCAATGCCGATGAGCAAGGACCGCGAAGACCTGAGAAGGAAGAAAGCCACCATCGCCGCCAAGAAAGCCCAGGAAGGCTACTTCGACGACAACGGGGTGTGGGTAGCCCCAGAAGCTAGCGGCGCCACGGCACCCTCCCGCGCACCAAGAGGCGAGAAAGTATTGCGCGACAAGAAGTAGCGGTTCGAACGACTTCCATGTCTACCCAGGAACGAGCGTTCATGAAGAGAGTTCGTGGGAGCGTTGTCCCTTCGTGTCGTCCATTTCTTAAGCGGACTGGTCCTGAAGTCCAACCGAGAACTTCTT
>ERZ761602.2761-NODE-2761-length-26498-cov-374.417388_pt1 | contig 26498 bp, 21 predicted proteins | sample MGYA00512165_ERZ761602 | MGnify/ENA primary metagenome ERZ761602 (study PRJEB28899, sample SAMN02445085) | bioreactor sludge metagenome | biome: EBPR sludge; isolation source: Thorneside wastewater treatment plant | place: Australia: Brisbane, Thorneside...
CCCGCGCACGGGAGAAGGGAGATTCGCGAGTCGCAGGCGCGACTTTCACATTAACTGCGTGCCGTCAGCGGTAGCCACTCGGCGAGCCGCTGCAGATCGATGTTCTGCTCGACGGCATCGGCGAGCCGCTCGATGTCGCTCTCCCGCCGCTGGCGCGCGTCGAATTCGTGTGCCGGTCGGTGGCCCGCCCAAGTCAGCAGCGCAGCCAGAGCTGCCGGCGAATCGAAGAGCCCGTGACAGTAGGTGCTGAGGATGTGACCATCCGCCGACAGCGCGCCATCGGGGTGGCCGCCGAGCATCGTCGCCGGTCGCTGCAGGGCTTCGCCGCTGGTGATTCCCATGTGGATGCGATAGCCGGTGAGCGGCGCCGAGCCCGGCAGCAGCAGGTTGCCGCCGACGTTCTCAAGCGTCTTCTCGGTGGCCAGCGTCGTTTCGTAGTCCAGCCAGCCGAGTCCCGGCTGGCTGCCGGCCGGGCCCTCGAGCCCGAGCGGGTCGTGCAACTGACGGCCGAGGATCTGCAGGCCGCCACAGATGCCGATCAGCTTGCCGCCGTAGCGCAGGTGACGGCGAATCGCCTCTTCCCAGCCCTGGGTACGCAGCCAGGCGAGGTCGGATTGCACCGCCTTCGAGCCGGGCAGGACGATCAGGTCGCAGGGTGGCGGCCGCTCGTTGGGCCCGACGAAGTGGAAATCGACTTCCGGGTGAAAGCGCAGCGGGTCGAGATCGTTGTGATTCGAGATTCTCGGGTAGGCCGGAGCGATGACGCGCAGCGCGGGCGCAACCTTGCGTTCGGCCTGCCGCGGTACGGCATCCTCGGCGTCGAGATAGAGGCCGTGCAGATAGGGGAGAACGCCGAGCACCGGCTTGCCGGTGCGCCGTTCGAGCCAGCGCAGGCCGCTTTCGAGGAGGCCGATATCACCGCGAAAGCGGTTGATGACGAAGCCCTTGACGCGCGCCTGCTCGGACTCCGAGAGCAGGTCGAGGGTGCCGCAGAGGTGGGCAAAGACGCCGCCGCGGTCGATGTCGGCGATCAGGATCACCGGACAGTCGACCGCCTCGGCGAAGCCCATGTTGGCGATGTCGCGATCGCGCAGGTTGATTTCCGCCGGGCTGCCGGCTCCCTCGACCAGCAGGCACTCGTACTGCCCGCAGAGGCGTTGCCAGGAGGCGAGAACGGCCTGCATCGCCAGCGGCTTGTAGGCGTGGTAGTCGCGCGCATCAAGGTCGCGCAGCGCCTTGCCGTGAATGATCACCTGCGCCCGCCTGTCGGTCGCCGGCTTGAGCAGCACCGGGTTGAAGTCGGTGTGCGCCGGCACGCCGGCGGCGAGCGCCTGCAGCGCCTGCGCGCGGCCGATCTCGCCGCCATCGACGGTCACCGCCGAGTTGAGCGCCATGTTCTGTGGCTTGAAGGGTGCGACGCGGACGCCGCGGCGGTGCAGGATACGGCAGAGGGCCGTCACCAGGACGCTCTTGCCGGCGTCGGAAGTGCATCCCTGCACCATCAGGCAGGGGGTTCGCTGCTCGTTCATGCTGGAAGCTCGGGTTGGACGTCGCGATTGTCGCACGTCCGCGATGCGAACTTGTGTTGACGGATGTCGCCGCCATCGGCATTCTTGCTCGGTGGCCGCTGACGGCTGCTGGCGCTCGCGGCGGCAGGCTGCCAAGGCGCGGCATCTGTCATCGGTCCGTGAAGCCGGGTCAACACCAACGACAACCAAGGAGGAAGGCGATGGATTTCGATTACGAGGAATGTTCAGGCAAGTGCCACCGCAGTGGCGCGCTCTACCAGATCAAGGTTTCCGAGCTGCATCCGACGCAGTGCGCCGTCGGCCTCGACGAGGTTTATGCGCGGGTGGAGTCGATGCGCAGGAAGAGCCGCGATGATCTGACCGCCTACCTGCTCACGCGGCCGGTACCGGTCGTCATCGGCCGCGACAACAAGTTCTGTCTCACCGATCATCACCATCTGGCGCGTGCCGTTTGGGAAACGGCGAAGGGCAACAACGATGCCGGCATCACGACGGACAACGCGCGGGTGGTCGTCGAGGTTCTCTACAACTGGAGTGTGCTCAAGGAGTACAACTTCTGGAAATCCATGCACGACGCCGCCTGGGTCTACCTCTTCGATCATACCGGTGGCGGGCCACTGCAACCAGCGCAGCTGCCGACGCACATCAAGGATCTGGCCAACGATCCTTATCGCGGGCTGGCCTGGTACGTGCGATCGCATTTCGGCTATTCCAAGAGACCGACCGACTTCGCCGAGTTCCGCTGGGCGCAGTACTTCCGCATGCGCATGATTCTTGACAATGACATTCTGCGCAACGAGACCCGGAGTACCGACGTGCTGCTCTCCAGGATGAAGGAGGAAGACCGCAACCGGATCGTCGAGGAGGCCATCGCCTACGCGAGGTCGCCCGAGGCTGCCGGTTTGCCCGGCTATTCCGGTTTCGTCAGCCACGCCTGAGGTGCCGGCAGCGGGGGCGCGGCGAGACTGCCGGCGCTGCCAGTCAGCAGCGGTTCGGCTGCCGTGATCAACTGTCCAACGAGGGAGCGCGAGAATGGAAAACACGCTGGCCGACCGCCGCTACACCGTTGACCGGCCACAACTGATCAGGCGCCTGCGCGCCGTGCTGCCGGCGAGCGCCCTGCTGGCGGAGGAGGAGGAGATGCGGCCGTACGACTGCGATGGCCTCACCGCCTTCCGCCAGTTGCCGTTGCTGGTCGCATTGCCGGAGAGCGAGGCGCAGGCGCAGGCGATCCTGCGCATTTGCCATGAGTTGCAGGCGCCGGTCGTGCCGCGTGGCGCCGCCACCGGCCTCTCGGGGGGCGCGACACCGCATCCGGACGGGGTGTTGGTCTCGCTGGCGAAGCTGAAGAAGATCATCGCCGTCGACCCGCTGTCGCGCACCGCCATCGTCCAGCCCGGCGTGCGCAACCTGGCGGTCTCCGAGGCTGCGGCGCCCTATGGCCTCTATTACGCGCCCGACCCGTCGTCGCAGATCGCGTGCACGATCGGTGGCAATGTCGCCGAGAACGCCGGCGGCGTGCATTGCCTGAAGTACGGACTGACCGTCCACAACGTGTTGCGGGTGCGCGGACTGACGATTGCCGGCGACATCGTCGAATTTGGCAACGCGGCTCTAGATGCCCCCGGCTACGATCTGCTGGCGCTGCTCAACGGATCGGAAGGACTGCTGGCGATGATCACCGAGGTCACCGTCAAGCTGACGCCGAAGCCGGAACTCGCGCGGGTGGTCATCGCCTCGTTTGACGACGTCCGCAAGGCTGGCGACGCCGTTGCCAGCATCATTGCTGCCGGCATCATCCCGGCCGGGCTCGAGATGATGGACAGGAAGGCGACGCAAGCCGTCGAACCCTACGTCAACGCCGGCTATGACCTGCAGGCCGAAGCGATCCTGCTGTGCGAATCCGACGGCACGCCGGAGGAGGTGGCCGAGGAAATCGGTCGCATGCAGGCGGTGATCGAGAATAGCGGCGCCACCGGCATCCGCGTGTCGCAGAACGAAAGCGAACGGCTGCGCTTCTGGGCCGGGCGCAAGGCGGCCTTTCCGGCGGTCGGTCGCCTGACTCCGGACTATCTGTGCATGGATGGCACGATACCGCGGCGGCGACTGGCGGAGATGCTCGAAGCGATCGACGCGCTGTCCGCGAAGTACGCGCTGCGCTGCGCCAATGTCTTCCACGCCGGCGATGGCAATCTGCACCCGTTGATCATGTACGACGCCAACCAGCCCGGGGAGCTCGATCGGGCGGCCGCTTTCGGGGCCGAGATCCTCGAACTCTCGGTCCGTTTCGGTGGCACCATCACCGGCGAGCATGGCGTCGGTGTCGAAAAGATCATGCTCATGGCCGAGCAGTTCAGTCTGGCGGAGATCGACACCTTTCACCGTCTCAAGGCGGCCTTTGACGAGCGTGGCCTGCTCAATCCGGGCAAGGGTGTGCCAACCCTCGCACGCTGTCGTGAATACACGCAGGCGCGCGTCGGCACCGCAGCTGCGTCGGCGAGGTCGTGATGGACGCGCTGATCGACAGCTGGCTTGGCCGAATCGGCGAGGCTGGTGCGCGCGGTGGCAAGCTTGCGATACGCGGCGGCGGCAGCAAGGCGTTCTACGGCGGTGTCGAGACCGGCGAGCCCTTCGCCGTTGGCGAGTACCGGGGGATCGTCGCTTACGAGCCAACCGAACTCGTCGTCACTGCGCGTGCCGGTACCCGTCTCGCCGATCTGGCGGCGACGCTGGCCGCGAAAGGACAGTGGCTGCCGTGCGAGCCGCCGCATTTCGGCTCGCAGGCGACGGTCGGCGGCATGCTGGCGTGTGGTCTGTCGGGACCACGGCGGCAGGCAATGGGCGCCGTGCGCGACTTCGTCCTCGGTGTCCGCCTGCTCGACGGGCGGGGCCAGATTCTCACCTTCGGCGGTCAGGTGATGAAGAATGTCGCCGGCTACGACGTGCCGCGCCTGCTTGCCGGCAGTCTCGGCACCCTCGGGGTGATCCTCGAGGTGTCGCTGAAGGTCCTGCCGCAGCCGGTCGCCGAATGCAGCCTGCGCTTCGCCATCGACGAGGCGGCGGCACTGCAGCGGCTCAATCAGTGGGGGGGGCGACCGTTGCCGATTTCGGCTTCCGCCTGGCATGAGGGCGTCCTCACGCTGCGTCTTTCGGGAGCAGCGGCGGCCGTCGCGGCAGCGCAGCGGACGCTGGGCGGCGAACTGCTGGCCGCTGCCGATGCCGCTGCCTTCTGGCAGGCCCTGCGCGAGCACGAGCACGCCTTCTTTGCCGGCGAAGGTCCGCTCTGGCGCCTCGGTCTGCCGTCGGTGGCGCCACCGCCGGGGCTGGGGCCGACCCTGATCGAGTGGGGCGGCGCGCAACGCTGGCTGCGCGGCGCTGACGCGGCAGCCGTCCGGGCGGCTGCCGCCAAGGCCGGTGGGCATGCCACCCTGTTCCGCGGCGACGCGGCGCTGAAGGCCGCGGTGGGCGTCTTCCAACCGCTGTCCGAGCCGCTGGCGAGGATTCATCGCAACCTGAAGCAGGCCTTCGATCCGCTGCGGATTTTCAATCCCGGCCGGATGTATCCGGACCTCTGAGAGATCGCCGACCATGCAGACCAATCTAGCCGATTTCATCAGGGACACGCCGGCCGGCCGTGAGGCCGACGCCATTCTGCGCAGCTGCGTTCATTGCGGCTTCTGCACCGCCACCTGCCCGACCTTCCAGTTGCTGGGCGACGAGCTCGACGGGCCGCGCGGCCGCATCTACCTGATCAAGCAGATGCTCGAAGGAGAATCGGTCAGCAAGACGACGCAACTGCACCTCGACCGCTGTCTGAGCTGCCGTTCCTGCGAGACGACCTGTCCGTCGGGCGTGAAGTATCACCGACTGCTCGAGATCGGGCGCGAAGTCGTCGAGCAAAGGGTGCCGCGTTCGCTGGCGGCGCGGGCGACGCGCTTCCTGCTCTGCGAGGCGCTGCCGCGCAACTGGATCTTCCGGCCGGCAGTGCGTGTCGGCCAGCTGATACGGCCGCTGTTGCCGCGCGTGCTGGCCGACAAGGTGCCGACCGCCGCTCCTGGTGGCGCCAGGCCGTGGCCGCGACCGGCCGGGCATCGGCGCCGGATGGTCGCGCTCGCCGGCTGCGTGCAGCCAACGCTGACTCCCAACACCAATGCCGCGACGGCACGTGTCCTTGACCGTCTCGGCGTCGAGCTCGTCGAGGTTCCGGGGGCTGCCTGCTGCGGCGCTCTGCGCTATCACCTGCATGCGCAGGAGAAGGCGCTCGACGACATGCGGCAGGTCATCGACGCCTGGTGGCCGGAAGTCGAGAGCGGCCGCGTCGAGGCTTTCGTGATGACCGCTTCGGGTTGCGGCGAGCACGTGCGGGCCTACGGCGAACTGCTGCGGCATGACCCGGCCTATGCGGCGAAGGCGGAACGTATCGCGCAACTGACGCGCGACGCGTCCGAGATCCTCGCCGGCGAGCGCGACCGTCTTGTCGAACTGCTGCACGCGGCCGCTGGCGGCGGTGGTCAGCGGGTCGCCTTCCATTCGCCGTGCACGCTGCAGCACGCGCAGAAGATCCGCGGCGTCGTCGAGAGCCTGCTCGTCGCCGCCGGCTACGAGTTGTCGCCGGTTGCCGACCCGCACCTGTGCTGCGGTTCGGCGGGCACCTATTCGATCAGCCAGCCGGTGCTGGCGACGCAATTGCGCAACAACAAGCTGGCGGCGATGAACGCCGGCGGGCCGGCATTTCTCGTCACCGCCAATATCGGTTGTCAGACGCACCTGCAGAGCGGTAGCGCGACCCCGGTACGCCACTGGATCGAGCTCATCGACGAACGCCTGAACATGGCTTCCTGAGTGGCAGCACGGCGGCGACGAAGGGCAGGCAGACGATGACGAGCGACAGCCAGGCGGGCGATTGTCCTGAGGGCTGCCGCGACTTCCGCTGGCGCGTTCCCGAGCATTTCAACATCGCCGCCGATGTCTGCGGTCGCTGGGCCGGCGACCGCGGTCGTTTCGCGCTGTACTACGAGGACGCGAGCGGCTTCACTTCGGCGCACAGCTTCTGGGACATCCAGCGCGAAGCCAATCGCCTCGCCAACGTCCTGGCGGCGCTGGCGACGGTAGCGGGCGACCGCGTCGCCGTCATTCTGCCGCAACGCCCCGAAAGCGCCATCGCGCATGTCGCGATCAACCAGATGGGTGCCATCACGGTGCCGCTCGCACCGCAACTCGGGCCGGATGCGCTTGAACACCGGCTGGGTGATTCGGCAGCCCATCTGGCCATTGTCGACGAGACGGCGCTGCCACGACTGGCGCAGGTCCGCCACCGGCTGCCGGCCTTGCGGCATGTGGTCGGTGTCGGCGCCGCCGTCGGCAAGGCAGTCAAGCCCTGGGCCGAGGTGGTCGAGCACGCTTCGCCACGCTACACACCGGCACGCACGGCAGCTGGCGATGCGGCGCTGCTTCTCTACTCAGGAGCCGCTTCGGGCAGGGCGCAGGGGGTGCTGATGGCGCAGCGGACGCTGCTTGGCAATCTGGGCGCCTACGTCTGCGTGCACGACTCGTTCCCGCAGGCGGGCGATCTCTTCTGGTCCCCCCTTGACTGGGCGAGCAGCGGTGGCCTCTGGCAGGGCCTCCTGGCGACCTGGCATTTCGGTCGGCCGCTGCTGGCGTACAACGGGCCCATCGAAGCCGGCAAGGCGTTCGCCCTGCTGCAGCGCTACGCGGTGCGCAACTGCCTGCTCGAGCCGCTGGCGCTGCAGATGATGCAGCACACCGTGCCGGAGCCGCGGGCGACCTACGATCTCGACCTGCGCACACTGGTGAGCAGCGACGGGCCGCTGACCGAGCCGACCCGTAACTGGGCGCAGGAGCAGCTCGGTCTGCCGATCAGCCAGCTCTGGTGTCGCACCGGGATGACCGGCCTCCTCGGCCACTGCGCGTCGCGCTGGCCGACCAGTGCGGGTTCGCTCGGGCGACCGTATCCCGGTCATCGGGTCTCTGTCCTCGACCGCCAGGGCAGGGTTCTCGGGGCCGGGGAAGTCGGCGAGCTTGCGGCGCATCGGCAGTGTGACGGCGAAGACGATCCGGCGCTGCTGCTGGGCCACTGGCAGGGACCCGACGCGACCGCCGCGAGCCCTGTCGGTGATGGCTGGGTCCGTACCGGTGACTTGGCGGTCGTCGATGCGGCGGGCGACTTCTGGTACCGCGGGCGGGTCGGCGATGTCTGAATCCGGATCCGATTCACTCCCCCCATGGTCCGCCGAAAGCGCTAGAATTCGTCGCCAGGAGGGCAGAGCAGGACCACCGCGATCCTGCGGCGGAGGCTGTGCGCGCAGGGACAACGGTTGAGCCGGTGCTCCCGGAGGAACAGGGGAATGAGCGTGGAAGACGTTGGGCAGCCAGCCGGGCACGAGAGCGAAAGGCGGTACAGGCTGCGCCTGCGTTCGCTGTTCGACGCTGCGTTCGAGATGATCGAACCGTTCTTCGATCCCGACCAGGGCTGGGCTGGCCAGCCGCTCGAGCATCTCGCGTACCGCATCGTGCGTGAGAACTTTCCCGAGCTGAGCGCCGAGGAGGTTCATTTGCTCGTTGTCGCTGCCCATCGCGTATTCATCGAGCGCAATCCGGATCGCAGTGGCCATCTGCCACGGCCGGAGGAACTGCGGCGGGTGTCCCTCTGAAAGTCGATCGGGTCGGCAGACGGCGGCGCGTTCAGACTGCTGTGGGACGGGCGAGGGGGGCGCGGACCGTGCGGCAGTGGCCAGTAACAGCAAGAGACGAGGGACATGGGGATTTCAGTTGATGCCTGCGTCGCCCAGCATCAGGGCGATCGCCGCGAACAGCAGGACCGCGCCGTCATCGTGCCGCATCCCCGTGGCGGCGGGGTCGTCCTCGCCGTGGTGGCGGACGGCATGGGAGGCCATACCGGCGGGGTGATCGCCGCGAAGCAGGTGATCCACACCGCACGCAACAATCTCGAGGGGTTTTCGGCACGTACCGATTCGGCTCGGACGCTGCTCGAGTCGAGCTTCAATGAGGCGCACATGCTGATCAAGGCGTCGCGTTTCATCAACGAGAAGGACCCGCACAGCACGGCGGTCATGCTGCTCCTGCAACCGGGCAAGGTGAGCTGGGCGCACTGCGGTGACAGTCGCCTCTACCATTTTCGTGGCGACCGCATGGTCTTTCGCAGCACCGACCATTCCTATGTCGAGCAACTCGTCGTGCAGGGTCGGCTGACACCCGAGCAGGCGCTGGTTCATCCCAACCGCAACATCCTGCTGACTTCGCTTGGTGGCGTCGAGCTGCCAAAGATCGCTCTTGGCGAGACGACCAGCCTGCAGCCCGGCGACACCTTCCTGCTCTGCTCGGACGGCCTGTGGGCCTATTTCAGCGATCAGGAACTGGCGTGGGTGATCAGCGGTTGCTCTTCGGCGCGCGAAGCGTCGGAACTCCTGATCGGGCGCGCACGCGCACTCGGCAATGGCGACGGCGACAACATCTCGCTGGCGATCCTCAAGATCGTCGACGCGGCGGCATCGGAGCAGGCAGCGGGGACAGCGGCCCAACCAGGCTTACTTGCGTCCCAGGCCGCCCAGTAAGGCAGCAACCGGACGGCGGGTCTTGTGCGGATGTTCGCCGTGTGCCGGGAGCCTGCCGCCTTCGCCAGCCGCGGTGGTCGAAAGCGGATGCGGCACGGCGCTTTCGTACGGCTTGCTGAAGTCGAAACCGTCGGCGGCGACCTGCTGCGGGCGTTCACTGCCGTGCCTGTCACGCCCGTCGCGCCGCTCGCTGCTGCGGCCTGACGGCCGCCGTTCGTCGCGCAGCCCGCCTGGTGCGGCGGCCGCCGGTGGCGGCGCCACTGCCGGCCGCCGCGGATGCCCGCGTTTGCCGGTCGGCGGATAGCAATAGTCATATTCCGGCTCGAAGCCGGGGACGACCACCTGCTCCACCTGCAGCCGGATCAGTTTCTCGATGTCGGCAAGGTACTGCACCTCGCTGGCGGAGACCAGCGAGACAGCGGTTCCCGGCTTGCCGGCGCGGCCGGTACGGCCGATGCGATGGATGTAGTCCTCGGGCGTGTGCGGCAGTTCGTAGTTGATCACGTGCGGCAGTTCGTCGATATCGAGTCCGCGGGCGGCAACGTCGGTCGCGACGAGGACGAGAACCGATCCATCCTTGAACGCCTCGAGCGCCTTCAGCCGGTCCTGCTGGCTCTTGTCGCCATGGATCGAGTCGGCGGCGATGCCTGCTCGCTGCAGGTCGCGCGCCAGCCGGTTGGTTTCGATCTTGGTGCGCGTGAACACCAGCACCTGATTGAAGTCGACCGACTTCAGAAGCTTCACCAGCAGCGCCCGCTTCGCCACCGCAGCAACCGGGTGCACGCGGTGGGCGATGGTCTCCGAGACCGTGTTGCGCCTGGCGACCTCGATCAGCACCGGCGCCTTCAGCATGCGGTCGGCGAGCTTCTTGATCTCCTCGGAAAAGGTTGCCGAGAAGAGCAGGCTCTGCCTTTGTTTCGGCAGCAGGTTGATGATGCGCGTCACGTCGGGGATGAAGCCCATGTCGAGCATGCGGTCGGCCTCGTCGAGCACCAGCGCCTGGACGCTGCCAAAGTTGAGGCACTTCTGCTCGAAGAGGTCGAGCAGGCGGCCGGGCGTCGCCACCAGAACCTCAACGCCACAGCGGATCTCGGCAATCTGCGGCTTGATGTCGACGCCGCCATAGACGCAGGCGCTTCTGATCGGAACGTGCCGGCTGTACGTTCTGACCGATTCGTGTACCTGGATCGCCAGTTCGCGGGTCGGCGCCAGCATCAGCACCCGCACCGGGTGCCGAGCCGGCGACGGGCTCGCGTTGGCAAAGCCGAGGATGCGCTGCAGCAGGGGCAGCGTGAATGCCGCCGTCTTGCCGGTACCCGTCTGGGCGCCGCCCATCAGGTCGCTGCCGGCGAGGACGAGCGGAATGGCCTGTGCCTGAATCGGCGTCGGTTCGGCGTAGCCCTGGTCGGCAACGGCGCGCAGCAGGTCGGGCAGCAGACCAAGTTCATCAAAACGCATAAGCGGAGCCTCGAAATCGAGCCATAATCAGTCTCATATAAGACTGATTATACATCGCTTGCTCCCTGCGCCGGGCTTCGCCGCTTGCCGGCGGCGGCTCAGCCGCCGCTCAGCCGCCGCAGGGCGCGTTCGGCGGCGACGTCGAAGAGGCCGACGCGTGAAGCGATCTGTGCTTCGCCGGTGGCAATCTGCCTGCCGAGGAACGAGCGATGCGTCGCCACTGCGTAGCTCCAGTCCGGATTGGACAGCAGTACGGTTGCCCCCGCCGGATCCTGCCAGCAGCATAGACCACAGAGCGGTGTGGCATCCGGCAGGCGGAAACGCAGCCATTCGCCGACCCGCCAGTCGGCAGCGGCGGCTGCCTGCACCGTACGGTCGCTGGCCGCACCGCCAAGGTAGTGGACCTGCCGTCCCTCGCTCTCGAGCACCTGCGGCGCGTTGCCGGTATCGCCGATGAGGCGGTCGTCCGACCGGGCCGCTGGCAGTTCCCGCGGCGCCGCTGCCGCTGCCGGTGCGGCAGCCGGCTGATTGCGCAGGGCGGCCGTCTGCAGCTCGAACAGCCGGTCGAGGAAGGGCCGGCGCTCCGCCGCCGTGATGCCGATTTCGTCGAGGCCGTCGGCGATCCGCTTGAGCAGCGACGAGGCCATTCCGGCCAGCCGCTTGCGCTCGTCGGGGCCCTGCTTCGGCAGCACGCTCCAGATCAGATCGTCGGCGGTCCGGCCATGCTGCTGCCAGCGTTCGCCCTGCGGGCCGTCGCCCGCGCCGGCAGCGATCATCACGCGCACCCAGAACCTTTCGAGAAAGGAGGCGACCTCGGCCGAGCGGGTCCGCGCCAGGCTCGTCCGCAGCCAGGTGGTGGCCAGTTGCGTGGCGTAACGCCGGCCTTCGTGCGTGCGGACGATTTGAATGTACGGCTCGGCAGCCAGCCGGATCGTCCGTTCGCGCTCGCCGATCAGCGCTGCGAGATCGGCGAGCGGGACGCCGAGATCGACAGGCTGCTGTGCGAGCGCGGCCCGCGCCGTCGCCGCCAGCCGGCACAGCCGCTCGCACAGCGGGTGCCCGGAAGGCGCGCTGCGCGGCAGTCCGAGCGCCGCATGGCCGAGCCCGTTGAGCAGCAGGCGAGCGGGGTGCGCGTCGCTGGCGAGCAACTCGGGATCGACGAGCGCCACTTTGAGCACCGGAATCTGCAGGCTGCCGAGCGCCGCCCGGATGGCATCGGGCAGCTCATTCGACTCGAACATCGCCTCGAAGATCAGCGCCAGGGTGTCGATGGTGATCGCTTCCGGTCGCCCCGCCGGCAGGTCGAGGTCCCGCGATCGCAGCCCGGCCGCTCCGGCGGCGACTTTCGCCGTGCTCTCGACTGACGGTGTGCGTGCCTCGAGGGCGCTCAGGCGGGCAAGCAGATGGTTGAGCATCACCATCGCTGCTGCGTCGAGCGTCGGATTGCTGGCTGGCGAGCTGCCATCGACCGAAAAGCGGGAGGGCGCCATGATCGGTTCGCCGGCAGCCTGCTGGCGAACGAAGTCCTGCAGGGTCGAACTCGAGATCTGGCCGCTGCTGGCCGTCTGCCGCAGCGACGGCACAACGGCCATGCCGGCGTCGGCCCGTTGCTGCACCCGCGCTGCCGATGCGGCTTCGACGCCCTGGCTGGCGAGGAAGTCGTCGATTTCGCGGTAGATCAGGGGAAGCTGTTGCCGCAGCCGCTCTTCGATCCGGTCGAGCAGGGCCAGCGCCTCTTCGAGGCTGCGGGCAGCCTCGCGACAGAGCGCCCAGAGCCCGAGGCAGATCACTTCCGGACCCAGCGGCTCGTCGCCTTCGTTGCTCGCCGACCAGCCGAACAGCGTCAGGTAACGCGCCTGGCAGCGGGACAGCGCGCGCCCGCCGGCCTCGCGCAGGCGGCTGCCGACGCTGCGCATGCGGATGTCGAGTTCGAGGTCGTCGTGGCCCATCAGGGTGAGGCGCGAGGCCGTCAGCTCGCTCGCCTGTCCGAAGTCGTCGTCCGAGTGGGTCGACAGCAGCTCGTCGTGTGCTTCGCCGACCTCACGCTCGAAAGCCGCGACCGCCGCCGGCGAATGCGCCGCGCAGAGTCTGACGACATCACCCAGCCGGCGCTGAAAGATCTCCCGGCTCGAGCGGGCCAGTGCGAGCGGCCGTTCTCCGAGGCGATTGGTTGGCGGTTGGTCTAGAGGCATTCGTCAAGGCTTCGGGTTGGTCCCGAACGTCGCGGGGGGGCTCGGTTGGTGTATCGTAATGCGGCTCGTCTGCCGGCTGCAGCCCGGGACGCCGCGGTCGCAGGATCGTCGCCCGGATTATAGACGACGATATCCGTCGTCACGTACGCGCTTGCCGTGAAAGCCGGGTCCGCGATTCACGAATCTCCCTCTCCCGTGAGCGGGAGAGGGGTCGGGGATGAGGGGAAACGGTCATGACCGTTTCGCCGATGCCGTCGAGCTTTTCGCCTCGCGCCTGTGCGCGCCGAGGATCCTTGGTGGCCGTCGCCGTGCGACAGGTGGGAGAAGACATGAAACGGAAATTCCTTGGCAACAGCGACCTGCAGGTGTCGGAGCTCTGCCTTGGCACGATGACCTTCGGGCAACAGAACAGCGAAGCGGAAGGGCATGCGCAGCTCGACCGGGCGCTGGCCGCCGGAGTCAATTTCATCGACACCGCCGAGATGTACCCGGTGCCACCGCGGGCGGCCAGCTGCGGCCGCACCGAGGAGATCATCGGCAGCTGGCTGCGGCGGCAGGCGCGCGACCGCCTGATCATCGCCAGCAAGGCTGCCGGACCGTCGCGTGGCCTGCACTGGATACGCGGCGGCGAGCTGGGTTTCGATTACGGCAGTCTGCGCAGCGCCGTTGAAGGCTCGCTGCGACGGCTGCACAGCGACTACATCGACCTCTACCAGTTGCACTGGCCGGCACGCAACCAGCCGATGTTCGGCCAGTGGCAGTTCGATCCGGCGAGGGAGTGTGCGGCGACGCCGATTCTGGAAACGATCCAGGCGCTGGCGGAGCTGATTCGTGCCGGCAAGATCCGGCATTACGGCCTGTCGAACGAGCATCCATGGGGGGTCATGGAATTCGTCCGCCTGGCGCGCGAGAACGGTCTGCCGCGCCCGGTTTCGCTGCAGAATGCCTACAGTCTGCTCAACCGCGTGTACGAGAGCGGACTCGCCGAGGTCTGCTACCGCGAGGAGATCAGCCTGCTGCCATACTCGCCGCTCGCCTTCGGTACCCTGACCGGCAAGTACCTGAGCGACCCGAAGGCCGCCGGCCGGATCAACGAATTCGCCGGCTTCGGCCAGCGCTACGCCAAGGCCGGCGTCAAACCGGCGGTCGGCGCCTACGCGGAGCTGGCAACCAGGCACGGCCTGACGCCGACGCAACTGGCCCTGGCCTTCGTTTACTCACGCGGCTTCGTCGGCAGCACGATCATCGGTGCCACCAGCATCGCGCAACTCGACGAGAACCTCGCTGCGCTCGCAGTGCAACTCTCGCCAGCGATCCTGTCCGGGATCGACGAGATTCACCTGCGCCACTGCAACCCGGCTCCGTGAGCGGTGATCCGCGGGAAGCCCCGCGAGGTGGCGGAGTCTGCCGGAGCGGGGGGCGGGCGCGTCGATCGCCAGGGCCGTTGGCGGGTATGCTGATCGCCTGTCAGGCGACGCGCCGTGGCTTCTATTCCTTGCTCGCTGCCTTCGGGCCCGACCGGCCGTCGCCTTCCACGGGTTCGGCGGCGGCCTTCTTCTTCCTGCTGCCGGGTGGTTGCGGTGGGGGCAGCTGCGGCTCGACGGTCTCGAGCTTGTTCTCGCGCATGTAGATGTCCATGTCGCGCCACCCCTCGTAGATCGAGGACTTCGGCAACCACGAGTAGATCGAATAGCAGTCCTCGATCGCCCGCCCGGACTGTCGACAGGCGCCGCCGACCGCCTTGCCCTCGGCGTCGAGACGCGCGAGCTTCGCTCCGGCGGGTTCGATGCCGACAGCCTGCTGCGCCGAGTCGCAGGCGCTCAGGCCAGGCAGCAGCCAGCAGGCGATCAGGAGGGTGCGAATTTGCCGGCGTGCACGATCGAACACGGTGCTTCCCGAGAAGCTGAAGATCATTTTCGCATTGTAACCAGAAACGACCGATCGCCGCCCCGCATTCGCTGCCGGCGGCGGGGTACGTTGCGGCGGCGGGCGGCCTCGTTTGCCAGCGTAGCGCCACCTGCAGCTATAATCACACTCTTTTTTCGCTACCAAAGGACCGCCATGCTCTTGCGCAAATTCCTCCCGACGACGCTCGCGCTTGCCCTCGCCGTTTCCATGTCCAGCCTGGCGGCTGCGCCGGCCGAGATCCTCTTGTCGCATCAGCTCGACGAGGAGCGCGCCGAGCGTGTCGAGAAGGTGGTCGAACGTTTCAACGGCAGCCAGAAGGAGTACGAGGTCAAGCTGGTGCGCCGCGTACAGGGCGAGCCGGCGAAAGATCTCAACCTCGTCACGCGCGAGGAGCAGGGACATTTTGTCGCTGCCAAGGCTACCTTCAAACCGATCCAGCAGATCATGACAGAGGCCGGCGTGCCCTTCGACGGCAGCAAGATCGCGCCCGAACTGCGCGTCGGGCTGGCCGATGCAAAGGGCAACCTGGTCGCACTGCCGATCGGTCTGTCCACGCCGATCCTGTTCATCAACAAGAGCGCATTCCGCAAGGCCGGTCTCGACCCGGAGAAGCCGCCGCGGACCTGGGCCGAAACGCAGCAGGCGGCGGACAAGCTCTTTGACTCCGGCAGCACGTGCCCGTACACCACTTCCTGGCCGGCGTGGGTGCATATCGACAACCTCAGCGCCTGGAATGGCGTCGAGGTGGCCGATGCCAAGGGCAGGCTGGTCTTCAACGGCTTGCCGCAGGTCAAGCACACGGCGCTGCTGACGACCTGGGCGAAGGCGCGCTTCTTCATCTACTTCGGCCGCCGCGACGAGGCGGACAGGCGCTTCGCCGAAGGCGAGTGCGGCATGCTGACGAGTTCGTCGTCGCTCTTCGGCGCGCTGCATGAAAGCCGCAGGGCCGACACCGGCGTCTCGCCGCTGCCCTATCACGACGACGTGCAGGGAGCACCGCAGCAGACGCTGGCCGGTGGCTCCTCGCTGTGGGCGGCAGCCGGCAGAAAGCCGGCCGAGTACAAGGGAATCGCGCAGTTCGTCCGCTTCCTGATGGAGCCTGATCTGCAGGTCCAGCTCACCGCCGCCTCGGGTTTCCTGCCGATGACCGCCGCCGCGCGTGCCGCCGCCGGCAGCAAGCTGCTGCAGGCCGATGTCGCCGGACTCAACATCGCCTATCGCCAGTTGCAGGGCCCGGCGGCGCTGCGCACGATCCGTGTCTCGGAGATCGAGAAGGTGCGCATCATCGTCGAAGAGGAACTCGAGGCTGCCTGGTCCGGCAAGACGCCGGCCAAGGAGGCGCTCGACATCGCCGTGCAGCGGGGCAACCTGGTCATGCACGCCGCGCCGGCGGCGGCGAAAGCGCCAGCCAGCAAGAAGAAGTGAGTGCGGCGCGGCTCGGCTGGCGCCTGCCGCGCGTTTTCGCACACCGCTGCGGCGGTGCGCTGGCACCGGAGAACAGCCTCGCCGGCCTGCGCATCGCCGCCCGCCTGGGCCTCGCGGCGGTCGAGTTCGACGTCATGCTGTCAGCCGACGGTTCGCCGTGGCTGCTGCATGACGAAACGCTGGAACGGACGACCGACGGCAGCGGCCGCGTCTGCGCCGCAAGCGATGCGCGGCTGCGCGGCCTCGACGCCGGCGTCCGTCGGCACCCCGCTTTCGCCGGCGAGGGCGTGCCGACCCTGGCGGCGGCAGCGGCCGCCTGCCGTCAGCTCGGCCTGCACGCCAACGTCGAGATCAAGCCGGCTGTCGGCTGTGAAGAGCTGACCGGCACGGTCGTCGCGCGGCAGGTGCAGGCGTTGTGGGTCGGGCGTGCGCAGCCGCTGGTCTCGTCGTTTTCCGAAGTGGCGCTGGCCGCAGCGCGGGTAGCGGCGCCGGGCCTGCCTCTTGCCTGCCTCTACGAACGCGTCCCCGCCGACTGGCGGGCGCGCATGAACCAGTTCGGCGCGCTGACGCTGCACTGCGATGCCGCTCTGGTCGACGATGGCATGCTCGCCGAAGCGCGCGCCTGCGGCGTCCCCGTCCTCTGCTACACGGTCAATGATCCACTGCTGGCGTCGGCGCTGTTCGCGCGTGGCGTCGCCGCCGTGTTCACCGACCGCATCGACCTCATCCCCGACGGCGACGCGGCTGCCGGTCGTGTGACGGATCACTCCAGCGGCGGCAACACCCGGTAGTCCCAGCCGCCGCCCATCGCCCGTGCGAGGTCGATGAGCGCCGAGCGGACATCGCGCGCGGCGAGAATCTGCAGCGTCTGCGCCTGCAGCAACTGCCGTTGCGCGTCGAGCACCTCGATGTAACCCGAGTAGCCCGAGCGGTAGCGCAGTTCGGCGAGTTCGAGCGAGGTCTGCAGTTTCCGCGCGCGCTCGCCCTGTGCGGCGAGTGCGTCGCGCGTCGTGCGGTTGGCGATCAGCGCATCGCGCGTCTCGCGGAAGGCCGTCTGCACCGTCTGCACATAGGCGACCACGAGCGCCTCGCGGCGCGCGCCTTCCGCCTGCACGCTGGCGTCGATCGCCTGCAGTCCGAGCAGCGGCTGCAGCAACGAAGCGCCGATTCCCCAAGCGAGCGCCGGGCCGGAGAAGAGGTTCGCGAGGGCGGCCGATTCCGAGCCGTACGACGCGGTAAGCGCCAGCGACGGGAAGTACTGCGCGCGCGCCGCATCGACGCGCAGGCTCGCGGCCGCCAGCCGGGCTGCCGCCTCGCGGATGTCCGGCCGCCGTTCGAGCAGATCGGCTGGCAGGCCGGCGGCGACTTCGGGCACGCCGAGCAGACGCGCCTGCCCGAGATCACGGGCGATCTGCGCCTCGAAGACGGCGCGCGGCGAGCGGCCGACGATCGCTGCCAGCGCCGATTCATGACTTCCGACAGCGCGTTCGGCCGCCGCGAGGTTTGCGGCGACGGCGGCGCGCTCGGCCTGCGCCCGCTGCAGATCGTAATCGCCGATGATGCCGGCCTCGTAGAGGTCGGTCTGCAGTGCCACCGTCTCGTCGCGCGATGCCAGCGTCGCGCGCAGCAGCGTCAGCTCGGCGTCGGCGGCGAGCAGCCCGAAGTAGGCACGCGCCGTCTCGGCGGCGACTGCCGTGCGCACCGTCTCGCGGGCATAGGCGGTGGCCAGCAGCTCGTTGCGTGCCGCTTGCGCGCCATCGCGGTAGCGTCCCCAGAGGTCGATCTCGTAGGCCGCGCGCAGGCCGGCGACATAGTCGGTGTTGATCGGATTGAAGCCGCCCGGCAGCGGTTGCGAGCCGACCAGCGTCTGCCGGCTGCGCGTGACATCGACGCCGAGGTTGACGCTCGGGTAGAGGTACGAGCGCGCCAGCAGGAGGTTGGCGCGCGCCAGGTCGACGCGGGCGATCGCTGCCTGCAGATCGAGATTGTTCGCCAGCGCCTCGTCGACCAGCGCATCCAGCGCCGCGTCGGCGAAGCTCGTCCACCAGCGGTCGAGATCGGCGGCGGCAGCGTCGGTCGCCGGCAGTTCGAGCGGCGGCGGGGCGGTACTCGTCGTCTGACAGGCGCCGAGCAGCAGGCAGATCGTTGCCAGCAACGCCGCCGAAGTGCGCAGAGGCCTCCGCGACGGGCGCTCAGCCATCGCCGTTGCGGCGCTCGGCCGCCGTATTGTCCGGCGGTGGCTGCAGGTGCCGTAATTCGGCCAGCAGTTCGTCGTGCGAGCGTGTCTCGCGCAGGCGCCGGTCGTAGAGAATCCTGAAGAACAGCGGCACGTGGAAGACCGCGAGCAGCGTCGCGGCAATCATCCCGCCCATGACGCCGGTACCCACCGAATGCCGTGCACCGGCGCCGGCGCCGGTCGAGATGGCGAGTGGCAGGACGCCGAGGATGAAGGCCAGCGAGGTCATCAGGATCGGCCGCAGGCGCAGCCGCGCAGCCTCGATCGCCGACGCCGACGCCGACAGTCCCTCGGCGTGCTTGAGGACGGCGTACTCGACGATCAGGATCGCGTTCTTGGCGGCGAGGCCGAGCAGCGTCACCAGGCCGATCTGGAAGTAGACGTCGTTGGTCAGCGGCGCCGCGCCGAAGTGCGGGCCGATCAGGTTCTTCGCCCAGATCGCGACGAGCGCGCCAAAGGTGCCGAAAGGCAGCGCCAGCAGCACCGACAGCGGCAGCGACCACTTCTCGTAGAGGGCAGCGAGGATGAGGAAGACCATCACCACCGCCAGCCCGATGGCGAAGCCCGCAGCGCCGCTCGACTTCTTCTCCTGGTACGAGGAGCCGCCCCAGTCGAAGCTGAAGTCGACTGGCAGGACCTCGCGCGCGATCTCCTCGACGATGGCGATTCCCTGCCCGGAGCTGATTCCCGGCGCCGTCTGGCCGATCACCTTGACCGCCGGCAGATTGTTGAAGCGGTCGAGCGAGTCCGGTCCCGCCGAATGCCTGACGCTGACCAGCGCCGCCAGCGGCAGCATCTCGCCGTTGCCCGAGCGGACGTAAATCCCCTGGATGTCCTCGGGCCGCTTGCGGTAGGCCGCCTCGGCCGACATCAGCACCTGCCAGGTGCGGCCGTACTTGTTGAAGTCGTTGACGTAGTAGGTTCCGAGCGTCGCCGACAGCGCGGCGAACACCTCGTCGATCGGCACGCCGGCCTGCTTCGCCTTCTCGCGGTCGACGTCGACGAAGAGCTGCGGCACGGTCGCCCGCCAAAGCGTCTGCGCACCGCCGAGCCGTGGATCACTGTTGGCGCGCGCGAGGAACTGCTGCAGGACCTCCTGCAGGCGCTTCGCGCCGCCGTCGCCGCGATTCTGGATGAAGAACTCGTAGCCGCCGGCGGTGCCGAGGCCGAAGATCGCCGGCGGGTTGAACGCCAGCACCAGCGCCTCGCGGATGCCGGCAGTCTTCATGAACAGCTCGCCGACCAGCTCCGGTGCCGTCGTCTCCCGCTCGTGCCACGGCTTCTGGGTGACGAAAATCGTCGCCGCGTTGTTGCGGAAACCGCCGCCGATGAAATCGAAACCGGCGAAAGCGACAACGTCCTGGTTGGCGGGGTTGCTCCGCACCGCCGCCTCGACCTGCTCGACGACGCGCGTCGTGCGCTCGAGCGTCGCGCCGTCGGGCAGGATGACGGCACTGATGTAGAAGCCCTGGTCCTCGTCGGGCACCAGGCTGCCGGGAGTCGCCAGCCAGAGCAGGCCGGTGACGACGACCATGCAGGCGTAGACCGAGAGCACCAGCGCCGCGCGCCGGATGACCCAGACGACGCCATCGACGTAGCGGCTGGTGAGGCGCGCAAACCAGTCGTTGAAGGAGCGGAAGAAGCGGTTCGGCGTCCGCTCGCCGTGCTGCAGCATGATCACGCACAGCGCCGGCGAGAGGGTCAGCGCAACGAACCCGGAGAGAATGACCGAGATCGAGAGGGTCACCGCGAACTGCCGGTAGAGTTCCCCGGTCAGCCCGCCGAGGAAGGCGATCGGCACGAAGACCGCGGTCAGCGTGAGGACGATCGCGACCACCGGGCCGCTCACCTCGCGCATCGCCTGCAGCGCCGCCGCACGTGGCGGCAGACCCTGCTCGCGCATGATGCGCTCGACGTTCTCGAGGACGACGATGGCGTCGTCGACGACGATGCCGATCGCCAGCACCATGCCGAAGAGGGTCAGCGTGTTGATCGAGTAGCCGAGGAGGTAGATGCCGGCGAAGGTGCCGAGCAGCGACACCGGCACCGCGGCGAACGGAATGATCGCCGCCCGCCAGCTCTGCAGGAAGAGATAGACGACGAGGAAGACGAGCAGCATCGCCTCGGCCAGCGTCTTCAGAACTTCCTCGATCGACACGCGGACGAAGCGCGTCGTGTCGTAGGGAACGGCGTAGCCGAGTCCCTCGGGGAAGCGTGGCTGCAGCTCGTCGAGCGTCTGCAGGACGCTCTCCGCGACCGCGAGCGCGTTGGCGCCGGGCGCCAGGAAGATGCCGACGAGCGTCGCCGGCTTGCCGTTGTAGCGGCCGTTGAACTCGTAGTCGCGCGAACCGAGTTCGACGCGCGCGACATCGCCGAGACGGACACTCGAGCCGTCCGGATTGGCGCGAACGATGATCGCGGCGAACTGCGCGGGGTCGGCGAGGCGCCCCTTCGAGGTGATCGTGTAGACCAGATCCTGTCCCTTGCCGATTGGCGCCTGGCCGACCTTGCCGGCGGCGAATTGTGCGTTCTGCTCGTCGATCGCCCGCGCCACGTCGCCGGGAGTCAGCTTCAGTTGCGCCAGTCGGTCCGGCTGCAGCCAGATGCGCATGGCGTAGTCCTTGGCGCCGAAGATCTGCACGTTGGTCGTCCCCGGCAGCCGCTTCAGGCGGTCGAGGACGTTCAGCGTCACGTAGTTCGAGGTGAAGAGGTCGTCGTGGCGGCCGTCGGGAGCATAGAAGGCGAGCACCTGCAGGAACGCCGATGAACCGGGTTCGACCGTCACCCCCTGCCGGCGGACCTCGAGCGGCAGCCGTGACTCGACCTGCTTGACCCGGTTGCTGACGTTCACCGCCGCGATGTCGATGTCGCTGCCGATGTCGAAAGTGACCTGGATCTGCACGACGCCGTTCGACGACGAGTTCGACGACATGTAGATCATTCCCGGCAGGCCGTTGATCGCGTTCTCGAGCGGCGCGGCGACCGTTGATTCGATCACCTCGGCCGACGCACCGGGATAGATCGCCTGCACGGTCACCACCGGCGGCGCGATCTCCGGATACTGCGCCACCGGCAGCGCGCGCATCGCCGCCAGACCGGCGACGACGAGCAGCACCGAGACGACGATGGCGAAGATCGGCCGTTCGATGAAGAAGCGCGAGAACATGGCGCCGCCTACTGCCGTTCCGGCCCGCCGGCCGCCGGTGCTGGCGCGGCGGCCGGCGGGCCGATGCGCACCGGCGTGTTCGGCTGCATGATGCGCGCCAGCCCGTCGACGATCACCCGCTCGCCGGCGGCGAGGCCCGACTCGATCAGCCAGAGGTTGACGCCGCCGCGCTCCGACCAGTCGCCGACGACCACCGGCCGCGCGACGGCGATGTCCTGACCCTCCTTGTCCTTGCCGGCGACGTAGACGAACTTGCCCTGCGGCCCTTCGAGTACCGCCACCTGTGGCACCGCCAGCGCCGCTTGGCGCTGGCCGCCGTGCAGCGTGACGCGGACGAACTGGCCGGGCTTCAGCGCCAGGTCGCCGTTGGCGATCTCGGCCCGCATCTCGAAGGTGCCGGTCTGCGGATTGACGCGCGTGTCGGCGAAGTCGATGCGACCGTTGCGCGGGAAGGTCGAACCGTCGGCGAGCCGCAGCGAGACGCCGAAGGCATTGTCGCGCGGCAGCGTCAGCCGCCCGTCGGCGATCGCCCGCTGCAGCCGCAATCGCTCGTTGTCGGCAACGTTGAACAGGACCCACATCGGATCGACCTGCGACACCGTCGTCAACAGCGTCGTGTTGGCATTCGCCAGGCTGCCTTCGGACTGCTGCGCGCGGCTCGAAACCCCGCTGATCGGCGCGACGACGCGCGTGTAGGCGAGATTCAGCTTCGCTTCGCTGAGTTTCGCCTGTGCCGCCTTGATCGCCGCCGCCGCGAACTCGGCAGCGGAAGCGGCGTCGTCGGCTTCCTTCTGGCCGATCGCCCGGCGCTCGGCGAGCGGCTTCAGCCGTGCCGCCTCGCGGTCGGCCTGTGTCTTTTGCGCCCGCGCTCGCGCCAGTTCGGCTTCGGCGGCGGCGAGCTGCGCCTCGAACGGTCTGGCGTCGAGCAGGAAGAGCGGTTGTCCGGCGCGCACCGGAGCGCCTTCACGGTAGAGGCGCTTCTCGACGATGCCGGTGACCCTCGCGCGCACCTCGGCATCCTTCGAGCCGGCAGTCTGGCCGACGTACTCGAAAGTCACCGGGTACGAGGCCGGCTCGACGGTGACCGTCGTCACCTCCGGCACCGGCATGCCGCCGCCGGGTGGCGGCTGCGGCCCGCAGGCGGCGAGGGTGAGTGCCGCGACGAGGAGCAGGCCGGGCGAAGCGAAGCGTCGCTGCAGGGTGGGGCGAGGGGCAGGCATTGAGTTTCCTCAGCGGCACGCGTGCGTTGCGGCGGCACGACGTGCTGAAGGCGCGAATTATACGTCGATTCGGTAGCGACGCAACGGCCGGGCAACAGATCGCAACAGAAAATCGCCGCCGCTCGGCGGCGGCCTTGCGTGCCGGTGCCAGCGACGTCTGGCGGCAGGATTGGGCAATCGACGCCGCCTGCTGGCGGCTCCCATACTCGCTGCGGCAGCGCTGGATGTCCTGTCCCGGGCCAGCCGGACGCCTGGAACCTTCTTGGGGCAACACTGGAGTCGCTGCGCCGGAGCAAGGCGGCAGAGCGGGCTTACCGCGAGGCGCTGGCGCGACAGCCGAACCACCCCAGCGCACTCAACAACTTGGCCGTGCTTCTGCGCCAGACCGGCCGGATCGACGAGGCGCACGAGACCTATCGCGTGGCGCTGCAGCATTGGCCGGACCATGTCGATGCCTGGAACAATCTGGGCGCGCTATATGCCACGCGGCAGCAGTACGCCGAGGCGCTGAGCTGCTACCGCCGGGTTCTGCAGCTCAATCCCGATTATGGCTATGCGCTCGGGGCCGCTGCCGACGCGATGGCAATGATCTGCGACTGGTCGGCCCGCTCCGAAGTGGCGCAGCGGCTGATCGCCGGGCTGACCGCCGGCAAGCCGGTCAGCGCCCCCTTCGCGCTGCTTTCCCAGCTTGACGATCCGGGGTTGCAACTGGCCTGCGCCCACCGCTGGTCGCAGCGATTCCAGATGCCTCGGCTGAAGCCGCCACCAGCCTACCCGGCGCACGACCGCATCCGCGTCGCCTACCTGTCGGCCGACCTGCGCGAGCACCCGGTCGGTCTGCAGATCGGCGAGTTGATCGAAGCGCATGACCGCAGCCAGTTCGAGTGCTTTGCCGTCTATTCCGGCCCGCGGCTCGCCGGCGACGCAACGTATTGCCGACTGCGGACGGCGTTCGACAGCTTTTCTCGACATCGCGCGGCTGCCGGACGACGAGGCAGCGAGAAGGCTGCGCTCGCTCGAGATCGACATTCTCGTGGACCTGGGCGGCCACACGCTCGACGCGCGGCCGGGCATCGTCGCCCGCCGGCCGGCGCCAATTCAGGTCAACTGGCTCGGTTATCCCGGGACCTCCGGCTCGACGGCAATCGACTACCTGTTGGCCGACCGCTTCGTCGTGCCGCCCGAGCACCGGCAGGCGTACTCCGAACAACTGGTCTACCTGCCGGGATCGTTCTGGGTCAGCGACTCCCGGATCGCTCCCGCGGCCGCCGTTCCCAGCCGTGAGGACCTGGGATTGCCGGGCGACGCGCTGCTCTTCTGTTGTTTGAACCACAGCTACAAGATCAACCCGCAGATGTTCGACGTCTGGATGCGCGTGCTGCGGCAGATCGAGCGCAGCGTGCTCTGGCTTCTCGCCACCAACCACGAAGTCGAGGTCCGGCTGCGGCAACAGGCGGAACGGCGAGGGGTTTCGCCGGCGCGCATCGTCTTCGCGCCGCGTCTCGCCCTCTCGGCTCACCTCGCCCGCCATTCGCGTGCCGATCTGTTTCTCGACACGCTTCCCTTCAACGCCATCACCACGACCAGTTCCGCCCTGCGAGCCGGCGTCCCGGTTCTCACCTGTGCGGGGCGCAGCTTCGCTGCGCGCGCTGCGGGCAGCCTGCTGCACGCCGCCGGGCTGTCATCGCTGGTGACCGACGATCTCGCGGCATACGAACGGAAGGCACTCGAACTTGCCGGCGATCCGGCCCGGATCGCCGCCCTTCGCCGCGCTCTCGGCGACCGCCTGCGCGCCGGTCCGCTGTTCGACGCGGCGCGCTTTCGGCGCGCTTTCGGCGTGCTCTCGAGGCAGCGTACCGGGTGATGTGCGAGCGCTGCCGACGCGGCGACGCGCCGGTCGACATCAGCCTGTGACGCGCCGCCGACCGGTGGCGTGCGACGCGTCGGGCTCGGCGGGCGAGGGGAACAGGGCTGCTGCCGACAGGCACTGCGCTGCGACGGCAGGCAGGTGCAGTGGATGACCCAACGCTGTCAGTCAGCGGACGGGAGCCGGTGCGGCCTGCGGGAAATTGATCGACCGTCGCGAAGGTCACGACCGTTTCCTGCAATCTCTGACGGCTTCGCTCCGCATGCCGAATGCTGGCCGCAAGCGGCACCCGCGCGAGCGCCGGCAACGATCAACGGCGGCGTTTCCCGTGTCCCGGTGGCGCTGGGTACTGGCCCGGGCGCCCGTCAACGAGCGAGTTGACAACCTCCACGACCTGCTGGCTGAAGCCGCTCAACTCATCTTCGGTCAATAGGGCACGGTCGCGGAGGGAAACGATCCGCAACAGTGCCGTTGAACGGCGAAGATCACTGAAGGTCACGGACAGCTCCAGGTTTCCCCGTTCGATGATCCGGCAGATGTCAAGGTAGCGTTGATGCGAGCCCGTTTCGGCAGCGCTGGCCGCCTCGATTTCGTTCAGCAGTCGGGCGTAGAAGCGTTCAAGGGCAACGGCATGCAGCTTGCGAAACAGCCGCCAGTCAGACTCGGCAATTTCTCGCGCCATGATGTTCGGCAGTGCCTACCGAGCACCCGGGAACCACGCCAGCAGCGTGGCTCGCAAGGGCGAGCTGAGGGCGATGAACGCGACAACGTTGATGATCACCGTCAGCCAGAAGCTGGCGCGGAAAGAGGCCTTGTTGGATTTGTGGCGCAAGACCTGTTGCGCGACGATCGCACCAGGCCACCCACCGACCAGTCCCAGGAGCAGCAGCGTGGCTTCGCTGACACGCCGGCGTTCGGCAACCGCGGCGGACTTGTCGATCGCGTAAACGACAAAGCACACCACACTGGCAACGAAGTAGACGCCGGCCACCCAGCCCGGAACCCGCCACACCAACGCGGTCACGGCAAAGACGATCACGAATGCCGGAATGGCGAAATAGCTGGCGGTGCCCCAGCGCGCCGGATTGTCATTGCGCAGCCGGGTCGCCGGGCGCCTCGACCTGATGACTTCGACCCGCTTTGCGCGCTTTCTGCCATCCGGGGTCATCTCGACCTCGAACGTCACACGCTGGCCCACTTCAGGCCGCCCGGAGCGTGCCACACAGGCCTTGATATGCAGGAAAATCTCCTGTCCGCCGTGTAGAGGCTCGATGAAGCCGAAGCCTCGATCATCGTTCCAGGTCTTGATCGTGCCTTCGATTTGCATGGTGTCTGATTGAGTTGTCTGGTTTGAGCCCCGGCCACGGGCCGTCATCACCGTCGCGCCTGCAGTGGACGCCACCAATGCCGCGCTCGGCCCCGGGCAGGGCGCCTGCAGCACCGCCTGAGCTTGAGCAGGATCTTCGCGATGTCTGCGGGAGGCTGCATTTTATGTCGTTTCGTGTGGAACCGGACGCCGGCACGCCACCGGTCCCGGTGCGCGCCAACTCCGACCAATCTTGCGTCTTCTCGCCGGCAAGCCAGTGCCTGTCGCATGCCGCGAGCGAGGCCGTGGGCAGGCAGCGAAAACGGGGCCCGACCACGCTGTCGCTCGCTCGCCCCGCTCAGCGTCGATCGAAGGCCATCCAGCGATACTGGCGCGCCTGGCGAACACCGCGGACGACCTCCTGGAAGTCACCTGCGAAGCTCAGGCCGTCGGTACGGCGGGCCGTCCATTCCTGCGCGTAGTTCCGATCGGCGGAGCTGCGCGTCAAGTGCAGCCGCTGCGCAGCGTGGTCCCAGCGTCCGTTGACCGCGTCACCGTACATTTCGCCAGCAACACTGCCATCGCCGTCAAGGCGGTGC
>ERZ761602.2762-NODE-2762-length-26491-cov-4.866130_pt1 | contig 26491 bp, 8 predicted proteins | sample MGYA00512165_ERZ761602 | MGnify/ENA primary metagenome ERZ761602 (study PRJEB28899, sample SAMN02445085) | bioreactor sludge metagenome | biome: EBPR sludge; isolation source: Thorneside wastewater treatment plant | place: Australia: Brisbane, Thorneside...
CAACTCCAGAAGCCGCGTACCGTACCGATCGTAGGCCGCCGCCAGGAGCGTTCCCGGAACAACGACGAGGTACGCACGATAGTCACCCTCGTAGCCGCAGTCGAGACAGGGAAGCGGGCCGGATCCCATCTCCGCCAGGTCGACGACGATGTCCTCGCGGGAAACGCCTTCGCCCAGGATCCGGTGGAGCCGCTCGATGCCGAACAATTCGACCTCGACGTGGGTCCCGTCGCGGCCGGTCAACTCGACCTCGCGGCCTTCAACCCTGCCGTCGGTGAGCACCACGACCTTGAGGTGGCTGATGCGTGCCGTCGCCGACAGGTCGAACAATCTCCGCGCGAGATCGCTGGCATCCGTGTTCGCGGGCTCGATCTTCTCGTGAAGCCCCTGCGCGCTGTACCAGAGGAAGCGGGCTGCGAGTTCCGCAGCCTGCTTCAATTCGCCTGCTGATGCAGGCCGTGGCGGAAGCGTGCCGAAATAGAGCGTGGCGAAGAGCGTGAGGCGGTCCTCCTCGTCCGGGATCGCATAGCCCGAGATCGAGTACCTCCCGCGGCCGAACGAGCCCTCCTGCATGAGAACGATCGGGTTCTCGAATACGGCCTCGTCGGCGAGGCGCTCAAGTGCGAGTCGCGTGAACTCTTCCGCCTCGTACGGGGAATCCGCCTCGGTCACCTCCGCCGCGAATTCCCGCGCGAACTTCTCGACGCCACCGCCACTGCCCGCCATTCAACCGCTCTCCCGGAAGCGCGTGATCAACGTGCCGAGTGCCTCCTCGGTCATCCGATTCGCGGTCGCGCCGCCAACGTCCAGCCGGTACTCGGCCGACAAGACGGCCGCAGGCACGGTCTCCCTCGTCACGCGCGGGAAGTCACCCCGCACCTCGTAGGCCTCGACGCGAACGATCGACAGCGACTCGAGCGGCTCTTCCCGTTCCCCGTGATCGATATAGCCGCTCATCAGCAGGCGCCGATCCAGCCCCGCGCGCACTGCAGGCCCCACGGAGCCGGCCGCGGCCCGTACCCGCGCGACGACATCGGCCAACGTCGCGCCGGCTGGGTCGGGCACGACAATGACGCGGCACAGCGCCAGTTGGCGGAGCCCCGAGGGGTCGAGCTGGTCCAGGGATCCGATTCGCACGGCTGTGCCTTGGCTCGCTTTCACTTCGATCGCGAAGGCTCCCGCCTCGAAGTCGTGCAGTCCGCGTTCCGGTCCTGCCCACACGTCGACGGCCCGTGCGATTCCCAGCGCCGACGCCAGACGCTCGAGCATCACCAGTTCCCCGTACAAGCCGAGCGCGCGCTCCCGGTTGAATCCCTCGCGCCGGAGCTTCAGGCAGGTCTGCCAGGCCGCGAGGCGTGCGCCCAGCGCGGCGACCGCTCCCGGCGCGTCGTCGGCGATCCTCGAGGACTCGATGAGATCCTCTGCGATGACGAGGAACACCGTCTCGAGATCGGCACGCTCCAGCGCCAGCGCTATCCTCCTCGCCCCGTCCTTCCCTTGCCTGTCGTCGGTCAGGTGCAGACCTTCGCTTTCGAAGCGAAGGCGCCAGGCGGGCCCGTCCGCCAGCGGACACTCGAAGACGACGCCGGGCGTGCGGTCGGCCTCGCGCAAGGCGGCAAAGACGACGAGTTTGTGGGACAACTCGATCCGCAGAGCCCGCCACTCCCGGTCGCCGGCCGGCCCGCCGGCCAGCGCGTGCCATGCCGTCGTCAGCGCGTCCCGGACGCTTGCCGTCACGCCAACTCCAATCGATCGTGCACGGTATTGAACCGGTATCTCACGGCCCGGGCGGTGTCGGACTCCGGGAAGCTCACCACGATGCCGACAATGGGCACATCGATGTCGATGGCGGGTTCGGTCGGGTCGAGGGGGTAGATGATCACCAGGCCGCGTCGGGGATCGCCCGCCACGCCGGCTTCCGCCCATCCCCTTCCCCGAACGGCACGGATCGGTCCACCGGCAGGCCGGTCCTCCGCCTTCAGCCCCTTCTCGGCACGCGCACGGTTGGTGAGCTCGAGTGCCGCCGTGAACTGCGTGGCGTCGAGGTCGATGGACTCGTCCCAGGGGTCGAGGATCGTCCCGACCACGTATCGGTCCTTGCGGATCGACCGGCCTTCGCGATCGAGCACCTTGCGTCGGGCGGTCCTGACCTCGTGACCGCCCAAGGTCATGGAGCGCCCGGTGCCGCTAGCAGGCACCACGACGGTCCAGTCGGTGAGTTCATCGACGGACGCCTGGGCATCGATGTATTCCGCCATCCGCACGCCGGACACGTCGTACGACTCCGGCGCGAAGCTGAGGCGGCGCAGCCATGAAGCGACCTCGGCGCCCGGAACATGCGTCCAGATGAGGCGACCATTCCAGGCGGCCTCGGTGCCGTCGGGCAGGGCGACCGTCCTTCCGGTCTCCGCGGGTGCGCCTTGCCTCGCCAGGAAGTCGACCGTATGCGCCGTATTCGCCCTGATCACCCCCGGATCCCGATCGAACACCGTCTGGATCTTCCCCTGGCCGGCGAACGTAACCTCGTACTCGTTCGTGTAGCGCATCTTGTTCCTGGCGGTGACGAGGAGGAACGAGTGCGACTGGATCTTCAGGCCGTAGCGCTCCGGCGTCTCACCCAGCGCCTGCATGTGGTCGAGCTGCTCGCGCAGCTCCTCCGCCGCCGATGCGACGTGACGGTAGTGGAGCCGGAGGTCTTCCGTCGTATAGAGGCGGCAGAGGTCGACGTAGCCGGGCCTGTATCCGAACCATCGTCCCATCTGCATGAGACTGTCGTACATGCGCGATGCACGGAGGAAGTAGCTGACGGACAGCCCTTCGAGCGTCAGCCCGCGCGAGAGCTTGTCGCCACCTACCGCGATCACATTGAGGCCGGTCTCGGAGTACGCCTCGTAGTCGAGCGGCTCCAGCGAGTCGCTGTTCACGACCACGATCCTGATCCGGTCGACGACTTCCGTGATCTGGCCGTGCACGTCGTCCCAACTCGGCAGCGGGACTCCCGGATCGAAGCCGTTCGCGACGGACTCCGCCGACGATGGCACGAAGTCCGAGTGCCACAGTTCGCTCAGGCGCCGCGTCACGTCGGCCGGGGAGTACCGAAGCTGCCGACGGAAGGCGGTGAACCATTCCTCGACCTGGCCATGGACGGTGCGGTGCAGATCCTTGAACCGGGAGACGTGGATCAGCATCGAGTTGTGCTTGTTCAACTGCCCGCGTGCGCGCCTTGCGGCACCGGCCAGGACGAAAGCCATTACGGCCTCTTCCAGGCTTGGGGGGATCCTCGTGGTGCCCTGGAACGTCGGGACGTGCGCGCGGTCGTGATCCTGGGGCATCCAGTCCTCGTGCGCCTGGTCCACCTCCCGGAAGGCATCGAGAACGCCTGTACCCGGGGCGCCTTCCCGCGCGATGCCGAAGACCTCGACCGGCCCGACGTAGGAAGACGGCCTCGGCAGGTTGATGATGAAGCTGCGGGGAAAAACGTCCGCACCGTGCTCGTCGGTCTCCCGCTGGTCATGAACGAGGATGTTCGCGAACGGCGTGGCCGTGTACGCGACGTAGGCGGACTTGTGGAAGGCCTTCAGCAGCTTGCGGATCTCTCCGTTGACGCGCTTGGGCTCGTAGTCCGGGTCCGGCACTCCGTCGATGAACTCCTGGTCCCCCGTGTCGACGGACGCCTGATCCGCCTCGTCGTCGATCACGAGCAGCGGGATCTCGCGCGTGTCGCCCCGCGGCTCCAGGAAGTCGCCGACCCAGGCGTTCAGGTTCGCCAGGATCCTCGCGTTCTTCTTGACGACCAGCAGCAGCGGCCTGCTCTCCGGCGCGATCCCGGCCCGGTCGGCAGCCGCACGGTTGAAGTCGCCGCCGGCGGTGCGGGTCGTCAGGAAGTCCGCCCTCGGTCGGCGATCGATGTTCCCGACGCCCACCCAGGTGAAGCCCTCCGGCGAACCGACCGAGGTCGACTTGTAGCCGAGGAAGTCGCGATCGAGGCGCAGCTGCGTCTGCAGCCGCAGAACGTTGTGCATGCCCGCCAGCACGATCAACAGCCGGTAGCCGGCATCCGCGGCCTTGCAGAGCAGCCCGGCGTAGTTCGCCGTCTTGCCCGACTGGACGTGACCGAGAACAAGCCCGCGCCTGTCCCAAGGCCCCGGACGTTCCGGTGCCTCGAGCAGTTCCATCACCGCGTCGGTGGATTCGTCGAGCGACGCCAGGAGTCCGTTGCCCCACCCTTGCACCTGGTGAAGGAAGGCCGAGTATCGGTCGTAGAACATCCTCCCGTCGCTGCGCCGCTTCCCGAAGTACCAGGGGAGATGCCCCGTGTCGTCCTTGAGCTTCGTGGGTCGCCCGATCGTCACCTGTTCCCGAGCCTCGATCTCCGCGATCGCGGCTCGCCGGTCATCGTCGCTGATCTCCGGGATACCGCTGGTCACCGCGCCGACCGTTTCGGCGATGAACGAACGGTCGTACGGACCGCCGGGGTTCAGCAGCTTCATGCGTTGCTGCGCCATCGCGGCGATCGCGTTGATCCTCGCTGTCACGAGCCTGCCCCCCTCTGTTTCAATGATTTTCCATCCGCAGCCGCTCGGCAATCCCCTTGACCTGGTTGAACGGCTCCGAGCTCGCGACCCTGGCGATGGCAGCCGGCCGGTCCAAGCCCAGCGCCAGGAGATTGCGAAGCAGCACCTTGGCGGCGAGCACGATCTCTTCCGCCTCCCCGGCCTCCGGCAGTGCAGCCACGGCGGACTGCGGCAAGGGAACACTGCGTTCGATCGCCACCAGCATCGCCTCCACCATCGACGGATCCGCCGCCATGTCGAGCACCGCCTGGACCGCTGCGTGGTCCCGCTTCACGGCATACGGGTACCGGCTGCTTGTCGTCGCCCTCCAGAGACCCCCAGCCGGGCCGCCGCCGCTCGGTACGCGCACGCCCCGGTGTGCATACACCTCGCGCGCAGCACGGCGGACGTCGGCGGCTATCCGGGTGAAGGCATCGCGCAATGCCCCGGGCGGTCGCGCGGTCGCCTTGCGCACATCGATGCGCCACGCGCGGTCACTCGAGTTCAGTGTGTCCACGCGGATTCGCGCGAGCTGGCTCGCCTCGTCGCGCAGCCATTCGCGGGATCCTCCGAGCCCGAGCCACCCGCCGGCGACGATGAGCCTGCCCGCCCTGTAGATGTAGAACCCCTGCTGCGCCACCCAGCCGTCCGGGCCGCCGGCTGCCTCGTGCTCGACGGCGTTATTGAAACGGTCGCGATGAGGCAGTACGTAACCACGGACGTCGACGTCTCCCGAGGGATCGCGCAGCCGCGCGGCGCGCTGGGGCATCGTCGCCGGATGGGCGACCACGAACGGGTCCCATGCCTTCACGGCGCGACCGTTGAGTCGGATGACGATGCGCCGCTGATCGCCGTCGATGTAGCGATGGAACACCATCGCCAGATGCCTCTCGACCCGCTCCAGCGCCTCGGTGAACCGGTCCAGCGAACTCTCGACGCCTGTCCGCAGATCCTCCCAAAGGACCAGCGTCCCCGTGCCGTCAAGCGACTCGATCTCGCGAAGGCGTTCCTCCGACCCGGGCGTCGCGCCCTGGAGGAGTTCCCACGAGCCGCCCGCCGCCGCCAGCATATCGAGATCCCACCGCGCCACGGAAACGACGCCCCCCTGACGGCTGCCGACGGTAAGCCGCCGACACTGCGAGAAGGAGGCTGTCTTGAGCCCCATGCCGTATCGGCCCAGATCGTCGCGCCTTCTGGCCAACAGCGGCCCCGCGCCGCCGAGACGCATAGCCTCGACCAGCTCGGCGGTACTCATGCCGCGGCCATCATCGAGAATCCGTGCGAACGGGTCGCCGCCATTCCACTGGAAGGACACGTCGATCAGGGACGCGCCGGCCGTGATGGAGTTGTCAATCAAGTCCGCCACTGCTGCTTCCAGCGAGTACCCGAGCGCGCCAAGGGACTCGACGAGGGCGGAAGGATGCGGAGGTACGGGTCCGTAGGTCGACATGCAATCGATGCGGAGTAGTGAGGCAGACGCCGACCAGCCCGACGCGCCTGGGCGCCGGGACGTGATGTCGGCCGAGAAGCGAAGCCGGCTGATGAGCCGGATCCGCGGCAAGGACACCGGCCCGGAGCGGATTGTGGCCGCGCTGCTGACCTCCCACAGGTTCAGGTTCGAGCAGCACGCACGGGACCTCCCCGGCCGCCCGGACTTCGTGTTCCGCAGTCGGCGGCTCGTCATCCTGGTGGATGGCGACTTCTGGCATGGCTGGCGGTTCCCGGCGTGGCGCGACAAGCTGTCGCCGTTCTGGCGCGCCAAGATCGCCGCCAATCGCGCGCGGGATGAGAGGAACATCAGGAAGCTCCGCAGATCCGGGTGGATGGTCGTCCGCGTCTGGGAGCACCAGCTCGATCGAAGCCCGCAGGCCGTCCGCGACCGCCTCGTGGGCACGCTGCGCGCACGACCGCCGACGAGGGTCGGTCCGTGCGCGCGCTAGCTGCCAGCCCGCGCCACTCACTCTTTGCCGGGTGTGGCTTCACCGTGCAGAATAGCTGGATGTCCATCCATACCCTCGACCTGTTCTGCGGCGCCGGCGGCTCCAGCCAGGGGGCGGTCCAGGCTGGAGCGCTGCTGGTGGGTGCGATCGACGCCTGGGACTTGGCCACGGCCACCTTCAAGAGCAACCACCCGGGCGCCACCGTCCTGACGCAACGGCTGGGACCGCGCAGTCGGCCGGACAAGTCGCTCGTGGAGCGCGGTGTGCACCTCCTGCTGGCTTCGCCCGAGTGCACGAACCACTCGGTCGCGAAGGGGAACGCACCCCGATGCGAGGAGAGCCGGCTCTCGGCGAACTACATCCTCAACTACGTCGAGGACCTGGAACCGGAGTGGGTGGTGCTCGAGAACGTCGTGCAGATGCGCGACTGGCACGGTTACGACCCGCTGATCGGGAGTCTCGAGCGGATGGGCTACGGCGTCACGCCACAGGTGCTGGACTCGGCCGACTTCGGTGTCCCTCAGACCCGGCGCCGCCTCTTCCTGCTGTGCCGACGCGGCACGAGACCCGATCCCGTCCCCCTGCCTGCAGCAGGCCAGAGGAAGACCGCGAGATCGTTCATCGACCTGGGCACCAGGTGGCCATCGCGCATCCTGTACCGGCCCGGCAGGGCCAAAGCCACCCTGGCGCGGGCGGAACGGGCATTCGCGGAGATAGAACCGAACGAGCCCTTCCTGATCGTCTACTACGGGTCCGACGGATCCGGAGGTTGGCAACCGATCGACCGCCCCATCCGCACCCTCACCACGCTGGACCGCTTCGGGCTCGTGACGTGGCGCAAGGGAACACCGTTCCTGCGCATGCTCCAGGTAGAGGAGTTGCAGGCGGGGATGGGGTTTCCAGCGTCCTACAGGTTCGAGCACGGTTCACGCAGGGACCGCGTGAAGATGCTCGGAAACGGGGTCTGCCCGCCGGTGATGGAGGCCGTCGTCAGACACCTCACTGGAGGGGCCGATCGAGGGACTCGTTCCTTCAGGGTTCGGCGTCGTGAAGGGCGGCTCACTGCCGAGGCCTGCTGACGTCCTGCCTTGTCGGCCGACTACGGTGGCGTGCCGCCGCCGTGTCACCGACCGGGGCGGAACCGCTTCCGGGATCGATCGGCCACCGCCGCGCGCCGGCCTTCGGTGATCGTCAAGTGGACGCCAAACATGCCGGCCGGATCAGGACCGGTCTTGCCCGAGCAAACCGGTAGCCCACGATGACGACGAACCACCGGCAGCCATGAGGGTCGACGGGTGGGCAAGCACTCGCTGATTGCGCGGCCTGGGCGTCCCGATCACGTCCCCGGTATCGTTTGACAGCCATCTCCCATCGGAGCCGCGAGGCAGTGGCTGGATCGGCGGTGCCTCCGCGTGATGGGCGGGTCGGGCGTCGCTTGGGTAACGGTCGATAGCGATCCGCTCTGCCGGATCCGCTCCGCAACTCATTGATCTTGCTCAATATGGCTGCCTCTGCCGGCGGGAGGATCGCGTCACGAATCTGACGCCGTACCAGAGTCTCGCGAAGAAAGACACTGCGTTGGGGTGGTGCGCGCTGGCAGCCCAAGGGAGGGCAAGATGCCAGACGAAGGTACACCTACCTTGTCCGCTGGTGCCGCAGAGGCAGGCGGGAGGTCCGAGCAGTTCGGCGTATCCGCGCCGGCCATTGCGCTGCCCAAGGGCGGCGGCGCCATCAAGGGCATCGGCGAGAAGTTCGCCGCCAACCCGGTCACCGGCACGGGCTCGATGTCGGTGCCCATCTTCGCCAGCCCGGGCCGCTCGGGTTTCGGCCCGCAGCTCGCGCTGAGCTACGACTCCGGTGCAGGCAACGGGTCTTTCGGGTTCGGCTGGACCCTGGCGCTGCCCGCGATCACGCGCAAGACGGACAAGGGTGTCCCGCAGTACCGCGACGCGGAGGACTCCGACGACTTCATCCTCTCCGGTGCCGAAGACCTCGTGCCCGAGTTCCGGAAAGACACCGACGGCGCCTGGGTCGCCGCCCACCCGGGCTACAGCAGGGACGCCGAGGGCTGGGTGCGCGATGCCGCCCGTCGATTCGTCGTTCGCGAAGACCCGATCGACGGCCATCTCGTACGCCGCTATCGCCCGCGTATCGAAGGCCTGTTCGCCCGCATCGAGCGCTGGACGAACGCGACAACCGGCGACGCGCACTGGCGTTCGATCTCGCGCGACAACGTCACCACGGTCTACGGCCCGGACAACGACTCGCGCATCTTCGATCCTGCCGATCCGAACCAGGCGCACCCGACCCGCATCTTCAGCTGGCTCATCTCGCACAGCTACGACGACAAGGGCAATGCGATCGTCTACGAGTACAAGCCCGAGGACTCGCAGCGCGTCCCGACGAACACCCTGCACGAGAAGAACCGCACCGAGCGCAGCCGTACGGTCAATCGGTACCTGAAGCGCATCAAGTACGGCAACCGTGCGTCCCGCCTGATCCAGCTCGATCTGTCCAGGGCCGAATGGCTGTTTGAACTCGTCTTCGACTACGAAGACCACGATCCCATCAAACCGACGCCCGGCGACGACGGCCTCCCTTGGGCCGCGCGGCAAGACCCCTTCTCTTCCTACCGTTCGGGCTTCGAGGTCCGCACCTACCGCCTGTGCCAGCGGGTGCTGATGTTCCACCACTTCCCGGATCCGGATGGCACGGGCGCCGGCTACGACGGCCTGGTCCGCTCCACCGACTTCACCTACTCCTATGAGGAGAACAAGGACGACGCCCGGAACCCCATCTACTCGTTCCTGAAGTCGGTCACCCAGACCGGCTTCAAGCTACGCGATGACGGCACGTACCTCTCGAAGAGCCTGCCGCCGCTCCAGTTCCACTACAGCGAGCCGCAGGTCAGCAGTGAAGTGCGGACGATCGACGCCACCAGCCTCGAGAACCTGCCCTACGGCATCGACGGTGCCAGCTTCCAGTGGCTTGACCTCGACGGCGAAGGCCTCTCCGGCGTGCTGGCCGAGCAGGCCGAAGGCTGGTACTACAAGCACAACCTGAGCGCGAAGAACGTCGACCCGGCCATTGAGAAGGCACAGGTCGAAGTCGAACTCGGCGCGCTCAGACTCGTCGCCGAGAAGCCCATCCCCTCCGGCACCGCCCGGGGCCTGACCCAGTTCCTCGACCTGGCCGGCGATGGCTCCCTCGACGTCGTCAGCCTGCGCCCCGAAGCCCCGGGCTTCTTCGAGCGCACGGACGACGAGCGCTGGGCGCCGTTCCGCACCTTCGAGACCCTGCCGCAACTCGACTGGCGCGACCCGAACCTGCGCTTCGTCGACCTCACCGGCGACGGCCACGCCGACATCCTGATCACCGAGCAGGACGCGTTCGTCTGGCACCGCTCGCTGGCCGAGGCCGGCTACGGGCCCGCCCAGCGCACGCTGCAGGCGCTGGACGAGGAGAAGGGCCCGCGCCTCGTCTTCGCCGATGGGACGCAATCCATCTATCTGGCCGACATGTCGGGCGACGGACTGACGGACCTGGTACGCATCCGCAACGGCGAAGTGTGCTACTGGCCAAACCTGGGCCATGGCCGCTTCGGGGCGAAGGTGGCGATGGACAACGCCCCCTGGTTCGACGCGCCGGACCAGTTCGACCAGGGCCGCGTGCGCGTCGCCGATATCGACGGCACCGGCACCACCGACATCCTCTACCTCCGCCGCGACGGCGTGCACATCTTCTTCAACCAGTCGGGCAACGGCTGGAGCCAGGCCCAGCACCTGGCCGATGTGCCACTGCCGGACTCCACCAAGTCGGTCACCCCGCTGGACCTGTTCGGCGGCGGCACGGCCTGCCTCGTGTGGTCCTCGCCGCTGCCGGCCGACGCCGGCCGGCAGCTGCGCTATGTCGACCTGATGGGCGCCGGCATCCGGCACCAGGTCGGCACCAGCAAGCCGCACCTGCTGGTGAAGACGGAGAACAACCTGGGTGCAGAGACGCACGTCCACTACGTCCCGTCCACCTACTTCTACGTCAAGGACAAGGTCGAGGGACGCCCTTGGATCACGCGCCTGCCCTTCCCGGTGCACGTGGTCGAGCGCGTGGAGACCTACGACCACATCAGCCGCAACCGATTCGTCAGCCGCTACGCCTACCACCACGGCTACTTCGACGGCATCGAGCGCGAGTTCCGCGGCTTCGGCATGGTGGAGCAGTGGGACACCGAGGCCTTCGCCACGCTCACGCAGAGCGGCGACCTGCCCGTGGGCGACAACGTCGATGCGGCCTCCCACGTGCCGCCGGTGCACACGAAGACCTGGTACCACACCGGCGTCTACCTGGGCCGCGCCCATGTCTCGGACTTCTTCGCGGGTCTGCTCGATCTCCACGACCGCGGCGAGTACTACCGCGAGCCATCCTGGGGTGAAGGCGCTACCGCCGATATCGAGGCGCGGAAGTACCTGCTCGACGACACGATCCTGCCCGAGGGCTTGAGCACCGACGAGGAGCGCGAGGCCTGCCGTGCGCTGAGAGGTTCAGTGCTCCGGCAGGAGGTCTATGCCGACGACGGCACGGAGAAGGCCGAGCGCCCCTACACCGTCGCCGAACTGAACTACGCGATCCGCCGCGTCCAGCCGCGAGGCGCCAACCCCCATGGCGTGTTCTTCGTCCACCCGCTCGAGGCGCTAACCCATCACTACGAGCGCACCGACCCGCCGGACCCCCGCACCAGCCATGCGATGACGCTCGAGGTCGACGAGTACGGCAACGTGCTGAAAGCCGTCGCCATCGGCTACGGGCGGCGCAAGGAGCGCTGCGACCTCACCGAGCCGTGGGACCGGGTGCGACAGCTCACGCCGCTGGTCACCTTCACCGAGAACCGCTTCACCAACCCGATCGACGAGCCCACGGCATGGCGGCCCCCGCTGCCTGCGGAGAGCCGAACATACGAGTTGACGGGCTTCGAGCTTGCAGGCGAAAGGATCCGTTTCCGCAGCGAGGACTTTGTTAGGCCCGATCCGGTACCTCATCCGGGAGATCCGCGACGCCTCGTGCCCGTCTTCGACCGCGAGATCAACTACGAGGAGCGGCCGGCCGGCGGCGTTGAACGGCGGCTCATCGAGCACGTGCGCACGCGCTACCGCAAGGATGACCTCTCAGCGATGTGCGAGGTGGGGCAGCTCGAGCCGCTCGCATTGCCTGGCGAAAGCTACAAGCTTGCCTTCACGCGTGGTCTGCTGGACCGGGTCTATCTGCGCACGGATGCAACCGGTGAGCTGAAGCAGCTGCTCCCTGACGCTCCAGACCATCCGGACGACCGAAGCAAGGTGCTGCGCGACGAGGGCGGCTACGTCTGTCTCGAGGCCGACGATCGCTGGTGGATCCCCTCGGGCCGCCTCTTCTTCCACCGCGACGCCGACGTCATCAGCCCGGCCGCGACCGCAGCCGCGGAGCTTGCGTCCGCGCGCGAGCACTTCTTCCTGCCGGCCAAGTTCACCGATCCCTTCGGCCAGAGCGCGTTCGCTACGTACGACCCGCACGACCTGCTGGTCGTCGGCACGGAGGACGCTGTCGGCAACGAGGTGAAAGCCGTACACGACTACCGCGTGCTGCAGTCCTGGCAAGTCACCGATCCGAACGGCAACCGCGTGCAGGCCGCGTTCGACGTGCTGGGCCTGGTGGCGGGCACGGCCGTGATGGGCAAGGCCATGCCGGCAGCGCAGGAAGGCGACACGCTTGCGGGCTTCGTTGCCGACCTCACGCAAGACGAGCTGGACGCCTTCATCGCCTCGCCGCGCCAGCCTTCCGCCAGCCCGAAGGCGAGCGAGGCGACCCCGATCGTTCACGCCCTCCTGCGGGACGGCACCACGCGCATCGTCTACGACGTCGATCGCTTCGCCCGCCATCGCGAGCCCGCCTTCGCAGCCACCATCGCGCGCGAGACCCACGTCAGCGAGCGGGACGAGGGGCAGCAGAGCAAGCTTCAGATCAGCCTTTCGTACTCCGACGGCTTCGGCCGCGAGATCCAGCAGAAGGTGCAGGCCGAGCCGGGCCCCGTACCGCAGCGCGACGCCAACGGCCGGATCGTTCTGGAGGCGGACGGCCAACCCGTGATGACCCCGGACGACGCGAACCCCCGCTGGGGCGGCAGCGGCTGGACGGTCTTCAACAACAAGGGCAAGCCGGTCCGCCAGTACGAGCCGTTCTTCACCGAACGGCACGGCTTCGAGTTCGACGTGCGCGTCGGCGTCAGCCCGGTGCTGTTCTACGACCCGGCCGGCCGCGCAGTGGCCACGCTGTACCCGAACGGCACCTACGCGAAAGTCAGGTTCGACCCCTGGCAGCAGACGACGTGGGACGCCAACGACACCGTCCTGTGGGATCCCCGATCGGACCCGGACATCGCGACGTACGTAGCGGAACACTTCCAAGCCCTCGAGGCCAGGGTGCTCGAGGAGGGGCGCGGACCCTGGCAGACCTGGCACCAGCAGCGCATCGGGGAAGCCAAGGGTCCCCATGAGCGGGAGGCCGCGAAGAAAGCCGCTGCGCATTCTGATACGCCCGCACGGGCCCACGCCGATGCGCTCGGCCGCACCTTCCTCACCGTGGCCCACAACAAGGTGGTGTGCCCTGAGCACGAGCTCGATGGCCGCGAAGACAAGGTCGGCACACGCATCGAGCTCGACATCGAAGGCAACCAGCTCGCCGTGCTGGACGAACGCCGTCTCAACGACACGCATGGTCTGCCGCACGGTGAACTGGAGCAGCGCGTCGTCATGCGCTACGACCATGACCTGCTCGGCAACCGCATCCACCAGGCCAGCATGGACGCAGGCGAACGGTGGATGTTGAACGACGTCACCGGCAAGCCCATCCGCTCCTGGGACAGCCGGGGCCATGCCTTCCGTACCGAATACGACGTGCTGCGCCGTCCGCTGCGGCTCTTCGTGACCGGAGCCGACGTCAACGACTCGAGCCGTACGTTGCTGGTGGAACGCATGCTGTACGGCGAACGCCACCCGCAGGCTGTCGCGCTGAACCTCAAAGGCGTGCTGTTCAAGCACTTCGACCAAGCCGGCGTGGCCTCCACCGAAGCCCGCGACTTCAAGGGCAACCCGCTGAGCACCTCCCGCCGGCTGGCGCAGGAGTACAGGCAGACCGTGGATTGGCGTGCCGTGGATGAGGCCCTGGCCCGCTGTCCCACGGGGGCCCCGCTCGATCTCGACACGCTGGAGTCAGCCGCCTCGCTGCTGCTGGAAGCGGAGACCTTCACCGGCCGTACCACCTACGACGCGCTCAACCGCCAGGTGACGAGGACCACGCCGCACACGCCAGCTATGCGGCCCAGCATCATCCGCCCCGGCTACAACGAGGCCAAACTGCTCGAGCGGTTGGACGTGGCGTTGCGCGGCGCTCAGGTGAACGGCCAGCCTGAGTGGACCGCATTCATCACCAACATCGACTACGACGCCAAGGGCCAGCGCCAACGCATCGACTACGGCAACGGTGCCAGCACCCTGTATGCATACGACCCGTTGACCTTCCGCCTGGTGCACCTGCTGACCCGTCGCAACGCCGTCGCCTACCCCGACGACTGCCCGCAACCACCCCGGGCCGGCTGGCCCGGCTGCCAAGTCCAGAACCTGCGCTACACCTACGACCCAGTCGGCAACATCACCCGCATCCATGACCGGGCTCAGCAGATCGTGTATTTCCGCAATGCGCGTGTCGACCCGAGCAACGACTTCACCTACGACTCTATCTACAGGCTGATCGCGGCGACGGGCCGTGAGCACTTGGGGCAGTCGGGCGGGGCTCCGATTCCGCACTCTTACAACGATGCCCCGCGGGTCGCGCACCTGCATCCCGGCGACGGCAATGCAATGGGCCGGTACCTCGAGCATTACGTCTATGACGCCGTCGGCAGCTTCCTCTCGCTGCAGCATTGCGGCAGCGATCCAGTTCATCCCGGCTGGACGCGGACCTACGACTACAAAGAGACGAGTCAGCTTGAATCTGGCAAGCAGAGCAACCGGCTGACCAGCACCAGTATCGCGGCAATGACAGAAACCTACAGCAATGGCGGCAATGGCTACGACGCACACGGCAGCATGCTGCGCATGCCGCATTTGCAAGTTATGCAGTGGAACTTCAAGGACCAACTGCGGATGACCCGGCGTCAAGCGGTGAATGCCGCTGACGCAGACGGCATGCAACATCACGGAGAGCGTACCTGGTACGTCTACGACTCGGCCGGACAGCGCGTGCGCAAGGTCACGGAATTGGCTATCGGACAAGTGAAGGACGAGCGCATCTACCTCGACGGCCTCGAGATATATCGCAAGAGTGGCTCCAATGAGTTGGCCCGTGAGACGCTGCATGTCATGGACGGCGATCGGCGCACGGCGCTCGTAGAAACACGAACTCATGGCCAAGACCCAGCCCCCAGACAACTGATTCGATACCAACTCGGAAGTCATCTCGGTTCGACGAGCCTGGAACTGAATCACCAAGCAGAAATCCTCTCCCATGAGGAATACACGCCGTACGGCAGTACTTCCTACCTAGCCGTACGAAATGAGACCGAAGCGCTCAAGCGGTATCGATACTCCGGTAAAGAGCGAGAAGAAGAGAGCGGGTTATATGCCTATCGCAAGAGATATTACGTACCGTGGCTCGCTCGCTGGGCAAGTTGTGACCCCATCGGCAGACAAGAGGTCCAAGTGCTCTATCAATTCTGCAATGCCAATCCCGTCAATCGCGTGGATATGGACGGGTCCGACTGGGAATTCTGCAATCCATTTAGTGACAACGAGTGCAGCGTCAGCAGTACCTTGACCGTCATGTCAGAAGTTGCAGTGGAAGAAGTCGCCCCAAGGGTGGAGGGCGCATTCAAAGTGGGGGCGGGAGTCGCAGGAGCAGCCGTTGGAGTAGTCCTCTGTGACACCGGTGTTGGCTGTGTTCTTGGTGCGCCGTTGGTCGTCGCAAGTGCCGACGTTGCTGCAGCGGGCGCAAGGCAGGTGGGGAGCGGACGGCCAGAGCAAACACTTGTCGGCATGAGTAACGGGCCAGCGGCTCAGCAGACTGAAGAGAACCTTGTGTACGCGGCTGGGCTAGCTTCCTTCGGCTTAACCGTGTACCAAGCAGTCAGGAATCTGGTACCACCGGCGCGAGTCGGTGCCGGTCAGCAAGGTGCTGAAGCTGCAGAACCAACACCGCGCGCAGGACGGCAGGCAGTCGAGACGCCCAGACAGAGCACAGAGGCAACGGACCAAGCTGTGCTTGCTGAGCGCCAAGCACTCGAAACGGCGAGCTCGACACCAGTGGCTCGCCCCCCAGTTTCGTTGGCCGCTGCGCGGACGCGAGCCTATGAATTAGTTGAAGGACTAAGAGCGCGTGGTGAACCCGTGGAAGTCAACATCGGTGGAGCGGGTGCTTGTCATGAGCCAGCCAACGCCATAAACCTAAACAATCAAGCAGTACGGCGGTGGGGAATACCGAATCTAGTTGAAGCTGACGCCGCTGAGATAGGCAACCTGTTTCCCCCTGGAGGCGTAGATCGAATCTCAGGCTACCACATGGCACCAGAGGCAGTCGACTGGACCCGTGCTGCACCAGGTGCATTCAGAGTCCTGCGCAGCGGAGGCACATTTAGGTACGACTTCAGAGGAGCCAATGCCGATGCGGCCGTTTTGGGGGATGCACTCCGTCAAGCCGGTTTTAGGGATGTGGAAGTAATTGCTGATGTTCTCGTCACAGCAGTGAAGCCATGAGCACACATAACCTCTTCTATCATCCCCGTGCGTCACTTACGAACGCGCAGGTGCTTATGCCGAGGGTGGTAGCCGTATGGTTCGACAAGCTTGTGATTAGCAATCCTGTCGACAAAGAATCAAAGGGGCTCTAGAGGGTCGAATACCTCTCTCCGCTGCCCCGAGCAGCGCGCTGCCAACCGTACGGTCACAGTACTCGCAGCGAGAGTAGGAAAGCCTGTAGGTTGTCTTACGGGGTGACCAGAATACTGATAGTTCAAAGCTCACCAACGCCAGACACCCCCACTTAATCGGCCATCATTCCACACCAAATTAGCCACGCGGACAACGCCAAATGAAGAAGGTCACCTTCCCCCTGCGCCTCAACATGCGGCGCGATTCCGTTGCGGACCTGCACCTTGTGCTCGAGCAGGTAGGTCACCGCATCGAGCCGGCCGAGAGACAGGCCCGTCGATTCGGGCAGAGCACGCGCGCTGCTGTGCTCAGATTGCAGGAGGCTTGCGGCCTGCCCGCCAGCGGCATCGTCGACAAGCGAACTGCCTCCAGGCTCAACGCGCTGCTAGCCCAGCAGAAACCCAAAGCGACCGGCGCGGTGGTCGCCGGCCCCGCGAAGCTGCCGAAGTACTCCGTGAAGGGCACGGTGCGCGACGAGGCGAGCAACGGGATTCCAGGTCTCACCGTCAGCGTTCGCGAACTGCGGCTTCGCAGCAAGGAGAACGTGCTCGCCACTGGAAAAACTGCCGGCAAGGGCGAGTACGAGATCTCCTACGTCCCACCTCATGTGGACGAGAAGGTCCGTGAGTCGTTCCAGATGGTTGTGCGAGTCCATGACCCGCAGCGCAAGGAGCTGTTTGCGTCCGCGCCGCGCCGCGCGAAGCCCGCTGAGGTGATCGACTTCATGGCCGGGGGCGGCGTCTACCCAGGCCAGTCCGAGTTCGAGCAGCGCATGTCGCTGCTGCAGGCCGCGCTCGACGGGGTCAGCCTGACCAAGGTTTCGGCTGATGACGTCGGCTTCCTTAGCCGCGAGACCGGCCTCAAGCCCGACGAGGTGATGGAACTCGTGGTGGCGCATCGCCTCGCCGAGGGGACGAAGCTGCCGGCCGAAGCGTTCTACGCATTCCTGCGCCAGAGCCTGCCGCCTTCCCGGCCCGATTCACTGCTCCAGGCGAGCGAGGGTTTCAAGCGGATCGACGACCTCGTCAAGGGTCTTGGTGCCGGCATCGCCGCACTGGACGCCCAGGTCCAGAGAGAGGTCATCCAGCGGGCGTTGAAGCGCAACCAGGTGCCTCTGGGCATCAAGGGACAGATCGAGGGAATCGTCAAGCGGTTGCAGGAACTGAAGGCGGCTGACGTGCTGGACCAGCCGTACGTCTTCGGCAAGACGCCGTTGAAGTCGCTGCTTGAACTCACCACGCTGCCCCGTGATCTGCACAAGGAGTTCGCGACAGCCTTTGCCAGCCTTCAGGGGGCCGCGGGGGACTTCTGGGAGACGGTGCCGGAGGCCTGCAAACCGTTCGTTCCGCAGCTCCGCCAGACGTTGGAGCTCGGGAGCTTCGCCCGGTACCACCTGCCGTTCGTCAAGAAGCTGCGCGAGCTTGTCGCGCAGCAGGCCATGCACCCGCGCGAGCTCGCCCGGCTGAGCCTCGACGAATGGAAGGGGCACGTCCGCGCGTCCGGCACATCGGCCGAACCAGGCTATCCGAAGGACATCGAGGCCGAGAACGAGGAGAAGAAGATCGAGGCCTTCGCCAGCGAGGTGATGGAGAAGGTGGAGCTCGCATACCCGACCGCCGCGTTGGCGGCTCGGCTGGCACGAGGAGGCCGTAACTTGCTCGCGATGCAGGAGAAGGCGCTGCACTTTCTGGAGGCCAACCCCGAGCTGGATCTGACGCGGAACTACCTGGACTCCTATCTCATGGACAAGACCGGAGCGGGTGTCGACGTCTGGCGCGGCATCCCCGAAGCGGATCGCGGCATCGTCCGTGGCGACGTGAATAGGCTGCAGCGTCTGCTTCACGTTGCCGTGCGGCCCGAGACGGCCGAGAAGCTGCTCGTCAAGGGGTACCGGTCGGCGTCGGAGATCTACCGGACGGGCAGGCAGCGCTTCAGCAGGAAGATGAGCAACCCCGGCATGTCGCCCGGCGAACGCGAAAAGGTCTTCGATCGCGCGGAGCAGCGCCATGCGATGACACTGGGTTACCTGGGTGAGTACAACCAGAGCTTGCGCGGCATCACACCCGCGGTTATCCAGCCGATCCTGGATTTACCGGTACGGAAGAGGGACCGGGATCTTCTTGAAGCACACCCGACTTTGCGAACGCTCTTCGGTTCGCAGGACTTCTGCAGCTGCGAGCACTGCAACTCCGTCTATGGCCCGGCGGCCTACCTGGTGGACCTCCTGCGCTGGCTCGGGGAACGCGATGCGAAGGAAGGCAAGACCGCGAAGGACGTGCTTCTCGCGCGCCGCCCGGATCTCGCGACGGTGCTGCTGAACTGCCAGAACACCAACACCACGTTGCCCCATGTCGATCTGGTCTGCGAGCTGCTGGAGGATGAGGTCGCACCGCCTTGGCCGCACGATGCAATCCCGCCACCGCCCGGAACGCTACCTGCACGCCAGACGACACGCCCTGCGGAGGAGCTGCGGGTCAATCCTGAACACGTGAATGCGAAGGCCTACAGGAAGCTCAGAGACCCCGAGCAGGCCTGCTGGCCCCATACGCTTCCTTTCGACCTGTGGCTCGAGGAAACACGCGGCTTCCTCGGACTGCTGAAGCTCGATCGCTGGCGGTTGATGGAGTTGTTCCAGGACCGCCGGAGCGCTGCGCCAAAACCATCGGATGTCGACGTGGCCGCCGAGGCGTTCGGCATGAACTCGGGCGAGCTGGATCTGGTCGTCAATGCAAGGGCTGATGGACTAGGCCAAGCGCACTGCTGGGGAACCAGTCATGCGCTCGCCCACCTGGGCAATGTGGCGAGGTTCCTCGAGCATGCCAGCCTCACCTACGACGAACTCAGGGAACTCCTGCCGGATAACGCAAGAAAGGCACCACCGGTCGAGTGGATCCAGGCTACCGACGCCGTGATGTTCATCCGACGGACCTCGGCCGATTGCGACACGGAGAAGCAGTCGATCGGGAACCTGAACGACAACCGCCAGCTCGATCGCCTGCATCGCTTCCTGAGGCTGTGGCGCCGCACCGGGCTTCGCCCGTGGGAACTGGACTGCCTGCTGCGCAGCCCTGCCATTGGCGCCGGCCAACTCGACGGCCAGGCGCTCGTGCGAATCCGCCAGTTCCGGGCGCTGCAGAAGCGGCTGGGGCTGGAGATCGAGGAACTGCTGGCCTTCTATGAACCGCTGAACAAGAAGGTGCGTGCGCTGCCCAGCGGGACGGAGGAGCCGCTCTATCAGCGGCTGTTCCTGAACCGGGCCCTGCTCAACCCGACGCAGGAGGACTTCGAGGCTGCCGTCGCCGGCACCCCGCCTGCGATCGAGGACAAGCACTACCCCATGCTCATCGCGGCCCTGATGGTGTCGCAGGAAGACCTGGACCGGTATCTGGCGTTGCTGCCCGCCTCACCGCAGCTCTCGCTGAACAATCTGAGCACGCTCTTCCGCAATGCCCGGCTGGCCCGCTGCGCCAAGCTGAGCGCGGCAGACTTCCGCGCATTTGTCGGGCGGTTGGGAGCGGACCACGATCCGTTTGCTTCCCTGACGGAGACGGCGTACTTCCTGGACCAGGTCGACGCCCTGCGCAGGCTGGGCCTTCGCGTGGACGAGATCGGGTACATCCTGGACTTCAGACCGGATGCGCCCGCGGGTCTGCGGGAGGAGGCCATCACCCAGCTGCTGAGCCGGTTGCGGGACGAGTGCAAGAAGCGCTACGACGACTACTTCGGCTCGACGGAGCCGGCAATCGACCTGCTTGCGCGGAGGCTGGCGACGGTACCGTCCCTCGGAGAAGTCGCACTGCAGCAGAAGGCCCTGGACCTGGTGAAGGAGGGGCTGCCTGCCGATAGCCAGGCATTCATCACTGAGCACCTATCCACCTTTGTGGATGTGGGCGACTTGCTGGCGAAGGTGCAGGCGGCATCGCCGGAGCCTGGACAGAGCCTCATCGAGGCGCGCGCCAGAGTCGTCCTAGGAGCGCTGCATGCCAGCGAAGACGCACGGGGAACTTCGCAGTTCATCGCGGCCGCGATGCGGTTTGACGACGCGCAGGCCATCGCCCTGCTGCGGGGTCTGCAACTGCAAGTCGAACGGATAGAAGCCGAAGGGATAGAAGCCGAAGGGATAGAAGCGGATACGTGGGTAGCGAAGTCCCTGGCGTCGGTGTTCGCCGACCCAGCATTCATCGCGCGCAAGCCTGACAACAGCGACTACGCGGAACCAGACATCTCAAGCGCGAAGTTCCCCCGCCTCCATGAGGCGGTGCACCTCCTGCACAAGGTCGGGCTTCTCGTCCGGGCTTTGAGTATGGACCCCGCCGACGTGACGTGGCTGATGAGCAGTCACGGGCGACTTCAAACGCTTGCCCTGGCGGACCTTCCGGCGCAGGAAGGCCAGCTTAGCGTTGACTGGTCGAGACTGCGCACGACTCAGCGGCTGCTGGCATTCAAGCGCCGGTACCGCGAGCCGGAAGGAGCGAAGCCCTTCTTCGCGATCCTGGATAGTGCGGAGGCCTCGACAGGGGCGGCAGGCGAAGCTACAGGGACGCTTGACGATCTTTCGAGACTTACCGGTTGGGACCGCGACGACCTCGCGACGCTGAACGATGAGCTTGAGCTCCACTACCCGGACGACTTCCTCACTCCCGAGACGTATGAAAGGCTGGCTGATTGCCTCGAAATGGTCCGTCGTGCCGGCGTGAGAGCGGGGCGGCTGATCAAATGGGCACGAAGCGAGCCGGACGACGAGGTCGAACCGGGCGAAGAAGTCGAACCGGAAGACGAAGTCGAACCGGAAGACGAAGCGGCCGCTCGCGTGGCCGCCCGGGTGCGTGAGACGGTGAAGGGCCGATACGACGCCAGACAATGGCTCGAAGTGGCAGCCCGCGTGCAGGACGTGTTGCGGGAGGCCAAGCGCAAGGCCCTCGTGGACTACCTGGCACCGCGAGGACTGGCGCACGACCTGACAACTGTGAGGTGGACCGATCGCGACGGGCTCTTCGGGCACTTCCTCATCGACGTCGAGATGACGCCGTGCCAGCAGACGACGCGCATCCTTCAGGCCAATGCAGCCGTCCAGCTCTTCGTCCAGCGCTGCCTGATGAACCTGGAGAAGGATGTCGTCGCCGACGAGGAGCAGGACGAGCGCTGGGGCCAGTGGGCCTGGATGAAGCGGTACCGGGTCTGGGAGGCCAACCGCAAGGTGTTCCTCTATCCCGAGAACTGGCTGTGGCCGGAGCACCGGCGCGACAAGACGCCGTTCTTCAAGGAACTCGAGGACCAGATCGCGCAGGGGGACATCACCGACGCCAATGTCGAGGACGCCTTCAAGGCGTACGTCGAGAAGCTCCACGAGGTGGCCAATCTGCTCGTCATGGGCATGTGCCACGAGGACACTGCCAAGGGGATGGCAATTCACGTCATCGCCCGCACCAAGGGATCGCCGCCAGTCTTCTACTACCGGCGCTGGCAGGGCGGCGTCTGGACGGCCTGGGAGAAGGTGCCGCTGGACATCAAGGCGGAGCAGGTGCTTCCGATCGTGTTCAACCGGCGGCTCCACCTCTTCTGGCCCGTCTTCACGGCCAAGCCGGAGGAGGAACAGGACATCCCGAAGGCTCAAGCAAGCAACAACCCGTCACCGCCGCCAAAGAAGTACTGGGAAATCCAGCTCGCGTGGAGCACGTATCGCAACGGAAAGTGGGCGCCTGGGCAGGTTTCCGAGCGCAAGCTGATCCACCCGTGGTACAGGCCGCAGTATTCACATCATTTAAGGGCAGACGTACACGAAAACAACGTGATTGTCCGGGTGTTTCTCAGCACTTCCCCAGAGTACGATGACGCTAGGTACTTCGATATCAAGCTGTACGAGAAGTACTGGTCCGAGATTCCCGATGCCGATAGCTACAGAGATACTCAGCTAGGAATAAGTCTTTTCCCGGGAAAAACATGTCGCGAGTTAGCGTCTTTGATAGAAGACCTTGAGCTTGAAGCACAGGGAGACACAAGTGGAACATCCCGGAATAACACAAGGGAGGTGATATCAATTCACAAGGTGCGTCTCGAAGCGCTGGAGCAGCTGTGTAAGGAGATGGCGGTCGTCAGTTTCTCTCCCGTATCACACGACGAAACCCTCAGGCCCTGGCATTTATCGGAGTTCACCTTCAACGGCAACATAGTGGCCGCGCGAATCTGGGGCGGAGATGGTTCATACCGGATTGTCTCTGAAGGCAGCTATGGCCTGGATGGTCGCTCGACGCAAGAACTGCGTTCGTGGCAGCGCCAAGAGAGGCTCAGGCTGCCTACTGGCCAGCACTTTGAGTTCGGCTGCCTAGTTGCCAATAGTAATGCAGTGAATCCCGCTCCGCTTCACGTATTGCACGATCCAAGTAACCCTTGGGCGAGCACCATGTCAACGAGTCTACTGGGGGCGGCGCCAATTCCCTACCGCGTGGTTCCCCCACATCAGGATGCGCAGTTCAATTCCGAGCGACCGTTCTTCTTTCAAGACTTGGAGCGCTCCTGGTTCGTCGAACCGCAACTAACCTCCATCCAACAGGACTGGGTCTTTCTTTGGTTCTGGCGGCACGGTTTTCATCCCTTCTACCACCCATGGACGGGACTCTTCGCCATGCAACTCGAAATGGGAGGCGTTGGTCAGCTGTTCAAGCGGGAGGTACAGGTCAGTCCCAGTGGCTTGACTGAAATCGGGCCGTTCGATTTTGCGGCTTACGCTCCTAATGTAGGGGTGGTTGCTGAGGGTGATCCGAAAAGCGTCGATTTCGGATACGGCGCGGCCTATTCCCAATACAACTGGGAGCTGTTCTTTCACGCACCGCTACTCGTTGCATCGCGCCTTTCCGGCAACCAGCGGCAGGAAGAGGCCATTCGCTGGTTCCATTGCATCTTCAATCCGACGAACCCCTTTGCGGAGGCTGAAAAGAAGAGGTACTGGATCACGAAGCCCTTCTATGAGGCGAACGCTTGGGAAATGGTCGACCTAAGGATCGAGGACGTTCTCGAGAAGGTCAACAAGGGCTTGCCGAACTATGAGAGGCAGGTCGAAGCGTGGCGCGACAACCCGTTCGATCCCCATCTCATTGCCAACATGCGCTGGGTCGCCTATCAGAAGTACGTCGTGATGGCGTACTTGGACAACCTCATCTCCTGGGGTGACAGGCTCTTCCGCGAGGATCGACTCGAGTCCATCAACGAGGCCACGCAGTTGTATGTCGTGGCAGCCGAGATCCTGGGTCCGCGGCCGGCGCGGGTTCCCGGGCTGGAACGGCGCGACTACAGTTTCGAGTTGCTGGAGAAGAACCTCGACGAGTTCGGCAATGCAGTGGTCGAGGTTGAGAACGTACTGCCAATACTGGGTGGTCCGGCCGTCGACCTCTCTCGACCGTGGGAGTCTCTCGACAGACATGCGCTGCCGGATGCGCTGCGCCGTAGGCTCGCCCCGAGCACGGAGGAACTGCCACCACTCGACACGTTCTATTTCTGCATCCCGCCTAACGAGAAACTGCTCAAGTACTGGGACGACGTCGGGCAGCGGCTGTGGAACATCCGCCACTGCCGCAACATCGAGGGTCTGGAGCGTCAGCTCGCCCTTTGGGAGCCGCCGATCGATCCGGGATTGCTTGTCAAGGCGGCAGCGACCGGCGTCGATCTCAGCAGCGTGCTTCTGGAGCTGAGTGCCCCGTTGCCTCACTATCGTTTCGAGGCTGTCTTGCGACGGGCGCGGGACTTCGCGTCCGAAGTGCGGTCACTCGGAGGGGCACTCCTTGCAGCCCTTGAAAAGCGCGACGCGGAGGTACTTTCGCTGATGCGCGCGCAACACGAAGCCTTCCTGCTGACTGCTGTCCAAGCCGTGCGCGACAGGCAAGTCGACGAGGCGGGTGAGCAGTTGGAGGGGTTGCGGCAGTCACGCAGGCTTGTTGAGCGGCGACGCGACTACTACAGGTCGCGAGTCTTCATGAACAGCGGCGAGACCAGGGCCACGGATTTGGAGAAGCACTCCATTTCTGAACAGAAGAGCGCACAAGTGGCAGACCTGGTCGCCAGCTCGGTGGCGCTGATTCCCGAGTTCACCAGCGGTGGGTCCGGAGCGGGTGGCAGCCCGCACGTCGTGGTCGCGGTGGGCGGCAAACTGATCGCCAAGGCGGCTGAACTCGCTGCCAAAGCAATGTACGGCAAGGCGTCAAACCTCTCCAAGGAAGGGGGTGTCGCCGCCACGCTGGCGAGCTATCAGCGTCGCGCCGAAGAGTGGCAGTTCCAGGGCGACTCAGCGGAGCAGGAACTCGCACAGATCGACAGGCAGATCGCTGCAGCAGAGATCCGCCTCGCCATCAGCAGGATCGAGCAAGCCAACCACGTTCAGCAGGTCCGTCAGGCGGCCGAAGTCGAGGAGCACCTGCATCGCAAGTTCACCAACCAGGAGCTCTACGACTGGACGGTCTCGCAACTGTCGACGGTGCACTTCAGCAGCTACAAGCTCGCCTTCGATCTGGCCAAGCGAGCGGAACGCTGCTTCCGCTTCGAGCTGGGCGTGACGGATTCCAACTTCATCCAGTTCGGCTACTGGGACAGCTTGAAGAAGGGTCTGCTGGCCGGCGAGCGCTTGACCCACGACTTGCAGAGGCTCGAGGCCGCCTATCTCGAACAGAACCGACGGCAGTTCGAACTCACCAAGCACATCTCGCTGGCGCAGCTGTCGACGTTCGTGGATCCGGCGACATGGCCCGAGACCAGCGAGTGCTTCAACCTGGCAAGACTCCGCGAGACCGGTGAGTGCGACATCTACCTGCCCGAGGCGCTCTTCGACCTGGATCACCCCGGCCACTACATGCGCCGCATCAAGTCCGTCAGTCTCACCATTCCAGCGGTTGCAGGGCCGTACAGCGGGATCCACTGCACCCTGACCCTGCTGCGGAACACTGTGCGGGTGAGCAACAGCGTGGGAAGCATGTACCAGCGCGGGGCGGACCCCGACAGTCGCTTCGAGGACGATCTCGCAGCGGCGCAATCGATTGCCACGAGCAGCGGTGTCGACGACAGCGGACTGTTCCAACTGGACTTCCGCGACGAGCGCTACCTGCCGTTCGAGGGGGCCGGTGCGGTGAGCAAGTGGCACATCTCGCTGCCGAAAGAGACGAACAACTTCGACTTGGCTACGGTCTCCGACGTCATCCTGCACCTGAAGTACACCGCGCGTGATGGCGGCGACCTGCTGCGGGAGCAGGCACGCGAAGCGGTTCTCAACGTCGCTCGGAAGGGCGTTCGCATGATTGCGGTGCGCAACGAGCTTCCGGATGCTTGGCATCACTTCCGGCATCCCTCCGGTACCGGGGGCACTCAGGAGCTGAAGCTCGCACTAACCCAGACGCTCTTCCCGTTCTTCGCGCGCGGCCAGCCGATAACCGTGCAGCGCGTCAAGCTGATGGCTTCGTGCGACCCGGATGTAGGGGACCGGCTGACGGCTAGGCTCTCGCTTGGCGCGGATGAAGAGTCTGTCGAGATTGCGTTGACGCGGCAAGTAGGCGACCCAGCGTATGGGAATCTGCACCACGGCGAGGCGCCCTCGACGGAGGAAGTGGCCAGTTGGCCGATTGGTGACTGGGCAATCCGTCTGGGCACGGTGGAAACCGGCGCGTTCCGGTCACTAGCAGCCGAGAAAGTGGGCGACCTGTTCGTCGTCCTGTACTTCACGACAGGCTGAACATCATGGAGAAGTGAGAGTCTTGAGTCCGGGACTCTGTCGCGTCAGCGGAACGTGACGGACCATGTTCGCGTTCTGGATCCATCCTGATCGACCAGGCCGGACAGGGTCCCTGCTTGCGAGAGCCGCCTCAGATGCCCCCACTTGGCTGGATATGCCCCCATCCGATGCCCCCAATGCCCCTGGATGCTGGCACACTCCGGCGGACGCCCGCGGACACGAAACCGGTGCTCTACCTAGGAAAGAAGGGGTTCCGGTGGACTTCGGCGGACGCTGGCGAGCCCTGGGATGGCGCCCCCGACAGGAATCGAACCTGTATCTAGCGCTTAGGAGGCGCTC
>ERZ761602.2763-NODE-2763-length-26487-cov-4.895922_pt1 | contig 26487 bp, 20 predicted proteins | sample MGYA00512165_ERZ761602 | MGnify/ENA primary metagenome ERZ761602 (study PRJEB28899, sample SAMN02445085) | bioreactor sludge metagenome | biome: EBPR sludge; isolation source: Thorneside wastewater treatment plant | place: Australia: Brisbane, Thorneside...
CAGCGCGCGATCAGCAGCGGCTCGCGCTGCGGCAGGCCGGCCTTCATCGGGAAATCGGTCTTCGGCAGGAAGACGGTGGTCTTGTAGTCGGCGGTCTTGGTATCGGCAGTCATGCGCTGGCTCTCAGGCTGTGGGCTTCCCGCGTGAGCGCCACGCGCTCGACTTCGGCGATGTTGGCGAGGCAGCGCGCGATGTGGCCCGCGGCGGCCTCGTCGAGCCCGGCGACCTCGACTTCGATGGCGAGGGATTCGGCGCCGGCGCGCAGCAGGAAGCGCTCGGGCACGAGGTCGCGCTTGGCGAAATATTCCATCACGCGCGGAGCGACGCCGGCGCCCTTCAGCGCCAGCAGCCGGTAGCAGGAATAGGGTGGGGAAACGGCGTCAGGATTGGGCATGGCCAGGGAACCCGGTGGATGCGAACGGCGCGAACGGACGGACGTCCCGGTCTTCGATGAAGACCGGGCCCGTAATTCGCGCGATCCGCGCCACGCTGAGGCGCCGCTGGGCCATGCGCGGGAGAATATGGGTGCAGCGCGAAAAGCTCAAGTGCGGCGCGCGGCCGCCGGGCCGTTCCGCAAGCCCTTTCACTGCGACGAACCGCGGCGGCGGTGCACGATGCGCTGAACCGGGACCCTATCCGGCCGGCCACGCGGCGAGAATGCCGCGCGCCCGCGCGCTGTCCTCGGCGATCTGCGCCTTCAGCGCGTCGAGGCCGTCGAACTTCCGCTCGGGGCGGATGAAGGCGAGCAGCTCGACTGCGAGGCGGGCGCCGTAAAGATCGCCCGAAAAGTCGAACAGGTGCGCTTCGAGCTGGGCGCGCGTGCCGCCCACGGTCGGTCGGCTGCCGAGATTGGCGACGCCGCTCCAGCGCGGGCCGTTGCCGCCGAGCGGCACCGCGCGCACGGCGTAGACGCCGAAGGCCGGCCGTAGATAGTCGTCGAGCGGAAGGTTGACGGTGGGGAAGCCGAGCTGGCGGCCGCGCTTGTCGCCGTGCAGCACCTCGCCCTCGATCGCGAAATTGCGGCCCAGCAGCGCGGCCGCGCGTTCCGGCTCGCCGCGCACGAGGCATTCGCGCACGCGCGTGGACGAGGCGAGCGCGCCGTCGGAGGCGGAAACCGGCGCCACGACCGTGACGCCCACGCCGCCCGTGTGGCCGGCCACGTGCTCCAGCACGCTCACCGTGCCGGTGCGGCCCTTGCCGAACGCGAAGCCGGCGCCGACCACGACGTGGCGCACGCCCAGCCCCTCGATCAACACGCGCTCGATGAACGCCTCGGCGGTCAGCGCGGCCATCGCCGCGTCGAACGGCAGCTCGTAATAGTGCGTGGCGCCGGCCTCGCCGATGAGGCGGCGCTTCGCCGGCGGCGGCGTGAGGCGGAACGGCGGAACGGCGGGCTGGAAATAGCGGCGCGGATGGGGCTCGAAGGTGAGCACGCCCAGCGGCACGCCCAGCCTCTCGGCTACCGCGTTCGCGCGCGCGAGCACCGCGCGGTGGCCGGGATGGACGCCGTCGAAATTGCCGATCGCGACCGCGGCGCCCTTGGCCTCGGCCGGCAACGCGGAATAGCTCGTGGAAATTCGCATCGGGCGTGCAAGCTAATGCGCGAACCGGCGCACGCAAGAGGCGAAGCGGTGCGGCGCGGCTACTTGGCCGGCGGGTTGCGGACCGGCACCTTGATGAGGGCCTCGCCCTCGATCACCACCTCGTCGCCCACCATGCATTGCGTGTGCAGCGTGATGCGCGCCTTCTCTTGGTTGATGTCGGCCACGGTCGCGCGCGTGTTGACGCACTGGCCGGGGCGCACCGGGGCCAGGAACTTCAGGTTCTGGCTCATGTAGATGGCGCCCGGGCCGGGCAGCCGCGTGCCGATCAAGGTCGAGATGAAGCTCGCCGAGAGCATGCCATGGGCGATGCGGCCCTCGAACATCGTCGTCTTGGCGAAATCGTCGGACAGGTGGATCGGATTGGTGTCGCCCGATACGCCGGCGAAGGTCGCGATGTCAGCATCGGTCACGGTCTTCGTGTAGACGGCCGTCATGCCGACCTTGAGGTCCTCGAGATAGTAGCCGTGCACTTCGCTGGCGAAGTTCGGCACGAGGGCGACAGGCTTGTCGCGCTTCTTGTCGGGCGATTTGGCAGGCGCAGTCTTGGCCGCGGTGTCGAGCGGAGGCATTCTTGGTGTCCTCTGAACCGTTTCTGTCCCGGCGATCGTCATGCGGCACGCGAATCACGTCGCCGCGCTTATTGTGCAATGCAATATATAGCGCCGATGACGACCGGCGCAAGTGCGCGCGCTGCGGCACAAAATCCAGATTTTCCTCGTCGAAACCGTGAGTTACCCGCTCCGCCGCGCGCATTCGAGGAAGCGCTGCAGCGCCGTAGAGACGAACCCGTCGCGCCGCCGGGCAAACAGCGTGGTCACGCGCGCCTCGCGCGGCGGCAAGCGATGGGCGGCGAGGCGGCGCTGGCGCAGCGGGGCCTCGACGATGGCGCGCGGCATCAGGGTGACGCCGATCCCGGCGCCGACGCAGCCGACGATTCCGTCCACGGTGCCGAATTCGAGGCGCCGCGGCTCCTTGACGCCATGCGCGGCCAGGAACCGTTCGAGCCGCTGGCGATAGGAGCAGCCGGTGCGCAGCACGAGAATCTTCATCTCGGCCTCGCCGTGCGCTGCGGCGCGGAGAGAGGCGTCGAGCTTCGGCGCCCCCGGCGCGGTGAGGAACACGAGTTCCTCTTCGACGATCGGCTCGGAATCGAGGTCCGGATGATCGAGCGGGCCCGCGACGAAGGCGCCTTCGAGCCGGCGGTCGGCGACCTTGGCGACGAGTTCGGCCGTGGTGCCGGTCTCGAGCACGATGTCGACTTTGGGATGGGCCGCCGCGTAGGCCGACAGGATCGGCGGCAGCCGCCGTGCCGCCGTCGTCTCGAGCGAGCCGATCGCGAGCCGGCCCGCGGGCTCGGCGCCGTCGGTCGCCGCGCGCCTGGCCTCGCCGAGCAGGTGCCCGATGCGCTGCGCATAGGGCAGGAGCCGCGCGCCGGCCGGCGTCAGCGTGACGCCGCGGCTGTGGCGGTGGAACAGCGGCACGCCCAGCTCGCGCTCGAGCTGGCGGATGCGCTGCGTCACGTTCGACTGCACCGTGTTGAGCGTCTGCGCCGCGCGATTGATGCCGCCCGCACCCGCCACCGCCGCGAAGACCGAAAGATCGCCGGCATCCATCGCCAATTCTCCTCTCAGCAGGTCCTATCGTCACCGCGATCGCCGCGACGGCGGCGTCCATATCATCATTTCAGATAGCTTCGTTCAGAACAAATCGGTTTTCAAGGATACGGCTAGGACGTAGAGTCGGCGCATGAACGCCAAATCCCGTGCCTTCTGCGCGCGCCTCGGCATCGCGCACCCGATCGTCCAGGCGCCGATGGCCGGCGGCGGCAGCACGCCGGCGCTGGCGGCCGAGGTCTCCGACGCCGGCGGCCTCGGCTTCCTCGGCGCCGCGTATCTCGCGCCCGCGCAGATCGGCGAGGCGGTCGCCGAGGTCAGGAAGCGCACGCGCAAGCCGTTCGGCGTGAACCTCTTCTGCGGCGGCTACGAGCGCGCCGGCGCGGCCGAGCCCGTCGCGCCGGCGATGCTGGCCCTGCTCGCGCGGCACCACGCGGTGCTCGGCCTGCCGCCGCCCGAGGCGCCGCCGCCGCAAAGCGATCCGGCGCCGGCGCAATTCGAAGCGCTGCTCGCCGCACGCGTGCCGGTCTTCAGCAGCACGTTCGGCTTCCCCGCGCCGGACATCGTCGCGCGCATGAAGGCGGCCGGCACGTTCGTGATCGGGACGGCGACGACGGTCGAAGAAGGAAAGCGCCTCGCCGCCGCCGGCGCCGACGCGATCCAGGCGCAGGGCGCCGAGGCCGGCGGCCACCGGGGCACGTTCGCGGCGCCGTTCGAGCGCGCGATGGTCGGCCTCTTGGCATTGCTGCCGGCGCTGGCCGACGCGGTCGACGTGCCGGTGATCGCCTCGGGCGGCATCATGGATGGGCGCGGCATCGTCGCGGCCGAGGCGCTCGGCGCCGCCGCCGTCGCCCTCGGCACCGCGTTTCTCGTCTGCGAGGAGGCCGGCGTGCCGGACGCCTACAAGACGGCGATCCTGCGCGCGGCCGAAAACGAAACCGTGCTCACGCGCGCGTTCTCCGGGCGGCCCGCGCGCGGCATCGTCAACGCGTTCCTCGAAGAGGCGGAGGCGAGCGGCGCGATCGCGGCATTCCCGGCGCAGAACGCGCTCACGCGCCCGATGCGCACCGCGGCCGCCAAGGCCGGCGACATCGAGCGGCTCTCGTTGTGGGCGGGGCAGGGCGTTCGCCTGGCGCGGCGCATGAAAGCGGCGGAGCTGATGCGGGTGCTGGTGCAAGAGATAGCGGATGCTCGGCGCGTATTGGTGTGACCGCCCTCGCTTCCCAAGCTTCCCTTGCGGTGGAGCGTGACGGTCTCGCCGGCGACGGAGGGTCAGTAGATCTTCACCCGCGCCTGCACCGATGCGCTGCGGCCGTCGGCGTCGATGACGGTGACGCGGATGAAGCCTTCGCCGTCGACGCGCCAGAAGGCCTGGCCCGCGCCGGGCGCCGTCTCGACCGGCTGGCCGTTCACGATCCAGCGCAGCGGCCTGGCGCCGCCCTCGGCGACCAGGAAGAGATGCGGATCGCCGTCGCCCTTCTTCTCGAGGCCGACCGTGGCGTTGGCCGGCGGGAAGCTGATTGCGAGCGCGGCCGGCGCGGGTCGGTCGGGCGAGATGGCGAGGCGCGCGGCGCGCGATTCGAACCGGCGCAGGGTGCGCGGCAGTCGCTCGTTCGAGGCGATGTGCGCGTCGGCGGGCCGTGCGGGCATCGCGCGCCCGGCCGTGCCGTTGCGCGTCTCGGGAACGAGATCGAAGGCCTTGAACAGGATCGGCAGCGCGGTCACGCGGCCATAGCGGTCGGGCGAGGGCGTGCCGTCGGGGCGCCCGACCCACACGCCGATCACGTGCTTGCCATCGTAGCCGATCGCCCAGGCGTCGCGGAAGCCGTAGGACGTCCCGGTCTTGTAGGCGATGTCGAACGGGCGGTTCAGGAACGCGCGCGGCAGCGAATCGTTCGGCGGCGGCGCCGATTCGAGGATGCGCGCCAGGTGCCACGCGGCGCCGGCCGAAAGGATTCGCCTGTTTTCGGCCGGCGGCGTGAAGCTCGCGTCGAGCCGCAGCGGCAGCGCCACGCCGCGATTGCCGAGCGCGGCGTAGATCGTCACGAGATCGGCGAGACTGGTGCCGACCCCGCCGAGAGCCACCGGCAGGCCCGGCCGTTCGGCCGCGCTCTCGAAGCGCAGCGTCATGCCTGCCGAGCGCAGCAGGCCCGTGAAGCGCTCCGGCCCGATGCGGTCGAGCACTGCCACGGCCGGCACGTTCAGCGATTGCTGCAGCGCCACGCGCACGCTGACTTCGCCCATGTAGTGGCGCTGGAAATTCTCGGGGCGATAGTCGCCGAAGCGCGTCGGCCCGTCGGTGACGATCGTCTCCGGGTGCACGACGCCGAGATCGAAGCCGAGCCCGTAGACGAACGGCTTCAAGGTCGAGCCCGGCGAGCGGATCGCGCGCGCCATGTCCACCTGGCCGTGGCGCTGCGCGTCGAAAAACGCGGCCGAGCCCACATAGGCGCGCACCGCGCCGGTCGCGTGATCGGCGACGAGGAACGCGATATTGGCCTCGGGCGCCAGGCCTGCCAGCTCGCTGCGCGCCAGCGCCTCCATCGCCTCCTGCAGGCGCGCGTCGAGCGTGCTCTCGATGCGCAGCAGCGATTTCGGCGCGCGCTCCTTGAGCGCCGCGGTCGCGTGCGGCGCCAGGAACGGCAGCGGGCGGCGCAGGCGCGGCACCGGCTCGGCGCGCGCCTCTGCGGCCATCGACGGCGCGAGCACGCCGCGTCGCTCGAGCACGGTCAGGATCTTGTCGCGCGCCGCCTTCGCGGCCTCGGGGCGGCGGTCGGGCCGCGTCGCGGCCGGCGATTGCGGAATCGCGATCAGCAGCGCCGCCTCGCCGGCGGTAAGATGCAGCGGCTCCTTGCCGAACCAGGCGAGCGACGCCGCACGCACGCCCTCGAGATTGCCGCCATACGGCGCGCGCGCGAGATAGAGCGCCAGGATCTCGTCTTTCGACAGCGCAAGCTCGAGCTGCACGGCGCGAAACGCCTGCCGCAGCTTCGTGCCGAGGCTGCGCGGCGCGGGCTCGAGCAGGCGAGCCACCTGCATGCTCAAGGTCGAGCCGCCCGAAACGATGCGGCCGTTCCACGCCCATTGCCACGCGGCGCGCGCGACGGCGACCGGATCGACGCCGGGATGGCTGCGGAAGCGCCGGTCCTCGTAGGCGAGCAGCATCGTCACGTAGAGCGGCGACACCTCCGCCGGTCTCGCGGCGAGCCGCCAGGTGCCCTCGCGCGTCGTGAAGGCGCGCAGCATGCGGCCCTCGCGATCTGCGACGACGACCGAAGCCTCGCCCGCGCGCGACAGATCGAGCGGATAGAGCCGGTCGAGGACGGCGAACGCGCCCGCGAGAACGCCGGCGCCGAGCGCGCCGCCAAGAGCGGCGCGTCGGATCCGGCGTTTCCAGCGCTGGGCGCGAATCGTCACGGCTGCCGCGGCAGGATCGTCACCTTGCCCATCGCGTCGCGGCCGAACATCGCCGGGGCATACATGTCCTCGACGAAGGCGGCCGGCAGGCGGAACGTGCCCGGCGTCACCGCGCGCACGACATAGGCGAGGTAGTAGTCCTTCTTGTTGCTCCAGATATCGAGCGCGGCGACGAAACGGTCGTCGCGCGGCTCGGTGGCGCGCGGCCGCGCGAGCTCGGGCAGCCATTTCATCTGCTCGGGATCGCGGCGGTCGAGGCGCGGATTCTCGATCTCGAAGCCGGCCGGCAGGAGATCGACGATCAGCGCCTGGTGCGGGCGCGAGCCGGAAGCGCTGACCTTGATGAGCGCAACCAGCACGTCGCTCTGGCGCACCTTCTCGAGGTCCACGCGCTCGCCCTTGAGGTTGTAGAACACGCGCGTCACTTCGAAGCCGTTCTTCTCGGCAGGTTGATCCTTGGCGGGGATGCCGGTGAGCGTGGCGCCGACCCAGATCTTGTCGTCGCCGTCGTTGACGACGTCGAACTTCTGGCCGAGCGCCTGGCTGCCGAAGCGGCCGGCGAAGGGCTTGCCGGTGGCCGCCATGCTCTGGCTGCCGATGCGCGCCTTCCACTCGGCGCCCGGCGTGGCGAGGCCGTGCGCGGCGAGCAGCAGCCAGGCCTGCTCCTGCGTCGAGAGATACTGGTTCTGACGCCGGCCGAGACGCACCGCGTAGATCAGCTGCTCGAGCGTCGTGCCGCGCGGCTGCGCGGTGCTCGCCAGCGCCAGAACGCCGGCCTGGTCGCGCAGCAGCGAGCCGTAGTCCTGCACCTGCGGCCGCCAGTAGCGATCCTCGGGGGCGGGGCGGCCATTGTGCTCGCGGGCGGCGTCGAACGCGGACTTGGCGCGCGCGCCGTCGCCCATCAGCGCGAGGGCGGCGGCCAGCTGCGCCTTGGCCAGCGCGGTCGGCAGCGACTTCAGCGCCGTGTCGTGCAAGTAGCGCAGCGAGGCCACGTCGCCCTTGCTGTTCGCCGCCAGCACGTAGTGCGCGTAGGTCAGCACCGGCAGCGCGGGTGCGTCGTAGGACAGGTCGCGCGTCATCGCGTCGAGCTTCTTCATGCCCTGCTCGAACGCGATATCGGGCACGACGTAGCCTTTGGCCTTCGCCTGCGTGAGGAAATCCATGATGAAGGCGGTCAGCCAGCCGCCGCTTTCGTCGAAGGAGTTCCACATGCCGAAGCCGCCGTCGCGCGCCTGCATGCCGAGCACGCGGTAGATCGCGTCCTGCACGCGCGCGCGCAGCGTGGGTTCGTCCTTGGCCACGCCGATCGCCTGCGCCATGTCGGCGAGATAGAGCAGCGGCAGCGCGCGGCTCGTCGTCTGCTCGGCGCAGCCATAGGGATAGCGGTCGAGCGAGGCGAGCAGGTCGGCGATGCCGAGATCGGGCGCGGTGCCGACCGTGAGGTAGAGCGAGGCGGTTCCGGGCAGGAATTCGCCGAGCTCCTTCTGGCCGAGCGTGAACGCCTCCTTCTTGTCGAGCTGGCTCACGAGGTATTTCGCGACGTTGGCCTGGGCCGGCCGCACCGCGATGTCCCAGTTGCGCGCGAGAGCGAAGTTGCCGGGTCCGGATATCTCGAGCCGGATCGCGGCGGTGCCGGGGCGCAGGCCGATGAGCGTGAACGCGAAGCGCTGGCGCTGGTCCTTGGCGAGCGTCGCGGTCTGCTCGGGCTGGCCGGCCACGGCTACCGCGTTGTCGGTGGCAAGGCGCACACGATACGCGCCCGGCGTGCCGTCCACGTTGTGGATGACGACGGTGACGCGGCCGCGGTCGTCGGGCGCCAGGAAACGGGGCAGCGTCACGGTGCTGACCACCGGGTCGCGCACGGTCACGGCCTGCTCGCTCTTGCCGACCTTGTTCTGGGTCCAGGCGACGGCCATCACGCGCAGGCGCCCGTTGAAGTCGGGCACGTCGAGCGAAATCGTGGCCTCGCCCTTCTCGTCGGCCTTCACGATGCCCGAGAACAGCGACACGACCTGGATCGTGCTCACGTCGAGCCCGCCCAAATGGCGCGATTCGCCGTCGCCGCCCTGGCGGATCTCGCCGAGGCGGCCGGCATAGGCGTCGATGAGGCGGCCGTAATCGTCGCGCAGTTCCAGCGCCAGCTTGCGCTTGGCGTAGAAGTGCGCGTCGGGCGCCGGCGTCCGGTAGCCGGTGAGCGCCAGAACGCCCTCGTCGACGGCGGCGAGCGTCAGGAACACGGGCTCGCCGCGCGCGCCGTCCACGGCCACCTTCACCTCGAGCTTCTTGCGCGGCGTCATCAGCTCGGGCGCGCCGAGCTTGACGGCCAGCATACGCTCGGAGGTGTCGCGGCCGAGATAGGCGACGCCGATCGCGCGCGAGGGTCCGAGGCGCTCGGCCTTGCCGTTCGGGCGATAGGCCGTGGCGAGGACGTAGACGCCCGTGCCCCAGCTCTCGTCGACGGCGATGTCGATCACCTTGCCGCCTTCGGCGACGGTCTCGTGCCGGCTCATCAGCACGCGGTCGGACGCGACGACGATGTGCACCACGCCTGCGAACGGCGCGCGGATGCTGAGCTTCGCGGTCTCGCCGGCCTTGTAGCTCGGCTTGTCGAGGCGCACCTGGAGCTTGTCCGGCACCTCTTCCGATTCGCCGGCGTAGGTCCAGCCGAACGAGAAGCGATAGCTCGCGGCGGTGCCGGTGGCGGCGTCGGCGATCGTCAGGCGATAGCGCCCGCCGGGCCGCGCGAACGAGAGCTCGGCCGGCTTGTCGGCGGCGATGTCGAGTTCGCCCTTCTGGACCGGCTCGTCGCGCGTGACGCCGCGATAGTTCCAGCGCCCGTCGCTGTTGTACCACTGGTATTCGAACACCTCACGCACGAGCTCGAATCTGAGCTTGCCCGCGGCCTTGCGGTTGCCGTCGCGGTCCACGGCGATGGCCTGGAACCTCGCGGTCTGGCCCTCGGCCACGGTGCCGTCCTCGGCGTCGAGCTTGAGGCCGAGATAGAGCGGGCGGTGCGCGACCGGCACCGATAGGCGGCGCTCGATCGCGCGACCGCCTTCCTCGTTGAGCGTCACGCGAATGTCCGCCATGAGCGGGCGCGTGGCGTCGAGCTTCTCGTCGAGCTTCACCTCGAGCGCGGCTTCGCCCTTGGCGTCGGTCGCGGCCGAGGAGATTTCCTTCCGCTTCGCGTCGAAGCGCTCCTGCACCAGGCCGAAGAAGAAACCCTTGAACGCCGGGAACGGCGCCGGATCGAGCCGCAGCGTGGCCTCGCCGTCGACCGCAAGGTCCGCGGCCGGCGCGCCGTAGAGGAAGCGGCCGACGACGCTGATCTTCACCGGCTTGTCGGGCGCCAGCATCTTCGGCTCGGCGGCAAGCGTCATCTCGAGCCGCTCGGGCACGAAATCCTCGACCTTGAAGCCGGTGCTGCCGACCGCCGGGCCTTTCGGATCGACGTGCGCGAGCACGCGCCAGCTTCCGGTCGGGGCCGATTTGGCGAGCGGCACCGAGACGCTGTAGCCGCCGGCGCCCTGCGGGCGCAGCGTGAAGCGCTGGGCCTCGACGCCGTCCGGCCGGATGAGGCGCAGCACGAGCGGCGCGTCGCCGGAGGCGCGCGCGTTCAAGTCGCGCAGCAGCGCGGCCAGGTGCACGGTCTCGCCGGGGCGATAGACCCCGCGCTCGGCATAGACGAACGCGTCGGCACCCGCCGGCGCGTCGCGGCCGCCCACGCCCCGGTCGGTGAGATCGAACGCGGTGCGGATGAGGTCGATGAACGCGAACTCGCCGCCCGCGGCCGTCATCAGCAGAGCGGCGGCGCGGTTGCCGCCCTGGCCGCGCAGCAGGCCGGGCGCGAAGGTCACGCGGCCGTCGGCGTCGCTGGTCGCGGTGCCGAGCACCTCGTTGTTGCGCGCCACGAGGCGCACTTCCACGCCGGCGCGCGGCTGCGCGGTCTCGTAGGACCGCAGGAAGACCGTGAGGCCGCCCTCGCCGCTATAGGTGCTGACGCCGATGTCGGTGACGACGACCCATTGCGTCGCCCATTCCGAGTATTCGTCGCCCTCCTCGTCGTCGTCGACCTTCTTCTTGCCGACCGAGCGCGCGAGCACGACGTAGATGCCCGGCTTCGGGTCCTTCACGATCTCGCCGAACGGCAGCGCGGTCACGGCTTCCTTGTTGCGCTCGCCCTGGATGCGCATGCGGCCGGACCACACCAGCTCGCCCTGGTTTTCCTCGATCTTGCGCGCGCTGTGCTCGTAGAGCAGCTCGCGGATGCGCTCGCCGGTGATTTCGCCGATCAGGTTCTTGTCGTTGATGCGCAGCACCTTGATCTCGGCGCGCTCGACGTTGACGGTCGAAAGCGGGATGCCCTGGCGGCTCGCCTTGGGCAGGATGTAGGCGCGGCTCCGGAACGCCAGCGTCACCGGCCGGTCGGGCACGGCAATCACGAAGGTCTCGGTGCGCGGCACGATCAGCGCGCCGGTGGACGGCAGGCCCTGGCGGACCGTCACCCGGTAGCTCTGGCTGAACGAAACGCCGGAGATGCACAGCGTGCGCTCCTTGGCGTCGAACGCGGCCTTCACCGCCGGCTCGATCGCGACGTAGCGCGAGAAGATCGCGGGATCCTGCTCGGGCAGGTTCTTCGAGAAGGTGAGGCAGAGGCGCGGCTGCTCGCCCTCGACGTCGGCGCGGCTCTGCACGACCTGATGGCGATACTGCATCACCATCGCGGTCAGGCGGTTGCGCACCGTCTGGCTGGCGTCGAGCTTCAGCGAATCCTCGTAGGCGGCGATGCCCGGCTCCGGCTCGCGCATGATCTCGTGCCAGTAGCCGATGTAATACAGCGCGATCGCACTCTGTTTCGCGTTCGTGGCCAGCTTCCATGCGGCATGCGCGGCTTCGAGCGCGCGGCGGTGCTGCGCGGCGCGCTGCGCGCCGAGCGCATTGGAATAGGCGAGCCAGACGTCGAAATTGCTGCCGCCATGCGCGATCGTGCGCTCCAGCAGCGGCACGGCCTCGGCGAACTTGCGCTCGCGCACGAGGCCCATCGCCACGGTCAGCGCTTGTCCGGCGAGCACCGGGTTGGGCCGCTCGCCCGGCTTGAGATGGCGGCCCCGGATCTCGGCTTCGAGCCGGCCGGCCGCGGCCGCCATCTGCGGCGTGTCGTAGGGCTGGCCGGCCGCCGGCGGCGTGAGCGAGAGAAGCGGGAGAACGAGGAGGAGGGCAGGCAGGAAGACGCGCGCGAGGAGCGACATTGGTATCCTCAGGTGTTCGGTCCGGCACCCCAGATGCCAGACCCCCTTCTTGCTTATTGCGATGCGGCGCATGCGCGCAGCATCGAGATCGATATACGCTGGCGACCCGCGAAACGGGCCTATCGCGCAACACTTTGTTTTTTGTACGGCAGAGTCGGAGGCGAAGCGGTGAAATCCCCGGTGGAGACAGGCGAGGCGGCGGCGATCATCGCGGCGCTCGGCCTCGTGCCGCACCCCAAGGAGGGCGGCTGGTTCCGCGAAACCTATCGCTCCGGCGAGGCGCTGCCGGCGCCGGCGCTTCCCGCGCGCTACGGCGGCCCGCGCGCCGCTGCGACGGCGATTTACTATCTGTTGACGCCGTCGACCTACTCGGCGCTGCACCGGCTGGCCAGCGACGAGGTCTTTCACTTCTACGCCGGCGACGCGGTCGAACAGCTGCGCCTGTTTCCCGACGGACGCGGCGAGATCGCGACGATCGGCAGCGATCTGGCGGCGGGCCAGCGTCCGCAGGTGCTGGTACCGCGCGGGGTGTGGCAAGGCGCGCGGCTCGCGCCAAGCGGGCGCTACGCGCTGCTCGGCTGCTCGGTGGCGCCGGGATTCGACTACGCCGATTACGAGAGTGGCGATGGGGCGTCGCTCGCCGCCGCCTATCCCGCGTTCGCCGCGCGGATCGCCGCACTGGCGCCGGCAACCCGTTAGCGCCGCCCGGGCCGGCGGGAACCGAAGCCCCGGCGTTTCGTCATATCCCCACCTGCCCGGAACCCCGCGGTTCCGGCGCGGCCCGCATCCGCCTCCACCGCGGCGGCTGCGCCCCCTCGGCCACTGCTTGGGAGTCAAACAATGAAGAGATACGCCTTGCTGCTTCTGCTGCCCGTGTTCGGCGTCGCGGCATGCCAATCCGATCCGCCCCCGCCGCCGCCGCAGACGACCGAGGTGATCGGCGTCGTGCAGGACGTTTCCGGCGCCTGCCACGTGATCGTCGCCGAAAGCGGCGCGGCCTTCGCGGTCCGACCCGGCGTGCTGCCGCCGAACGCCCTGCCGGGTGCGCGCGTCCGCGTCGTCGGCGTGATCGATCCGGCCCAGTCCTGCCCCGGCCGCACTCTGCTGCGGGCCGACGGCGGCGTTACGGTGATTGCCGAAGCCGGGCCGCCGCCGCGCCGCATGGTGCGCCGCGACATGGGCGTTCCCAAGTAAGGCGCGTTCGCACTTGATTCACCAAACGCGCCGCGCGGCTCGCTTCGCGCGGCGCGGTCTGGCGCGCGGGAGATTGCTAGGGGCCGGACGAGCGGGTAATCTCAAGCGGCCTTTCCGGTCCGATTGGCGGAACCGAAGGTCCATCAATGAGGGGACTACCGATGAAGAAGTTCGCCTTCGCGGCGCTGGTCGCCGCGCTCGGGCTCGGCGCGTGCCAGCCTGCTCCGCCGCCGCCCCCGCCGCCGCCGCCGCCGATCGATATCACCGGCGTCGTCGCCGACATGGCCGGCGCCTGCCATACGGTCCGCGGCGACAACGGCACGGCCTACGCGCTGCGCGCCGGCGTGCTTCTGCCGCAGTATGTCCGCGTCGGCTCGCGCATCCGCGTGGTCGGCGTCGTCGATCCCGCGCAGGATTGCCCGGGCCGCACGCTGATCCGCGCCGATGGCGGCGTTACGCTGGTCGGGCCGCCGCCGCGCGCTCCGCGTGCACGGACGACGGTGCCGAAGTAAGTGCTTGAGCCGCGCCGCGGCCCCCGCATCGGGGGCTGCGGCGCGCGCAGCTTCTGTGGCAACGAGCCTTCGGCGTCCGTGCCGGTTCTCAGCCGGGACAACGCCAGGTTGACGGGGCGAGGGGGCGCACGGTTTTCGGTGCGGAGTCCGGTGGGCCGGGCTCCGCGCCTGTTTCGGGAGAGCGGAACGATGAAGAATTTTGCTCTGATCGCGCTGGTCGCGGCGCTTGGCGTCACCGCCTGCTCCTACGACAGGCCGCCGCCGCCGCCGCCGCCGCCGCGCGCGGCCGCGCCCCAGCCGCCGCCGCCGCCGCCGGCACCGCCGCCGGGCGGCCTCACCGTCACCGGCACGATCGTCGATACGCGCGGGCGCTGCCACGGCGTTGCGGGCGACAACGGCGTTCGCTATGCGGTGCATCGCGGCGGGCTGCGCGGCATCCCGCGCGGCACCAAGGTGCGGATCGACGGCGTCGTGCATCCCAACCAGGATTGCCCGGGCTCGACCGTCATCCGCGTCGACAGCATCCGGCGCCTCGGCCCCGGCCCGCGCGCCGAGCTGACCGACTAGCGTTGCCGGCGCCGTCGCGGCGGGTCGCCGACCCGCCTGCGCCGCGCGCCGCACGGTTGCAATTCGTTGGGCGCCGGCGAGGGGTTATCCGCGCCCGTCGCAGCGATGCGGTTACGATCGGTCCGATCGACGCAAGACGTGAAACCGGCGCCGCTCCCACAGGGCGGCGCCGGATTCGTTCGGGGAGGACGAAGCGATGAGCTCAGCGAAGCCGAAATCCGTCGTCATCACCGGCGCGGCCGGCGACATGGGCGGCGGCGCCGCGGCCAGCTTCCGCGCCGACGGCTACCGCGTCTACGCCGCCGATCTGCGCGCGCCGCCGGCGGCCGCGAACACCGTGCCGGTGGCGCTCGACGTGCGCGACCGCGCCGCCGTGTTCGCGCTCGCCGAACGCGCCGCGGCCGAGAGCGATCTCCGCGTCTGGATCAACTGCGCCGGCGTCGTCAGCAACGCGCCGGTCGACCAGGCGAGCCCCGAGGAGTGGGACCGCATCCTCGGCATCAATCTCACCGGCACGTTCCACGGCTGCGCCGCGGCATTCGCGGCGATGAAGAAGAACGGCGGCGGGCGCATCGTCAACGCCGGCTCGATCTCGGGGCAGTTGGGCGGCGTCGGCCCGCATCCCGCCTACGGCGCCTCCAAGGCCGGCGTGCACGCGCTCACGAAGAGCTACGCGATCGCCGGCGCGCGCTACGGCATTTATTGCAACGCGATCGCGCCGGCGGTGATCGAAGGCAGCATGGCGCGCGCGTTCAGCGCGCCGCAGCTCGAAAAGCATCTCGCCGCCATCCCGATGCGCCGCCTCGCCACGATGGACGAGATCGTGCACGCGATCCGCTACCTCGCCGACGACCGCGCCGGCTACACCAACGGCGTCGTGCTCGCGCTCAACGGGGCGCAGCTGAACATCGGATGACGACGGGGCCGCGCGGCGCGCGGCCCGCGAGCCGTCAGCGCGGCCGTTGCGAGCTGGTGGCGCCGGTGCGCAAGTTTTCGGCGATGATGCTGCGGACGATCGGCATGGCTTCGGTCTTGTGCATGCCCGGTCGCAGCCGCGGATCGTAGAGCACGCGCACCATCAGCGCGTCCCAGGGCGCGATGCGGGCGCGCGAGCTGGCGTCGTTGAAGATCGAATCGCGCACGATGTTGGAATCGTCGGCGAGGCCGAGCGCCTGCGTCAGCTCCTCGGCGATGCAGTGGCGGCGCAGCCCGTCGGGATACGGCGTGATGTAGATCTGCGCGCGGCGGATCACGTAGCCGGTTTCCCAGATGAGCGTCCGGCACGGCGCTTCGGGCTCGAACGCGGTTCCGCCGCGCGAGGTCGAGAACTCGATCGTCATCGGCGCGGGCTGGGCCTCGCCCTCGTTCTGGGCGATGTCGATCGCGAGTCCGGAGAGCTGGCGCAACTCGGCGAGCTGGCGCTCCACTTCGATCCGGAAGCGGTCGGGGAAATGCCCGGTGATGCGGACGCGGATCGGCCCCTGCCAGCGGATCAGACGCCCGGCGCGGTACTGGCCGCCATATTCGCTCGTGAAGGCGATGCGCTCGAATTGTCGCGCCAGGATCTCGGGCGTCGGCCAGCCTTGCTTGGCTTCCGCCGCGGCCGGCGGCGCCGCGCCGAGCAGCAGCAGCGGAACCGCGGCGATGGCCAGCGCGCGCATCTCAGGCCGATTTCTTCGCGAGGTGCTCTTGCAGGCGCGGCATCAGCTCGACGAGGTTGCAGGGCCGGTGCCGGTTGTCGAGCTGATGGACGATGATGTCGTCCCATGCGTCCTTCACCGCGCCGGGCGAGCCCGGCAGAGCGAACAGATAGGTGCCGCCGGCGACACCGGCCGTCGCGCGCGACTGGATCGTCGAGGTCTTGATCTTCTGATACGAGAGCCAGCGGAACAGCTCGCCGAAGCCCACGATTTCCTTCTCGTAGACCGCGTGGAACGCCTCGGGCGTCACGTCGCGGCCGGTCACGCCGGTGCCGCCGGTCGAGATCACGACGTCGATGCGCGGGTCGGAAATCCAGGCGCGCAGTTGGGCAGCGATCGCAGCCTGCTCGTCCTTGACGATCGTTCGTTCGGCGACGACGTGGCCGGCATTGCGGATCCGCTCGGCCAGCGTGTCGCCGGAGCGGTCGTCGGCCAGGCCGCGCGTGTCCGACACGGTCAAGACCGCGATGTTCACCGGCAGGAACGGGCGGCTCTCGTCGAGCTTGCTCATGCGTTCAATCTAGCCCCGGGCCGGGCGCCCGTCATCAGGCGATGCGCCGCGCGGTCGGCCTCACCACCGCGTGCCCACCGTGCCGACCTGGGCGCCCTGGTCCTGCGGACGGTAGACCGGGAACCGGTTCTGCGCGAGGTCGTCGAGCTCCGCCGGCGTCTGGCCGAGCCGCAGGCGGTAGGCCGAGACGTTGTAGAGCACGCGCTCCACGTATTCGCGCGTCTCGGTGTAGGGGATCGTCGCCAGGAACAGCAGCGCGTCGTCGCGCAGCTGCCATTTCGCGAGCGCGCCTTCGCCGGCGTTGTAGGCGGCGGCGGCGAACGCCACGTTGCCGCCTGCGTCGTTCTTGAGCAGGTGGCGCAGATAGCGCTGGCCCAGCTCCATGTTGAATTCGGGCGCGTAGAGGCGGCCGAGCTGGTACCGCAGCTTGCTGTCCCCGGCCATCGTGCTCGCGGTCGGCGGGATGAGCTGCATCAGGCCGCGCGCGTTCGCGCGGCTCACGACCTTCGCCTGGAACGCCGATTCCTGCCGCATGATCGCGAAGATGATCGCGCGGTCGAGCTGGAACCCGCCCTGCGGCCTCCAATCCGGCAGCGGATAGAGGCCGGGGTCGTACATGCGCCCGCTGCGGGTGAACATCTGCGCGCTGACGTAATAGGCGAGATCGGGCAGCGCGCCGCGGTCGGCGATGGCGAGGTAGGTTTCCGACATCTGCTCGCCGTGGCTCTTGTACAGCCGCAGCAGCTCCTCGCCGGCGTGGTGATGCATGCCGATCTGGATCAGGCCGAAGGCGCGCTTGCCCTCCGTGGTGCCGCCGATGCGCGCGAGATGCGCGGTGTCGGCCTGCATCGCGACGGCGAAGTTGAAATCCTGGCGGATGCCGAGGCGGTGGCGCGCGATCATGCCGTAGAGCGTGCGCGGATAGTTGGCCGCCTTCTCGAGCCAGCGCCGCGCGCTCGCGGAATCGCCTGCCGATTCGTGGGCGCGCGCCGCCCAATAGGCCGCGCGGGCCTGCGGCCACTCGTTGGCGCGCTGCATGTTCGCGACCCACTCGAACTGCTGCGCCGCCTCGCGCTGCTTGCCGGTCTTCCAGCCGGCGAGCCCGGCGACCCAGGCCGCGTTCGGCACGGCGTCGCGCGAGCGCGTCGCCGCCGAGGCCAGCGCGTAGGCGCGGTCGAAGCGTCCGCCCTGGAGATAATAGATCGCGAGCTCGGTCTTGAGCGTGTCGACGCGCGCCGCGCCCAGCGCGCGCTCGGCGTTCGGGCCGTTCAGGACGCTCTCGGCGCCCTCGTAATTGCCGCGCCGCAGCTGGAGCTGGTAGGCGCCCTGCACCGTCCCGACTCCGCGCGCGGTGTAGCCGTGCCGGCGATAGTCGGGTTGCGGCCTGGGCTTGCGCGACGTCGTGGTGATCGCGCCGTCTTCGCCGCCGGCGTCGGCGCGGCGTTTCGCGCGGCCGCGGCGCGCCGGCTCGCCGCCATGGGCGAGCTGCGCGATGCGCGACGCGTCGGGATGATCGGAATACTTGGCGAGCCAGTCGCGGATCTCGGCCGGCTTGGCCGGATAGCCGTCGAGGTAGCGCGCGGCCAGAACGTGGCCGAGCAGCGAGCGGTCTTCGAGCTGGGCGATCAGCCGGTCCGCCGCGGCCCAATCGCCCTTCTGCTGATGGGCGGCGATGCGGCGGTAGAGGTCCGCGTCCTTCTCGGCGATCGCGCGCGGCACTTCGGGCAGCGCCGGGCGCCAGCTGCCGTAGCCATAGGCGGGATCGCGCTTGCCGATGGCGCCGGGATCGATTCCGCCGCGGTCCGTGCACGCCGGCAGGGTGGCGGCGGCGACGAGCGGCAGCATTGCGAGGAAGCGCGGCAAGCGAATCGTGCGGGGCAGGGCGGGCGTCACTATCGTCCTCCGAATCCGTTTCGTCGGTTCGTCGCGTCCGTCCGGGATCCCCTCACCCGCGAAGGCGCGTCCCGAGGCGCGCCGAGGGAGCAGACAGGCACGGCTTGTCTAACCCAGGGCGCCGGCCTCGGCCAAGCGCGCCCTTATCGCCATAAGATCGCGCCAAGCCTCCCGCTTGGCGCCGGGCGTACGCAACAGATACGCGGGATGGAACATCGCCATCGCCGCGATCGGCGGCTCGCCGCGCTCCAGCATCCCTTGCGTGCGGAAGTCCTGCCACCGGCCGCGCAGCCGCGTGATGCCCTCGGCGCGGCCGAGCAGCGTCTTGGCCGAGGGCCCGCCCAGGAAGACGAGCACCTTCGGCCGCGCCAGCTCGATATGACGCATCACGAAAGGCAGGCACAGCGCGATCTCCTCGCTCGACGGCTCGCGGTTGCCCGGTGGGCGCCAGAACAGGATGTTGGTGATGTAGGCGTTTAAAGATCGTGAAAGCCCGATCGTGGCGATCATGCGGTCGAGCAGCTGGCCGCTGACCCCGACGAACGGCTTGCCGATGCGGTCTTCGTCCGCGCCGGGCGCCTCGCCGACGAACATCGCCGGCGCGCCTTCGGCCCCGTCCGCGAACACCGTGTGCGTCGCCGTCTCCTTGAGCTGGCAGCCCTCGAACGCATCGACCGCGGCGCGCAGATCCGCGAGCGTCGGGGCGGCGAGCGCCGCGGCGCGCGCGGCGCCCAGCGCCGTTTCCGACGTCACCAGCGCCGCGGGCGCGGCCGGCCGCGTCACGCGCACGGGCGTCGGCGCCGGGCGCGGCGGCGCGGCCGCTGGCGGTGTGGGCGCCGCCGGTGCGGCGGCCGGCGGCCGTTGCGCGAATCGGTCCACCGGCGCCTCGGCAATCGCCTCGTCGGCGCCGGCTTCGATTTGCAGCAGCAAGGCGTTTCGCAGCATGTCCCGCGCGGGCATGGCGCAAGCTTAGCACTTGGGCTATTTCTCTCCCAAGGCGCTCCCCGCTGTGGATACAGCGGCCCGGAGGCCTAATTCCCTTATACGCACCCGCATCCCCGCCTTTCACCCCGCCTTATTCGGCACAGCGACAAGACCCAGTTCGATGAGCGGAGAACGCACCGACCGCGAAGCCATGGAATTCGATGTCGTCATCGTCGGCGCCGGGCCCTCCGGCCTGGCCGCGGCGATACGTCTCAAGCAGCTCGCGGCCGCGGAGGGGCGCGAAACCTCCGTCTGCGTGATCGAGAAGGGCTCGGAGGTCGGCGCGCACATCCTCTCCGGCGCCGTGCTCGAGGCGCGCGCGCGCGCCGAGCTGATCCCCGACTGGAAGGAGAAGGAGGCGCCGCTCAACACGCCGGTCAGCGAAGACCGCTTCCTGTTCCTCACCGCCAAGGGCTCGTTTTCCGTCCCGCGCCTTTTCCATCTGCCGGCGCTGAACAATCACGGAAACTACATCATCAGCCTCGGCAATCTCTGCCGCTGGCTGGCGAAACAGGCCGAGGCGCTCGGCGTCGAGATCTATCCGGGTTTCGCGGCCGCCGAAGTTCTCTACGACGGGCAGGGCGCGGTGCGCGGCGTCGCCACCGGCGACATGGGCATCGGCAAGGACGGCGAGAAATCGGAGTCGTTCCAGCCCGGCATGGAGCTGCACGCGAAATACACGTTCTTCGCCGAAGGCTGCCGCGGCTCGCTCGGCCGCCAGCTCTTCCAACGCTTCAGGCTCGACGCGCACAACCAGCCGCAGACCTACGGCATCGGCTTGAAGGAGCTGTGGGAGATCGATCCGGCCCGGCACAAGCCCGGCCTCGTGCTGCACACGGCGGGCTGGCCGCTCGACCGCAAGACCTATGGCGGCTCGTTCCTCTATCACCTCGAGAACAACCAGGTGGCCGTGGGCTTCGTGATCGGGCTCGATTACGAGAATCCCTGGCTCAGCCCCTACGACGAGTTCCAGCGCTTCAAGACGCATCCGGCGATCCGCCCGTTCTTCGAGGGCGGGCGGCGGATCGCCTATGGCGCCCGCGCGCTGAACGAGGGCGGTCTGCAGAGCCTGCCGACGCTCGCCTTCGCCGGCGGCGTGCTGATCGGCTGCGAGGCCGGCACGCTCAACATGGTCAAGATCAAGGGCACGCACACGGCGATGAAGTCGGGCATGCTCGCGGCCGAGGCAGCGTTCCGCGCGCTCGGCGCCGGGCGCGCGCACGACGCGCTCGCCGAATATTCCGACGCGCTGCATGCGAGCTGGGTGGTGCGCGACGATCTCCGGAAGGCGCGCAACGTGCGGCCGGGCTTCAAGTGGGGCCTGATCGGCGGCACGCTCAACGCCGGCATCGATCAGAAGGTGTTCCGCGGCAAGGCGCCGTGGACGCTGAAGCACGCGCACCGCGACAACGAGACGCTGAAACCCGCGGCCGAGTGCGAGAAGATCGAGTATCCGAAGCCGGACGGGAAGATCGCGTTCGACAAGCTCTCCTCGGTGTTCATCTCCAACACCAACCACGAGGAGAACCAGCCCGCGCATCTCCGCCTCAAGGACGCCACGATTCCGGTCGAGCACAATCTCGCGCTCTACGCGGCGCCGGAGCAGCGCTATTGCCCGGCCGGCGTCTACGAGATCGTGCGCGACGACGCCGGCGCCAATCCGCGGCTCCAGATCAATGCGCAGAACTGCGTCCACTGCAAAACCTGCGACATCAAGGATCCCAGGCAGAACATCGTCTGGGTCGTGCCCGAAGGGGGCGGCGGACCCAATTACCCGAACATGTGACGAGGCCCATCCCGTGACATCGCCGCTCCGTTTCGCCCGCCGCGCGCTGCCGGTCCTGCTGATCGCGGCGGCGCTGCCGTTCGCCGCCGCCGCGCAAGACGCCTTCTCCTCGCGGCTCGGCGCCTATCTGGCCGGCCGCATCGCGGCGGCCGAGCGCGACATGGGCGCGGCCTCGCGCTACTACGCGCATGCGCTCGAAGCCGATCCCGCGAACGCCGAGCTGCGCGGCCAAGCGTTCCAGGCGCATCTCGCGGCCGGGCGGATCGACGAGGCCTTGAAGCTGGCCGAGGCGCTCCGGCGCGACGCCGAATCGTCGAACATCGCCGCCATCGTGCTGGCCGCCGCCGCGGCGAAGAAGGGCGATTTCGCCGGCGCCCGCCGGCTGGTCCAGGCACTGCCCGAAGCCGGCGCCAACCGCCTGCTGAAGCCGGGCTTCCTCGCCTGGGCCGCCTTCGGGCTCAACGATCATGCCGGCGCTGCCGAGGCGCTGCGCGCGCTCGCCGGCGTCGAGGGGCTGCGCGTCTTCCTCGAGCTGCACATGGCGCTCATCCACGACGCCGCGGGCCGAACGGCCGAGGCGGACCGCTTCTACGGCTCGGCCGTGGGCGGCGTCGATGCCGCGCCGCTGCGCGTGGTCCAGGCCTATGCGAGCTTCCTCGCGCGCAACGGCCGGCGCGCCGACGCGATCGCGCTGTGGGACAAGTATCGCGCCTCCAGCCCCGACAGCTCGATCGCCGAGAACGCGCGCCAGCGGCTCGCCGAGGGCAAGACCCCGGCCCGCATCGCCGCCAAGGCTTCCGACGGCATGGCCGAGCTGCTGCTCAATCTCGCGGGCGCGCTGCAGCAGGACAGCGCCTCGCTTCCGGCGCTGATCTATTCCCGGCTCGCGGACTATCTCCGCCCCGACGATGCCGACACGCTGAACCTGATCGCCGGGCTGCTCGAGAGCGACGATCAGAACGAAGACGCGGTGGCGCTCTATCGGCGCATCCCGCGCGATTCCGATCTCTCGTGGTCCGCGCGGCGCGCGGCCGCGGCCAATCTCGCGCAGCTCAAGAAGGTCGACGAGGCCGCCCGGCTGCTCGAGGACATGGCCGGCGAGCGCCGCGACCGCTGGGACGCCCTGCTGCTGCTCGGCAACCTCTGGCGTTCCGAAAAGCAGTACGCCAAGGCGGTCGAGGCCTACGACCGTGCCGCGGCGCGCATTCCGAAGCTCGAAGAGCGCCACTGGAACCTGCTCTACGTGCGCGGCATCGCCAACGAGCGCGCCAAGAACTGGCCGCGCGCCGAGGCCGATTTCAAGAAGGCGCTCGAGCTCAAGCCCAACGAGCCCTATGTGCTCAACTACCTCGCCTATACCTGGGTCGACCGCGGCGAGCATCTCGAGGAAGCGAAGCGCATGCTCGACGAGGCGGTTCGCCAGAAGCCCGAGGACGGCGCGATCGTCGATTCGGTCGGCTGGGCGTATTTCCGGCTCGGCAACCTGGAAAAGGCGCTCGAATATCTTGAGAAGGCCGTCGAGCTCACGCCCGAGGATCCGGCGATCAACGATCACCTGGGCGACGTCTACTGGCGCGTCGGCCGCCGCGCCGAGGCGCGCTTCCAGTGGAGCCGCGCGCTCTCCCTCAATCCGGAACCCGAGGACGTCCCGAAGATCAAAGAGAAGCTCGAAAAGGGGCTGCCTGCCGCGAAGCCATGAGCGCGGAGGCGGTGCGGCGCGCGGCGCCGGCCAAGATCAATCTCTATCTCCACGTCGTCGGCCGGCGCGCCGACGGCTATCACCTGCTCGACAGCCTCGTCGCGTTCGCGCGCGTGCACGACACGGTCGTCGCCGACAAGGCGGATGCGCTCACGCTCGCGGTCGCGGGGCCGTTCGCCGCGGCGTTGCGCGCGGAGTCCGACAATCTCGTCTTGCGCGCAGCGCGGGCGTTGGCCGACGCCGCGGGCGTTCCGCCCCGCGCTGCGCTGCGCCTCGTCAAGCGCCTGCCGGTGGCCTCGGGGATCGGCGGCGGCTCGGCCGATGCCGCGGCGGCGCTCTTGGCCGTGGCCGATCTCTGGCGCGTCGCGCCGGAGCCCGCTGCGCTCGCCGCGCTCGCCTTGAAGCTCGGCGCCGACGTTCCGGTCTGCCTCGCCGGCCGGGCGGCGCAGATGGGCGGCATCGGCGAAACAATCGATCCGGCGCCGCCGCTGCCGCCGGCGCCGCTGGTGCTCGTCAATCCGCTCGTGCCGTTGCCGACGCCATCGGTGTTCAAGGCGCGCAGCGGCCCGTTCTCGCAGCCGGCGCCGCTCGCGTCTACGCCGCGCGATGCGCGCGATCTCGCCGAGGCGCTGGCGGCGCGCCGCAACGATCTCACCGCGGCGGCGTGCGGGATCGTGCCCGCGATCCAGGACATCCTCGCGGCGCTCGAAGCGCAGCCAGGCTGCCTGCTCGCGCGCATGTCGGGCAGCGGCGCCACCTGTTTCGCGCTGTTCGCGGGCGAAGGCGAGGCGCGCGCCGCGGCCGCTTCGATCCGCGCGGCCAGGCCGGGCTGGTGGGTGGAAGCGAGCGGCCTCGTGGGCGATGCGTCGGGGCTCGCGCCGGAGTCCGGCTGACCGGCGGCTCAGCCGCGCTTGCGGAAACGGCGATAATGCTCGGAGACGAGCTCGGTCGCGCGCTCCTGCTGGTCGCGCGGCATCGCGGTCGAGAATTCCTCGACCTTCTGGGTCGCCTGCGGATGCGCCTGCTCGGCGGCGAGGATGCACCACTTCATCGCCAGCACCTGGTCCTTCCGGGTGCCGATGCCGCGCTCGTAGACGCGGCAGAGCGTGTATTGCGCGTTGGGCTCGTCGAGCTCGGCGGCGCGCTCCAGCATCTTGCGCGCGGCCTCTTCGTCTTTCGCGATGCCTTTGCCCTCGAGCAGCGCGATGCCGACATAGGTGATGGCGGCGGAGAAATTCTGGTCGGCGGCCTTCTGCCACCACAGCACCGCCTCGACCTCGTTCTTCGGCACGCCGAGTCCGCGCTGATAGAGCAGGCCGAGCGCATATTGCGCGCGCGCGAGGTTGCCCTTCTCGGCGGCGCGGCGGAACATCTGCGCGGCGGCCGGGAAGCTGCGCGGCACGCCGTCGCCCTTGAGATAGAGCTCGCCGAGGATGTACTGCGCCTCGGCGTTATCCGCCTCGGCGGCTTTCCTGTACCAGTCGAGATGCGCCGAGGGCGGCTTCGGCATGTCTTTCGCCGCCACGCGCGCGAGATCGGTTTCCGGCCCGGCGTCGGGCAGCGGCGATTTCTCGGCGGGCTTCGCGTCGGCGGGCTTGGCCGGCGGCGCCGGCGCGGCGGGCGGCTTCGCGGCGTCGGGCGCCTTCGCGACGTCCGCGGGCTTGGCGGCCTCGGGCGGCTTGGGATCGGGCGCCTTCGCGGTCTCGGGCTTGGCGGGCTCGGCGGGCTTGGGCGGCGCGGCATCGGGCAACGCGGCGGTGTCGGCCTTGGGCGCCTCCGCGGCCGGCGCCGCGGTTTCGGCGGGGCCGCCCATGCGCTTCTGAATCTCGGGCAACGCCCAGATGCCCACGGCGACGAGGGTCAGCACGCCGAGCGCGACCAGGAGCGGCACGGTGCTGCGGCGGCGCTTGCGCACGGCGACGGGCGCCGTGCCTGCGGGCGCTGCGGCCGGCGCCGCCGCGGCGTCGCCGGGTTTGCTGCCGCGCGCGAGCACGTCGCGCACCGAGCTCGCCTCGGGCAGCGGCGCGTCGGGCGGCGGCGCCTCGGGCGCGGCGGGCGTTCCGATGCGGGTGCGGAAGCGCGGCGGCGAGTCGCTGCGCGGCGCCGGAGGAACCGCGCGCGAAGGACTCGCCGGTTCGGGCGCCGCCGACGGCGGCGCGGAGAGCGGCGGCGCCGATAGCGGGGGCGCGGACGGCGCGCGGCGCGCCACGGCGGTCTCGCCGGTGCCGGTGTTGGTGAGGATCGCGCGGCTCAGCCACTCCGCCAGCGAAAGCCCCTGCTGATCAGCCGCCGATTTTGCGCGTTCGAGATGGCGCGCGATCGCCTGAACCGCCTCCTCGGCATTGGGCTGGCCCGTGGTGCCGGGCACGACTTCACGCGACGGGCCGTCCGGAACGATGCCCGAGCGCCGCGCATTCTCGAGGATCGTGCGCGAGAGCCATTCCTGCAGCGAAATGCCCGCCGCCTCGGCGGCGCGGCGCGCCGCGGCCATGGCCTCGGAATCCAGCGATTTGTAGCTCACGCGCCGCCCCTCGGGCGGCAGGGCTTCGTTCATGGCCTGTCCGCGTATCGATTCTGACCTTGGAGGGCCCTACATCCGGCCATTGTAGGGAAGAATCCAAGAAACACAAGCGTTTGTGGTGCAACCGGCCGGCGGCGGCGCCGATTCCGAGAGCCTCGCCGGGCGGCCTGCCGGGTTTCAGGCACCCGTGCCGCCGCCATTGATACGGGCCAGGATACGGCCCAATTCCTCACGACTCGTATAATGCAGCGTAATCACGCCGACCCCGTTGCGCTCGCTGATCGCGCAGCGCACGCCGAGCGCGTTGGCGATGGTGCGCTCCAGCAGCTCGGTGGAGATCACGTCGGTCTCGCGCGGCGCGCGCTGGTCGCTCGGCCGGCGCGCGGTGGGGGCGGCGGGCCGCGGCTCCTCGGCGCGCGGCGGCTCGGCCTGGCCCTCGACGGATTGCAGGCGCTGCGCCGCCGCTGCCGGCAGCGACAAGGCGCGGCTTTCGCGCGCGAACGGCGCGGTGCCGAGCGCCTCGATCGAATCGTCGGTCGGCGCGTCCTGCAGCACGCTGGCGTCCACCATCTCGGCGCCGCGTCCGGAGACGCGCACGAGCTGCTCGGTCTGATAGATGTCGAGCCGCTTCTCGACGATGTCGCGCGCGATCGCCTCGGGATTGGGCGCGTCGAGCAGCGCGCGCGCGTGCATGACGGTGATCTCGCCCTTCTCGAGCATCGCGCGCACGGCCTTGGGCAGGTTGAGGATGCGCACCATGGTCGCGACATGGGCCGCGGGCTTGCCGGCGAGGCGGGCGGCGCGGTCGGTGTCGAGGCCCGCGTCGTTGAGCAGGCGGAGATAGACGTTCGCCTCGGTCAGCGGCGAGACCGGGCCGCGGCGGAGCTGGTCGACGAGCCCCTGCTCCAGCGCCTCCTGGTCCGAGGCTTCGCGCAGGATCACCGGGATCTGGCGCACATAGGCGCGCCGCGCCGCGTGCCAGCGGTCGATGCCGCTGATGATCTCGAACTGGCCCTGCGCCCCGGCCTTGGCGCGCACCAGCAGCGGCTCGAGCATGCCGCTCGCGCGCCATTTGTCGAGCGCGGCCTGGATGTCGTCTTCCTTGGGACTGGCCAGCGCCGCGAAGCGCGACGGCTGCAGCGAGTCGGTCGCCACCAGGCGCGGCGCCTCGCCGGCCGGCGATGGGGGCGCAGACGCGGCGGCCGGGGCCGGCGCGGGCTCCGGCACGGCACCGCGC
>ERZ761602.2764-NODE-2764-length-26479-cov-6.856267_pt1 | contig 26479 bp, 17 predicted proteins | sample MGYA00512165_ERZ761602 | MGnify/ENA primary metagenome ERZ761602 (study PRJEB28899, sample SAMN02445085) | bioreactor sludge metagenome | biome: EBPR sludge; isolation source: Thorneside wastewater treatment plant | place: Australia: Brisbane, Thorneside...
GGAGCCTGCCCTGGTGGGCGGTCGGGCTTTCGGTGATGGCGACGCAGATGTCGGCGATCACGCTTGTCGGCACGACCGGGCAGGCTTATTCGGACGGCATGCGGTTCCTGCAGTTCTACTACGGAATGCCGCTTGCGATGGTCATCCTCTGCGTGACGCTGGTACCGTTCTTTTACCGGGCAAAGGTCTTCACGGCTTACGAATATCTCGAAAAGCGGTTCGACGCAAAGACCCGTTCGCTTACCAGCTTTTGTTTTCTCCTTTCCCGCGGGCTTTCGGTCGGCGTGATCATTGCGGCACCTTCGGTCGTGCTTTCCATTATCTTAGGCTGGAGCGAGATCGCGACGATATTCCTGATCGGAATGTCCACAACGTTCTATACGATGCTCGGCGGCGTTCAGGCCGTAACCTGGACGGACGTCAAGCAGATGGTGCTGATCTTTTTCGGGCTTTTCGTTTGTATCTTCGTCATAGTCGGGCAGTTTCCCGGTTCGGTCTCGGTTACGGACGGGCTGCATATTGCAGGAGCACTCGGCAAGCTTGAGACGGTCGATTTCAGCTTCGACATTACGGAAAAATATACATTCTGGTCGGGCACGATCGCCGCACTTTTCCTTTTTCTTTCATATTTCGGCTGCGACCAGAGTCAGGTTCAGCGGTTCCTTACTGCAAAATCGGTCGGCGAGGGGCGAACGTCGCTCCTGATGAGTGCCTTTCTCAAGATACCGATGCAGTTCATGATCCTGTTGATCGGTATCTTCGTTTTCGTGTTCTACCAGTTCGTAACGCCGCCGATGATCTTTAACCCGGTCGAAAGCCGAAAGATCGAACAGACGGCGCAATACGCCCCGCTGCAGGAGAAATTCAATAACGTACATGCGGCACGTTCGGAGGCGGCACTCGAATATGCGGAGAACAAGGACGACGCAGCAAAACAAAAGTATCAGGAAGCACACAAGGAATTTGCAAAGGTCCGCGAAGAGGCGGCTGACCTCGTTAAATCGACGACCGGCAACTCGAAGTTCACCGATGTGAACTATGTCTTCCCGTCGTTCGTTGTTGCGAATATGCCGATGGGTATCGTTGGTTTGATCATTGCGGCCATCTTTGCAGCAGCGATGTCTTCGATCTCGTCCGAGCTTAACGCACTTGCGACTGCCTCGACCATAGACTTTTACCGCCGCCACTTTAACCCGAATGCCGACACGGCACACTTCGTCCGCTTCGGCCGCGTGGCGACGTTCGTCTGGGGTGTTTTCGCCTGTATTGTCGCCACATACGCCACAAATCTCGGTTCGCTCATTGAGGTCGTGAACAAATTCGGCTCGTTCTTTTATGGGTCGCTGCTCGGCGTATTCGTTTTGGCGATCGCGGTCAAGCGAGCGAATGCCCGCGGAGCCTTTTTCGGGCTGATGTTCGGTGTCGCGTCGGTCTGGGTCGCGAGTAATTTCACAAATATCGAGTTCCTTTGGTTCAACGTCGTCGGCTGTCTCGTAACGGTCATTGCGGGCTACCTCATCAGCCTGACCGTCCCGAACGAGCCGACGGCCAATACGGAAAACGCTGCCCCTGCGGCGTAGAAAACTACGGAGAGAAAATGAAAAGAGCATTTCGTTCTGTCGCATTGGCGCTAATTGCGGCAATGGTCCTCACCGCCATTCCGCTTGGTCTTCCACAGACGAGCACGGCCCAGGTCCGCCCGGTTTACGACATGGGAGCTTCGGGGCTCGGCCAGATGCTCCGACGGCTCCAGTCGGCAAAGAGTGCGATGCACACCGGAGCACACCCGGACGACGAGGACTCGGGGCTGATGGCCTACCTCGCACGCCGGGAGGCCGCACGTGCGACCTATCTTTCTCTGAACCGCGGGGAAGGCGGACAGAATGTCATCGGGGAGGAACTCTTTGAAGGGCTTGGAGTGATCCGGACGGAGGAATTGCTCCAGGCTCGCCGGCTCGACGGCGGCGACCAGCACTTCACGCGGGTGATGGACTACGGCTTTTCAAAGACCATCGAAGAAGCCCGGCGGAATTGGGACGAGCGGCAGGTGCTGGCGGATATGGTGCGGGCCATACGCATTTACAAGCCGCTGGTCGTCATCTCGCGATTTTCGGGAACACCGGCCGATGGCCACGGGCATCACCAGCTTGCCGGCCATTTGACGCCCTTGGCGTTTGAGGCGGCAGGAGATCCTGCGCAGTTTCCGGAGCATATGCGGGAGGGCATCGAGCCCTGGCAGCCGCTGAAGCTCTATCGGGGACAAGGATTCCGGCCGGATGGGGCGAACCCGCCAACGCTCGTTCTCAACACCGGCATTTACGACCCGCTGATCGGCCGTAGCTATTTTGAGATAGCAATGGAAGGCCGCAGCCAGCATAAATCGCAGGAGATGGGAGTGCTCGAGCTTCGCGGACGGCAGACTTCAGGGATGACGCTTCTCGAATCAAGGGCCGCGAAGGTTGAGAAAGAGACAAGTGTTTTCGACGGCATCGATACATCGATAACCGGCATCGCCGCTTTGACGAGCAACACCGAAGAGCCCTTTAGGCAAAAGCTTGCCGAGCTTCAGGCGACCGCCGCCGAGGCTCTTCGCTCGTATGATGCAATGGCACCCGAAAAGATCGTCCCCATCCTCGCCCGCGGATACAAGCAGGCCGAAGAGGCGGAATGGTCCACGCGAAAGCCGGCCTCGAAGTTCTTCGTTCGCCAGAAAAAGGCCGAATTTGCCGAGGCTTTGCAGATGGCCGCCGGCGTTGTGGTTGATGCACTCGCCGACCGGGAAATGCTTAACCCGGGAGCCGCGACGAATATCGGTGTTCGTGTATTTGCCAACGACGGAAGCCCGGTGAAGGTCGTGAAGACTTCGGTCAAAGTTCCGGCAGGCTGGTCGGCCGAAAGTATCGCTGAGCCCGAGCAACCGGCGGCAACAGGTTTCCGTCCGAGGAATGAAAGCGCACTTAACGCGTCGTTCTTTAAGCTGACCGCGGCGGCCAACGCATCGCCGACGCAGCCATACTGGCTTGAGAGGCCACGCGAAAAGTTTACGTTCGATTGGTCAATGGCAGGCATTTCGCAAAATATGCCTTTTGCCGAGCCGCTTGCGACCGCAGAGTCCGTGCTTGAGATCGGCGGCCAGGAGATAACGGTCAGCCGGGAGATCGAGTATCGCTTTGCCGACGACATTCGCGGCGAGCTTCGCCGGCCGCTCGCGGTCGTCCCGGCAGCGACCATCGGACTTGATTCCGATCTGCTCATTGTCTCGCGGAAGCCGCAGGCGACGAAGCACCGGATAGTTACGACCGTTTCGAACAACACGCCGGGCGAGCTTTCCGGCAATGCGACGCTCGACCTTCCGGCCGGCTGGACGAAGACGCCGAGTTCTATCCCGTTCAAGCTTCCTCGGTTCGGCGATAAGACGGCTTTCACGTTTGAAGTGACGGTTCCGGCAAATACGGCCGTCGGTTCGTATATGGTCGGGGCTGTTGCCGAAGCCGGCGGCCAGCGTTACGGACAATCGATGCAGACCATCGCCTACCCGCACATCCAAACGCACCGGATCTTTAAGAAGGCCGACGTTACGGCGCACGTCCTCGACCTTGAGATCGCTCAGGTCAAGATCGGCTACATCATGGGCAGCGGCGACAAGGTTCCCGAGGCGATCCGCAGGCTCGGGCTTGATGTGACGATGCTCGGCGAGAAAGACCTCTCGACCGGCGACCTTTCAGCCTATGACATCATTGTTGTCGGCATTCGTGCTTCGCAGGTACGTCCGGACTTCGTCGCAAACAACGGCCGGCTTCTCGATTTTGCCAGGAACGGCGGCACTCTGGTTGTTCAATACCAGCAGCAAGAATACATCCAGAACAATATGCAGCCGTTCCCGGCAAGCATGACGGGCGTAACGCGAGGGAACCAGCGGATCGGCAACGTCCGCACGACCGACGAGAACGCAAAGGTCAATGTGCTTGTACCGGGCCATCCGATCTTCAACTACCCGAACAAGATCGGCGAGAGCGACTGGGCAAATTGGATCCAGGAGCGGAACCTTTACTGCTTCTCTACGTGGGACCCGGCATATACGGCACTTCTCGAATCGACCGACGAAGGCGACGATCCGAACAAGGGCGGAATGCTTTACGCCCCGCTCGGCAAGGGCCATTATCTCTATACCTCGTATTCGTGGTTCCGCCAGCTTCCCGCCGGAACGCCCGGGGCGTACCGAATATTTGCAAATATTTTGAGCCTGCCAAAGGCGAAGAAGTAAAAGTTAAATGGAAGAGAAATTTCCGGCCCGCGGGTACAAAGACAATGTACTCGCGGACTGTTTTGAAGACGCAAAACGATATTTTCTTGATGGCTATCATCAAGTTGACCTTGCCCATGCGTTGATGCTCGGCGAGCAGGGCATCATTTCGCCCGACGAGCTGAGGGCCATACTCAAGGCACTCCGGCGGCTTGATTTCAATGCGATCAAGGCGAGGGAATATGACGGCACGTTCGAAGACGTTTTCTACCTGATCCAGCAAGAGATCGGGAAGCACTGCGATGCCGAAACGGCGGGCAAGCTGCACACCGCTCGCAGCCGTAACGACATTGACGTCACCATTTACAGGCTTCGTCTCCGCGAACTTTGCCTCAAGCTGATCGGCTCCGCTGTTGAACTCCGCAGGGTCTTTAACGAACTTGTCGCCGAGCATCACGAGACCGTTATGCCGGCATATACGCATACGCAGCCGGCCCAGCCGACGACGCTCGCCCATTTCCTCCTGGCGATGTCCGAGAACCTCGGACGTGATATTCGCAGGCTGCGAGCCGCTTTCGAGAATATGAACCGCTCGCCGCTCGGGGCGGGGGCGATAACGACCAGCGGATTCCCGATCGACCGCCATCGCGTTGCCGAGCTTCTAGGGTTTTCGGAGCCTACCGTGAACAGCTACGGCTCGATCGCTTCGGTCGATTATTTCACCGAAACGCTCGGGGCGGTGGCCGCACTGCTCGTCAACATCGGCAAATTTGCGCAAGAATTCATGCAGATGGCGATGGTCGAGTTCAATGCCATTCGCCTCCCGGACGGCTACGTTCAGGGCTCATCGATAATGCCGCAGAAGCGGAACCCGGTCGCCCTTGAGCATATCCGTGCGATCGGCAGCAAGGCGCTCGGGCAAACGCTCGGTGTTTTCACGGCGGTCCACAACACGCCATTTGGCGACATCAATGACGTAGAGGACGACCTTCAGCCGCTGATCTTCAATGCGATGCGTGATGCCGATCGGGCGGTTTCGCTTTTTGGCCACACGTTGCGCTCGGCACGGTTCGATACGGAAAATCTCCGGCGGCGTGCGGGCGAGAATTTCATCGCCGTAACCGAACTTGCCGATACTATCGTCCGGCGTGAGAATCTGCCCTTCAGCCTTTCGCATAAGATCGTTGGAAAGAGCGTTCGGCTGGCGATCGAGGCCGGCAGCGACGTAACGCATGAGATAATTCAGGAGGCGGCGATGGATGTGCTCGGGCACGAGCTTGAACTTTCTCCCGAGGAACTTGCCGCAGCCGTGAGCCCGGAGAACTTCGTTGCGGTTCGCACGATCTATGGCGGCCCGGCTCCTTCGGAGACCCAGCGAGCCCTTCGAGTAGAGTTGGATACGGCCGAAATTGATTCGGAGTGGCTTTTAAGAACCAGGGCACATCTGGATAATGCACAGATGGTCCTCCAGCGGACCATTGATGAAAGGATCGCTTAACGAGGCTTTGCCGAGTAATTAACGCGCTTAGATCTCGCAGCTATTCAATGGTCGCAAGGACCTCACCTGCCGAGACGGTCGCTCCCTCAATTGCGGTGACGGTCTTAACGGTGCCGGTGATCGGCGACTTGAGTTCGTTCTGCATTTTCATCGCCTCGACGACGACGACGCCGTCACCTTTCTCGACTGAATCACCAGCGGCGGCGAGAACGCGAACAACCTTGCCCGGCATCGCGGTCCTGATCTCGGCAAACCCATCGGCTTGAGCATCGCCCGAACCCGAGCCGCGAAGCCGCTTCGGGTCGATGATGGTGAAACTGTGTTCGCGGCCCTTTAGCGAGACGGTAAAGACAGAGCGTGCGGCCGGGTCGCGAATCGCAGACGCCTCGAAAATGAGGCCCTCATGCTTGAAAAGGAAAACGCCGGGTTCAGGTTCGGAGACCTCAAGGTCATATGCCCGACCGTCGATGATCGCAGCAACGCGATCGCCCTCGCGGCGAAATTCTATCGGCAACGAGCCGTTTTCAGTTTCGGCGGTCAGCTTCATAAATGGGAAGGTGGCCGCGAGACCGCCTTTTCTCTCATTGATCTTTGTCGCGACTAGGCAGACTGGCCCTCGCCTTTGACCTTGTTCGGCTGCGGCGTTACGCGGAGATAGGGTTTCAGTTCCTTCCAACCGGCCGGGAATTTCTCCTTCGCATCTTCATTCGAGACCGCCGGAACGATGATGCAGTCGTCGCCGTCCTTCCAGTTTACGGGCGTCGCTACGCTGTAGTTCGCCGTTAGCTGAAGCGAATCGATGACCCGCAGCAGTTCGTCGAAGTTGCGGCCGGTCGAGGCCGGATAGGTAAGAGTCAGCTTCACTTTCTTATCCGGGCCGATCACGAATACCGACCGGACGGTGAATGTGTCGCTCGCGTTCGGGTGGATCATGCCGTAAAGGTCCGAGACCTTCCGGTCGCTATCGGCGATCATCGGGAAGTTGACGGCAGTGCCTTGCGTCTCCTCGATGTCCTTTTCCCAGCCCATGTGCGAATCGAGCGGATCGACGCTCAGGCCGATGATCTTTACATTACGCTTCTCAAAATCCGGCTTCATCTTCGCGGCCATTCCGAGTTCGGTGGTGCAAACCGGCGTATAGTCCTTCGGGTGCGAGAAAAGGACGCCCCAGCTATCGCCGAGCCATTCGTGGAAATTTATTTCGCCCTGGGTCGTTTGGGCCGTAAAATTCGGTGCTTCGTCTCCGAGACGTATGCTCATATCGGGTACCTCCATTGATATTTGCAAGCAGTATATCACAACCGCTTGGGTGCTATTCGGTTGCCGCCGCCAGCGTTTCGTTTTCCTCGCCGGCGCGCTTGAGACGAAGAAGCTGGATCCGCTTGCCGTCGCTTCGCAGCACCTCGACGTGGAGGCCGCGGACAACCAGGTGCTCGCCCTTCTTCGGAACATAGCCAGACTCGGTGACCACAAGTCCAGCTATGGTGTTGTATTCTTCGTCTTCGAGGTCAAGGCCGAAAAGCCGTTCGACCTTGTCGATCTCGGTCGAGCCGATGACGTCCCAATAACCGTCCTCGCCCTCGATGATCTCAATGATCTCTTCTTCCTCGATGTCCTCGTCCTCGATCTCGCCGACGATCTCCTCGATCAGGTCTTCGACCGTGACAACGCCGGCAACCCCACCGTATTCGTCTATGACGATGGCGATCTGGACATGGTTCTGCTGCATCGATTTGAGCAGATCCGCTGCCGGTTTCGTTTCCGGAATGAAGAACGCGGGCCGGAGCATATCTTTTATTGGCAGCATCTCCTTGCCGTTTGCCCAAGCCTGGAGCAGATCGCGAACGTAGAGCACGCCTTCGATGTTCTCGATGCTCTCGCTGTAAACGGGAATGCGTGAGTACTTGTGCTCGATGATGAGGTCGCGTGCCTCGCGGACGGTCGCTTCGATCGGGATGGCAACGATCTCGGTCCGCGGCGTCATCACGTCGCCGGCGACGGTATCGCTGAAACCGACCATCGATTCGATCAACTCGCGGTCGCGTTCCTCGATGATGCCTTCGGCCTCGCCGACCTCGATCAGGGCCTGAAGGTCATCGGCGGCGTCCTCTTCGTCCTCCTCGATGCTTTCGGGCGTCGTGGTCGTATCGAGCCGGGCCGGTTCACTCGCCGGGCTGAAAAGCCGCGAAAACGGTGCGATGGTCCAGCTCCATGCCGTGTAGAGCGGCCGGACCGCCGGGAGCAGCAAGAGAAGCCGTTTCTCCGGGTCGGAGCGGACCAGTATCTTCGGGATGAACTGCCGGAAAAGCACCGTCGCGACCAATGCGATGCCGAGCGAATAAAGGGCGACCTCGCGACGCGTTTCGAGCCAGCCGATCGCCGTTACGGCAACAAGCACCGCAAAGGTGATGAGCAAAATATGGATCGTAAGCGATAAAGCGAAGCGAAAACCCGAGCGGTCGTTCAATATCTGCCTTAGAAATACGGCACGGGCGGGCGAATCGGAATCCTCGACGTCGCTGGCGAGCCGCCGGAGCGAGATGTCCGAAAGATGGGAAAACGCCATGTCCACGGTCGCAAGGAACGCGAGCAAAATGAGGATCAGGGCACCGAGTGCTATCTCTGCTTCCATAGAATGGATAGACGGAATCTTAATCTTTCACTCGGCTAGAAATCAAACGCCATCGGTGCGATGTTCGGTGTTTTTCCACCGTCGGCCGTCCTTTGCGAGCAGATCATCGGCTTCGGCGGGGCCCCAACTGCCCGACGGATAATTCGGGAAAGAACGCGGCGGAACGGCGGCCCAAACGTCGAGGATCGGCGAAACGATGGCCCAGCTTGCCTCGACCATATCGGCACGCTGAAAGAGCGTTGCGTCGCCGATCATGCAGTCAAAGAGCAGGCGTTCATAGCCGGTCGAGATCTGTTCGCCGAAGTGGTCAACGTAGTTGAAGTCCATATCGACGGCGCCCATCTGGACGATCGGGCCGGGGATCTTTGCCCCGAAGTGGAGCGTGATTCCCTCGTCCGGCTGGATGTGGATCTCGATGCGGTTCGTCGTCAGCCGCTCGATGGGCGTATCGCGAAAGAGCATAAAAGGAGCTTTCTTGAACTGAACTACGATACTCGAGTGGCGCGTCGCCATTCGCTTGCCGGTGCGGATATAAAATGGCACGTCGGCCCAACGCCAGTTATCGATCGAGAGTTTCAATGCGGCGTAGGTCTCGGTCGAGGAGTCGGGCGAAACGCTTTCCTCGCTACGATATGCCGGCACGCGGGTACCATCTACCTCGCCTTCGCCATACTGTCCGCGGACCGCACAACTCAGTGCCTCCTCGGGCGAAAAGCACTTTATCGCCTGCAGGATCTTCGCCTGCTCATCGCGGACGGAATCGGCGTCAAACGAAACGGGCGGTTCCATTCCGGTGAGCGTCACGAGCTGAAATATGTGGTTTGGGATCATATCCCGCAGGGCTCCGGCCTTTTCGTAGTAGCCGCCGCGGCCTTCGACGCCGAGCTTTTCGGCGACGGTGATCTGAATGTTGTCAACATAATTGCGGTTCCAGATCGGCTCGAAAATGCTGTTGCCGAAGCGAAAAACGAGCAGATTCTGCACCGTTTCTTTCCCGAGGTAGTGGTCGATGCGGTAGATCTGCCGTTCGTCGAGCATCCTTAGGAGATCGGCGTTCAACGCCTTTGCTGATTCGAGATCGTGGCCGAAGGGCTTTTCAAAGACGAACCGCCGCCAATTGCCGTTCTCTTCGCGGCCGAGGCCGTTATCGACGATCTTTCGGGCGACATTGGCAAACAGCCCGGGTGGGATCGCCATGTAGTAAAAGAAGTTCGCGGGGATATTGTGCTCAGCGCACACCTTCGACGCGAGATCCTTGATATCACCGAAAAGCTGCTTGTCGTCATCAAAATCGCCGCCGGTGTAATACGTCCGCTGCTCGAACCAGTTCAGCAGATCTTCGTCGGCCCCGTTCGGGGTGAATTCGCGCAGATCATCCAAGATCTGCCCGCGAAACTCCTCGCTCGTCAGTTCCTGTCGGCCAATGCCGATCACGGCGAAGCTGTCCGGAATATGCCCATCCTTTGCCAGGTTATAGATCGCGGGAAAGAGCTTGCGCTTCGTCAGGTCTCCGGTTGCGCCGAAGATCATCATCACACACGGCTCAGCTTGCTTCTTGTTTTGATGCATCACCAGTATTTAACCACACCCTCTGCCCTTTTTATTCCTCCGGGACCTCTTTCCCAAGCATATGCGGGTGATATTAAGACGAGATGACGCGCCGACATTTGTGCTGTAAGATTTGAGCAAACTATGCACACGCCCGAGCTCTTCAGGGATTTTTTGGTGATCATCCTCGCTTCGCTGCCGGTGGCGTATCTTTGCCTGCGGCTTAAGCTGCCACTGCTCGTTGGGTTGATGCTGACGGGCATCGCGATCGGCCCCTACGGGCTGGGATTTATTCGTGAGCTTGAGGGTATCGAGATACTTGCCGAGATCGGCGTGATGCTTTTGCTATTCACCATCGGGCTCGAGTTCTCGATCCGAAAGTTACGCGAGATGAAGACCCTCGTGCTGATCGGCGGCGGACTTCAGGTCGGGATAACGGTACTTGTAACGGCTTTGATCGCAACTTCGCTCGGGAGAGAGGTGACGCAAGCGATCTTCTTCGGGTTTTTGATCGCCCTTTCGAGCACAGCGATAGTCTTGAAAAGTTACGTTGACCGGCAGGAGGTCGATTCGCCCCACGGTCGGGCGGCGATCGGTATTCTGCTTTTTCAGGACATCTGCGTCGTTCTGATGCTGCTGGTCATTCCGATCCTCGGCGGAAAGGACATCGTTTCATTTACATCGATCCTCCTGGATCTCGGTGCCTCGCTCGGGTCGTTGATAGTCATCGTCCTGTTAGCGTGGCTTTTGATACCGCCGTTCTTAAAACAGGTGGTCAGAATGCGGAGCACCGAGGTGTTTCTTCTGACAATCGTTCTGCTCTGTCTCGGGCTTTCGTGGGTAACGTTCCAATTTGGGCTTTCACTCGCACTTGGGGCTTTTATCGCCGGCGTCGTACTTGCCGATACGGATTTTAACCACCAGGCGACAACGGAGATCTTGCCCTTCCGCGACGTTTTCAACAGCCTCTTCTTTGTCTCGATGGGAATGCTGCTTTCGCTTGGCTCCTTCGTACAGAACATCGGTAGCGTCGCGTTGCTGGTGGGCGGGTTGATGATCGGAAAGGCACTGATCATCTGGGGTATCGTCAAACTGCTGGGCAACCCGCAGCGAGTAGCGGTTACGGCGGCGGTCGGACTGGCACAGATCGGCGAATTCTCGTTTGTGCTCGCAAAGACCGGACGCGGCCAAGGCCTGATGCCCGACACGGACTACCAGATATTTCTTGCAGCTTCGATCATTACGATGATCGCGACGCCATTTCTGATATCGTATGCTCCGTCGATAGGGTCAATTGTACAAGGCATTTTGAAGGATGGCCGATTCCGCGGGCTTGAGAATACTGAGGATGATGAAGCACATGTTACATCCAGCGGCGGATTGAATGAACATGTGATCATTGTAGGCTACGGTCTGAACGGGAGAAATCTTTCGCGTGTACTGCGGTCGGTAGGTGTGCACTACACGGTGCTTGAACTGAACCCGGATGTCGTCAAGAATGCCAAAGCGCTTGGCGAGAAGATAAATTTTGGCGACGCCACACGTCGCGAGGTGCTCAAGCATGCCATGATCGATCGAGCCTCGGCTTTGGTGCTTGCGATGTCAGACCCTCAGGCAGCCAGGCTTACGGTCAAACAGGCCAGGCAACTCAACGAGGACATATACATAATCGTGCGGACGCGATATGTAACGGAAATCACCGAGCTATACGAACTGGGCGCAAACGAGGTCATCCCGGAGGAGTTCGAAACGAGCATCGAGATCTTTTCACGGGTTTTGCACCGCTACGGCTTCGCCAGGAATGTGATCGAACATCAGATCGATCGGATCCGCCGGCAGGGCTATGAGATGCTCCGCACTCCTTCGGTACCGACTGCGCGGACGGTTAGGCTTGATCTCGAAATGCAATCCGAAAGTACAGAATCTGTGCAGATCAAGCCGGGATCGCCAGTGATTGGCCGGACACTCGGAGAACTTGACCTCCGCGGAAAGACAGGTGCTACCGTTGTCGCCGTTGTTCACCAAGGCGATACAAAGATCAATCCGGGTGCGAAATGCATACTTTTCGGGGACGACATTGTTATCCTGCTTGGTACCGGCGACGAGATCCGGAAAGCTGTCGACCTCCTCGATCCGATCGAAGACTTTTCGACGGACACTCTTCGCGGCTTCAATCCATAAAAAAGAGGCGTTCCCTGCGGAACGCCCCTCATAGTATTGATCCAGCCTACCTTAGAAGGTGAATCGTGCTCCGAGCTGTGCCGTGAACGGACGGCCGACCGGCGGTCCGAATCCGGGTCCGAACAGCGACTGTGGTTGTAGGAACTGTGCAGAGCTCGTTGCCGGGGCACTCAGGCCGATACGCGAACCATATGAAAGATTCTCAGTGTTGAAGACGTTGTAGAGATCCATATAGGTCGAAAGGCCAAAACGCTCGCCGAAACGCCAATTCTTCGTAACACGGAGATCGACGTTAAAGAACCGTCCGCTACGTTCCTCGACACCGCCGTTTGCCACGACAAAGCCATTCCGCTGCGTATTGACGCTGGTCTGGCGGCATCCGAGCGGGTTAAGGGCTCGCAGTGCTGTCGTGTTGCCGCGGGCAGCAAAGACTGCTGCAAGGTCAACACCTGCGCAAGGCCGGTCAAGTGTAGCAAGTCCATCGCCATCGATGTCGATGCCAAGGACCGGCGAGTACGGGCGTGCGGAGGCAAGCTGCATGATCGGGGAAAGCGAGAAGCCGTACGGCAGATTGATAACACCGCTCATAACAAAGCGATGACGTTCATCTATCCTGGTCGGGCCGAACTCGCCTTCGGCGAATTGCCGCTCGGGCGTTATAGCGATGCCGTTACCCGAGTACGAGGCTGTCGGCTGGCCGCCCCATGCACGCGAGCTTGCAAGAACGTAGCTCGCGTTCACGATGTACTTTGCCGTGCGGTACTTGAGTGTTGTGGTCCAACTGTCAAAGAGCGAGCGGTTGGTCGTAGAGAACATGTTGATCTGTCCGATCCGATTCGCTCCAAGGCCGGCGGCAACGAAAGCCTGGTCAAGAAGACGGGTGCTTGTGCCACGCGGGCAGCGTGTCGGATAGGTCGGATCGTTTGCCGGCAAAGACCCAGGGAATGCCGGGTTGCAAACACCGGAGATCAGCGGGTTGATGTTCAAGAACCGCGGCTCATGAAGTCCAAGAGTGTGGACGTAATCGCTCGAAAGAGAAAGATTTCTCGAAAGCTCTCGCTGGAATCCGATCGAGAACTTTTGAATGTACGGCTCTTCGTTGTCCGGGTCGTTGATACGACCGACTGCACCGGGGACAAGGTTCGAGAAATTGAATCCCGGCGGAGGCTGCGGAAGCGGGCCGCCAAGACGAATGTTGTAAAGAGGAGACGTCGGATCCGGATCGCCTGCCGGACGGGTCAGATTGATCGCCGTCTGGAATATCTGGGGTTCCGATTGTGTTGCCGAAAACAGCGTGAGGTTCTGGAACAACTGATCGTAGAAGATGCCGTAGCCGCCGCGGATGACGGTCTTGCCATCGCCCCATGGATCGTAGGCAAATCCGACTCGTGGTTGGAATTCCTTCCAGCTCGGCGTCGTGCGGGTCAGCTTGTCGGGGTCGCCAGTCAAAGCTCGCGCTAACGGGTGATTCACCTGCTGAAGGATCAGCATCGTACGGTTCTGATCCTGTTTGAAGAGATTGCCGATATTCGCATCCCAGCGGAGGCCGATATTAAGGGTCAGTTTCGGAGTGATCTTCCAGTCGTCCTGCACATAGAACGCGAGTTGGTCGATCTTCTGATCGTGCGAGCTGGCGCCGTCCGAGTAGGTGAGCGACTGAAGAAGGTCTGGCCGGTTGAAGCCGCCTTCGGCAACGATCTGCGTCGGCGACTGGCGGAAAGTAAGGTTGTATCCGCGGGTGCCAAAGTAGAAATAGCCGCCGAGGATCGTATGGATATAGTTCACACCGAACTTAAGCGTATGGTCTCCAGTAAGCCAGGTCGTGTCGTTGCGGAACTGGAATTTGCGTTCCTTCGTCGACTGTGGCGTGTTGGCGTTCTGGCCGATAGTGATACCGCCCGGGAAATTCAGTGTAAGGCCTTCACGGTTCGGAAGTATCTCATTCACGAAATCCTGGAAGTGGAATGTGAACTGGTTGAGCACGTTGGGAGTAATGTTGTATGTATGGTTTCCAACAACGCTGTAAAGAGTGTTCGTTGTCTGGTTACCGCCGCTCAGATCCGTACGGGCCGGATTGGTAACCTGATCGTTCGGTGATTCATTGCCCTGATAGGAAAAACGATAGAACAAGGTCTGCTTGTTATTCAGACGATGATCGACCTTTGCCGTAAACAAGGTGTCGTCATATGGTGTTGGAATCTCGGGCACGAAGTCGATACCTGGGATTGCTTGCAGTTCCGCCACTGCCGATGCAAGCACCGGAACGTTCTGCCGCTCCCGAAATTTCTCGAGGGCGACGAAGTAGAACAACCGGTCCCTGATGATCGGGCCGCCGAATGATCCCCCGATCTCCTGACGGGAGAACGACGGATTGTCGCGGTTGTTCTGCTTATCAAAAAAGTCGCGGGTCTGCAGTGCGTCATCACGGAAGTTCGCAAAGAAAGATCCGCGGAGGCTGTTCGTTCCGCTCTTGGTCACGACGTTGACGACGCCGCCGACGGCACGGCCCTGGTCCGCGCTCCAGCGATGTTGCTGGATCTGGAACTCCTGGATCGATTCGTACGAGAAGTTCTGTAGAAGGCTACCAACGACGTTATCCTTGTTGTCGCCGCCGTCCACGTTCACATTGACCTGACGACCGTCTCCGCCATTGAATGCAACGGTCCCGACGCGGGTTTTCGTCGGGTCAAACGTGCCGACCGGCCGTGCTTCCGGAGCTATGACCGAAAGGCCGGCAAACGTGCGGTTAAGAAGGGGCAGGTTCTCGATCTCCTTCGGCGTGACTGCCGTGCCGATCTCTGACCTGGTGGTTTCGACGAGCGGGACATCGCCGGTGACCGTTACAGTCTCAGTAATGCTTCCCGCCTTTAGTTCAAAGTTATAAGTTACGCGTGCGCCAACGTTAAGTTCGACGTCCTCGGCAAGCGTGCGGCTGAACGATTCAGCCTCGACTGCGATGTTGTAACGGCCCGGCGTAAGCGACGTAACGGTGTACTCACCGTTGCTATTGGTTACGACCGAACGTTCGGCGCTCGTGCCCCGGTTCGTGACCGTGACCTTTGCGCCCGGAACGACGGCACCTTGAGCGTCCAGAACGCGGCCAGTGACTGTTGCCGTTGTAACCTGTGCAGGGACCGAAAGAGCGACAAAGGTGACAGCGAACACTAGCATCACTGCCGACCTCACCATCTCAATGCGACTCAGGAACATATACGGGTATCCTCCAAATCCTATGATTCTCGAAAAGTAATTTGCCGGCATTGGATGACCGGCGACAAACCGCCTTGATGGTGTGGAGAGATCTTTAAAAAGACAAACCTATTTTGAGGCAACTTATGTTCCAAAAACATTTGCAGATTGCGATCGAGAAAAATCCGAATATTTTTTGTACTCTTCCTAATGGTCGGAACCGGGAGCAATCCAAAATATTGGATTCGGCATGTTAAATTTTGAATCGTGACCACAAGCGTGCGAAGCTCGCAATGCATGACTTGGCGAACAAAACTGAATGCCGTTAGTAGTTCGTGACGATCGGCCAGCCGCAAAATCCGCGATTCGCTGCGTCATCTAAAGGGAAATTTATGAAATTCGTACTGCTATTCTTGTTGCTGGTTCCGTCTGCCTATGCGCAGACGAGGACATTTGAATGGACGGACGAGCTTTGTACGTTCAAGGGAACTTACGATTCGCGGAAGTATTCGGAGGCAAAGCTTCGAAACACGGCGAGGCTGCTGACGCCCGGCGATCTTTCGTTGAGTTCGGTCGGTGCGACAGTTTGGAACTTCAGCGAGATCGCGGAGCTCGATACGGCCAAGCTTGATAGGGAATACAATGCGGTCAAGTCCGAGCTTGAGAATCTGGACATCATCGATACGCCATATTGGCAGGTAGCTCGAGCGGAACGACTGAAAGAGATCGAACAGGTCTATCGCTTGGCACGGCTGACCATGCGTGCGTACACGAAGCCGGACGTGCTTCGCGAGTATCCGGCGGCGGCCGCCTGCAAGACCAAATTTGCCGAGCCGATCATTGCCGGCGGTGAAAGCCTTCTCGTTGCCTGGCGGGCGGTAAACCTCGATTCGCAGTCGAAGAACTCCGACCCGGCACGCCTGCAGCGGCGGTTTGATGAGGAGATGCGTTCGCCGCAGAGGCTTGAGTTCGCGTTGGTCGAGACGATGTCGTTCGGTTGGTGGAACTGTGCCAATGCGGAGATCGAATACGACGAGCGGTCATCGAACGGCGAATATTTCAAGGAGTTTCGCAAGCTGTTCACGCGGGTGACCGAAGAATGCGACGAGCCCTAGTCACCGGTCGGTCTTTTGGCGAGGCTACGCTGCCGGTCGAAGTGTTCGACTACGGCTGCGGCAGCCTTTTCACCTAGAAACGGACGAAGTTCCTCAAGCGGGGCCTTTGCGATCCGCTCGATAGAGCCGAAGTTCTTGAGCAACCGCATCTTTCGCTTTTCGCCGATACCGGGAATCGCAGAAAGTTCGGACGTGAAATCACGCTTTTCCCGCCGCTTGCGGTGAAATTCGACCGCCGTCTTGTGCGTCTCCTCGCGTATTAGCAGGATCAACCGGAATGCCAGCGAGTTGCGGTCGAATGGTATCGGACGATCCTCGCGGCCATGAACCAGCAAGTGCGAGATCTCGTTGTGCCTCTTGGGCGGCTTGACCAGCCCGACGAGCATGATCTGTTCAAGGTCGAGTTCTCGCATCGCCGCGGCGGCGGCCGTTAGCTGACCCTTTCCGCCGTCGATGAATACAAGCTCAGGCAGCCGGCCGCCTTCTTCCATCATTCGCCGGTAACGCCGTAGGACGGCCTCGTGCATCGAGGCGACGTCGTTGCTGCCATCTACCGTTTTGATGATGAAGCGGCGATAGAGCGAGCGGGCCGGTCGTGCATTCTCGAAAACGACGATGCCGGCAACGTTCTCTGCTCCGGAGATGTTCGAGATATCGAACGATTCGATCCGCTCGGGAAAATACGAAAGTTCGAGCACCTCCTGCAACTCGCCGAGCACTTTCTCCGAATCCGGTTTGAGCACGCGGAAACGCTGCTCGAAGGCGATCTTCGCATTCTTTTCGACGAGCGTGATCAGTTCCTTTTTGCGGCCGCGTTTGGGGTCGAGGATCTTCACCCGGCGGCCGCGGCGTTCGGTCAAAAGCTGTTCGAGCGGCTGGCGGTCCTCAAAATCCTGCGGGACGTGGATCTCAAGCGGGACGAAATCTGTCGAATAATACTGAAGCAAAACGTCGCCGAGGAACTCCGACGCATCAAAGGTGTCATCCTCAGGCAGGTCTTCCCAGAAGAACTCCCGGCGGCCGACGATACGCCCTTCGCGCATCGTGAAAAGCTGAAGTGCGAGGCGTTGATTTTCGCGATAGAAGCCGAAGATGTCGATATCGCGTTCGGCCGTGATCGCCATCTTTTGCTGATCGGCGAGTTGAAGGACCGTTCGGTGCAGGTCGCGAAACTTCGCCGCAAGTTCGTATTTATCTTCCTCGGCAAACCGCCACATTCGCTGCTCGAGCTGCTCGGCGAGTTCCTTATTCTTGCCTTCGAGCAGCAGCTTCACATCGCGAGCCGCTTCCTCGTATTCCTTCTGTGTACAAAGCCCCTTGACACACGGGCCGAGGCACCGCTTGAGATGATACTCAAGGCAAGGCCGCGGCAGGCGGCCATCGATCTCGATCTCGCAGGTGCGGAGCTGAAACGTTCGGTTGATCAGGTTAAGTGTCTTTCTGGCAAGGGTTACGGGAAGGAACGGGCCGTAATAGTTGCCGCCGTCCTTGACCACGCGGCGGGTCAGGACGACCTTCGGAAACGGTTCATTCGTCAGCTTCAGATGCGGATACTGCTTGTCATCCTTGAGCATCACGTTAAACCGCGGCTTGTGCTTTTTGATCAGGTTCGACTCAAGAACGAGGGCTTCGACCTCGCTATCGACGACGATGAATTCGAAGTCGGCGATCTGGCGGACGAGTTGCTGGGTCTTCCAATCGAGGTTCCGGCTTGCCTGAAAGTAAGAGCGGACGCGGTTGCGGAGGTTCTTTGCCTTGCCGACGTAAAGTATCTTGCCTGCCGAGTTCTTGTGGATATAGATCCCGGCGGCGGTGGGTAAGTTCTTTAACTTCTCGTCGAGCGTCACATTAGAATCTTACCGCAGTCACCGAAGTGTAGAGAAACCCATCAGATGACCGAAAGGTTCTGTCAGGTTCTCGTTTGCTTTGGCTTGGAATGCTTTTACAATGGTTGCTTCACTTGTGCCGAAGCAGACAATACGAACCAGAGATCCAAAAGACGCTGCCGAGTTACTCCGCCGGGGCGGCGTTGTCGCATTTCCGACCGAGACGGTCTATGGGCTTGGTGCAGCGATCTTTGATCAGGATGCGATTCGAAGGGTCTTTGAGGTAAAGGGGCGGCCATCGGACAATCCCCTGATCGCCCATATCGGCAAAATCGGGCAGATCGGCCTGTTAGCAAGTGAGTTGAGTGCGAGTGCAGAGCGATTGGTGGAGAGCTTCTTCCCTGGGCCGCTGACGATAGTGGTGAAAAAGTCCGAGGTGGTGCCCTCGATAGCGACCGCCGGGCTTACGACGATCGGCATCAGAATGCCGAAGAGCGAGCTTGCCCTCGCATTTCTAAAAGAATGCGGGACGCCCGTCGTGGCGCCTTCGGCAAACATCTCGGGCAGGCCGAGCCCGACGACCTGGCAGGCGGTGCTCGAAGACCTTGACGGCAGGATCGATTGCATTCTTCAGGGCGAGCCGACCGACATCGGGCTAGAGTCATCGGTCGTTGATTGCTCGGTCGAACCGCCTTTACTCCTTCGTCGCGGTGCAGTTTCGATCGATGAACTACGGGCCGTAGTTCCGTCGGTCAGGGAACTCGCATCGGGCGAGACCGGTGCGGAAAAAAGTCCGGGATTGAGGCACAGGCATTACTCGCCGCGAGCTAGAGTTGCGATCGGAACCGGTCTGCCGGAGGGCTTTGCCGGCCGGGCGGCGTTCATCGGGATGCAAACTCCGGCTGATGTATTTGCCGAATGCCTGATCGTCAATTCGGCCGAAGAATACGCGGCTAGCCTCTTTGAGTTTTTTCGCAAGTGTGACCGCGGCGGCGTCGAGCTTATCGTTTGCGGGCCGGTGCCGGAAACGGGAATCGGTGCCGCTTTGATGGACCGCATTCGCCGTGCGGCGGAATGATTGGCTATCGCGGCCGTGCAATAGCCAGAGCATATTCGCCGGCCGTTTCCAGCACCTCAGAGACCGCTTCCGGGTCTTTGTTCAGATGCTGAATGTGCTCCTGCCTGAGGATCAAAAGCACCGGCTCGCTGCCGTTCTCACGCAGAAGAGGCGGGATATCCGCCGGGCCGTTGAGCTTCCGTTGACGGCCTTCCTTGGTACGGAAAAGCCTTCCGCTAAAGTAAAACTCGGCGTTGTGGTTTATGGTCAGAAAGCCGGCTACCCGCTTTTCGGCAAAGCCGCGGCTCTCTGCCGCCGCCGCGAGTTTCTTGACGGAGTCGTTATCCGCAAAACCCGGTAAAGCGAATTGCAGTATTCCGAGCACGATAACGAGCATCGCGATCGCGGTTATCTTGATGCCGACCTCGCGTGCCGGAGAGCATAAGGCGAATTGCCTTGCCGCGATTCCCGCCAGAATGATCGCCGCCGGTACGGAGGGCAAAATGTAGCCCGGGAGCTTAGACCCCGAAAACGAGAAGAAAACAAGCGGAACTGCCATCCACGCGAACGCGAACGTCATCAGAGGCTTCAGCGATCGCGCTCCCGCGTCCGTTCCGTCATCGGTTCGGCCGGACGTTATGCCCGAAATTATGTCTCTCACCGCCCGCCAAACACCGACGGCAAAGAAGGGAAGCCACGGGAGGGTCATCAGCGGCAGCACCCAAAAGAAAAAGTGAAAAGGCTGCGGATGCTGATACTTGTTCGAGGTATAGCGCTGAAAATGATGCTGAACGAAAAACTCGTCGATGAACTCCCAGCCGTGGCGGAGATACATCGGCAGATACCAGAGAGACGCGGCGGCGACCGCAACGGGAACGCCCCAAACAACGCTGAGCAAAACACGCTTCGCCGGAAAGCGGCGGCTGAGAAGGTGGTAAAAGCCGACGATCGCAAACGGGAAAACAATGCCGACGAGCCCCTTGGCGATAACCGCGATACCCATGAAAACGTAGAAAGCGAGAAGCCCGGGGTACGCCCGGCGTGAATTTTCCTCAGAGCGGTCGGCAATGAAATATCCGACCAGCGACGCCGTCAGCGGAAATGTCAGGATGATATCGAAACTCGCACCGCGGGCGAAAACAAGAATGCCAAGAGTGGAAACGGCAAGCATCGCCAACCACTGGCCAAGTTCGATCGTTGAACCCTCGCTGTCGCTTTCCCGGACGGTTCGGCCAATGAAAAAGAGACATAAGGCTGTGCCAAGGCCGAATAGTGCCGAGCCGAAGCGGGCAGCAAATTCATTTACGCCAAAGAGGTTATAGGAGGCGATCTGCAGCCAATAGAGCAGTGCCGGCTTCTCAAACCAATGGAAGCCGCCGAGCGTCGGCGTTACCCAATCGCTGCGGAGAAACATCTCGCGGGCGACCTGCGAATATCGCGCCTCGTCCGGCCCAAGCAGCGGGACGGTCAACCCGAAAAAAAAGACGACCACGGCGAGCAGGAAGAAACCGGTCCGTAAGACCGGCGAACGTGAAAAGCGAACGAGCGATTCCATCTTTGTCATTTACGGCCGATTGGCTGAAAATGAAAGTATTACCGAATAGCGAGCGGCATTCAAACAATGGCAACTGCAAAAAAGCTCAGAGCGGCGGCGATCGGCGTTGGTTCGCTTGGCCGGCACCATGCCCGCAACTATGCCGAACTCGGCCGCGAGGGGCGGGTTGAATACATCGGTGCCTGCGATATTGACGCCGCGACGGCAGAAAAGATGGCGGCCGAGCACGGCGGAACGGCCTTCACCGATTGGCGCGAACTGCTCGGAAAGGTAGATGTTGTCTCCGTTGCTACACCTACCGAGACGCATTGCGAGATCGCGTGCGCGTTCCTGCAAACTGGCGTCCACGTTCTTGTCGAAAAGCCGATTGCGATCTCTCTCGACGAGGCGGACCGGATGATCGCTGCGGCCGATGGCTCCGGCGCAAAGCTGATGGTTGGCCAGCTTGAAAGGTTCAACCCGGCGATGGTCGCCCTTCGTCCGCACGTCACAAACCCGCTCTATTTTGAGATACACCGCGTTTCGCCCTTCCCGAACCGCTCGCTGGATGTGGACGTTGTACTTGATGTGATGATCCACGACCTTGATGCGGTCCAATGGCTGGTTGGTGAAGATGTAAAGGTCAGCGAGATCAGGGCGGTCGGCATCCCGGTCATCTCGGACAAAGTTGATGCGGCGAATGCAAGAATTGAGTTTGAGAATGGTGCCGTCGCAAACATCACCGCATCGCGCATCGGGACCGAAAAGATCCGCAAGACACGCTTCTACCAGACGAACGCCTACGTCGTGCTCGACTATGCGACGAAGTTTGCATCGCTTACGTCGCTAAATCCGGAAGCGGCTCAGCCTTTGCTCGGGATATCGATAAATCGGCTTGAGATAAATGATGTCGAGCCGCTCAGAGCCGAGATAACCGCATTTCTCGACTCGATCGAGAACGACACGCCTACACCCGTGACCGGCGAGGACGGCCGTCGGGCATTGGCTCTTGCAGTCGGAGTGCTCGAAAAGATCGAGGCGCATGTGGGCAAACTGAACGTTACGAACAGCTAACAGCTGTTAGCTTACAGCTATTAGCTTTTCGTAAGAAAAATGACGGCCTAAGCCGATGCTTCGCTGGCCTGGCCGCGCATCGAGTTAAGCCAATCCTGCATTTTCTTGAGCCGTTCGGCACCGCCGTCGGAGCCCATGATGACACTTTCGAGATGTTTGAAGGCGTCGGGTGCGTCCCACATCTCGCGGAGCTGCGGCAGAAGCGGTTCGATCTTGGCAAAAACGAGGAGGTGTTCGCCGTTAGTGTCATTGAACATTTCGCGGTCGATCGCACCGTGTGCAACAAGAGCGGCAGCCATGTCCCAATAAGACGTGACCATGCGAAGATAGGCGCCGACCTCGGGGTCCATCATCGTTGCCGAATAGTGCTCGGCACTTTCCGGATGAAAGGTGAACATCCAGTCGCGTGCCTTCCGCATTACGGGTTCGCGACGCAGGTCATAGAGTTTAAGTATTAGTTCGGCCGATTCAGATTTGCTCATAAGATTCGTACTCCTTATTTTTTTGATGAGGGTCAGAAGTGTATATCGGACTGACTGCAGTGTCAATTCTTATCTCTCCAAGTTAGGATAAATGTAAGATGAACGAGCGTATTTCGGCGTTTCTGGCAGAGCGAATCGCGGCGAACGACTTTCCGTCGGCGGTCTATCTGGTCGCGGAGAGGGGCGAGATCGTTTTTCATGATGCACTGGGAAATGCGGTCGTTACGCCAGTGGTAATTCCGGCAAGGCTGGACACGATCTATGATCTGGCGAGTTTGACAAAGCCATTGGTGACGGGACTTCTGGCGGCATCGAAGATCGAGGGCGGCGAGATTGGCCTTGATACCACGCTCGGCTCGGCATCGCCCTATTTCGATGGTTCTGCGGTGTCAGATCTGACTTTACGGCAGCTCGCAACGCACACATCCGGGCTTCCCTCTTGGATTCCGCTTTACCTTGAGGCAAGGTCGAACAAGCCAAAGGATATTGCGGTTGTGATTGACGGACAGGGCTTGAGGACGAATCCTGAGGTTGACTATAGTGACCTGAATTTCATTTCGCTTGCGTACTTGATGGGCGACGATTGGCTCGATTGGGCTTTTGACCATTCGGTGGTTGATCGCCTTGGTTTCAACCGAACCAGCTTCGATCCGCTTTCTCAGGGAATCGCTCGGATCGAGATCGCGGCGAGCGAGATGGGCAACGAATACGAAAAGCAGACTTGCATCGAGAAAGGCTATCTGCCTAGCCAAGTGCAGAAGCCTGACCGTGAGGGAGGGCGTAACATCGATTTTGACAGTTACGCCCTTACTAACGCGCGGGCCTCTGCAAACCTTCGCACGCGTCAGATCTGGGGTGAGGTTCATGATGGGAATGCCTATTTTTTGGGCGGCATCGCGGGGCATGCGGGGCTTTTTTCGACCGCTGAGGAAGTCTTTAAGATCGCCTTGCAGTTTCTACCCGAATACACAAACGTTCTTAAGCCCGAGACCTGCGAACTTTTCCGCACTAATTTCACGCCCGGGATGAACGAAGATCGTTCATTTGCCTTTCAGCTTGCCTCGACCAAAGATTCGACCGCCGGCACGCGGATGTCGCCGGAAAGCTTTGGCCACAATGGGTTTACGGGCACAAGCCTGTGGATCGACCCGGCGATGGACCGGATCTTCGTACTTTTGACCAACCGGACGCACGCCCATCCGCTGCCTTTCGTCAACATTAATTCGGTCCGGAGGCGGTTTCACGACCTCGCCATCGAAGAACTCCAGAAAAAATAAGCAACTAAAAGGCCGATTGTTAAATCATAGTGCGCGCTTTCCCCAGAGTTTTATCCCGGGATCGGAGTGTTGCTATGAAGCGATTTGCCCTATTGCTTGCCGTCATTGCGTTTGCCGGCACGGCCATTATTGCCCAGTCGAACCGCACCAGGCCTCGCGTAGTTCCGACGCCGACACCCGCGCCGACGCCGATCATTGTTGACGGCTACGAGGACGACGTTGACGATGAGCCGGTGGTAAGCGATACGGCCCGCCGGCGGCCGACGCTTCAGGGCGACCAGAGATCTCCGAGCCCAAACACGTCGCCGACTCCGCCCACGGGCGAGGACGAGGTGATCCGCGTGGAGACTAATCTCGTTACGCTTCCGGTATCCGTTTTCGACCGGAGCGGACGATTCGTCGGCGGCTTGACCCAGCGGGATTTTCAGATATTCGAGAACGGCAAGCAGCAGGAGATCGGCTTTTTCCAGTCCGTCGAGCAGCCATTTACGGTCATCTTGATGATCGACGTCAGCCCCTCGACCGCCTTCCAGATCGCGGATATTCAGAACGCCGCGATCGCCTTTACCGAACAGCTCAGGCCGGATGACCGTGTAATGGTCGTTGCGTTCGATCAACGTGCCAGGGTGCTTACCCGCCCAACGAACAACCGTGCCGAGATCGCCCGTGCCATTCGTCAGGCCGATGAGAGGAACGGAACGAGCCTTTATTCCGCGATCGACCAGATGCTCAATCGCGAATTCAAGATGATCGAGGGCCGAAAGGCGATCGTGCTGTTCTCAGATGGCGTTGATACGACCTCAGGCCGCCGAAGTACCTTTGAGAGCACGCTCCGCGATGCCGAAGAGACCGACGTACTTATCTATTCGATCAGGTACAACACGCTCCGCGATTATGGAGTTCAAAATGGGGGCGGCGTTTACAATCCGCGGCCGAGGCAGCGGCGAGGCGGCTGGGCAGATATTCTAGGTGCGATCATCACGGGCGGGAACGTCAGCATCGGCGGCAATACCGGTGCGGCGGGAACAAGCCCCGAGGAATACGCTCGCGGCAAGCAGTATATGGAAACGCTTTCGCGTAACAGCGGCGGCCGGAGCTTTGAGGCCGACACGCTTGTCGATCTTGATTCGGCATACCGCGGGATTGCCGAGGAGCTTCGTCGGCAGTATTCGGTCGGCTACTATCCCGAGACACAGGGACAGGCCGGCGAGCGTCGGCAGCTCCGTGTCCGCGTACTTAGGCCGAATCTGGTCGTCAGAGCAAAGACCAGCTACATCGTTGGGGCCGGTGATCCGTCCTACGCCGGCAATTGAGGCCTGTAACAAACGAAAATGCCCGGAGGTGACTTTATGCCGTCTCCGGGCATTCGTTCATTTGGCCCGAGATGTGATCAGATCACGGTGCCATCGGCAATGACCGAGTTCTTCGGGACGATGATGATGCCGTCACGGATGTAGAATGTCTCGTCCGGCGCGTCGTATTCGGTCCGGCCGGCTTCGTTGATCAACCTAACGCCTTTGCCGATCCGCACGTTCTTATCGACGATCGCCCGCCGAATGTGCGTATCGCGGCCGATACCGATGCTGGGCCGGCCCGAATCGAGATTCTCACGAAGCTCAGGGATCGACTCAAAGAAATCCGAACCCATAATTATCGAATTTTCGATCCGAACGCCGCTGTCGATCCGGCTGCGAAGCCCGATTATCGAATTTCGGGCGTAAACGCCATTGAGGATGCATCCTTCGCTAACGAGCGAATTGCCGATATCGGAGTCCTGTATCTTTGACGGCGGCAGATATCTACTGCGGGTGTAGATCGGTGCCGCGGCGTTGAAGAAATTGAACTTCGGAAGCGGAGCCGCAAGGTCGAGATTCGCCTCATAGAACGCCTTGATCGTCCCGATATCTTCCCAGTAATCGTTAAAAAGATGTGCCTGGACGTTGTGGTCGCTGATGGCGGCCGGAATGATCTCTCCGCCAAAGTCATCCGCCTCGGGATAGCGTTTCAGCAGGGCGACGAGCTTTTCGAAATCAAAAAGGTAAATGCCCATCGAGGCGAGGTAAGGTTTGCGTTCGGCATCGGCCGCATCGAGCCCGAAGGCGGTCGTATCGACCCGCATTTCCTCAAGAGCATCGCCCTTTGGTTTTTCGCGAAATTGGACGATCCTTCCATCCGAGTCGGTCTTTAGCAGACCAAAGCCCTGGGCATCCTCCGGATTGGCCGGGATGACCGAAATGGTCAGGTCGGCTTCGGTCTCCTTGTGGCGGTCGAGAAACTTGCTGTAGTCCATCCGGTAAAGATGATCGCCGGAGAGGATCAGCAGCGTCTTGACCCGCCAATCGCGAAGGTGCGGGAGTATCTGCCGAACGGCGTCGGCAGTGCCCTGAAACCAGCCGGGGCTGTCGCGACGCTGCTCGGCGGCGAGTATCTCGACGAAGCCGGTCGAGAAGCTCGAAAAGCGATAGGTCTGCGAGATATGGCGGTTAAGCGAGGCGGAGTTATATTGCGTCACGACGAAGATCTGCGTGACGCCTGAGTTGATGCAGTTCGAGACCGGGACGTCTATCAGCCGATACTTGCCGCCGAGGGGAACGGCCGGCTTTGACCGATCGCGCGTAAGCGGAAAAAGCCGCGAGCCCGCTCCGCCGCCGAGAATGACCGCAAGGACCTGATTTTCCAGTGACATAAGAACTCTGCCGAAAAAAGATGGTTGGCTGTGTCAAGAATATCCGCAAATATCGTTTGGCTTCAAGGACTATTTTCAGTTTTGTAGTTAGCACATCATATGTCCGGTTGGAGTAGCAGATGAGATGTCCGCTTTCG
>ERZ761602.2765-NODE-2765-length-26478-cov-10.721379_pt1 | contig 26478 bp, 22 predicted proteins | sample MGYA00512165_ERZ761602 | MGnify/ENA primary metagenome ERZ761602 (study PRJEB28899, sample SAMN02445085) | bioreactor sludge metagenome | biome: EBPR sludge; isolation source: Thorneside wastewater treatment plant | place: Australia: Brisbane, Thorneside...
GGGAGGGGGCTGGCGAGGCCCCAGCCCCACCCGCTGTTTTCGGATAGTCCGCCTCACCCGGAGGTCCACCATGCCATCCCTCGGCGCGCTCGCCGCCAAGATCCCCACGCCCTTGAAGCAGGCCTTCAAGGACCGCATCTACCCGGACCTGCTCGGCGAGGGCGAGACGGCCCCCGAGTGGCAGCTCCAGAGCTGGGACGGCCAGTGGCACCGCCTGAAGAAGGAGTGGTCCATCCTGGTCTTCTACCCGGGCGACGACACGCCTGGCTGCACCCGCCAGCTCCAGGACTTCCAGGAGCACTACGCGCAGCTCCAGTCGCTGGGCTGCCAGGTCTACGCGGTCAACCCGGCGGGCACGGGCAGCCACCAGGCCTTCGCCGAGAAGTACGGCTTCACCTTCCCGATCCTCAGCGACACCGACGGCGCCGTGGCCCGCGCCTTCCGCTGCCTGGTGCCCTACAGCCCCAAGCCGCTGGTGATCCGCTCGGTGGTGCTGATCAATCCCGAGCGCAAGATCCGCCTCGCCAACCGCGGCGCCCCCAGCGTGGCGGCGATCATCCGCAGCATCCAGGCCCTCCAGCAGGGCACCAAAGAGGGGATGTAGGCCCCCCCAAACTTCGGAGCGCCCGATGAAGCCCGTCGACGACGCCGCTTGGCGCGCCTTTGTGCGCACTCCTTCGTTCAAGTCCTTCAAGGGAGCCCGGGTCAAGGGGGTGCGCGACACGCCGCTCTCGCCCGGTGGGCGGGTGGCCCTGACCCTCTTCGAGGCGGCCCCCGGCGGAGAGCGTCCGCACCCGCGGCTGCGCACCTCCCAGCCCCCCGCGGCCGAGCTCGATCCTCGCCCGCTGCTCGCCCTGCCGGCGACCTCGCCCGCCGACGCCGTCGCCTTCGAGACCTGGCTGCGCGAGGCCTGGACCTCTGCCCAGCCGCGCCTGAGCGCCCCGCCCGCCGAGGGCCCCAGCCCGCGCTTCCGGGCCCACAGTCGCTGGGGCCAGCGCTGCGCGCGCTTCTTCGCCGAGGCCCGCGCCGCGCTGGACGGCTGGCTGGCCCGCGGCGAGCTGCCCGCCGCCCAGGCCGAGGCCTGCCGCTACGCCTGGGCCTGCCTGCGAGACGAGGCCCTGATCGGCGCCCACCCCTTCGACGACGAGGACACCGGCACCTACCACAGCTACGGCAAGGACTCGCCCTTCGTCCACTACCTGGAGGCGATCCTGGACTCGCTGCCAGAGGAGGGCAGCCTCGGCCTCGCCCTGCTGGAGGGCCAGCAGCAGGAGTCGATCCGCCGCCAACGCCGACAGGCCCTTGCCCACCTCGACCACCTGATGCGGCACAAGTACGCCTACAAGGGCATCGTCGAGACCGACATCGAGCGCAGCCTGGGCGGCTTCCTGATCGACCGCCGCAGCCGCCAGATCGTCAGCGAGGACCCGGCCAGCGCCGACTCGCTGGTGCCGCGCTACCAGCTCCTGCGCGTCGACCCGACCTCGACCCACCCCCAGGCCGGCGCCTGGGTGTACCGCGACGGCGACCGGATCCTCCACCAGGGAACGGTGATCGAGGTCCCGCCCGAGCTGCTGCGGGCGACCCCGATCGCCGCCGACCAGCTCAGCTTCCGCCGCGCCCCCAGAGATCCCGCCCTGCGCGCGAACATCCGCCTGGACTGGGACGGCAGCGGCTACGTCCAGCCCGGCGAGATCGGCTGGGTCGGCTGGGCCGGGCACTGCGACATCAAGGCGATCATGGAGGCCCTGGGCATCGCCCTGCTCGACCAGCCGGCGGTGTGTGAGTACCGCTCGGACTCCGACCGCGAGACCACCTACGACCGCAAGCTGCTGGTCGAGATGATCGCCAGCGTGATGGAGCTCGGCAGCGGCTACGATCGGGCCGACGGCAGCGGCAGCCTGCAGCGCGGCGAGCGGCACTTCGGCGGGGCCCGCAACGACAGCCGCCCCGACCGCCTGCAGCTCCAGGGCTTCGGCCCGGGCAAGAGCTTCCGCTGGCCGCTGGGCGGGCGGCAGGAGAGCTTCCGGGTGACGGGCATCGAGGTGGAGGGCCAGGAGCTCGACCTGGAGCGGGTCTTCTACGCCTGGCTGCCGGCCGCCGCGGGCCTGGACATCCAAGAGAACCCTCGCTTCCTGGGCACGGTCGAGGGCGACTACAACCTGATCCGCGTCTCGGGCGCGATCGTCCGCGCCAGCGTCCAGGAGGACCGCTTCGACGTCGCCAGCGGCTACCCGATCAAGCGCGAGATGCAGATCGAGCTCGACCTGCGCCCCGACGCCCCCGCCGGCCGCAGCTACCTGGGCAGCTCGATCAAGGACGCCGCCGCCCGCGAGGTCTACCAGGTCTGGCTGGACCGCAGCACGCCGGGCGCGCCGCGCATCGAGGCCCGGCTGGAGCGATGGGAGCGCGGCGAGGGCGGCTACGCCCCGGTGCCGCAGCCCCTGGGCGATGTGGTCCTGCCGATGGTCGACCCGCTCGAGGTCACCCTCTCCCGCGAGATGCGCCGGGACGATCCCGCCGCCTTCCAGGCCCTGCTCGACCGCGCGCTGCGCCAGGGCCTCAACCTCTGCGCCGACACCGACAAGCAGGCCGAGGTCTGGAACGGCGTGGTCACGCACATCGACGTGGAGCGGCTGGCCTGGGACCGCCAGACCCGCACCGAGCGCTGGCGGGTCGGCTTCAAGGCCCGCTTCGGCGAGGCCGAGCTGGACTACCTGCTCAAGCGCGAGGCCGACGGCCGCCCCTCGCTGTATTGCCCGGTGGCGGGCGAGGGCGACGCCGCGGGACACCCCGACTTCCTCTGGCAGGACTACCCGGATGTGGCCAGCAAGGGGGTCGAGGGCGGCGACTGGGTGGTCAACCGCACCATGAAGGAGCGCGGCATCATCGAGGTCGACTGGGCCCCCGACAACGAAGGCGGGGTCTACGTCCACGACGATCACATCAAGAACGTCTACGAGCTCCTGTACTGCGGGCTGTCGGGGCTGCGCTGGACCCTGGTCCACGGCAACAAGCGCTACGCCTACCGCAGCGAGGCGGCCTGGACCAAGGCCGTCACGCGCCTCAAGGGGCTGCGGCAGCGGATCCAGGCCGAGCCCTCGTAGCCTCGTGATCTCCTCGCTGGCCTTGGGGGAGCATTGACCGCGAGCCCCGCGCTCAAGCAGGATCCGCCCATGCCTCCCCTCGCCCCAGGCTCCCCCGCCGAGCTGGCCGCCTTCGCGGCGCTGCAGGCGCGCCTCGCCGACCACTTCGACCGCTTCGCCATCGACACCCGGCTCCCGAACACGGTCGTCGTGGTGCCCAGCCTCTCGCTCGACGCCGAGGAGCTGGCCAAGGTCAAGGGCGTGCACCACTACGAAGAGCGCATGCTCTTCATGCTGATGCTGCTGCGCCGGCCGCGCACCCGGCTGGTCTACGTCACCAGCCAGCAGCTCGACCCGCACGTGGTCGACTACTACCTGCACCTGCTCTCGGGCATCCCGGCGGCCCACGCCCGGCGCCGCCTGACCCTGCTGTACTGCGCCGACGCCTCGCCCACCCCCCTCTCGGCCAAGCTGCTGGCGCGCCCGCGCTTGCTGCGGCGCCTGCGCGAGGCGCTGGGTGATCCGCGCACCGCCCACCTCTCCTGCTTCAACAGCTCGCCCCTGGAGCGCTCGCTGGCCGTGGCGCTGGGCATCCCGCTGTACGCCAACGATCCCGACCTCGCCGACCTGGGCAGCAAGTCGGGCTGCCGGGAGGTCTTCCGCGAGGCCGGGGTGGTCATGCCCGACGGCTTCGAGCGGCTGCGCGACGAGCAGGACGTGGCCCGCGCCCTGGCCGTGCTCAAGGGTCGCCACCCCGAGGCGATCCGCGCCGTGGTCAAGCTCAACGAGGGCTTCTCCGGCGAGGGCAACGCCATCTTCCGATACGAGGGCCCCGACGGCTGCGTCGACGGCAGCAGCGAGGAGGAGCGCACGCGGCAGTGCCAGGAGCTGATGCCGACCCGGCTGCGCTTCGAGGCCCCGATGGAGAGGTACGAGCGCTTCATGGCCAAGTACCGCCAGATGCAGGGCGTGGTCGAGCTCTTCGTCGAGGGGGAGCACAAGCGCTCGCCCTCCAGCCAGAACCGGGTCAACGCCCACGGGGTGGCCCAGCCGATCAGCACCCACGACCAGGTCCTGGGCGGCCCCTCGGGCCAGGTCTTCGAGGGCTGCACCTTCCCCGCCGATCCGGCCTACCGCCTGGAGATCCAGGAGGCCGGACAGCGCATCGCCGAGGCCCTGGCCAGCCGCGGCGTCATCGGCCGCTTCGCCAGCGACTTCGTCAGCGTGCCCGACGGCGACCCGGCCAAGGGGCCTGTGCGCTGGACGCACCACGCCATCGAGGTCAACCTGCGCAAGGGCGGCACCACCCACCCCTTCCTGACCCTGCGCTTCCTGACCGACGGCGAGTACGATCCCGCCACCGGCGACTTCCTGGCCCAGAACGGCACGCCCAAGGTCTACTTCGCCACCGACACGATCTGCGAGGAGCGCTACAAGGGCCTGCTGCCCGAGGACCTGATCGACGCCAGCGTCTTCCACGGCCTGCACTTTCACGGCGGCACCGAGCGCGGCGTGGTCTTCCACCTGATGGGCGCGCTGAGCGAGTACGGCAAGCTGGGCCTGGTCTGCATCGGCGACAACCTCCAGCAGGCGCGCTTCCTGCACCGCCGCACCCGGCAGGTGCTGGACGAGGAGTGCGCCGCCGAGCGCTGACTCCTCGCGGGCGCCGCTCTGGCCGCTTGTCAGGCCCCCGGCGCGTGGCTAGCTGCATCCCGTGAACAAGAACCGACCTTTCCTGATGACGGCCAACCTGATGGCCCTCGTCCTCGTGGCCGTGCTCGTCCTCTCCTTCCTGCGGGGGGACCTGGCCGACAAGACCACCTGGAGCGAGGTCAAGACCCACGTCGAGGCCGGCCGCATCGAGCGGGTGGAGTTCTCGGGCCCCTACCTGAGCGTGGAGTACAAGCCAGGCTGGAGCCCCAAGGGCGAGGCCACCAGCGACTCCAACCCGGTCAAGATCCGCGTCCCCATCGTGCACGCGGACACCGAGATCGTGAAGGTCCTGGACGCGCACAAGGTCCCCTACTCCTCCCAGGCGCCCAGCTTCCTGGAGAGCCCCTTCCTGTGGATCATCCTGACCATGGGCATCGTCGGCGTCGGCATGCTGATGGTCGCCCGGCGCGAAGGAGGGGCGCCACCGGGCGTGGCCACCTTCGGCAAGTCCCGGGCGACGCTGGCCCCGGAAGAGGGCACCGGCGTCAGCTTCGCCGACGTGGCCGGCATCGACGAGGCGATCGAGGAGCTGCAGGAGATCGTGCAGTTCCTCTCCACGCCCGAGCGCTTCACCATCCTGGGGGGGAAGATCCCCAAGGGCGTGCTGCTGGTCGGGCCCCCCGGGACCGGCAAGACCCTGCTGGCCCGCGCCGTGGCCGGCGAGGCGGGGGTGCCCTTCTTCAGCATCTCCGGCAGCGACTTCGTCGAGATGTTCGTCGGCGTCGGCGCCGCCCGGGTGCGCGACCTCTTCAAGGAGGCCGCCGAGCGCGCGCCCTGCATCATCTTCATCGACGAGCTCGACGCCATCGGCAAGGCCCGCGGCGGCGTGAACCCCATGGGCGGCCACGACGAGCGCGAGCAGACGCTGAACCAGCTGCTGGTCGAGATGGACGGCTTCGACGGCCGCAAGGGCATCATCATCGTCGCCGCGACCAACCGCCCCGAGATCCTCGACCCCGCCCTGCTCCGCGCCGGACGCTTCGACCGGCAGGTGCTGGTCGACCGCCCCGATGTTCGTGGCCGCGAGGCGATCCTGCGGGTGCACGCCAAGGACATGAAGCTGGCCCCCCAGGTCGAGCTGGGCGAGCTGGCCCGCCTGACCCCCGGCTTCGCCGGCGCCGACCTCGCCAACGCGCTCAACGAGGGCGCGCTGCTGGCCGCCCGGCGGGGCAAGAGCCACATCGAGATGCTGGACCTCTCCGACGCCGTCGAGCGCATCGTCGCCGGCCTCGAGAAGAAGTCCCGCCGCCTCTCCGAGCAGGAGAAGCGCGTCGTCGCCTTCCACGAGGCCGGGCACGCCATCTGCGCGGCGGCCTGCCCCGGCGCCGACCCGGTCCAGAAGATCAGCATCATCCCGCGGGGCATCGGGGCGCTCGGCTACACGCTGCAGATGCCGCTGGAGGACCGCTACCTGATGAGCCGCAGCGAGCTGCTGAACCGGCTCTCGGTGCTCTACGGCGGCCGCGTGGCTGAAGAGCTGGTCTTCGGGGACTTCACGACCGGCGCGGGCGACGACATCCGCAAGGCCAGCGACCTGGCCCGGCGCATGGTCGGCCAGTTCGGCATGAGCGCGCGGATGGGCCCGGTCGACTACGGCGGCGAGATGCAGAACCCCTTCGGCATCGGCGGAGGCGGCTCGCGCGACATCTCGATCAGCGAGGAGACCGCCCAGCAGCTGGATCAAGAGGTCCGGCGCATCCTGGACGACGCCCACAACCGGGCCCGGCACATCCTGGCCGAGAACGAGGCCCTGCTCCACCGGATGGCGGAGGAGCTGCTCAGCCGCGAGGTGCTCGACCACGAGCGGCTCTCGGCCTACTTCACCGAAGTGGTCCGCAACACGATGGAGGGCCCGCGGCTGCGCGAGGTGCTGGAGCTGGCCACCCGCAAGGCGGCCGGGGCGGAGGCGCTCGAGGCAGAGTGACTGGCGGGCAGAGTGACTGGCGGGCAGGGTGACTGCGCGAGGGGTGTGAGCTCCTGGCACCCTCCGCGGGCCGGGCTAAGCCTCCACCATGACGCTCCTCCTCTTCCTCGCTTGCATGGCCAAAGACAGCCCCTCCGACCCGACCAGCGACGGGGGTGGGACCGACGGCGGCGCTGACGCGGCGGCCACCGATGGGGGCACCGACGGCGGCCTCGCCACCGGGCTCATCGGCAGCGCGCCCGCCAAGGCCATCCCCGCGCCCGAGTTCGTCGCCACCAACCGCGACGGCTCGGGCCGCTCGCGCGAGGACCTGCTCGGCCACCCCACCGTCATCTGGTTCTACCCAGCCGCCTCGACCGCCGGTTGAACGCTGGAGGGTTGCGGGTACCGCGACCTCCAGTCCGAATTCGACGCCCTGGGCGTGAAGATCGTAGCGGTGGGCTTCAACACCCCCGAAGAGAACCAGGCCTGGGCCGAAGACCAGAGCTACCTGTACGAGATCTGGTCCGACGTCGACAAGACCCTGGCCCTGACCTACGGCTCGGTGGCCACCAGCAGCGCGCAGTACCCCGGCCGGGTGACCCGGGTGCTGGACGCCGAGGGCTCGCTCGTGCTGGAGTACGATGTCTCGAACATCGGTACCCACCCGGCCGATGTGCTCTCCGACTGCCGGGTGCTCTTCGGGGACTGAGCCCGTATGCTCCCGCTCCTGCTGCTCTTCGCCTGCCCGACCAAGACCGAGCCCCTCGACACCGCTGGGGACGGCGGGACCGCCGCCTGGAGGCCGGACCGGGTCTGCCCCGGCGACGCCGGCTGCCTCTCCAACGACGGGCCGCTGCAGGCCGGCGCCGCCGCCCTGACCATCACCCCCACCTGCTTCGAGTCCTGGGAGGACGCCGACGGCGACGCCCGCTACTCCGCCAGCAGCGAGGCCTTCTTCGACTGCGGCTGCGACCGGCTCTGCGAGGGGGACGAGGGCTGGCCGGGCGCGGACGAGGGCGAGGCGGACGGCGTCTTCCAGGCGGTCTGGCTGGCCGGCTTCGGGCAGGGGCGGGCCGCCGCCGGGGTCGCTGACGACCTCTGGGCCCGGGCGGTGGTCTTCGACCAGGGCAATGTGCGCGTGGCCATCGTCGCCCTCGACCTGGTCGGCTGGTTCTACGACGACACCGTCGCCATCCGCGAGGCCGTCGAGGCCGCGGACCTCGACGTGGACCACGTCATCGTGCACGCCACCCATCAGCACGAGGGCCCCGACACCATGGGCCAGTGGGGCCCCAGCCTGTCCAAGCCGGGCACCGATCGCGCCTACATGGACCAGATCGTCAGCACCGCCGCCCAGGCGGTCGGCCAGGCCGTGGCCGCGCTCCAGCCGGCCACCCTGCGGGCCGGGGCCATCGACACGGCCGCGCCCTTCGGCGCCAAGGGCACCCGCAACACCGTGCGCGACAGCCGCGACCCGGTCGTCATCGACGAGCTGCTCTACACCGCGCACCTCCAGGCCGCCGACGGCCAGTCGATCGCCACCCTGGTCAACTGGAGCAACCACCCCGAGGCCGTCGGCAGCGACAACCTGCTCATCACCAGCGACTTCTCGCACTACCTGCGCCAGGGCGTCGAGCAGGGCGTGGGCGGCCGACCCGGCCTGGGCGGCACGGCCATCTTCCTCAACGGCACCGTCGGCGGCCTGATGACCCCGCTGGGCATCACCGTCACCGACCTCGACGGCGTTGACCACTCCGGCAACACCTTCGACAAGGCGCAGGCCCTGGGCGAGCTGTTGGCCGACCTCGCCCTCCAGGCGGTCGAGTCCAGCGCCGCTTCGGATGAGCCCCTCCTCTCCCTGCGCAGCCACCAGCTCTACATCCCGGTCGAGAACTTCGCCTTCCAGGCGCTCTTCCTGATCGGGATCTTCGAGCGGGGGCTGTACAACTACGACCCCGAGGCCGATCTCGACGAATACAACCGGCCCGACATCCTGACCGGGATCGACCTGCTGCGGCTGGGCCCGGTGGCCATGCTGACCGTGCCCGGCGAGCTGGCCCCCGAGGTGGCCATCGGCGGCTACGACGGCTCCCGCGTGAACACCGACGAGGACAGCCTGATCGACCCCGACAACGAGAACCCGCCCGAGCTGGACCTCGCGCCCGAGGGGCCCTACCTCAAGGAGCAGATGGCCGCCGAGCACGCCTGGATCATCGGCCTGGGCAACGACGAGATCGGCTACCTGATCCCGGCCTACGACTACAAGCTCAGCGAGTCGGTGCCCTACCTGGAAGAGGCGCCCGGCCACCACTACGAAGAGACCAACTCCATCGGCCCGCAGGCGACCCCGCTGATCGAGGAGCTCGCCCGGCAGCTCATCGCCTGGGAGGGATAGAGCTTTCTTGCTGGGCCCGGGCCCGGTGACTAGCCTTGGGCCAATGGAGGACCTCCGATGCGCGACCCCTACACCGTCCTGGGAGTCGCTCGCGATGCCAGCGCGGACGACATCCGCAAGGCCTACAAGAAGCTGGCCCGCAAGCACCACCCCGACGTGGCCAAGACCGAGGCCGACGCCTCGCGTTTCACCGAGATCAACGCCGCCTACGACGTGCTGGGCGACGAGGACAAGCGCAAGCTCTTCGACGACTTCGGCGAGGCCAGCACCCGGCCGGGCTTCGACGCCGATCGAGCCCGCGCCTGGAAGCAGCAGGGCTTCGGCGGCGGTCCCTTCGACGGCCAGCGCGGCACGCCCGGCGGCGGCTTCCGCTGGTCCAGCGACGGGCCCGACTTCAGCGGCGGCTTCGGCGGCTCGCCCGACGACATCCTCGGCAGCCTCTTCGGCGGCCGGGGCCGGGGCCGGGGCCGGGGCCCGATCAAGGGCCAGGACATCGCGGCCGAGGTCCACGTCAGCCTGCGCGACGTCGCCCGGAACGAGCCGATCGAGCTGAGCCTGCGGCGCCCGGTGCGCAGCGACGAGTCCGGCACACCCACCCTGATCCTCAACGAGCAGAGCCTCAAAGTGCGCCTGCCTCCGGCGGTCGAGGACGGCCGCACCATCCGGCTCCGCGGCAAGGGCGGCGACTCGCTCCACGGCGGGCCCGCCGGGGATCTGCTGCTGACCGTGCGGATCGACCCCTCGCCCGGACTTCGCCGCGACGGCGATGTGCTCGAGCTGGACCTGCCCATCACCTTCGCCGAGGCCCTCTCCGGAGGCCGGGTGACCATTCCCACCTTCGAAGGCGAGGTCAAGCTGACGCTGCCGCCCTGCCCCTCGCCCGAGCAGCGCCTGCGGTTGCGCGGCAAGGGCATGAAGCTGGCCGAGGGGCGGGGAGATCTGCTGGTCGTCCTGCGCCCGGTCGCGCCCCGTTCGGCCGGGCCCGAGGCCGAGGCCCTGGCGGCTCAGCTCGCCGCCCTCTACCAGGAGGATGTGCGGGCCTCCCTATTGATCTGAGAGCGATGTAGCCGCGCGAGCCCTCGCAGAGCTATGCTCCAGGTTGCACGGCAGACTCGGATGCCGGCGAACACCATCTTGCGGCCTGCGGGCCGCCCCTGGAGGAGACATGACTCTGCTGAGCATTCTGGCGCTCACGCTCATCGGCTGCGGCGACAAGGACGGTGACGACACCGCCACGGACGGCGGCACCGGCGACGGTGGCGGCACCGGCGTCGACATCAGCGCCTACATCAACGTCACCGACGCCCACCAGGGCGACATCGACTCCTGCTGCGAGCTCGGTGGCTCGGGCGCGACCTCGGACTGCTGGGACGGCAGCTCCTGGATCGTCCAGGCCATCGACTCGACCAAGCAGGTCGACGCGGCGCTGGTCGGCAACATCGCCGACTTCGAGTCCGGCGACCCCGTCGCCGACGCGACGCTGTCCCTGTGGTTCCTCAACGACCCGACGGTCGGCGCGCCCGACTACTCGGTCGTCGGGGACGCCGACGGCATCGTCGCCTCGACCTTCAAGACCTGCACCCCGATCGCCTACAAGACCTCGACCGACCCGGCGCTCGACGCCACCGTCGACACCTACGAGATCAACCAGATCGAGGCCTACACCGAAGGCACCATCGACACCGAGTTCAACTCGGTCTCGTCGACCACCTACGCGATCATCCCCTCGCTGCTGGGCGTCTCGCCCGACGGCGACAAGGGCACCATCGCCGGCGCGGCCTACGACTGCGGCGGCGCCCCGATCAAGGGCGCCCAGGTCGTGGTGCGCGATCCCTCGACCGGGGAGATCCCCGAGTCGCTGGTGGTCAAGTACTTCGTCGACAGCTTCCCCAACCGCAACCAGCCCTACACCTCGGAAGATGGTCTGTGGGTGGCGATCAACGTGCCCGAGGGCACCTGGGACGTCGAGCTGTACGTGGCCGACGGTGACGGTGGCCACACCAACATCGGCAAGACGATCGCCTACATCTTCCCGGGCAGCATCATGATCTCGAACGTCTATACGGGCTTCGGGGACGGAAAGCGCTACCCGGACATCTGCCTGCTCTGAGACAGCCCGCCGCGGGGTCCCCCACGGGGCCCCGCGATGGTGTACCCTCACCGCTGGCCGCGCCGCGCTCCCGGGCTCGGCGCGGCCTTCTCATTCCTACCGGACGGTCCCATGATCTCTGCTGTCGCTCTGCTGATCGCCTCCAGCACCTCTGCCCATGCTGTGCCCGACAACTTCAAGTTCGAGCTCGAGGGCTACTACCGCAACCGTGGCTACATCTTCTCCGACGGCCTCTTCGGCAGCGACAAGGTCGGGCTCTACGCCGACCAGGACGGCGACGCGCGGATGATGGTCCAGCGGCTGCGCATCCAGCCCGGCATCAACTTCGAGAACCGCGCCAAGTTCTACTTCCAGACCGATGTGCTCGACAACGTCGTCTGGGGCGACAACCAGTCCATCGCCAGCACGGCCCTCTTCGCCGGCTCTCCGACCAACACGGGCACCAAGGGTTTGGAGACCGACACCTTCAAGATCAACCGCGCCTGGATGGAGTTCAGCCTGCCCGTCGGCCTCATCCGGATGGGTCGCCAGCCCAGCCACTGGGGCATGGGCTTGCTGGCCAACCACGGCGACGGCTTCGACGACACCTTCGGCGAGAACCACTACGGCTCGACCAACGACCGCTTCGTCTTCGCCACCAAGCCCATCGCCATCGCCCAGACCATCGCCGGCAAGACCCCCGACGACATCCCCTTCTTCGTCGTGATCGGCGTCGACCGCCTCGCCGAGGATCCGCTGGTCCAGTACTACGGCTACCAGTGCGCGCAGAGCAACAGCGACGGCAGCTCCATCGCCGAGGGCGCCGACAACTACGACGCCCGCTGCGATCCGGGCGGCGACGGCTACCACACGCTGACCCACGACTACACCGAGGACCGGGAGGAGGGGCAGCGCAACGCCAACTGGTGGGCCGATCAGGACGACGACGTCTGGGAGATGGTCTACGCGGCCATCTACCGGGGCGAGGGCATCACCCTGGCCGGCAGCAAGGCCGACCTGACCATCGGCAGCTACTTCGTCAACCGCATCCAGGACGAGACGGCCAGCAACGTCCTGATCGCCGACGCCTACTTCAAGTTCCTCTGGCGGGGCATCTACCTGGAGGCCGAGGGCCTGACGATCCAGGGCAAGACCAACGCCATCGTGCTGCCGGGCGCCCTGAACGAGGACGAGAGCGGCATCCTCGACCCCGAGACCGGCCTGGACCAGGCCCTCTACAAGGAGGCCAACATCTGGGGCTACGTCGCCCGCGCCGGCTACAAGCAGGAGGCCTACAGCGCCATCTTCGAGACCGGCTTCGCCAGCGGCGACGACAATGTCGCCGACGCCAACTTCACCGGCCGGCCGCTGCACCCCGACCACAACGTCGGCCTGCTGTTGTACGAGGAGATCCTCGCCTACGTGACGGCGGCCACCTGGACGACGGGCGCCGAGGGCCTCTGGAGCAACGGCGGCGTCTACAACAGCCGCTACATCTACCCCCAGCTCACCTGGCGGCCGATGAACAACTGGGAGGTCATCGGCGCCTGGCTGATGGCCTGGCCGCACAAGCCCGATGGCAGCCGGATCCTCTGCGCGCCGGACGACGACGTCGAGTGCAGCTCCACCAACGCAACCGCCTCCTCGCTGGGCTGGGAGGCCGATCTCGCCGTCAAGCACCGCTTCCACGAGCATGTGCTCTTCTCGCTGGAGGGCGGCTACGCCCGCACCACCGACCGCCTCCCCTACGAGTCGGTCGGCCTGCACTACAGCTTGAAGGACGGCAAGCCCGTCGGCAACTTCTTCACCGTGCAGTCGCGCGTCGCCTTCGAGTTCTGAGATGAGCCCGACCCTCCTGCTGCTCGCCCTCCTGTCCGGCCCCGCCACGGCCGCGCCGGTCGACGATCTCAACCTCGCCGCCGCCTCGGACGTCCCCGCGGTGGCCCGGCAGGAGGCCTTCGACCGCCTCGTCGTCAACGGGCTGACCGACACCGCCCTGGTGCACCAGGTCGCCGCCGATCCGAGCGCCGACACCCGCAAGCGCTGGGTCGCTATCCGCGTGCTGGGCCACGTCGGCGGCGATCGAGCCGAGCAGGCGCTGATCTCCTTGCTGGACGATCCACAGCCGGCGATCCGGGCCGCCGTCGCCGGCGCCCTCGGCGAGACCGGCACGATGCGCCACACCCCCTCGGTCGTCGCCCTGCTCGAAGACCCGGCCATCATCGTCCGGGCCGAGGCCGCCACCGCCCTGGCCCAGCTCCGCGACCCCCGCGCCGTGCCGGCCCTGGCCAAGGCGCTCGAAGCCAAGAGCGGCTACCGCCACGACACCAGCCTCTGGGTCCGCCGCCACTATGTGCTCGCCCTGGGCAGCATCGGCCACAAGGACGGCATCCCCGCCCTGGTCCGCGCCCTGGACGATGAAGACCTCCAGGTCGCCGAGGCCGCCATCCCCGCGCTGGAGCAGATCGGCGGCTTCAGCATGGGCGAGGGCCGCAGCTGGGAGCAGCAGCGCGAGGCCTGGCGACGCTGGGGCCAGGCCCAGGCCCGCTGATCCAGGCTCGCTGATCCAGGCTCGCTGATCAGCGGTTGATGCGCAGCTTCATCACGCTGCGCCCGACCCCGATGGTGTCGCCGTCGTCCAGGCGGCTGATGACGATCTGCCGGCCGTTGTGGTAGGTCCCGTTGGTGCTGCCCAGGTCGCGCAGGAAGATCATCTCGCGCCCGAAGACCTCGACCACCGAGTGGCGGCGCGAGACCTCGAGGTCGGACAGGGGCACCTCGCCATGGCGCCGCCCGATCGTGATGTTGCCCCGGGTGAAGCGGTAGACCTTGCCCGCGTCGACGCCGGCCATCACCTCGACCACCGCGTTCAGGCCCGGCGGCAGGCGCAGATCCTGGTCGATCACATCGGCGGGGCTGCGGGTGCGCTCGGCCCCGCCGCGGGACTCGGCCAGCTCCTCGTCCAGCAGCCAGGCGATCTCAGCTTGGGGGCGCGAGGCTGGCCGCGCCGCCTGACCCGGGTCCACCGAGGACTCGGCCAGCCCGATGAAGAGCACCAGCCGGCTGCTGCCGATGGAGATCTCCGAGCCCGGCCGCAGGGCCGCCTCGCGCACCAGCCGCCCGTCCACCAGGGTGCCGTTGGTGCTGCCCATGTCCTGGATCACCCAGCCGTCCTCGCGCGGGAGCAGCTGCGCGTGCGCCCCGCTGACCAGCGGATCGTCCAGCAGCAGATCGCCGCGCTTGCGGCCGATGACCAGCGGCTCCCCCTCGGCGAGGGGCACGTTGAGGCCCTGGCGGGCTCCGCTGACGATCTTGAGGAAGGCGGTGGGCATCAGGCGGAGCGCGTCGCCCGCGCCCGGGCCTGGGAGCCCAGCCAGAAGCGGTGGTACCGACCGGGCAGCTCGCGGCCGAGATCGTCCGCCAGCGCCACCCCGACCTGAGAGGCGCGCTCCAGGTCGATGCCGGTCTCGATGCCCATCGCCTGGAACATATGGGCGAGGTCCTCGCTGGCGGCGTTGCCCGAGGCGCCCGGGGCGTAGGGGCAGCCCCCGACCCCGCCGATGCTGCCGTCGAAGATGCGCACCCCGGCGAGGTAGCCGGAGAGCACATTGGCCAGCGCCGTGCCCTTGGTGTCGTGCAGGTGCAGGGCGATGCGGGAGAGGGGCAGCCCGGCCGCGGCCATCGCGCCCACCACTCGCTGCACCAGCACCGGATCGCCCATGCCGGTGGTGTCGCCCAGCGCGACCTCGCTGGCCCCCGCCTCGAAGAGCTGGCTGGCCAGGGCCACGCTGTCGCGCACCGCCACGGCGCCCTCGTAGGGGCAGCCGAAGACCGTCGAGATGTAGCTGCGAACCGCCACCCCCTCGTCCTTGGCGGTGGCGATCACCTGCCGCATCGCGGCCAGGCTCTCCTGCCGGGTGCGGTTGACGTTCTTGCGGTTGTGGGTCTCGCTGGCGCTGAGCACCGTGGCCACATTGCGCAGCCCGCACTCGATCGCCCGCTCCAGGCCTCGCTCGTTGGGGACCAGGCCCCAGTAGCGAACGCCCTGCACCGCCGGCAGCGAGCGCACCAGCTCGGCGGCGTCGGCGAGCTGGGGCACCCAGGAGGGCCGCACGAAGCTGGTCACCTCGATGTCGCGGAAGCCGGCCCCGACCAGCCCCAGGATCAGCCGCCGCTTGGCGTCGATCGAGAGGATCTCGGGCTCGTTCTGCAGGCCATCGCGGGGCGACACCTCGTAGAGGCGCACGCTCTGGATGGGGATGGAGCCGGTCACGCCTGCCTCCAGGGACAAGGACACTTGGAGTATAGGCCCCGCGCCGCCCGCCGTCGAGCCCGCCTGCAGCTCACCAGCGATCGCCCATCAGCTTGATCATGATCGCCTTCTGCGCGTGCAGGCGGTTCTCGGCCTGGTCGAAGACCACCGACTGGGGGCCGTCGATCACCTCGGCGGCGACCTCCTCCCCGCGATGGGCCGGCAGGCAGTGCAGGAAGATGGCCGAAGGCAAGGCCCGGGCCATCATCGCCGCGTCGACCTGGAAGCCCTGGAAGCGCGCCAGCCGCTCCTTGTGCTCGGCCTCCTGCCCCATGCTGGCCCAGACGTCGGTGTAGACGGCGTCGGCGTCGGCCACCCCCTCGGCGATGTCCTCGGTGATCTGCACCGCGCCGCCGGTGCGGGCGGCGATGTCGCGGGCGCGGGTCACGACCTCGGGATCCGGCGCGTAGCCGCGGGGGTGGGCCACCGCGACCGTCATCCCCATCAGCGCGCCGCCGTACAGGATGCTGTGGGCCATGTTGTTGCCGTCGCCGACGTAGGTCCACTTGCGGCCCGCCAGGCTGCCGAGCTTCTCCTCGATGGTCTGCAGGTCGGCGAGGACCTGGCAGGGGTGCAGCAGGTCGGAGAGGCCGTTGATGACCGGCACCGAGGCGTTGGCGGCCAGGTCGAGGATGTCCTGGTGCCCGAAGACCCGCGCCATGATGCCGTCGACGAAGCGCGAGAGCACCTTGGCCGTGTCGGCGATGGTCTCGCCGCGGTGGAGCTGGATGTCGGTCGGGCCCAGGTAGATGCCCTGCCCGCCGAGCTGGAAGATGCCCGTCTCGAAGCTGACCCGGGTCCGCAGCGAGGGCTTCTGGAAGATCATCGCCAGGGTGCGCCCGCGGCAGGCCTCGCGGAAGCCGGCCGGGTTCAGCTTCACCTGGCGGGCGAGGTCGAGGTAGGCGCGGATCTGCTCGGGGCTGTGGTCGGCGAGGGAGAGGAAGTGGCGAGGCATCGAGGGCTCCGTGAGAGGCGCTCCGATAACAAGGAGGCGCGCACACAGTCAGGATCTGCTCGAGTTGTCAAAGCTCCATCAAGCGCGATCGCAAAACCAGCGCCGGCCACTATAATTTCCATGATGCTCCCCCCTCTGCTCCTCCCACTGCTCCTCGGCTGCAGCCCGGTCGACCTGGCCGAGACCCCCTCCACCGAGGACTTCGTCCTGGGCGAGGACGACGGCATCGGCAACGTGGTCGCCATCCAGGCCTGGATGGACCCGACCGCCTACGCCACCGAGGAGAACTTCGACCAGCGCCTCCGCGAGTACCTCGACGACGCCAAGCGGCGCGGCTGGCTCTTCGAGGACACGGTCGTCGTCCTGCCCGAGCACCTCGCCACCTGGCTGATCGTCATCGACGAGGCCAACGGCGTGATCGAGGCCGACACCGCCGAGCAGGCCCTCAAGCGCATGGTCCCGGGCAACCTCAGCAAGTTCCTGTCCCTCCGGCAGGACGCCCCGGCCGAGGACGCCGAGCAGTACGCCCTCTTCGCCCTGAAGTCCGAGCAGGTCGCCGAGGTCTGGCAGCGCGTCAGCAAGTCCATCGCCCGCGACTACGGCATCACCCTGGTCGCCGGCTCGGCCTGGCTGCCCGGGCCGCAGTTCGTCGACGGCACCCTGACCGTCAACGTCGGCCAGCCCATGCGCAACGTCAGCTTCGTGCTGGGCCCCGATGGCCAGCTCGTCGGCGAGCTGATCTCCAAGTCCTTCCCCAGCGACAGCGAGCAGGACCTGGTCGCGCCCGGCGACCTCAGCTTGAACGCCACCGTGCCGACCGTGCTGGGCGAGGTCGCCGTGCTGCTGGGCGAGGACGCCTGGTACCCCGACGCCTGGTCCCAGGTGCGCCCCAACACGCCCATCGTCGCCGTCTCGCCCCACTGGACCTCTCCGGGCGGCGCCTGGCACGACCTCTGGGGCGGCTACAGCGGCTTCGAGGCGCCCGCCGATGTCAGCTTCGTCGACGAGAAGGAGATGATCTACAGCGACGCCATCATCGAGTACGGGCTGCCCGGCCGGCTCTTCGACCACGGCGTCCGCGAGGGCGTCACCGTGCCGCTGCGCGGCCAGCTCTGGGATCTCGGCACCGACGGCGCCATCGTCGGCGTGCACCGCAAGATCCCGACCGAGGGCCCCCTGGTCAACGCCCCGGTGCTGCTCAACCTGTGGCTGCCCCAGCGCTGAGCCTGCTCAGGAGCGCAGGCGGCCCAGCAGGCCCCGACGCCCGCCGAGCTGCCTCTGCACCCGCTCCTTGAGCGCCTCGCGGTCGCGCTCGGGGTCGACGACCAGGAGCTCGTCGCCGGGCAGGATCGCCACCGCCACGCCGTTGTCGGGGCAGAGGTCCAGGCAGGTGCTGTTGAGCACCCGGCACTCGGCCCCGGCGCTGCCTTCGGCCCGCAGCGCGTCCTTCAGCCAGCCCTTCAGCTCGGTGCCTCGCGCCCGCCCGCAGCTGGGCTTGCCCGCCCCCGGGGCGCGCTCGTTCATGCAGACCAGCACCACACCGTGCTTCCAGGGGACCGGCTTCGACTCCACCACCACCTCGCGCCGGCCGGATAACCTGCCTCTCCTCCCCCGGAGCCCCATGCCCTCCCCTCCCCCTCTCGTCCTGGTCATGGGCGTGCAGCGCTCGGGCACCAACGCCCTCTTCAAGTGCCTGACCAGCGACCCGGCGGTCGAAGGCCACAACGAAGCCCCGGACAACATCTACTTCGAGGACGTGCTCCTGCGGCCGCTGGACCAGCTCCGGCCGCACCTGGACGCCCAGGCGAGGCCGCTGGTCCTCAAGCCCATCTCCGAGACCAACCGGCGCGGTCTGGACGAGCTGCTGACGGAGCTGGCGCCTTGGGACCCGCGGGTCGTCTGGATCTACCGCCAGCCCCTGAACTGCTACCAGAGCCACGTCGAGCGCTGGCAGGGCTTCCGCGACCGACCCGCCGCCTTCGCCGAGCACTGGAGCGCCCGCAACCGCCTCGCCCTGCGGGCGCTGGCCGACCACGGCGAGCGCATCGCCGTCGTGCGCTACGAAGATCTGATCGCCGACCCCGCGGTCTTCGCCGCGCTCTGTTCCTGGCTGGAGCTGCCGGGCGCCTACCTCTTTCGCCCCGATCGCGGCCGGGGAGAGGCCCAGGCCGAGGAGGTCCAGGCACAGATCGATCACGGTACTGCTGAGGTGCTGGCGCTGCTCGACGAGGCGAGGCGCTTCCGCAGCCATGGGGATCGGCCGCTGGCTCGGGCGGGGGCGAGGGCGCTGGGGCGGCTGCGGCGGGAGTGGGGCAAGGTCCAGGGCTGATTGCCAGCCGACGAGGCCGGGTGCTACACAGACGATCATGGATCACATCAGCAGCGCCGGCCAGCTCAGCGTACGCATGCGCACCGGCCTGCCCACGCCCCTGGCCCTGGCCCTGGAGGATGCCCACTCCCGCATGGGAGACGAGGCCGTTCGACTCGGTCGCCGCCTCGCCTTCCTCGACGGCCTGCTCCGCTTCCTGGTGGCCGTGCAGGAGATCGAGCGGGAGCACCTCGGCCTGCCCCGGCCAGTGAAAACGACCGAGCTGATCTCACGCTTGGAAAAAACCACCTTCGGAATGTGGCTGGAGGCCGCCCGGGCGCTGGCCCGTTGCCTGGAGTCCAGCCCCCGTCGGCCGCTGCCCGCCGTCGGGCTGTTCCTGCTCGACGAGGCGGCCCCGGCGACACGGGGGTGCTCGGCCCTGATCGCGATCCGCAACGAGTACGCCCACAGCCAGGACCTGTTCTCCCTGCCCCATGCCCGCGCCGCCGAGATGCTGGCGCGCAGCGACGGGCCTTGGCGGGACCTCGTCCGAGGCCTGGACCCTCTCTGTTCACTGGTAATGGTGCAGAACGAGAGCGCCCGCAAGCTCCCCTCTGGCAGGATCAAGATCCAGGTCAGCCTGTCGAGGGGGACAGCGTCGTCCGACCACAACTTCGAACTGGACGATGATCCGCTGCCCATGGGCTGCCCGGCCCTGCTGGCCTCGGACGGGACGTTGTTGGCTACCCTGCCCTGGTTGGCCAACAGCCCCCCGAGTTCGAAGAGTGAGACCCTGCTGCTGCGCTCCTGGAGCACCGAGGGGCCGGTTTGGACCACCTTCCTCGGCCAGACCGGTCTTCCCGCAGTGGCGGGCGAGCTGACTTCGATGACGAACGCAGCAGCCTGGATCCAGGCCAACACAGTGGCTCGATCGCGTACCCTACCCGGCGAGGCGGTCCAGGTCCTGCTTCGAGAGCCCGAGGTTGAGCAGCCGCCGCGGGTGCGATCGCTGACGCCCATCCGTCGTCTGGGTCGAGGTGGTACCGGTGTGGTCTGGCTGGTCGAGGATCGGGAGCGGGGTTCGGCACGATCGGCCTTGAAGATCCTGCACCCCATGCTGGCGACGCAGCGGGAGCAGCGGGAGAGGCTTCGACGCGAGTTTCAGGCGCTGCGCTCCGTCCAGGTCCGCGGCGTGGTCCAGGTGGTCGACTTCTTCGAGGACGACGAGTACGGCGCCTGCTTGCAGATGGAGTACGTCGAGGGCGAGAGCCTGCAGGCGCGCCTCAACCGGGGGCCCATCCCCGAGGCCGAGGCGCTGGCCTGTGTCCGGACCCTGCTCGACACCCTGCACGTCGTCCACGAGCGCGGCATCGTCCACCGCGACCTCAAGCCGTCGAACATCCTGCTGGAGAACGGTCGCCCGCGCCTGATCGACTTCGGCGTGGCCCGCCTGAGCGACGCGGCGCGCCTGACCGCCACCGCCGATATGGTGGGCACGGTCCGCTACGCCGCGCCCGAGCAGTTCACCCGCAGCGACGTCGGCCCCAGCGCGGACCTGTACAGCCTGGGGACCGTCCTGCGGGAGATGTTGCTCGGCTTCGACGCCGACGGCGACCGGCTGTCGGATCTGAGCCCGGGCCTGCAGCGGGTGCTCGCCCGGGCCACCCAGGCCGATCCGAGCCTGCGCTTCGCGTCTGCCTCCGAGATGGCCATCGCCCTGGGACAGGCCAACAGCGGCGCCTTCGACGGCGCCGCCTTGATGCCCGGGGACCGGCTGCCGGGCGGGCTCACTGTCAGGGGGCAGCTCGCCGAGGTGGCGCCGGGCTTCTACCTGCTCTCCACGCAGACCCGGGACGGCAAGCCGGTCGCCGTCCTGACCTCGGGCCCGGCTCGCGCGGACCGGGAGCGCTTCCGCGAGCGAATCGAGGCGATCCCTGGAGAGCTGAAGCACCAGCAGGGCTGCGGGCGGGTGCTGGAGACCGAGCTGCACGTCCCCTACGTCGAGCTGCTCGCCGACGCCTCCGAGCGCCGCGCGCGGCAGCTCCTCCATCCTGAGACGAGCCCACCTCCGACTCCTCCACCCCGCGACCCCGGTCCGGCGGGTCCGGCTGTCCCGCTCGACCGCGCCCTGGGTGCGCTCTTCTCGGCCTCGGGCCCTCCTCCGACCACCCTCGGCCGCCAGACCCTGCCCGCCTCCACCGACCTCGCCGAGCGCTGCCATCACCTCGGCGTGCTCTTGCTCGGCCTGGAGGCCGAGCTGGGCGGCCTGTCCCTGACCGAGCAGCACTGGAGGAGCGCCTGGGGCACCCGCTACGGCGGACTGTCCATGCTGCTCTCCCGCTGCGACCGCGGCGCGGGGCCCTTCTCTCGCGCCGCGCTCTCCCGCTCCGATCGCGAGGCGCTGCTTCGGCTCATCCCCGAGCTGGCCCGCTCCAAAGGGGCGCTGACACCGCCGGCCGAAGCTCGCCTGCGCACCGTCTGGGACGCCATGGAGGCGATCCTCCTCGACGGAGCCCGACGGGCGGACGCCAACGCCCCGCTCCGCCAGATCCTCGTTCGCCACCGCGACGACCGCTTCGAGATCCGCCGGGCCAAGGCCACCGACGGCTGGTGGGCGATCAACCTCGGCGCTTAGCCTCCCTCAGCACGGCCAGTCGTCCACCCAGGCCTCGTTGTTGGCCTCGTCGCACTCGGTCTGCACCCCCAGGGTCCCGTCGTCGTCGGCCCGGATCATGAAGCCGTCGCGCCCCATCTGTCCATAGGTCGTCTCGAAGAGCAGGCTGGCGCTGCTGGTCCCCGACTCGAGCGAGCGCGGCAGCGTCTTGACCTCCAGCAGGGTGGTCCGGTCCGGGCCGTCGACGGCGTACAGCGCGACCGGCAGGGCCGGGGCCGAGGGCAGCCCGCCGGTGTTGGCGACCTGGACGGAGATCTTCACGACGCTGTCGGGCTCGCAGCCAGCGAAGCAGGTGTCGATCAGCTCGGGCACGAGGTCGATCGCCGCGTCGTCGATGGTCGGGCGGGCCCGGAAGACGTTGTAGACCTCCCAGGAGCGGGCCGCGGGCGAGGGCACGCTGCCATCGGCGTTGACCTGGGTCATGGCCCAGTCGTGCACCGGCCAGGTCGTGCCCGACTTGGCCCAGCCGTCGCCGGCGTGGCCGAGCACGGTGATGCCCTTCCAGACGCTGCCGTTGCTGGCGATGACGATCTCGGCCGAGCCGTCGTTGTCGACGTCGGCGACCACCGGGTACTCCCAGACGGTGCCCGATGTGTGCGAGCTGTTGGCGTAGAGCTGGGTGCCGGTGGCCCCGTCGAAGATGCGGAGCTGGACCTCGTCGGCGTAGAGCACCTCGTAGATGCCGTCGCCGTTGATGTCGTAGCCGCTGACCCCGGCGATGCCCGAGCTGTCCTGGATGGTGGCCTGCCAGGTGCGGCTGCCGTCGATCTCGAACATCTCCAGGCGCGTGCTGGCGGGCACGGCCACCTCGACCACCCCGTCGCCGTCGAAGTCGGCCACCGAGGGCGGACCCGGCCGCGAGCTGCTGCTGTTCAGCGCCACGGTCCGGATCAGCGTGCCGTCGTGGTCGTGGATGTGGAGCTGCGAGCCGCTGACCCAGAAGCTCTCGCCACCGGCGTCGCCGTCGATGTCGGCCACCGCCTGGAAGGTGCTGTCGCCCGTCCGGCTGACCGACCACTTTCGGACCCCACGGTGGTCGTAGACGTTCTCGGCCAGCAGGATCTCCTGGATGCCGTCGGCGTCGAGGTCCGCCGTCACCGGCGCCCGCCAGCTGGAGTTGATCCCGGAGAGCGTCGCCACGGTGCTGCCGTCGCGGCCCTCGACCACGGCGAGGTCCATGACGATCTCGACGTCGCCATCCCCTTCGAGGTCGGCCACCACCGGCTGCGGGTACATCTGCCAGGAGAAGGCCGCGCTGCGCCACTCCACCGTTCCGGTGCGGTCCACGGCGGCGACCCGCCGGTCGGTGGTCCCCGCGATCACCTCGGGGAAGCCGTCGTTGTCCACGTCGGCGAGGGCCACCCCGGCGTTGCCGTCGAAGCCGCTGACCTCGAAGATCGTGCCCGAGCCGTCGCCGTGCAGGGCGACCAGGGTGTTGCTGCTCCAGGTGGTGAAGACGATGTCGGGGTTGTCGTTCTCGTCGACCAGGCCGTCGCCGTTGTCGTCGGTCAGGTTGCCGACCGCGGGCATGACGATGACGCCCGAGCCGCTGCGCACCGTGTATTGCCACTCGATGGCCACGTTCCAGGGGTCGGCGATCTCCAGATCGGGCGCCGTGCAGTCGGTGTCAATGGTCACCGTGCCCGGCGCGGCGCTGTCGACCTCGCAGTCCTCTTCGCTGGGGATGGTCGTCGTGCCCCCGCCGTCGGAGGGGGTCGTCGTCTGAGGCGTGCCCGTGTCGGTGCCCGTGTTGGGGTCGCCGGCCGGCTTGAAGCTGTAGTCGCTGCAGGCCAGCGCGCCGAGGAAGAGGACGAGCATGGGGGAGCCTCCGAGGGAACCCGCAGCGTACCCTCAGCGAGGGGCGCCTGGGAGGCCCATCGCCTGCGCCAGCGAGCCTTCGACGCCACGGACGCCGTAGCCCTGGGGGACCCAGGCGGTCAGGACGCCGGCCTCGCGGGCCGCCGGGTTGACCTGCTCGACCAGCTTGTGGCTGATGAAGCGGCGCAGCACGATCAGGCAGTCCACCGAGCCGCCGCGGATGCGCTCGGCCAGCGCGCGGGCCCGCCGCACCTCCCAGCCCCGCTCCCACTCCACGCTGGCGAAGCCGAAGGCCTGCTGGATGCGCTGGCGGGCGTCGCTGCGCTCGTCGCCGCCCAGGATCACGGCGCGCCTGCCCTGCGTCCGCGCCAACACCTCCGGCTCGACCGCCAGCTCGCGCGGGCCCGCCCCCAGGGCTTCCTCGAGGGCCTCCTCCTTGCGGTCCTTGTCCTTCAGCCGCTTCAGCAGGGTCTTGCAGCAGCCGCTCTTGCGGATCAGCTCGATGTGGGGGAGGGCCAGGTCCAGCAGCTCCGGGTGGTTCGAGCGCATGCCGCCGTCGACCACGGCCTGGAAGCGGCCGGGGATCTGCGCGTCGTCCAGCTCGCCGCTCTCGAGCTCCTCACGCAGGCGGGCGAGGGCCTCCTCGGGCGCCGGGGGAGCGACTCCCAGCTCGGCGGCCCAGCGACGGGCGTCGGCGAGCCAGGAGCCCTCCTTCGGCTGGTGCCAGAGCGCGAGGCCGTGGATGTAGAAGGCCCGGTCCTCCTGGACGATCGCGCCAAGGCGTCGGATCAACCGGGTCACCTGGGCCCCTTCGGCGTCCGACAGCCTGCCCGGCTCGGCTTGCAGGAAGCGCAGCCGCGCCGTCAGCAAATGCAGCGCTGCCTCGACCTCATGGGGGACTCCGGAGGCGATCCACAGCTCGACCCGGTCCACCAGGGCCCTCAGGGCAAGCAGCTCGTCCGCGGTCGTCGACGTACCGAGCCGGGCAAGCTCGCCGAGGACGGCCGCGGTCAGCCGCTGCGCGGCGGGGGTCTCGAAGCGTGGAACGCCGAACTGCCTCTTGAACAGCGAGAGGTCGGGAGGCTGTCGGCCGACCTCCTCGGTGGCGAGGTCCTCGTCCTCGGGCTCCTCCTCCTCCGGCGCCTCCTCCTCCGGTGCCTCCTCCTCCGGCAACTCCTCCACCTCCACCGCCGTGGAGGGCTCCACCTCCACCACCAGCCGTACCTCCGCTCCCGAGCGCAAGGTCCGCAGCACGGCCAGGCCCAGCGCCAGGGCCGCCTCGTCCCGCGCCAGGCGGGCGGCCTCGTGACGCCGGACCGCCGCCGGGTCCAGCCCCTCGACCTCCAGCAGCTCGACCAGGGCGCTCCTCAGCTCATCCTGGGCGTCCAGGGCGACGCCCGCCAGCTCGACCACGGGATCATCCACTTCGTACCTCCTCAGGCGGGACGCCGGACGACCTCCCGCGCGGACAAACGAACCGCGATGACCATCATCACCACGAACATCAGCAGCGAGACCGTCGACATCACCGCGGCCAGCCGGCGCAGGGGCAGGATCTCTCCAAGGCCGCCGACGACCCGCAGCAGCACCGAGAGGTTCAGCACCACCAGCGGCCCGAACAGGCCGCGATGGAAGCGCACCCGGATGCGGGCCACCGCGGGCAGGACGATCGGCGCGTGGCCCATCACCATCGACATCACGAAGCCCAGCAGCAGGGCGTGGATGATGGCGTCGCTGCGGCCCTGACCGGCGACCAGCGGCCCGGTGAGCAGCAGCCCCAGCCCCGCCAGCGCGGCCCAGCCGTAGCCGGCAAGCAGGCAGAGGGCGACGAAGCGCGGCAGGCCCGTCTGCCGCACGGTCAGGCGGGCGATGTCGAAGCGCAGCAGCCAGCCGGTCAGGCCCAGCAGGGCGAGGCCGGTCAGGGGCGCGGCCAGCGCGGGGGTGAGCAGGTGCAGCAGGGTCGAGAGCAGGTAGAGCGCGGCCAGCGCGGCGAAGAGGGCGCGGGCCCAGGCGGGCTTGGGCACCAGGCGGGAGAGTTCCAGCCGCTCGGCCAGGATGGTCAGGACCAGGAAGCCGATGCCGGCGGGCAGCCCGTCGACCGGCGAGCGCCCGGCCAGCCAGGAGAGGTTGGCGACCAGCCAGAGCAGGGCGGCCGCGGCCAGCCAGGCGAGGTGGTCCTCGCGCCGACGCCAGGCCAGGGCGGCGCTGCCGAGGAAGAGCCCCAGGCTGGCGAGGCTGAGCAGGGCGAGGCCGGCCTGGGGTGGGCCCCAGAGCAGGATGAGCGCGCCCAGCCCGGCCAGGGGCGGCGCCGTCCAGGCGACCCAGCCGCCGGTGGCGACGGCGCGCTCCAGCGAGATGAGGGCCCCGAAGAAGCCGGAGATCAGCAGCGGGCCGTGCCAGACCAGGGTGTTGACCGGGGCGTGGACCGGGGCCGGCAGCAGCCCCAGGCGCGCCAGTCCGCCCAGGATGCCCAGCACCAGCAGCGGGGGCAGCAGCAGCAGCAGGAGCCGAGCGAGGCGGGGGGAGGCGCTCACCCGGGCCAGCCCAGGCGCTCGCGCAGCTCGGGCTCCATGTCCTGCGGCGACCAGGGCGGGTCCTCGACCAGCCGCACGTCCACCGGGCGATCGCGAACCACCCCGCAGACGGCCTCGGTGGCATCGTCGGCGATCATCCCGCCCATCGGGCAGGCCGGCGAGGTCATCACCAGCTCGACCTCGACCCGCGGGCCGATGCGGATGGTGCGGACCATGCCCAGGGCGACGACGTCAAAGCCAAGCTCGGGGTCGATCACCGCGCGCAGGGCCTCGCGGATGGATTCTTCGTCAAGCATCGCTGGGCTCCTCTGAGGGAGATGTGTAGCCTGGAACGCGGCGACCCGGATGCGGGCCTCCGCCTTCATACTTCGCCCGCGCCTCCACGCCCTCACGCACGCCTCGCTCGTACCGCCATCCGTGGCCCCGCCCCCCCACGAGGCCCGCTGTCCGCTCGGGGCCCCATCGGGCGTCCGAGGGACAACGGAGCCCCGATGTCCAACGCACAGTCGCCCTCGCCTTCCTACCTGCGGGTCGTCGTCACCGCCCGCTGCTCGCTGGCCTGCAGCTACTGTCACCAGGAGGGCGATCCGGCCAGCGCGGTTGTGTCGGCCCTGGCGCCGGGGCGCCTCCCGCGGAACCAGCAAGACGCCCCCAACCTGGCGCCTCGGCGCATGGACGACGCGGGGGT
>ERZ761602.2766-NODE-2766-length-26474-cov-8.213521_pt1 | contig 26474 bp, 25 predicted proteins | sample MGYA00512165_ERZ761602 | MGnify/ENA primary metagenome ERZ761602 (study PRJEB28899, sample SAMN02445085) | bioreactor sludge metagenome | biome: EBPR sludge; isolation source: Thorneside wastewater treatment plant | place: Australia: Brisbane, Thorneside...
ACCGACAAGCCGATCATCAAGGTGCCGGGCTGCCCGCCCATCGCCGAGGTGATGAGCGCCGTGGTCACCTACGTGGTCGCCTTCGACCGGATCCCCGAGCTCGACCGCCAGGGCCGCCCGAAGATGTTCTACAGCCAGCGCATCCACGACAAGTGCTATCGCCGCCCGCACTTCGACGCGGGCCAGTTCGTCGAGAAGTTCGACGACGAGGGCGCGCGCGCCGGCTACTGCCTGTACAAGGTCGGCTGCAAGGGCCCGACCACCTACAACGCCTGCTCGACCACCCGCTGGAACGAGGGAGTGTCCTTCCCGATCGCCTCGGGCCACGGCTGCATCGGCTGCTCCGAGGACGGGTTCTGGGACAAGGGCTCGTTCTACGACCGCCTGACCACGATCCCGGCCTTCGGCATCGAGGCCAACGCCGACAAGGTGGGCCTCGTGGCCGCCGGCGTGGTGGGCGCGGCCGTCGTGGCCCACGCGGCCGTCACGGCGATCAAGAATGCCTCCGAGAAGCGCGAACCGACGAAGACTGAGGAGAAGTAAGCCATGGCCGTCATCCAAACCCAGGGTTACACGCTCGACAACAGCGGCAAGCGGGTCGTCGTCGACCCGATCACGCGCATCGAGGGGCACCTGCGCGTCGAAGTGAACCTGAACGCGAAGAACGTCATCACCAACGCGGTGTCCACCGGCACGATGTGGCGCGGCCTCGAGGTCATCCTGAAGGGCCGCGACCCGCGCGACGCCTGGGCCTTCGTCGAGCGCATCTGCGGCGTTTGCACGGGCGTCCACGCCCTCGCGTCCGTCCGCTCCGTCGAGGACGCCCTCGGCATCGCGATCCCGGACAACGCGAACATCATCCGCAACCTGATGCACGCGACGCTCTACGCCCACGACCACCTCGTGCACTTCTACCACCTGCACGCGCTCGACTGGGTGGACGTGGTCTCGGCCCTGAAGGCCGACCCGAAGAAGACCGCCGAGCTCGCCCAGAGCATCTCGAAGTGGCCCAACCACACCCCGGGCTACTACAAGGACCTCGCCGGGCGCCTCACGAAGTTCGTCGAGAGCGGCCAGCTCGGGCCCTTCCGCAACGGCTACTGGGGCCACCCCGACTACAAGCTGCCGCCCGAGGCGAACCTCATGGCGGTCGGCCACTACCTCGAGGCCCTGGACTTCCAGAAGGAGATCGTGAAGATCCAGACGATCTTCGGCGGCAAGAACCCGCACCCGAACTGGATGGTCGGCGGCGTGCCGTGCTCGATCAACGTCGACCGCGCCGGCGCGGTGGGCGCGATCAACATGGAGCGCCTGAACATGGTGTCGAAGATCATCGACGACACCATCGACTTCATCGACAACGTCTACATCCCGGACCTGCTCGCGATCGCCTCGTTCTACAAGCACTGGGGCGCGCTGGGCGGCGGGCTTTCGAGCACCAACATCCTGTGCTACGGCGAGTTCCCGGACATCGCCAACGACCAGTCGAACAAGTCGCTGCTCATGCCGCGCGGCGCGATCCTCGGCGGCGACCTGAAGAACATCCACGCGGTGGACCTGAAGGACCCGTCGATGATCCAGGAGTTCGTGAACCACTCCTGGTACAAGTACGCCGACGAGTCGAAGGGCCTGCACCCCTGGGACGGCGTGACGGAGCCGAACTTCGTCCTGGGCCCGGGCACCAAGGGCACCAAGACGAACATCGAGAACCTGGACGAGTCGGCCAAGTACTCGTGGGTGAAGAGCCCGCGCTACAAGGGCCAGCCCGTCGAGGTGGGCCCGCTCGCCCGCTACGTGCTGGGCTACGCCATGGGCAACCCCGAGTTCAAGGAGCCCGTGGACATGGTGCTCAAGAAGCTCGACGTGCCGCTGCCGGCCATCTTCTCGACGCTCGGCCGCACGGCGGCCCGCGGACTGGAAGCCTCGTGGTCCGCGCACAAGATGAAGTACTTCTTTGGCAAGCTGATGGCCAACATCAAGGCCGGCAAGCTCGACACCGCGAACGTGGAGAAGTGGGAACCCGCCACCTGGCCGAAGGAGGCCAAGGGCGCCGGCTACTGCGAGGCCCCGCGCGGCGCGCTCGGTCACTGGATCAGGATCAAGGACACCAAGATCGACAACTACCAGTGCATCGTGCCCACCACCTGGAACGCGGGCCCGCGCGACGGCAAGAACCAGATCGGCGCCTACGAGGCGAGCCTCATGAACACGCCGATGGCCAAGCCCGAGCACCCGCTCGAGATCCTGCGCACGATCCACAGCTTCGACCCGTGCCTCGCCTGCGCGACCCACGTCATCTCGCCGGAAGGCGAGGAGATCACCCGGGTGCAGGTCCGCTAAAGGAGCCCCCATGTCCATCGAAGGCAAGGACCTGAAGTTTCCCGCCTACGTCTGGGAGGCGCCCGTGCGCCTCTGGCACTGGACGATGGCGCTCGCGATGATCGTGCTCTGGGGAACCGGGTACTTCATCGGCGCGCCCATGCCGTCGGTGCCCGGCGAGGCGAGCGAGAACTACCTCATGGGCTACATCCGGTTCGCGCACTTCGCGGCCGGCTACGTGTTCGCGCTCGCCTTCCTGTTCCGGGTGTACTGGGCGATCGTGGGCAACAAGCACGCGCGGGAGATCTTTCTCGTGCCGCTCTCCATGCTCGACCCGTCGTGGTGGCGCGGCTTCTTCCGGGTGGTCTCGCACTACCTGTTCATCCGCCCGAAGAACGACTGGCACCTGGGCCACAACCAGCTCGCGATGGCGGCCATGTTCGGCATGTACGTGCTGGGCACGGTCTTCATGATCGTGACCGGCTTCGCGCTCTACGGCGAAGGCACGCTGGCGGGCTCGTGGGCGAACACGATGTTCACGTCGTGGGTGATCCCGCTCATCGGCGACAGCCAGCTCGTGCACACCTGGCACCACCTGTGCGCCTGGTACCTCTTCTGGTTCACGATCGTGCACCTGTACTTCGTGATCCGGGAGGACATCACCTCCGGCCTCACCGTCGTCTCCAGCATGATCAGCGGCTGGCGGGACGTGAAGAACTAGGCCCGTGCCGGACGCGGCGATCGTGACGGCGGCGCGCGAGGAGGGCGCGGCGGCCCGGGGACGCGGGGTGAAGTCCGCCCCGCGGGGCCGGCCGCGCGCGCGCCGCGAGCCGGTCCATCCGGGCTACTTCCTCGATTCGCGCTACCTGAAGCCCCTGGGGCTCACGCAGCTCGCGCTCGCAGGGGCGCTCGGCATCTCGCGCCGGCGCGTGAACGAGCTGATCCGGGGCAAGCGGGGCATCACGCCCGATACGGCCCTGCGCCTGGCGGCCTATTTCCGGACGGAGCCGGAATTCTGGCTCCAGCTCCAGCTCGCCTGGGACGTGCACCAGGCGATGAAGGCCCTGCGCGCCGGCTAGGGCGCCGCCAAATCCGACTGCCGGGGTCGGGCATTGCGCCCGGCCCCGTTTTTTCTCGTGCCTTGTCCGACCCTTTGACACGGGTCAACAGGGCCCGGCGCCGCCGGACGATCATTCGCGCTGTAACCGCGCGGGTTACATCTTCCGGGGGCGACGACAGGTGCGGACGGATACGCTGGTGCTCGGGATCGGCAACGTGCTCTGGGCCGACGAGGGCTTCGGCGTTCGCGCCGTGGCCGCCCTGAACGAAGGCTGGCGCTTTCCCGAGGGCGTCGTCCTCATGGACGGCGGCACCCAGGGCCTCTACCTGCTGCCGATGGTCCAGCAGGCCCGCCGGATGCTCGTCTTCGACGCGATCGACTACGGCCTCGCGCCGGGCACGATCCAGGTGGTGAAGGACGGCGACATCCCGTCCTACCTGGGCATCGGCAAGATGAGCCTGCACCAGTCGAGCTTCCAGGAGGTCCTCGCCCTCGCGCAGCTTTCGGGCCAGGCGCCGGAACACGCGACGCTCGTGGGCGTGCAACCCGAGCTGCTGATGGATTTCGGCGGCAGCCTCACCGACACGGTGCGCGCCCGGCTGCCGGAAGTCCTCGAGATCGGCCTCGCCCAGCTGCGCGAATGGGGCATCGAGCCCGTGGCCCGCGCCCCCGGGGAGGCCGCGCCGCTCTTCGATCCGAGCCTCGCCATCGACCGCTACGAAGGCGGGCGCCCCCCGGCCGAGGAAGCCTGTCGCGTGGGCGACCCGCGCTTCCTGCCGGATCTCGCCGGCCGGGAGGCCTAGCCATGTGCCTGGGCATCCCGATGCGCGTGGCCGAGGCCCACGGCGATCATGCCGCCTGGTGCGAGGGGCGGGACGGCCGCCAGCTGATCGATCTTTCCCTCGTCGGCGCCCAGCCGCCCGGCACGTGGCTCCTCACCTTCGTGGGCGCCGCCCGCGACGTGATGACGCCCGAGGCGGCCGCGCGCACCGACGCCGCCCTCGACGCGCTCGCCTCCGCCCTCGCCGGCGAGACGCACGCGATCGACGCGGCCTTCGCGGACCTCGTGAACCGCGAGCCCGAGCTTCCCGAACACCTGAGAACCCCGAAAGGCTGACATGGACACGACCGCCGCACGGCCCGCCGCGAAGGAGCCGCCGCTCGTCACGCGCCTGGTGGACGAACTGGGCGCCGCGCGCCTCGACGAGGCGGGCTTCGAGGCCTTCGCCCGCGCCCCGGGCGAGGCCGCGCTGTTCTTCACCGAGGACCCGGTGCGCTTCAAGGAAGTCCTCGACGTGGCGGTGATCCTGCCGGAACTGGCCGGGGCCTGCGCGCGCCGCTTCCGCATGGGCGTGCTGCCGCCGCCGCTCGCGAACGCCAAGGCCGCCACCTACGGCGTGCGCCGCTGGCCGGCGCTCGTGTTCCTCCGGAGCGGCGAATGGCTCGGCAACGTCGAGGGGCTGCGGGACTGGTCCGACTACGTGGCCGAGGTGAACGCCGTGCTCGAATCCGATCCGCGCCCGCTGCCCGCGCGCGTGATCCCCGTCGCAACCGCCAACCCGTCCGCCTGCGCCTGACCCGACCGGAGCCTCCGAACCCATGAAACCCTTCCCGATCCCCGTCACCGCCCTGGGCGCCGGCCTCGCGCACGAAGAGGAGAACCTGGATTTCCTGCCGATGCCCAAGGCCGAGCCCCTCGACACGCCCCGCCCCCCGGAGGACGCCGCGCCCGAGGAACTCGCCGCGGCCGCGGACGTGGTGGAGCAGCTGCTCGAGGCCATGGGCGCGCACCGCCCCGGCGGCGACCAGCCGCCGCGCTTTTCGCTCAAGGCCATGGCGCCGGGGGCCCTGAAAGCCCTCAACGAATCGCTGGGCCAGGGCGAGGTGAGCGCGGTCGTCGAGACGGCGGGCGGGGCCTGGCGCGTCCAGGAGACGGCCTTCGCCGGCGTCTGGCGCTCCCGGCGCGAGGACTCGCGCGGCACGGTCCTCGAGGACATCCTCGAGGCGGACGACATGCCCCTGTGCGTGAAGGAAGCGGCGGCCCAGGTGGCCGGCGCGCGCCTCGACGCGTCGCAGCTTCCGGCCGGCGTGATGAACGCGCCGTCGATCGTGGACGAGCTGCGCCACCACGCGAAGGCGTTCCGGCCCGGCCAGCCGGCCCACGTCGTGAACCTCTCGCTGCTGCCCCTCGCGCCCGCGGACCACGACGGACTCGAGGCGGTGCTGGGCGCGGGGCCCGTCACGATCCTCTCGCGGGGCTTCGGCAACTGCCGCGTCCAGGCGACGCGCGCCCGCGGCGTCTGGCGCGTGCGCTACTTCAACACGATGAACACCGTGATCCTCGACACGATCGAGGTGGTGGACCTGCCGGAGGCCGCCCGGGCCGCCGGCGACGATTACGACGACAGCGTGCGGCGCCTCGCCGAGCTGCTCGCGTGGCTGCGGGAGGGCTGAGGGCCTTGGACGCCTCCCCGGAGAGCGCGCGGCGCTACGAGTGCGGCGTGTGCTGGACGGTCTACGACCCTGCCGCGGGCGATCCGGTCTGGCAGGTGCCCCCCGGCACGGCCTTCGCGGACCTGCCGGAACACTGGTCCTGCCCGAATTGCGCTGCCGAGCGCGTGAAATTCCTGGCCCTCGACGATGACTGAGGCCGCCACCGCCGCCTCCCGGCTCGAGTCGGCCTTCGAGCGCATTCGCACGACCCGCATGGCGGGCCTGCCCTTCCTCAACGAGCGCCTGCGCGTCGAGGCGGTGGGCACGCGCGAGCACGAGGGCGAGTGGCTCACGGTCCTCGTGACGCCGTGGTGCATGAACCTCGTGCTGCTGCCGGGATCGGGGCCGTGGAAGCCCCTCGCCGCGGGCGGCGAGCGCCTCGTCGCCTTTCCCGCGGGCCGCTACCGCTTCATCGCCGGGCACGACGAGTCGCTGGGCGAATACCACGCGTGCTCGCTCTTTTCGCCCGCGCAGGAATTCGCGGACCACGACACCGCCCGCGCGGTGGCCGCGGCGGCCCTCGAGGCGCTTTTCGATCCCGCCCACGCCGGCATGCCCGACGCCGACGGCATGCGCGAGCAGTTCCCGGCGCCGGAGAGCGCGCCGGCCGAGCCCTCGGCCGTCTCGAAGCGCGATTTCATCCGCGGACGCTTTTCCGGGGAGAAGCGATGAGCCTCGCGGGCGAGCTGGTGGTGCGCCTTTCCGGCACCGACGACGACCCGTGTCCGAGCGCGCGCATCGAGCGGCCCCGCGTGGCCGAGCGCCTCTTTGCCGGCCGTACCGCCGCCGAGGCCGAGACCCTCGCGGGCACGATCTTCGCGATCTGCGGCCGGTCCCAGGCGGTCGCCGCCGCGTGTGCCCGGGAGGCCGCCGAGGGACGCGTTCCCGACGACGCCACGCAGCGCTCGCGGGCCCTTCGCGTGGCGGCGGAGACGGCGCAGGAGCACCTCTGGCGCCTCGCGGCCGACTGGCCCCGCCTCGCGGGCGGCGAGCCCGACACGCAGCGCCTCGCCGCCGGCCGCGCCGTGCTCTCGCCGCTGCTGGACGCGGCCGGGACGGGCGGGTCGGACGCTTCCGCGCGCGCCGCCCGCGACTGGGCCCAGGCCGCGCTCTTCGGCATCTCGCCTTCCGACTTCCTGTCGATGGAGACGATGGCGGCCCTGGCGGGCTGGCTGCGGGGCGCGGGCACGCCCGCGACGGGCCTCGCCCTCGCGATCCTCGAGCACCACGGGCGCGACGGCGCGGCCGACACGGCCTTCCTGCCGCCCGCGACGCAGTTGCTGGCGGGCCGCGACTTCGCGCGGGCCCTCGATGCCGACCCGGCCTTCGAGGAGGCACCCGTGTGGCGGGGCGAGCCGCGGGAAACCGGTTGCCTCGCCCGAACGGCCGGCCACCCGCTCGTGCAGGACGCCATCGAGACCTTCGGTCGCGGCGTCGGCGCCCGCGTCGTGGCGAGGCTCGCGGATGCCGCGATGGCCTTCGAGGCGCTCGGGGGATCGGGCGAGGCGCGCCACGGCTCGGCGAGCGTCTCGGGCGACGGCTTCGGCTGGGTCGAGACCGCCCGGGGCCTGCTCGTGCACCGCGCGCGCCTCGAGGACGGGCGCATCGCCTCGTGGCGCATCGTCGCGCCGACGGAGTGGAACTTCCATCCCGCCGGGGCCTTCGCGAAGGCCGCGGCGACGCTCGAGCCCGGTCCGGGCCTCGAGGCGAAGGTGCGCTGGATCGTGGGGACGCTCGATCCCTGCGTCGCCGTGCGCTACGAGGCCGGCCATGCATGAGATGTCGATCGCCGAGAGCGTGCTCGGCATCGTCGAGGACGTCGCGGCGCGGGAAGGCTTCGCGCGGGTGTCGTCGGTGCGGCTGGAGATCGGGCGGCTTTCGGCCATCGAGGTGCCGGCGCTGCGCTTCTGCTTCGATGCGGTCGTGCGCGGTTCCATCGCCGAGGGCGCGCGCCTCGACATCGACGAGACGCCCGGCACGGCATGGTGCTTCGATTGCTCGGCCACGGTCGAGCTCGCTTCCCGGGCCGACCCCTGCCCGGCCTGCGGCGGCGGCACGCTCCAGGTGAACGGGGGAACGGACATGCGGGTCAAGGACCTGGTGGGCCACTAGCGGATCACGAAGGAGACGGACATGTGCACGACCTGCGGATGCGGTACGGACCAAGTTTCGATCGACGGCAAGCCCCACGCCCACGGGCACGACCACGGGCATGACCACGATCACGGGCATTCCCACGCGCACGACCACGGCCACGACCACGGTCACGGCGGCTGCTGCGGGGGGCACGGCCATTCGCACGACCACGACCATGCCCACGGTCACGGGCACGATCACGGCCATGGCGCGGCGCCCACGCCGGCCCACGCGCACGCCGCCGGCACGGCCCCGTCGCGCGCCGTCGCCGTCGAGCGCGACATCCTCGCCGCCAACGACCGGGAGGCGAACGCGAACCGGCGCGCCTTCACGCAGCGGGGCATCTTCGCGCTCAACCTCGTCTCGAGCCCCGGCTCGGGCAAGACGACGCTGCTGGTGGAGACCATCAAGCGCCTCGCCGCGGAGCTGCCCATCACCGTGATCGAGGGGGACCAGCAGACCTCGAACGACGCCGACCGCATCCGGGCCACGGGTGCGCGCGCGGTGCAGGTGAACACCGGCAAGGGGTGCCACCTCGACGCCCACATGGTGGGCCACGCGCTCGAGCACCTCGCGCCCTCGCCGGATTCCGTCGTGATGATCGAGAACGTCGGCAATCTCGTGTGCCCGGCGGCCTTCGACCTGGGCGAGGCCCACAAGGTCGCGGTGCTCTCGGTGACCGAAGGCGAGGACAAGCCCCTCAAGTACCCGGACATGTTCGCGGCCGCCGACCTCATGATCCTCAACAAGTGCGACCTGCTGCCCTACGTCGAGTTCGACGCGGACCGCTGCGAGGCCAACGCCCGCCGCGTGAACCCGTCGATCCGCGTGATCCGCCTGTCGGCCACGAAGGGCGAGGGGATGGCGCAGTGGCTCGATTTCGTCCGCGCCGGCGCCGCCGAGGCCCGTGCGCGCCGCGCGGCCCGTCCGGCCGCCACGCCCTGCGGCGGGCACTGCGCCTGCGCCGGGAAGTAGGCTCGCGGAAGGCGAGGACGCCGTGAACGCCGCCGACCGCCCGGCCGTGCGCGAGCGCGTTCGCGTTCGCGGCACGGTGCAGGGCGTGGGCTTCCGGCCCTTCGCCTGGCGCCTCGCGCGGGAACTCGGGCTCGCCGGCTGGGTGAGGAACGATGCCGAGGGCGTGCTCGCGGAGGTGGAGGGCGATCCGGCCGCGATCGCCGATTTCGCCCTCCGCATCGCCGCCGAAGCACCGCCCCTGGCGCGCGTGGGCGCCGTGGAGCGCGAGGTCCTCGCGCCGACGGGCGAGGCCGGCTTCGAGATCCGCGCGAGCGGCGCCGGTCCCGCGACCACGCCGGTCACGCCCGACGCCGCGACCTGTCCGGATTGCCTGCGCGAGCTGCTCGATCCCGGGGACCGCCGCTTCCGCTACGCCTTCACGAACTGCACGCACTGCGGTCCGCGCTTCACCATCACCGGGGGCGTGCCCTACGACCGGCCCCGCACGACGATGGCGTCCTTCGCGATGTGCCCGGCCTGCGAACGCGAATACCGCGACCCGGCGGACCGCCGCTTCCACGCGCAGCCCAACGCCTGCCCCGACTGCGGGCCGCGACTCGCGTTCCGCGACCGCGACGGCCGGCCGGTGCAAGGCGATCCCGTCGCGCTCGCCCTCGATGCCCTCCGGCGCGGCAAGGTGGTGGCGATGAAGGGCCTCGGGGGATTCCACCTCGCGTGCGATGCCGCGAACGCCTTCGCCGTCGCGCGCCTGCGGGCCGCCAAGCACCGCGACGAGAAGCCCTTCGCCGTGATGGTCGCGAACGCCGCGTCCCTCGCGCCGTTCGGCCTCGCGGACGGGCCGGCCCTCGCGCTGCTCGAATCGCGCGAGCGTCCCATCGTGCTCGTGCCCAAGGCGCCGGGCTGCGACGAGCGGCTGCCGGGCGTCGCGCCGGGCGTCGCCGAACTCGGGGCCATGCTGCCCTACGCGCCGCTTCACTGGCTCGTCTTCCTCGCCGCGAGCGGCGAGGCCGGGGGGACCGGCTGGACCACGAAGCCCCAGGACCTCGCGCTGGTGATGACGAGCGCCAATCCCGGCGGCGAACCCCTCGTCACGGACAACGACGAGGCGATCCGGCGGCTCGCGGGGATCGCGGACGCCTTCGTGATCCACGATCGCGGCATCCGGGCGCGCTGCGACGACAGCGTGGTGCGGCCGACGGCGGCGGGACCGGCCTTCGTGCGCCGCGCGCGCGGCTGGACGCCGCGGGCGATCGCGCTCGCCGGCGACGGGCCGGCGGTCCTCGCGACCGGCGCCTGGCTCAAGAACACCGCGTGCCTCACGCGCGGCCGCGAGGCCTTCCTCACGCCCCATGTCGGCGACCTGGACAACGGCGCGAGCTGCGAAGCCCTCGAGGAGGCCGTCGCGCACCTCGAACGGATCCTCGAGGTGGCGCCCGAGGCCTGCGCCCACGACCTGCATCCCGATTTCTTCTCGAGCCGCCTCGCCGCGGGCATCGCCCGGGAGCGCGGCATTCCCGTCTTCGCGGTGCAGCACCACCACGCGCACGTCGCGGCGGTGCTCGCCGAGCACGGGCACGACGGACCGGCCCTGGGCCTCGCGCTCGACGGCGTGGGCCTGGGTACCGACGGCGCGGCCTGGGGCGGCGAGCTGCTCAAGGTGGAGGGCGCCGGCTTCGAGCGCCTCGGCCACCTGGAACCGCTCGCGCTCGCGGGCGGCGATCGCGCGGCCCGGGAGCCCTGGCGCCTTGCGGCCGCGGTGCTCCACGCCCTCGGGCGCGGCGGTGAGATCGCGAAGCGCTTTCCCCGGCCGGCCGCACCCGTGGTGACGGACATGCTCGAGCGCGGCTTCAACGCGCCGCCCACCACGTCCGCCGGCCGCTGGTTCGACGCCGCGGCAGGGTTGCTGGGCGTCTCGGCGGTCGCCGGCTTCGAAGGCCAGGCGGCCATGGCGCTCGAGGCCCTCGCGACGGCCCACGGCCCCGAGGCGCCCCGCGCGGGCGACTGGGCCATCGACGGCCGGGGCGTGCTGCACCTGCTTCCGCTCGCCGAACGCCTTGCCGACGAGGCCGACAAGGCCCGGGGCGCCGCGCGCTTCCACGCGAGCCTCGTGGCGGCGCTCGCCGAGTGGGTGGAGGCGGCCGCCCGCCGCGAAGGCCTTCGCACCGTCGCCTTCGGCGGCGGCTGCTTCATGAACCGGATCGTCTCGCGGGGGCTCGCCGAGCGCCTCGCGGGCGCCGGCATCGACGTGCTCGAGGCCCGCGAGGCGCCCGCCAACGACGGCGGCATCGCGCTCGGGCAGGCGTGGGTCGCGCGGCGCGCGCTCGCGCGTTCACGCAACGGAAAGGAAACCGGCTGACATGTGTCTCGCGATTCCGGCGAAGGTGGTGGAACTGCGCGGCGGCGAGGCGGCCCTCGTCGACCTGGGCGGGGTGCGCAAGGAGATCTCCCTCGCGCTCGTGGACGGGGTGCAGGAGGGCGACTACGTGATCGTGCACGTGGGCTACGCGCTGCAGAAGGTGGACTCGGGGGAGGCCGAGCGCACGCTCGCCCTGTTCGCGCAGGCGGGGGTCGCGTGAAGTACGTCGACGAATTCCGCGACGGCGAGCTCGCCCGCGGCATCGCCGCCCGCATCGCGGCCGAGGCGGACCCGGCGCGCACCTACCACTTCATGGAGTTCTGCGGCGGCCACACCCACGCCATCTCCCGCTACGGCGTGAAGGACCTGCTGCCGGCCAACGTGGTCATGGTCCACGGGCCGGGCTGCCCCGTGTGCGTGCTGCCCGTGGGCCGCATCGACATGGCGATCGAGCTCGCGCTGAAGGAAAAGGCCATCCTCGCCACCTACGCCGACACGATGCGCGTGCCGGCCTCCGGCGGGCTCTCGCTGATGAAGGCCAAGGCGAAGGGCGCGGACATCCGCATGGTGTACTCGGCCTCGGACGCGCTGCGCCTCGCCCGCGAGAACCCCGGCCGCGAGGTCGTCTTCCTGGCGATCGGCTTCGAGACCACGACGCCCCCCACGGCCCTGGTGGTGCGCGAGGCCGCGGCCACCGGGGTCGGCAACTTCAGCGTGTTCGCGAACCACGTGCTCACGCCCTCGGCCATCGCGCACATCCTCGAGTCGCCCGAGGTCCGGGACCTGGGCACGGTCGTCATCGACGGCTTCGTGGGCCCGGCCCACGTCTCCACGGTGATCGGCAGCCAGCCCTACGACTACTTCGCCGAGGAATACCGCAAGCCCGTGGTGATCGCGGGCTTCGAGCCCCTCGACGTGATGCAGGCCATCCTGATGCTCGTGCGCCAGGTGAACGAGGGCCGGTACGAGGTGGAGAACGAGTTCACCCGCGCCGTGACGCCCGCGGGCAACGAGAAGGCCAAGGCCCTCGTCGCCTCCGTCTTCGAGCTGCGCCGCGCCTTCGAGTGGCGGGGGCTGGGGGCGGTCCCCTACAGCGCTCTCAGGCTCAAGGAGGAATGGGCCGCCTTCGACGCCGAGCGGCGCTTCGACATGCCCGAGCGCCGCGTCCCGGACCCGAAGGCGTGCGAATGCGGCGCGATCCTGCGGGGCGTGAAGAAGCCGACGGACTGCAAGGTGTTCGGCACGGTGTGCACGCCCGAAACCCCCATCGGCTCGTGCATGGTCTCCTCCGAGGGCGCGTGCGCGGCCCACTACACCTACGGGCGCTACCGCGACGCGGCGCCGGCCGGAGCGACGGCATGAGCGGCGTGCGCAAGGGCTACGTGCGGCCCCTCGACCTCAAGCGCGGCGTGGTGGACATGAGCCACGGCAGCGGCGGGCGCGCGATGGCGCAGCTCGTCGACGAGCTCTTCCTCGCGGCCTTCGACAACGCGTGGCTGCGGGAGATGAACGACCAGGCGCGCGTGCCGATGCCCGCCGGGCGCCTGGTGATCGCCACCGACAGCCACGTGGTCTCGCCGCTCTTCTTTCCCGGCGGGGACATCGGGTGCCTGTCGGTCCACGGCACCGTGAACGACGTCGCGATGGCGGGCGCGAAGCCCCTGTACCTCACGGCGGGCTTCATCCTCGAGGAGGGCTATCCCCTCGCGGACCTGAAGCGCATCGTCGATTCCATGGCGGCCGCCGCCCGGGACGCGGGCGTGCCGATCGTCACCGGCGACACCAAGGTGGTGGAGCAGGGCAAGGGCGACGGCGTCTTCATCAACACGACGGGCGTGGGCGTGGTCTTCGAGGGCGTGGACGTCTCGGGCGCGAACGCCCGCCCGGGCGACGCGATCCTCGTCTCGGGCCCGATGGGCGACCACGGCGTGGCCATCATGTCGCTGCGCGAGAACCTCACCTTCGAGACCACGATCGCCTCGGACACGGCCGCGCTGCACGGGCTGGTGGAGGCCCTCGTGACCGCGGTGCCGGGCGTGCGCACGCTGCGCGATCCGACGCGCGGCGGGCTCGCGACGACGCTCAACGAGATCGCGCGCCAGTCGGGCGTCGGCATGACGCTTCGCGAATCGGCGATCCCCGTGCGGCCCGAGGTCGCGGCCGCCTGCGAGTTCCTCGGGCTCGACCCGCTCTACGTCGCGAACGAGGGCAAGCTCGTCGCGATCGTCGCGTCCGGCGACGCGCCCGCGGCCCTCGCCGCGCTCCGGGGCCATCCCCTCGGGCGCGAGGCGGCGATCGTGGGCGAGGTGGTGGCCGACGCGAACCACTTCGTCCAGATGGAGACGGGCTTCGGCGGCCGGCGGATGGTGGACTGGCTCGCCGGCGAGCAGCTGCCGCGCATCTGCTAGGCCATGAAGATCCTCTTCCTCACCCACGCCTTCAACGCGCTCGCCCAGCGCCTGCACGGCGAGCTCGCCGCGCTCGGGCACGAGATCGTCATCGAGTTCGACGTGAACGACGCGCTCGTCGCCGAGGCCCTCGCCCTCGCGAAGCCCGACCTGGTGATCGCCCCGTTCCTCAAGCGGCGCATTCCGGAGTCCACCTGGCGCGCCGTGCCGTGCCTCGTGGTGCACCCGGGCCCGCCGGGCGACCGCGGCCCCTCGTCCCTCGACCGCGCGATCCTCGACGGCGAGCACGAATGGGGTGTCACGGTGCTGCAGGCGACCGGCGAAATGGATGGCGGTCCCGTGTGGGCCCACGCGCCCTTCCCGATGCGCGAAGCGGACAAGTCGAGCCTCTATCGCCGCGAAGTCACGGAAGCCGCCGTGACCGCGGTGCTCGAGGCCGTCGCGAAATTCGAGGCGGGCGGCTCGCCCGTCCCCGCCGCATCCCTGGGCACGGCGTGCCGGGGACGCGAAAGGCCGTTGCTCCGGGCGGCCGAAAGATCCATCGACTGGTCCCGGGACGCGACCGCCACGGTCCTCGCGAAGATCCGTTCGGCCGACGGCTTTCCCGGCGTGCGCGACGAACTGCTGGGCCTGCCGGTGCGCCTTTTCGGCGCCCACGACGGCCGGGGCGAGACGGGCGTGGCCGGCGGCGAACCCGGCGCCGTCGTCGCGCAGCGCGAAGGGGCGGTCCTTCGGCGCACCGTCGACGGGGCCGTGTGGATCACGCACCTCGAGGGCATTGCGGACGGGCCCGAACGCGCCCTCAAGCTGCCCGCGGCGCAGGTGCTCGGCGAACGCGTCGCCGCCATTCCCGAATGCGCGCTCGCGCTGGATGCGCCCGATCGTCCCGGCACCTGGCGCGACCTGCGCTACGAGGAGTCGGGCGAAGTGGGCGTGCTGCACTTCGCCTTCCACAACGGGGCCCTCTCGGTCCGCCAGGCGGCGCGCCTGCTCGAGGCGCTCCGGCACGCCCGGGCCCGGCCGACGAAGGCCCTGGTGCTCGCGGGCGGCCCCGACTTCTGGTCGAACGGCATCCACCTCGCGGCCATCGAATCCTCGCCGCGACCGGCCGACAGCTCCTGGGAGCACATCAACGCCATCGACGACGTGGCTCTCGAGATCATCGGCATGACGGACAAGCTGACGATCTCGGCCCTCGCGGGAAACGCGGGCGCGGGCGGCGTGTTCCTCGCCCTCGCCGCCGACCGCGTCTGGCTGAGGAAGGGCGTCGTGCTCAATCCCCACTACCGGGGCATGGGCAACCTCTACGGCTCGGAGTACTGGACCTACCTGCTGCCCCGGCGCGTGGGCGAGGCGAGGGCCCGGGAGATCACCGGTCGGCGGCTGCCCATGGGCTCGCGCGAGGCGACCGCCCTGGGGCTCGCGGACGCGGCCTTCGGGCACGAACCGGCGAGTTTCCTCGCGGCGGCCGTGAGGCGGGCGGCGGCGATGACGGCGGATGCGGGATTCGGCGCGCTGCTCGCCGCCAAGCGCGAGGCGAGGCAGCGGGACGAGGCCGCGAAGCCGCTCGCACGCTATCGCGAGGAGGAACTCGCGCGCATGAAGCTCAACTTCTTCGGTTTCGACCCCAGCTACCACGTGGCGCGCTACCACTTCGTGCACAAGCTGCCGAAGGCACGCACGCCGTCGTGGCTCGCCGCCCACCGTGCGCCGGTCGCGCGGTCGGCGGCGTGATCCTCGCAGCAGGGCGAACGCGCAAAAAATAACCGGCGAGTGCCCGATGGGCATCGCCGGCCAAGATTCGTCGGACCGCGAGGCCCGACGGGGAAGTCCGCGCCCGCGGTGACCTGCAGGGCATGGATCCGAGTCTAGGCAGCGGAATCCCCCGGCCGTTGATCTGGATCAACCGGCGGCGTCGGCCCCGCGCTCGCGGGCCAGGTCGGTGAGGGCCGCGTCGATGGACGAGCCGGCAAGGCCCGGGCCGTCGATCGGGTGGACGCGCCCCGCGGCGATGCGCGAACGCAGTTCGTCCAGCGAAATGGCGAAGCTGCGACCCCGCGCGAGGTCCTTGAAGACGCAGGCGCCCTGCAGGGGACTCACCCAGGTCAGCCGGCAGCGGGACGGCTCGGGCGACTCGCCGCTTTCCGGGTCGAAGGCGAACCAGGCGCCCCGGGCGATGCCCTCGTTCTCGAGCCCGTGGCCCGAGGCGTGCAGCGTCGCCGTGTAATCGTCGGCCGCGCTCGGGCCCGGGTCGGCGGTGACGCGCAGCTCGCCGTGAGCGGCGGCGGCGGGGGCCCTTTCGAGCTCCGAGTGGATCGCGACCATCTGCTCCATCAGGGCGTCGGCCTCGGCCCGCGCGAGCCCGATGCGAAGGAAGCCCTGCTTCATGCGGTAGCGAAGCGACGGCAGCAGCGTGGTGAGACGGAGGCGCTCGGCCTCCGTGACGCGCGGCGTGAGGGTCCAGAGCAGGTCCTCGAGCGTTTCCAGGTCCGCGCGCCACTGGGCGGAATCCTTGCCGCCGGCCGCGCCGAAATCGTGCACGAGCACCGGGCGCCAGGCCCGGTAGGCGAACGACGCCGCCGCGGGCGGGCAGTGCGCCGCGCCCGTGCGGTGCGCGATCTCGAGCGATGCCGCCTGGACCGCGGCGAGGCGCCGCTCCTCTTCGCGAAGCATCGAGACGACCTCGTCGAGCTCGTCCTGGGCATCGTGGTGGCGCTCGGCGATCGCGGCGATTCGGTCGCGGGCACGGGCGAAGGCCGGGCCGTCGCTGCGCCCCTGGTCGATCAGCGCCTGGGTCTCGTCCGCGAGCCATTCGTCGCTGGGCTTTCCCTCGATGGGCTGGTCCGGCGGGATGGCCCCCAGGTCCGCCATGGCGTCGATGAGGCCCCGGACCGGGTGCCGCGGGTCCGTGAACACCCCCTTGTCGGCGAGGGCGGCCTGCAGGATCGGGATCTGGAGGCGGGCGAGCTGGGCCTTGGCGGGCGCCGCCAGCGCATCGCCGGCGAGCAGGCGTTCGACGAAGGCGGCCACCAGGTCCGTCGCGACGGCGTCGGCGGGCGAAAGGTGGCCCGCGAGCGCTTCGCGGGCGAGGCGCACGCCCTGCGCGCCGGCAGAAGGGGCGAGGGCGCCGGATTGCAGGGCCTGGAGCGCCGCGAGGGTTTCGGGGCTCACCTGCACGGTGACGAGGCCGGGCGCGGTGCCCGCGCCGCCGGCGTAAGGGGTGCCCGGCCCGCCGCCGGGTGCGGCGGGAGGAATCGTGGCACCGCCGGGAACGGCTGCGGCCGCCCCGGTCGCGGCTCCGCCGGCCACCTGGGCGACGAGCCGGTCGAGCAGGCCCGCGGCGGGCGAAGGCGAAGGCGCGGATGCCGCCGGGGAAGGCACGCGCTGGGGTGCCTGCTGGGGCGCCCCGTAGGTGCGGCGCAGCGCGGGCATCACGCCGCGGGATACCAGCAGGGCGTTGGCCGCCTCGTAGGTGGCCGGCACCGCGGCGAGCAGCGCCGGCGAGAACGCGCCGTAGGCGGCGAGGCGAGCCGGCAGCGGCGTGTCCGCCTCGTCCAGCGCGTCGAGCAGCGCCCGGGCGAAGACCCGCGGGTAGGCGGGATTCGCGTCGTCCGAAAGGGTCTCCACGCCCATCACGGTGGCGAGCCGCTCGGTGAGCAGGAAGAGCGCCTCGCCCGCGGCCTCCTTGAGGCGCCGGGTGGCGTTGCCGACGGCGATTTCCTCCTGCACCTCCTCGTCGGCCACGAGGGAAAGCGAGGCGATCGAATAGGCTGCGGTGCGCGCGAAAGGATCGGGGCCGGCCGAGCGCTTCGCATCGAACCGGACGCGCACGCGGGTCTCGAGGCGGGAGGGCAGCGTTTCGCCGATCGATTGCAGCAGCGCGATGGCGCCCTTCAGGGGCTTCCACTTCTCGCGGTCCGGCGTCGTGGCGAGCTGCTGCTCGAGCGTCTCGCCGACCGCCACGGCCTCGGCCGCCACCGTCTCGGCGAAGACGGTGGCCATCCGGTCGCGGACGGCGCGGGCGAGATCGGGATCGGCGGGGCTGGCGGACATGGAGTGCGGCGGGAACTCCCGGTGATATCGGCACCGGATCCCGGAATTCTAGGCCAACGGCGACCTTCCCGCCCGCGGCGCCGGTCCCGGATCGGGCGCGGGTAGAATTCCCCACCCGCTCCCCGAAAACCGCGAGGATCCATGGCCGCCACGGCGCCCGCCGCATCCCTTCGCGAAGACGCCACCGTGATCTCGCTGGTGGGCTTCGCGCACGGCACCTCGCATTTCTTCCACTTCATGCTGCCGCCGCTCTTCCCGTGGATCATGGCGGAGTTCACGCTGGGCTTCACGCAGGCGGGCCTCACGATGAGCGTCTTCTTCGTGGTCTCGGGCGTGGGCCAGGCCCTGGCGGGCTTCGTCGTCGACCGCGTCGGCGCCCTGCGGGTGCTCATCGGCGGCATCGCGCTGCTCTCGCTCTCGGGCCTCGTGCTCGCCTCGGCGACGGGCTTTCCGATGCTGCTCGCGGCGGCGGCCGTCGCGGGCCTGGGCAACAGCGTCTTCCACCCGGCGGATTTCACGCTGATCAACCGGCGCGTCTCGCCCTCGCGGCTCGGCCACGCCTTCTCGGTGCACGGCCTGTCGGGCAACCTCGGCTGGGCCGCGGCCCCGGTGCTCATGATCGCGGTGGCCGAGGCCTGGGGCTGGCGCGCCTCGGGCGTCGCGGCAAGCCTCGTGGGGCTCGCGGCGCTCGCCTTCCTCAGCGCCAACCGTCGCCGGCTGTCCGATGCGGGCGAGGCCGTCGCGGCGCCGGGAAAGGGCGGCGGCACCTTCGCCTTCCTCGCCTCGCCCGTCGTGTGGATGTGCTTCGTGTTCTTCTTCCTCACCGTGATGGCCTTCGGCGCGCTGCAGAATTTCGCGCCGGCCATCTTCGAGCGCAGCCACGGGCTCACGCTCGCGCTCGCGACCTCGGGCCTCACGGCCTACCTGCTGGGCAGCGCCGCGGGCACCGCCACGGGCGGCTTCTTCGCGTCCCGGGGCGAGCACCAGGACCGCAAGGTGGCCCTCGCCCTCACGGTGGCGGCGCTGTGCGCGGTCGCGCTCGCCACCGGGGCGATGCCCGCGTGGACGGTGGTCGCGCTCATGGGGGTGATGGGCTTCGGCGCGGGCTTCTCGGGCCCGTCCAGGGACATGCTCGTGCGCCGCGCCGCGCAACGCTCGCTCGGCGGCGCGGCCTTCGGCCGCGTCTACGGGTTCGTCTACTCGGGCATCGATTCGGGCCTCGCGCTCGCGCCCCTCGTCTTCGGGCCGTTCATGGACGCGGGGCGCTTCACGCAGGTGCTCTGGGGCGTCGCGATCCTGCAGTGCCTCGCGATCGGGGCGGCGCTCGCCGTCGGCGGGCGTTCCCGGGCGATGGCCGCGACCTAGCGCTTCCGGCCGCGGTTCGCGGTGTGGGCGGGGCAGCCGGCGAGGTGATCGTCCACCATGCCGACGGCCTGCATGAACGCGTAGAGGATCGTGGAGCCCACGAAGGTGAAGCCGCGGCGCTTCAGGTCCTTCGAGAACGCGTCGGACTCGGCCGTGCTCGCCGGCACCTCGGCCATCGAGGCCCGCGCGTGCACCTTCGGCTCGCCGCCCACGAAGCGCCACGCGTAGGCGTCGAACGAACCGAATTCCCGCTGCACCGCGAGGAAGGCCTTCGCGTTCCTCACCGTGCCCTCGATCTTCAGGCGGTTCCTCACGATGCCGGGATCGGCGAGCAGCTTCTCGACGCGGGCCGGCGTGAAGCGCGCGACCTTCGCCGGATCGAATTCCGCGAAGAGGCGCCGGTAGTTCTCCCGCTTGGCGAGGATCGTGGACCAAGACAGGCCCGCCTGCGCCCCCTCGAGCACGAGGAACTCGAAGAGCACGCGGTCGTCGTGGACGGGGCGGCCCCATTCGCGGTCGTGGTACTCGACGTAGGCGGGACTGCCGAGGCACCAGGGGCAGCGGCCCTCGCCGCGGGCGGTCAGGACGGGCACGCTTCGCCCTCGCGCATCCGGAAGCGCGCGCCGGCGATCCGGCCGAAGCGGCCCGTGGCCTGCGTGACCCGCAGCCCGGTCTCGCCCGCTCGGAGGGCGAGCTTTCCGTCGGGCGCGGTGCCCGCCTCGATGCGCGCGCCCTCGATCCTCGCGCCGAAGGCCACGGCCGCATCCCGCGCGCCCGGCGCGAGCAGGGTGCCCTGCGCTTGCTGGAACGCCTGCGTGAAGGCGAGGCTCCAGCCCCGGTGACGCCCTTCGCCGCACCACGCGCCGGCCAGGCGCGCCGGCACGATCCACAGGTGCACGCGGCTCGACTTGGCGAGTCCGATGGCCTTGTCGGGAACCGGCACGGTGACCGTGCGCTCGGGTGCCCAGTCGCCCATGTCCCAGTCGTGGGAGACGACGCGCGTGCCGGGGCGCAGCTTGAGGATCGCGGGGCGCAGCTGGAGATTCACGTCCGGCAGCAGGTACATCGTGACCACCGTGGCCTGCGTGAGGTCGGTCGCGAAGAGGTCCTGCTCGAGAAAGCGCGCGCGGGCTGCGACACCCGCCGCCTTCGCGTTCTCGCGGCTCTTCGCGACCAGGTCCGGCACGATCTCCACGCCCGTGCCCCGCGCGCCGAAGCGCTTCGCGGCGGTGATCACGATGCGGCCGTCCCCCGAGCCCAGGTCGAGCACGCGGTCCCGGGGGCCGGTGCCGGCGAGCCGCAGCATCTCGAGCGTGACGGCGTCGGGCGTGGTGATGAACGGGACGTCCTCGGCGCCGGCGGCCGGCAGGGCGAGGAGCGAGGCGAAGAGGGCGGCGGCGGCTTTCATGGCCCGATTCTAGATGACGCGGGGTCGCACTTCGACGGGCAGCCACAGGATCGCGGCGGCCACGGTCACGCCGACGGCCACGGCGGCGAGCGGGGCGAGCCAGAGCTGGCGGCCGAGGGGCTCTCGCCGCGCGAGGAACGCGAAGAGCGTGGCGACCGCGAGCCATTGGGCGAGGGCGACGGCCATCGCCGCGCGGCCGCCGAGCACGCGGGCGCCTTCGAGGTCGTGCAGCCAGGGGTGGGGAAAGACGAGGGAGAACCAGCCGCCGAGGATGTTGGCGCGGGCGAGCGCGGCGAACTCCGGCGAGAACCAGCCCGGCACGATCACGAGGACGAGCGGCGCGAGGAGCCAGGCGATGAAGACGGCGAAGGCGCGCAGGAATCCCATCGGCCGCGATTCTACGGGTTCGCCGCCGGCCGGCGCGCGAGGAAAGGCGTTTCGACGAAGCGGAACGAGAGCCACGAAATCGCCGCGAGCGCCGCGAGGTAGGCGGGAAAGGCGGCGAAGCCCGCGAGCCCGGGCAGGAACTTGCCCATGAGCAGCAGGAGGGGCATGTGGTAGAGGTACGCCGAATAGCTCACCCGGCCCGCGAAGGCGAGGGGCCCTCGCCCCAGGATCGCCGTTGCCCAGTCCGGACGGGCCGAGACCGCGGCGGCGAGCGCCGTGGCGAGGAGCAGCGGGTGCAGCACCCAGTTCGCCTCGCCCCAGGGCGAGCGTCCCGTCGCGAGCAGCCATCCGAGCAGCCCGATGGCCGAGGCCGCGATCGCGGCGAGCGAGGCTTCGCGAAGGACGGAGCGCGCGCGAGCCGGCGTGCGCAGCCATGCGAGCCCGCAGAGGATGCCCGCCGCGAAGTGGGCGAACCAGCCGGGCAATTGCGTCGCGAGCAGGTGTCGCAGCGCCGCCTCCGGCACCTGCCACCGCGCCGAGATCGCCGCGTAGAAATCCACGATCGGCCCGAGCGAATGGGCCGCGGCCCAGCGCCATGCGAAGGCGATCGCCACGAAGGCCGCCGCCGCGGCGAAGGGGCGGCGCGCGAAGAGCGGGGCGAGGAGCGGCAGCAGCAGGTAGTACTGGAACTCGATCGCCAGGGTCCACAAGGCGCCGTTGATCGAGAAGGACGCGCTCGTGAGGGGCGAGGTGTAGTGCAGGAACGCGGCGTGGGCGGCGAGGTTCGCGGCGACGAAGCCGAGCTCCGCCTTCACGAACCGGAACGAGGCGAGCGCCGGCAGGCACACGGCCGCGAGGAAGGCGAGCTGCACGTAGTAGGCCGGGACGATGCGGCGGATGCGCCGGGCATAGAACGCGCGCGCCGACGGGGCCGGCAGGCCGTCCCGCGCATGGCGAAGCCACGGCAGCACCAGCAGGAAGCCCGTGATGAGGAAGAAGAGGTCCACGCCGAGGTAGCCGTTGCGCACGAACGCCTCGATCGCGGGAACGGCCTTCACGAAGGCGATCGCGCCGTCGTCGAACTTTCCCTCGCGCAGCACGAGGTAGTGGAAGGCGACGACCCAGAGCACCGCGACGCCCCGCAGGCCCTCGATGGCCGGGATGTTCCCGACCTCGGCGCGCACGCCGCCCGCGCTAGAAGCGCAGCGCGCGTCCATAGCCCGTGAGCTCGAGATAGCCGCGGGCGGCGGCGCCGCCCGGTCCCGTGGCGCGCACCGCGCCTTCCCAGTAGAGCGTCCCGGTCGACCGGCGCGCGTCGAGCTCCTGGTCGTCGAGGAGCGGGGCGATCGTCCAATCGCCGCCGGGCACCGACAGCCGCATCGCGACGGGCCATTCGACGCCCGTGCGCGGCGATTTCCAGCGGCGCGCCGGCTCGAAGCGCACCTCGCGCTCGCCGAAGACGCGCGTCGCGCCCTTCGCGTCGCGCCACGTGCCCCCGGCCCACACCGTGTCGCCGGCCGTGTTTCGCAGGCGGAAGGCCATGAGGGCGCCGCCGTCGTCGAGGTTGAGCCCCGCCCAGTCCCAGCCGACGGCCTCGCCGCCGAGGATCTCGCTGGACCATTCGTGGTCGAGCCACGCGACGCCGGTCACCGCGATGCGCTCGGTGCCGAGGACCACGGTGCCCGTCGCCGCGAGCTGCGGTTCGCTGTAGTAGCCGCTCGCCTGCCCGGGGCGCGGGCCCTTGCGGCTGTACCCGGCTGCGCCCTGCGGGAGCACCGGCTGCGTGACGGCGAGCGCAAGGTCGAGCGCGAGTCCCTCGCCCGGGATTCGCGCGCGGTAGGTGTCGCCCTCGCGCCGGAAGGACCAGTCGTCGATGAAGACGTCGGTCTCGCCTTCGCGCGCCTCCGCGAGCCCGGGCTGGGCGCGCGCGATGCGCTCGTCGTGGCGCAGGCGGCCGTGGGCGGGGTCGGCGATCGCCGCGTGGGCGAAGAGCAGTTGCGAAGGCGAGAAGCGGCTGGGATTGGCCTCGGCTTCGCGGTTGCGCAGGCGGAAGAACGTCACCTGGAAGCCCAGCGGGCCGCGCGGTGACTCGAGGTGGCCCGTCGCGTACCACCATTCGATGCGGTGGCGCGGGTGGCTGCCGCGGTCCGCGGGAAACGCGAGGACGAGACCGGGGAGCACGGGCGGGTAGCCGTCCGGCGGGACGGGGGCGGGCGAGGCGGCCCGGGCGGGCCGCGCGGCCGGGACGGCGCAGGCGGCGAGCGCGCGGGCGAGGAAGTCGCGCCTACGCATCGTCCTTCACCGCGGCGACCGCTTCGCTTGCGACCGCGCCCCGGCCCGCGACGGCGGCGCCGAGGGCGCACAGCGCGACGACGGCCGCGACGAGCGCGACGAGGGCCCCGGCGGGCCAGTGGATCTGCATGCCCCAGTGGAACGATTGCCGGTTGACGACGTGCACCAGCACGACGCTCACGGCCGCGCCCGAGGCGAGGCCGAGCACGGCGCCGACGAGTCCCGCGGCCGCGCCTTCGAGCGCCACCAGCCGAAGCACCTCGCGCCGGGCGAGGCCGAGGTGGCGGAGCACGCCGAACTCGCGGCGGCGGGACCACGCGAGGGCGGCGAAGCTCGCCGTCACGCCGGCGAGCGCGATCAGGATGGCGGCCGCCTCGAGCGCGTAGGTGGCCGCGAAGGTCCGGTCGAAGATCGCGAGGGAGCGCTCGTGGATGCCTTTCGCGTCGTTCAGCTCCGCGCCCGGCACCGCGGCGACGAGGGCGGCGACGGCGGCGGCCGTGGAGCGGATGGCCTGCGTGTCGGCGCCGTGCGCGTACCGCAGGGCGATGTCGTTGGCGCGTTCGTCGCGCGCGTGCCGGCGATAGTGCGCGAGGTCCAGCAGCAGCGCGCCCCAGGTGCGGGAGTAGTCGCGGAAGGTGCCGGCGATGCGCACCTCGAGGTCGCGGCCGGCGAGGGGCACGCGCACCACGTCGCCCGCGCGCCAGCCGAAGAGGTCCGCGGCCGCTTCCGACATCCACGCGGGCGTGGCGGCGCCGGCATCGGGCACGCGGGCATCCGCGACCTGGAAGCCGGCGAGGAGCGCGGCGTCCACGGGCCGCGCGATGATCGTGAGGGGCGAGGGCGAACCGGGAAGCGTCACGCGGTCGTAGCGGATGGGCTCGACGCGTGCGATGCCCGGCACCGCGGCGAGGCGCGTTTCGAAGCCGGCCGGAAAGACGACCGCATCGCCCCGGGGCGAGGCGCGCGCGTAGAGATCGGCCCCGAGCACGCCGGAAAGCCAGGCATCCAGCGAGACGCGGAACGAGTGGACCATGATGGCCATCGCGCCCGTGAGCGCGACGCTCACGACGATTCCCGAGACCATTGCGGCCAGGTGGCCCGGCAGGCTCGCGACCTGCGCGCAGGCGAGGGCCACGAGCGGACGGCCGGATCCGCCGGCGCGCGCGAGGACGATGCGCGTGACGGGCACCACGGCCATCACCGCGGCGGCGAGGGCGAGCACGATCGACGCGTAGCCGCCGACGGGAATCTCGCCGGCGGGCGGGATCGCGAGCGCGCCGAGGGCCGCGGCCGCGAGGACGAGGCTCGCACCCCAGCCGCCGGGGGCGGAAGGCAGGTCCGCGTGCCGGTCCTTGAGGGCCTGGGCCACGTCGAGGCGCTCGAGGCTGCGCGTGACCGCGAGCGCTGCGACCAGGGCCGTGGCCACGCCGGCCAGGGCGATGGCGGCGAGGGCGGCATGATTCGGCGCGAAGGTCTCGCCACCGCCCGCGAAGAAGCCCGCGCCCAGGTCGTGGCCGATGCGCTCGAGCAGGAGCCGGCTCGACGCGAGGCCGAGCACCGTGCCCGCCGCCGCGCCGGCGAGGCCGAGCAGCAGGCCCTCCAGAACGAGGAATGCCCGCACGCCGCCGCGCGTGAGGCCGAGGGCGCGAAGCAGCGCGTATTCCTGGCGCCGGCGCGCGGCCTGGAGCGCGAGGGTGGAAAAGACGAGGAAGCCGCCCGTGAAGAGCGACATGAGCGCGAGCGCGTCGAGGTTCACGCGATAGGCCCGCGTGAGGCCCGCGGCGCGTCCCGCGGCCTCGTCGGGGGATTCGAGCGCGACGCCCGGCGGCAGCAGGGCGGCGATCTGCCGCATCGCCGCGGCGCGGCCCTCGCCTTGCCGCAGTCGCAGGTCCACCCGGGAGATCGTGCCGATGCGGTCGAAGGCCCACTGCGCCGCGGCGATGTCCATCACGACGAGCGCGCCGCCGCCGTCGAGTCCGGGCAGCAGTCCGGCCACATGAAGCTCGACCGGGCCTCGGGGACCGGCGAGCCGGAAGCGCGCGCCCTCCGGCGCGTCGAGGATCCGGCTCGCCGAGGGCGTGAGAAAGACGGCGCCCGCGTCGAGCAGGGACCCCGAGGACTCGGGACGGGGCGCGGCGCCCTCGGCGAGAAAGGCCGGCTGCAGCCGTGCGGCGCGGAAAGGGTCGATCCCGAGGACGCGCACGGTGGCCTCCTTCCCGAGCGGGCGGGCCTCCAGTTCGAGCACGGGGCTCGCCACCGCCACCGCGCGATGGCGCGCGATGGGCGCGAAGGACTCGTCCGCGAAGCCGCTGCGCGGCCCCTTCGCCTGCAGGTCCGCGGTGCCCGCGATGAGCCGGGCGGCCTGCCCGATCTCCGCGAGGGCGGAATCGTGGAGCGTGTGGACGGCGCCGGCCAGCGCGACGCCGAGCGCGATGCAGGCGGCGGCGAGCAGCGAGCGCCAGCGGTTCGTCGCGAGGGAGCCGGCGACGAGGCTCGCCGCGAGGGCGGCGTTCATGCCGGATCGGGCGCGAGGTGGCGACCGGCGAGGCGCAGCACGCGGTCGGCGGCGCCGGCGGCGAGGCGCGAATGGGTGACGACGAGTGCCGCGGCGCCGGCGGCCTTCACCGCGTCGCGAAGAAGCGCGAGCGCGGTGCGGGCGTGGGCCTCGTCGAGATTGCCCGTGGGTTCGTCGGCCAGCACGAGGGCCGGCCCGTGGACGACGGCTCGCGCGACGGCCACGCGCTGCATCTCGCCGCCCGAGAGGCTCCCGGGCCGGCGCGCGGCGAGGTCCGCGATGCCGAGGCGATCGAGCTGCGCGCGGGATCGTCGATGGCGCTCGGCGGCGGGCACGCCGGCGAGCAGCAGCGGGAGCGCCACGTTCGCGGCGACGTCGAGATAGGGCAGCAGGTGGAACTGCTGGAAAACGAATCCCAGGTGCGCGCGGCGCCAGCGGGCGAGCGCGTCCTCGCCCAGGGCGGAGATCTCGCGGCCCGCGACGCGCACGCGGCCGGCGTCCGGCCGGTCCAGGCCCGCGATGCAGTTGAGGAAGGTGCTCTTGCCGGCGCCCGATTCGCCCAGGATCGCCACGATCTCGCCCGCGCCCACGTCGAGGTCGATGTCCTCGAAGAGGACCGCGCCCCCGGGCCAGCGCTTGGAAAGGCCTTCGACCTCGAGCATCCCGCGCGCCCGGCCTACCGGTGGGCCACGGGAGCCGGGGAGGGC